>Ga0156402_1115_pt1 | contig 16441 bp, 14 predicted proteins | sample RifOxyA3_FD_108045 | JGI IMG/M metagenome (GOLD analysis project Ga0156402, IMG submission 108045) | Lentisphaerae bacterium RIFOXYA12_64_32 | reverse complement strand
AAGACCGCTCCTCGCTTTTTTCGCTGGGGGGCCGCGTTTTCTCCGGCCGCGGCGCACCGGGCTCCCGCCGTACGTTGACAACGAAGCCGATCAACGCCATCTTTCCCAGAGTTGATGCCCATCCGCGCCAATTGCGGGGTGACTTCTGGCGGACGAGCACTAGTGCCCGGCGCCGCTGTGCGTGCCGTCACGCATGGCGTTCATGACCGGGCTGTTCCCGATGGACCTGGAGATCTGGACCAACGGTGGGCTGTTGGCATCGGATGTGCCGACCTTCGCGCACCAGCTCGGCCTGGCCGGGTACGAGACCATCCTCTGCGGGGCGCATGCACTTCGTGGGTCCGGACCAGAACCACGGCTTCGAGCGGCGGCTGGTCGGATACGGATCTGCCCATCCGAACCGATGGTCGGATTTGACTGGCGGCATCCGCAACGGTAATCGTAATCGCGCTCGTAATCAGCGAAGCGGCGGTCGTAATCGATCCGGGGCCGGACTCCCGATTCCCGGTTGCACGGCCATGCCATCATTTCGTTGACCCCGGGCGCCGCCGAGTTGGGGGAAAACAGCGTCAGCGAAACCGGCAGAATCAGGCCCGCCGCGAGGCGACCATCGGCTTGCCCTGAAGGGGCAACGTATAATAGCCCAGGGCAGAGCGACAGCGTCACCCTGGGTTCTCGTGTCGACCGGTTGCAGACGGTTGCCAGCACGCGTCCGAGTCAATGGCGTGTGTCGTGGTCCGCGAGGGCATTTGATGTCGCCGCTCTGAGGCAACACGCGGAAAATGCAAAGGCGAACAAGGGCGCTGTTGCCGATGCGCGAGTACGCGCACGGCAAAGCTTGGGCGATATGAGTATGTAGGGAGCGGAGCGGGCTGGGGTGTGGACGCGGTGTGCGCGGTTGTCCGCGCGTCTACTCGCGGAGGAACCGGGCTTCGGCCCACCAGGCGTAGTCGTTGGCGATACCGTCGCCGCCGTCGGTGACCACGATTTTCAGTTCCTTCGCGGCCCGCACATCCACCACGACCGGGAGTACGCGTTCGCCGAACAGGTACAGGCCGCTGGTGTACTTCTCGCTTCCGTCCACGAACACCTTGAACTCGACGGACGCGTTGCGGGCGCGGGCGCCGAACCCGATGGCGGCGGCGAACGTGACACAGCCCGGCGGCACGGCGTAGACGAGTTCGCTGACGCTCTCGCCGTAGAGGCCCTTCTCGTAGTATCCGCCTTTCCCGTTCTGGTCCGTGTACAGCGTGATGGGGCCGTTCAACTGCTCCCACGTCTTGCCTTGCGGCATCCAGCCCGGTTGCACGGAGACCGGCTTCAGGTCAATGAGGTAGACGGCCTTTTCCGCCGGCACGTCCCGTACCGGCGGCGGATACCGCACCTGCCAGGCAGGAATGATGGACTTGCGTTCCGGGGTGTACGTTTCCTTTTCCGGTCCCATGACTTTGAACTCGACCAGTTGTGCTCCGGCCATGGCGGAGTTGCGCTGCACGGTCAGCTTCACGTACCGCGCGGTCACGGGCGTGAACCACCGTTCCTGCCCCCCGGCGCGGGCGTAGTCCTCGTTCCTGCTCTCGTCGATGACAGGTGTCCACGCCTGCCCGTCCGCCGACGCTTCCACGATGTACCGGTAGACGTGCTGGCGCGTTTCCATGGACTCGTGCGGCCACGTGTGGAAGAGGCTGAATGCATGGTCGATAAGCTTGGCTTCGCCCAAGTCCACCTGGAACCACTGCGGCAGGTCGAAGACGTAGTGTCTTGCTGCATCGGTGTCGGACTGCCAGATGCTGTCGTTGTCCAGGCGTCCATCGACGGCTGCCTGGGGCAAGTACCCTTTCAGCGTCGACGAGACCGTCACGGGCCGGTTCAGGGCGTAGTTGACGTACCGTGTGCAGGGCTGCATCTCGATGGGGTGTGGCTGGAACTCGTAGACCCGGATTTCGCCGCCGTGCAGGGTTTCGGTGACGACCGCGGCGCCGTCGCGCTGCTCCCACTTGGCGTCGCGGTCCGCGTACAGTTCCATGGCGTCCTCGGTCGGGGCGTGGCAGACGATCTCGAACGGCACCTCCTTGTACGGATACTCTTCAATGACCTTGGCCGTTCCCAACGGCCTGAAAATGCCTTCCTCGCGCTTGAGCGAGTAGTTGAACACGGTCACGGTCCAGCCGTCGCCCTTGCGGTTGATCAACCAGGAGAGGTCCTCCTTGTCTTCAGGGCGGCGCCGGACCTCGACGGGTGTCACTCCGGCGATCAGGTGCTCCAGGAACCCGTCGACAAAGTTCAGGATAGGCTTTTTCTTCCATGCTCTCCCCCACATGCCCTCGGTGCTCTCCGCTTCGTCGGCCTGGATCATGTGCTGGGCGCCCACCAGGACCGCATAGCCGCTGCCGACCTTGTTCCGGGTCACCAGTGGCGCACCGTTGCAGGTGTACAGCGCCTCGGCGCCGGCCAGGTCGAGCCGCCGGTAACGAAAAGGCGCTTCAGGGATGTCGCGCCGGTCGAGCTCGTCACGGACTTGGTTTGCGGTCGCGGTTTCGGGGTGAAGCGTGACCCCGAAGAACTCGGCGGGCAAGTGTTCGCCGATGTCCGCGACGTTGACGATCAGCGTGCCGCCGTTCCGCACGTAGCCGACCAGCACGTCCGCGTAGTCTTTGGATATCTGCTGTCCGCCCAGCGCGAACAGGACTTTGTACCCATCAAAGATCTTCGCATCGACGGGGCGGCCCGGTGCATTGGGCGAGAGGATATCGAAGATTTCGCCAAAGGGCGCGGTGCGGGAGTAGCAGCCGCTGTAGCGCGTATGCCGGTGCTCGGGGAAGAGCAGGTTGCAGAGCAGGCCGTGATTCATGTTGTCCGCGTCGTCGTACGGGATGTTGCAGGAACCGTAGGTCGTGCCGCCGGTGTGATAGACCGAGGGAAAGTCCCGGGTGTAATCCTGCAGGAGTGCGATCGGGGCGTAGGGAATGCCGCGGTCCGCATGGCGTTCGGTGAAATCCAGGAGGTCCTTCACAATGTACCCGAGCGTGGAGAGCTGGTACTGGCCCTCGCCCTCGATGTCCTGGGCGAGGCCGCCCGGCACGCCTTCGGTGACGGCATAGTTCGCCCCGATCAGGTACGGGCGCCAGAAATAGTACCACAGATGCGGCAGGGGATAGCCCCATTCGTCCCGGTCCAGGTTGGCGAACCAGGCGCGGTCGACCTGGGCATAGCGTTCGGTCGGTTCGTGGCCGCGCCAGGTGTAGAAGAACTTTCTGCCGCCGGCCTGCCGCATCAGACCACGGCCGCGCGCGGTCATGAAGGCGTCGGCGCCCTTTTCCGCGATGCAGGTCACGTTCGGCAGCGACACCATGTGATAGGGACTCAGGAACATGCCCCAGACGATCGGCTTGCCGATCTTGCGCACGAACTCCTCGCAGTACAGGTCGCAGAGCTGGCGCAGTTCGGCACGCGTCCAGACGTGCTGGACGTCTCTGCAAAACGGCAGTTCCTTGTCCAGTCGTGGCATGAGTTGATCGCGGAAGAACGCGACCATCGGCTCCTTCATGGTTGCGGGGCAGGACGACCCCACCCACCAGTCACCGGTCTTGATGTAGTGGAACACGGGCTCGAGGCGGTAGATCGGGTCTTCCGGCATGCCGTCACCGATCCAGAGGTCGCCCACCGCCTTGAAGGCGGCCGCGGACGGTATGGGCTTGCTGTGCGACACGCAGTACTGAATGGTCGCGACCGGCCAGCGGTTCTTCACCGTGCCGTCCACGAGCTGCTTGTAGAATGGTGAGCTTGTCTGGTAAACCTCCGGATCGAAGAAGTCGAGACTGTAGATGGCGGGGGTAATGCGTTCGAGAAGTCCCGTCTGCCGCAACGGCGCAATCCCTTTCTCGGACAGGTACGACCACTGCCCCTGCGAGGCCAGGTAGAAATCCTTGTCGCCCACCTTGCCGGGTCGCCAGTACTCGCCCACAGGCCAGGCGGCGGCTGGCGGCAGCAGCGGCACAGGCGCTGGTAGCCGCTCGTCCGCGCGGGCGGTCGGCGCATCCGTCACCGTGACGAGGAACGCCAGGCAACATGCGGTGCGTGCCCAGTGGCTTGTAGCCTGGTGCGTGAGGCATGCCGTCGCCAGTCGTGTAGTGGTCTGCATGGTGTTCGTCCTTTCCGCCAAGTCCATTTCTGTCCGGACCCACAGTGGCTCGGACCGTCCCGGGCCGAAGTGGGGTGCTCGGGCCGGTCCCCGGCCGAGGGCCTCGGGCCGGGACGGCCCCGAGCACCCTGCTGCGGTCCCGGAGGTCCCGAGCCACTGCCTCACCGCGCCAGTGCCCGCTCATCCCGGAGCCGGAACAGGCAGCCGGCCAGGAACGCGGCCTGCGCCATAGCACCGGTCTCATTGAAGTGCACGTTGTCCGAGTACACGCCAGCGCCCAGGTTCCGGGTGAACGTGTAGAGGTCCAAGATCGGAACGCCTTGGCCGCGCATGACGCGGTCGGCGACCCGGTTGTAGCGCACGATGTCGGCGTTGAACCGGGATGTTGCCAGGGACGCCGGGACTTCTCTGTCGTGGAAGTACCGGTCGTTGACCGGCGTGCTGCGGACCCAAACCAGCCGGATGTCGCGCTGCCGGACCATGGCGCTAATGGTGCGCAGGTTGTCTTGGTATTCGCCGATGCCGACCTGGCGCTGGCACGTGGCAAGGTCGGTCTTGACGTCGTGCAACCCGCAGTTGAGCAAGAGCCAGTCAGGCCGGAACGAGCGGTGCTTCAGCATGCCGGTGAGGTAGGCCAACACCATGCGGCTGTCGCCGCCGTTGACGCCATCCGTGCCGTCGTCCAGGTTTTTCAGTTTGTGCGTGCCGCCTTTGCGGTCGTAGCGGAACTGCCCGCGCAACATGCCCTCGAGATGCCGGCCGTAGTAGCAGGAAATGCTGTCGCCGATGATGAAGACAGAAGGAGTGGGCATGGGAGTCGGTTTCCTCGCAGGGGTTTGGGTTGTTGCGGCAGGTTTCAGGTGTCGGGTTTCAGGTTTCAGGGGTAGGCAGAAGACGGGACGGACCAATCGGACCAAACGGACCAAACGGACCAAACGGACGGGGGAACTTTTCGCTTGTCGCCTTTGGCCCTTCCTAACAGCCTACAGCCTATCCACCTACAGCCTTCCTTCCTCGCCCGCCTACCACCCGCGCCAGAAGCGCGGAATCCCGTTCTGGAAGTAGGTCAGGTCCTCGTATCTGTACCAGCGGACGGACTGATCGCAGAACAGCACCTCGCTGCCGCCGGCGTGCCGTGCGGAACAGAGGTAGCCGTTGGTGCTACCCCAGGGGCTGATCAGGCCGTAGCTGCTGGGGACCTTGTTGCCCGAGTCCGCCAGCATAGGAATCTGCGTGATCAGGTCCTTGGGCACGCCGGCTCGCCGCGGCCAGCCTGGAAGGGCGTAGTTCCAGCCGTACGAAATGTTGATCCGGTCGCCGGGATGTCCGGAACCCACCGGCGCCGGGGTGCTGTCGGTCGGGCACAGCAGCAGGCCTTGCGGGTCGACCCACTTGCCGGCAGCGTCCTTGGTGATCCCGAGATACGGGAACACCTGGTACCAGGCCGTCCAATACGGGACTGGAAAGTAATCGTCCGCCTCATCGCAGTAGAGGGTGAACGCGACGCTGTACTGCCTAAGGTTGCTCTTACAGACGGCCCGGCGCGAGGTCTCTTTGGACTTCGCCAGGGCCGGCATCAGCATGGACGCCAGCACGGCAATGATGCTGATGACGACCAGGAGCTCAACGAGTGTGAACCGCGTTCGGCGCTCGGACCGGGTGCAGGCTGTAGTGGGGTGTGGCATGGCGCTACTTCTCCTAGTGTGTCGCCGGCCAAGTCCGCTATGCCCTTGGCGCTGGCGTGGAACCGTAACCGTAGGTTTCAGGTTTCATGAATACGTAAGCTATTGTGGTTAAACGACATACTTGCTGACACCTGACACCTGAACACTCCGCTTGCAGAACCGGGCTCTGCAAGTGGCTCTGCTTGCTGATAGACCGGATTCTATGACCGTCGCCTCTGAACCCTGAACACCGAAACCTGAAACCTCTCCCAGGCTCCGTTCACGTGTCGCCGTCCACGCGGACCGGCGGCAGCAGCAGACGGACGTCTTTCTCCTTGCCCTGGATCATGGCGATGAGTTTCTCCGTTCCCACCTCGGCCAGCTGCGCGTAGTCCTGGATGAACGTGGTCACCCGCACGCCCCAGACGTGGGCGGGGAAACGGTCGTCGAAATCGCTGTACAGCAGTTCTTTGCCCCACGTCCAATGGTGGCGGCACACCCAGGTTGCCACAGCCCCGGTGTGGAACACGGATGAGGACACCAGCAGGACGGGGCGACCCGCGGTCGGGCGCAGCCGTTCCTCAAGCAGGGCCTGCTTGGCTGCGAACTCCTCCGGCAGGTCGAGGACTTCGTAGAAGCGGCCGGCTTCCCGGCAGGCGTCCACAAAGCCCTCCTGCCGCAGACCGACCACCCCGGGGAGCGGGTCGGGGCGGGTGCGCAGAAACACGGGAATGGCCGCGGGGTGCGCCCGCAGACGCGCGCTGGTGAGGTCGCGGATGGGCGTACGATGGTCGGTGGAAACGTAACTGACATCCGACATTTCACGGTTGAGCACCAGTTGCGGCTGTTTGCCGCGGATGTCTCGGATCCATTCGTACGCGGCGCTGTATGGCAGGTACCACAGCAGGCCGTCGAACCGTGACAGGTGCGCGCGGTCGGAACGGGACTGTAATTCCTCCAGCCGCAGGTGTGTCCACTGACACGTCCCGCCGTCCGGAAGATGACGCTGCCAGGCTTCCAGGCTCTCAACTTCCGCGCGGGACGTGATCACGGCCAGGTTGAGCGCCGGGCGCTGGGCCGTGATACGAGTCCCGCCGCCACGGTGCGAAACGACCAAACCCCGGGCGGCAAGGAGCGCAATGCTCCGGTCCACCGTGATCCGGTTCACCCCGAATCGACGCGAGAGGTCGACGCGCCGCGGCAAGAGCGAGCCGGTGGCGAGTTTCCCGGTCTCGATCTCGCGCATCAAGGTCCGGGCAATGGCACGGTAGCGCGCGGTTTCAGGCATGGCTCAGACTCCGGTCGCCCCTCCACAGGCGCCTTTGAATAGGTGTTCTAGATATATTATGCTTTGGGTAGTCATTTGTCAAGGCGGAGAATTTCAGATGTTGCAGCGGGCTTGCCGTTTCGGGGTTGCGCGGTCATATTTCGGCCGATGTGCGGTTGCTGCCGTCCGCAGGACGAAGTCGGGCGGCGCGTCGATGGCCGACCCCGTCCGGGGCCGCATCGCGCCAGGCCCGAATCAGCGATCAGGAGCGTTGACCAGGAACGGGAGGTTCCCTAAGGTGGACAAAGTCATCATCGCCTGCCCGTGGTGCAACCGGTTCAACGATCTGGCGTCCGAGTCGCGGGGGCAGACGGTTTCGTGTTCGCGTTGCACGAAACGGTTTACGGTCCCGGCGCAGGGCGGCAAAGGCATGAAACCGGAAGAACCCAAAGCGCTGGGCCGGTCGATCACCCCATTGCCCGAACCCGGCTCGGAGAAGGAAGAGACGATGCCGGCGCGTTGTCCGCACTGCAACGCCCTGTACCAGTTGCCGGTGCGGTTAGTGGGGAAGGACGTCGATTGCGCCAAGTGCACGAAGACGTTCCAGGTGCCGCGCATGGGCACGGTTCGCATTTCAAGGGACGCGATCAACACTCTGCAGCCGAAGAAGGATACGGGGGCCTGATGTCTGCCGGTCATCGGGGTGCTGACGACCGGATTCCGAATCTCTTGCCGAGTCCTGCTGGACACTGTCGCTTGCCCGCGCTACTTTCCCTTTGGGTGACGACTCAGGTTGGCCAGACTGCAGTGCAGGCTGCCAGGCTGAAGGGCGAAGACCGCCGGCGTTCCGGATCGACGCCGTCCCGAAGGTCAGCCGGTTAGGACGCACAGAGTGACGTGAGACTTTGCGTCTGTCTTCCTTGCCGTCTGAGTCCCTTCAGCCTAAGCGTCTGAGTTGTCGTTCCCCTTGAGCGCACGGGTTCGGGCCTGTGCGACCTTGCGTCGCTCTGCGTGGTTCAGGACGGGGTGGGTGCCTGAACCTTTGGATTCGGGAGAATCTGCCGCCATGGCGACAGGCGACCGGGATAGCAAGAGTGGCAAAGCCCCTGCTTCGGGGGCGGACTCGTCTGCCGAGTCGATCGCCAAGTACCTTATCGAGTCGCATGTCGAGCCCGGAGAAGAGATCACCACCGTTGATGGTTTCCGCGCGTCCTCCGTGCTTCACAAGGCGGATATTGCCCGGTACGAGGTTGGGGAGGAGATCGGGCATGGCGCCATGGGCGTTGTACTCAAGGTTCGCGACCGGAACATCCGCCGCACCGTGGCGCTGAAGTCGATGCTGACCCCCGAGGCGGCGACCAAGCAGCAGACCTTGCGGTTCATCGAGGAGGCTCAGATCGCCGGCCAACTCGAGCACTCGGCAATTGTACCGGTGTACGAACTGGGCGTAGCTGAAGACGGGCGCGTTTTCTACACCATGAAACACGTGCGTGGGGCCACCTTGCGGTCCATTCTGGACGAAATCCGGAAGTGCCGCGCCAGTGCGGTGCGCGACTTCCCGCTCATGCGGTTGCTGACCATTTTCCAGCGTGTCTGCGACGCCGCGGCTTTTGCGCACGCCCACGGTGTGGTGCACCGCGACCTGAAACCCGAGAACATCATGGTGGAGGACTTCGGTGAGGTCTACGTGATGGACTGGGGGCTGGCCAAGTTGGTCGGCCCCGGCGCGTCGAGTCCGGAGTCGTTTAACCGGCGTCTGACTCGGCAGGAGCAGCAGCGCGTGCGCGAGCGGATCGAATCGGTGCGCGAGGATGTCGTGGGGGGCAAGATCCTGACTCTGTCTGAAGATATTATGGGGACGCCGCCGTTCATGGCACCGGAGCAGATCGGCGGGGATGCGGAAAGCGTCGGTTTCCACACGGATATTTACGCCCTGGGGGCAACCTTGTTCAACACCCTGACGCTACGCGCGCCGCTGGAGGGAGAGCAGGTGCGCAACATGCTGTGGAAGACGATCCAGGGGAAGATCGAGCCAGCTACGGCATCGAATCCTCCGGCGACGAAATCCGGCATCTGGACCGCCTGGCGTCGAACCGGCTCGTCCGGCGCGGGTAAGCAGGAGAGCCAAGTGCTCTGGCATCTTCCCAACCATCGCATTCCCGAATCGCTGTCCGCGGTGGCGATGAAGGCGATGGCTCTGAACCCGCGGGACCGTTACCCGTCGGTGGTGGCCCTGCAGAAGGACATTGAGGCCTACACGTCCGGCTTCGTGACTTCGGCCGAGCAGGCGGGGGTGTGCCGACAAGCCCTGCTGCTGGTGCGTCGCAACCGCGTTGCGTTTCTGGTGGCGGCGACCACGTTGCTGGTCCTGGCCGGGGTGGCGCGGACCGGCTACCAGCGCTTGACCCAGAGCCGGAAGCAGGCCCTGGCCGCGCAGGCTCAATGGCGCGAAGCAGCCCCCGCCTTCCGAGACCAGGTGCGCCTGCTCATAGCTCTGGGTAAGACTGACGACGCCTTGACGCGACTGCGCCATGCGATGGAACTGTTCCCCGGCGATCTGGAACTTCACGCCATGCAGGGCGATATCCACCAGGTCGGGATGCAATTCAGCGAGGCCATCCGGGCCTACGACGCGACCCTGAAGCTGAAGCCGGGCTACGTGCATGCGCTGGATAACCTGAAGATTTCTCACACCTGGCTTCGAGAGCGGCAGGACCAGGGCAGGGCAGAGGGCATGCTGATGGCCGACATGCGCGAGGAGTTCATCCGCCAACAGCGTTTCGCGGAGGCCGAGTGCGTACAGCGCCGGCTGGCGTTGCTGCCTGGGAAGGGATGGAGTCTGGACTCGAAGCTCTTTCCGTTAGGCATGGTGATTCGCGATGAGCCCCCGAGTTCCGAGACGCCAGGACTCGCCGTGAGCCTCGCAACTTGCCAGGATCCGCACACGGTCGATGATGTCTCGGCACTGCGGTCCCTGCCGCTGCGGCGGCTGGATCTGGCGGGTACGGCTGTGAGTAATCTGTGGCCGCTGCAAGGCCTGCCGCTGGAGGAACTGAGTTTGAAGCAAACGCCTGTCGAAGACCTGTTGCCGCTGCGGGGCATGCCACTCAAGCGACTTTACCTCGACGGGACGCGAGTCACCAGGCTGCAGGCCTTGGAGGGAATGCCGTTGGACGTGCTGTCGCTGGGGAATTGTCCCGTCACGGACCTCTCGCCCCTGCGCGACCTGAAGCTGCGGGAACTGATTCTTGCCGGCACGCGCGTCTCCGACTTGGACCCGCTCAAAGGCGACTCACTGCAGCGACTCGATCTGACCAACTGCCGCAGCATCATGGAGTTCAGTGCGCTGACCGAGGTTGCCAAGTTGCGACAGTTGTGGCTGCCCGCCCAGACCTTGGCGATCGACCTGAGGTTCCTCCGCCGACTGGCGGACTTGGAGGAACTGTGGCTTAACGGTTCGCCCCTGATCGGCGCCGACAATCGGACCGGTTTCTGGCGTGGCGTCGAAAGCGCCTACGCCGCGATGCAGGCAGATCCCCAGTCCCCGGCCATGCACTGGACCTTCGACGAGGGTGGTGCGGACGGCATCCTAGACCAGTCGGGCAACCGCTTCATGGCTAAGGACTTCGGTTCGGTTACGATTGCCGATGGACGTTTGGGGCGCGCCCTGGCGCTCGACGGACGGAGTCATCTGCAGGTCAACGGCTCCAACCTGCTGAACGCCACGTCGCTGACGATCTGTGCCTGGGTCAAGCCGGAGCGGGTGAACGCCCGGCGTCCGATCGTCGCCAAACGGAACCGCAGGGTCGATGCCCCGTATATCTTTGGACTCAATAACGGGTTTCTGCGGTTCGAGGGCTGTGGCGAAGGCAAGGCGGACTGGACGCACAACGTGGACGGCCCCGCTGTGCCGCCGCACGCGTGGGCGCATGTGGCGGTCACCGTCGAGGCCGGTCGGCAAGTCACGATGTACATGAACGGCGTTGAAGTGGCCCACCGGCCGATCGGTGAGGCGCCCAGACCCAACGCGGAACCGATCGTTATTGGTTGTGACGTCTGGGGCGGTGACGGGTTCTATGACCGGCCGGCGTCTTTCGACGGCCTTATCGACGAACTGAAGTTCTGGCGCCGCGCGCTGTCGCCGTCTGAGGTCGCCGCGGAGAGCCGTTAACCCTGAAAGTGAAGGAGGAGAACGATGCGGAATGTGTTGAAGACGTTGTTGGTTCTTGTGGTGTTCCTGGGCTGGGGGGTGAGCGGCACCGCTGACCCGGTCGTGTTGGAGGACTTTGAGTCGCTGGCCGGCTGGAAGACCAACGGAAAGACGGAGAGCTTCGATAAGGCCGACTCGGCCGCGGTCGGCACCGGCGCGATCCACGTCAAGCTGCCCGGCATGGTCTACAAGGACATTGCCAGTCGCCCTATCGAAGGCAGTGCGGCGTGGGACAAGTATGCCGGACTGTCGTTCTGGGTAAAGGGTGACGGCTCGGACCAGTTCGGAAGCCTGGCTGTCGGGGCCAATGCCACGGGGAATTACGTCTACGTCTATTTCTTCCCGCTCAAGGACACGACCTGGCACAAGGAGACCGTCGCCTGGGGAGACCTGGTGCCGGAAGGACAGTACTACCCCATCGGCACGCCCGGCGCAATGCCGCCTAGCGGCATCGTCTCAATACGGCTCGGCACGCGCTGGACCATCTGGCACAACAACGGCAACATTCCGCGCCACGAGTACTGCGTCGACCAGATTCAGATCGAGGAGAGTGTCGCCGCGCCCGGGCCGGTGCCGAAGCCCCGCGCCTTCCAGGAGGTCCTTGACCTGCTCAAGGCGAAGAAGGAAATCCACGTACGGTGCATGGGTGATTCGATCACCGCCGGAACATCGCTCGCCGACAAGGAGAAGGAACGCTACGCCGTGCAGATGCAGAGCCTGCTCCGCGAATGGCTCGGGTACGACCGGATCTTCGTCGAGAGCCGCGCCGTGGGCGGTGCCAAACTCACCGACGCCTGCGCCTGGGTGCCGCGCGACTTCGTTGACACCCCGCCGGACCTGGTCACCATCCTCTACGGCTACAACGACAAAAGCAACGTCTACCTCAAACCGTATTTTAAGGACGAACTGAACAGCTACATCGACCGCATCCTGCGCAAGACCGAAGGCAAGACGGCGGTCCTGCTCTTGGCGACGCTTCCCGGCACGGGGCCGCGGTTCGTGATGATGGACGACTTCGCCGATGGCGTGCGCGAGACGGCGCAGGAGCGGGGGATGCCCTGCTGCAACCTGCAGAAGGTGTTCAAAGAGATCGGCCGTGACCAGGTGGAGGAGTACTTCGCCGACATGGCGCACCCGAACGCGGACGGGCACCGACTCCTGGCCGACGATCTTGCCAGTTTCCTGGTCCAGGCCGCCGGCATCGACGCGGCGAAGCCCAGGCCGAAGGCGGAGCCGCCGCCAGCCGTGCCCGCCGCGGAGCACGGCTGGAGTTTCGAGGGTGACACCGCCGACTGGAAGATCGAGAAGGACGAAGTCTCGCTCTGCGACGACAAGGCGCTGTCAGGCAAGGCCGCGCTGCGGTTCGCGATGAAAGAGCCGGGCAAGGACCACCGCCGCGCGTACTCGCCGCTGTTTCCCGTCTCGGAGCGGCAGCGGTACCGGATCGAGGGCAAGGTTTTCTGCGGCGAAACCACGGCGGGCGGGATCGGCGTCTACGTCTGCACGTACACGAACGACAAGGGCGAGGGCGAGCCCCAGGCACAGTGCGTGAAGCGCGCTTCAAACGTGGCCGGTCGCTGGGAAACGGTCGGCGACAAGTTTACGGTTCCGCCAGGCGCCGTCGCCATGAAGATCATGATCTGGTCCGGCAAGGAATCGGTCGGGACCTTCTACGTCGACGATGTCAAGATCCTGCCCCGGTGAACGGCGGGGAGTGCCTCGGTCAACGGCGGATTTCTTGTCCGAGCCGCGCGCGTTAGCAAGCGGCCCCCCAGGGACCACTCCCTCACGGTCGTGGCTCGGACAGAGGCTCGCAAGCACGTGTCTCGCACCTTTGACTGGCACACGGCAACGGCGGCGGCGGGGCTTCGCGTGACTTTCCTGCGGAACGGCGCTAGTTTACGCGTGTTGCAGTCAGGGGCAGGAATCAAGCATTCAGAATAGCCGGGCGCCTTGGCCCCGGGGAGGATGAGTAATGGACGTATCAAGCGTCATGCGGACCAACGTTCTCTCCATCAATCCTGACAGGGAACTGTCCCATATCGAGGAGATGATGCGGGAATTCAAAACCGACCACGTCCTCGTGTTGGAGGACGGCGAGTTGGTCGGCCTCGTCAGCGACCGCGACATCAAACGGAACAAGAGCCCGCGTGCCGGCACGACCACGGCCACCACGGCGGACAATCTGACCCTGAAACTCAAGGCTCACCAGATCATGGGCCGCAACCCGGTGACCATACCGGAGAAGACCTCGGTGGGCGACGCCATCGAGCTGCTGCTCAGCAAGCGGATCCACTCCCTGCCTGTCGTCAACGACAAGGGCAAAGTCGTGGGGTTGATTACCTCGACGGTACTGCTGCGGTTCCTGCACAAGGTCGTGTCGCTTTTCGAGTGAGCCTCGCCGCCGCCAACGGGTCACTTCTGCGGCATGCCGCGGGTCAGGTCGGCGGTGATCAGAGGCCGGTGCAGCACCTCGTCGGCAGCGGCGGCGGCGCCGCCGAGGTCGTCGTACTGCTTCTCGAACCCGAAGCCGGACGGGAAATTGCAGTCCGGCTGGATCCACCACCCGCCCACCCGTGCCCCGGCGCCATGTCTTTTCGCATGCCCCGACCCGGACGCAAACACCGCTGCAGCACGCCCCCCCGCTTTCTTGAAAGCGGTTCTGCTGGCGTTGTGCGGAGGTGCGATCGTGGCCATCGTGGTCCAGGGCTACAGCGGCTATCTGCCGTGCTGTATCTTCAACCAGGGGCGGCGAGCCTACTACGCCTGTTCGGTTCTGTCGCTGCTCGTCTTCCAGACGGGAGCGGCGGTAAGTGCAGTCGCTAAGTCACGGCGGGTGTTGTTCCTGATCCTGATGCCGTTGCCGGGGAAGGAAACCCGGCACAGCGGGCAACGCCACGCTTTGCCGCCGGCGTACTCGCACGTCGGCAACAGCGCCCTCGTTCGGTCGCCCCCTTGCGCCCCATGGCAAGTTGCCTACAGTGCGGCCTTTGCCAGCAGTTCTCGGATGCGCGGAAGCAGTTGGGTCGGGACTTCGATAAAGGTCGCGGTGCGGTCCTTCCACGCAGCCTCATCTTCGGCCACCGCTTCCTCTTCGGTCTGCCCCTCGTAGTGGGCAAGGACCTTCTTGACTCGGGACTCGTCCCAGCCCCTTGGAAATGTGTTCTTCTTCATTGGCTCGGGCTCCGTCGACACCGTCGTCTATAGGCCTTCAGTGGCTTCCCCACCAGGTCGTATGCAGTAATAACGAACACACTTGCCGGTTCAGGGGCCGGCACATAGACAATGCGCAGATGGCGTCCTGCACGGGTCTGGCCGACCGCGACGCGAGAACCTTCTCTTCCGGGGCGGTCTTCGCCAGGCTTACGCAGAACATCCTCGACTTCGGCCTCGCGCACCCCATGATTCTCGACGTGCGGACGCCCCGTCTGGGGATCCATGTAGTACCGGATTATCATCTCGTCAGACAATATAGCAGCCCCCGCACCATTCGGCCGCAGAGCCTCTCATTTGTGGGGGGCATGTGGATTCCCTCTCCTGCCTGGACCGAACGACGGGATCACCTGCGGCGTTAGCCGTCAGGTGCATCCACTGGTTGTGCTCCCTCTATGGTTCATATAGATCCAGTGGAATCACCCGATGCAGTAGCAGGAAGTGTTTGTCAACGGCGAAGACACGAAGGCCACTTTGCATGGCATTCTGGGCTATGACGAGGTCGGAAATCCCAATCTTGTTGATTCCATTCTTCAGACACGTTACCTGAAGCATCACGATGCCCTGCCAATCGATCTGGAGCGGACAGATCGGTATCTCACGGAGCAACCCCACCAACTCGTCCTCACCTCGGGCAAGGAGCGGAGGGAACAATTCCGCCAGGATGAGTTCGTTGGTGATGAGCAGGTCTTCGTCAATGAGGAAATCGATCTCCTCCAGAGCACTGCGCCCCCGGAGGTATTCCACCCACACCGACGTATCGACAAGCACGCTCATGACCTGTCTCGCAACACTTCAAGGTCAAGATCGAGGTCAACATGCCGCCCCTTGAAATGCTTCAGTCGCGACAGGCGACGGCTGCGGACATACGCCTCCAGAGCTGTGATGATGGCTCCTGTCTTCGTCTTCTGGTGCGACAGGCGGACGGCCTCGTCCACCAACGGAGAGGGAAGATCCAGCGTAGTTCTCATTGCACCTCCAATCTGCATTTGGATTTTCCTCGATGCATGATTAACATGCACGCCGCCGTTGGGATTGTCAATCTTCCGACGAAGAAGAGAATATGCGATGTATTCCCCGTCGCATATTCTCCGTTGAACTCGGCCATTCGCGGGGGCCCGCGCGTCAATATTAAGGAAAAGGAAATTTATACCCCCCGCCCCGTCCATCTACCCCTCACTTTACCCCCGGACAGCGCCGACGCAAACTCGTCGCACGCGACCGGTCCGGCGTCGCCAGCCGGCACCCGCACCAGACCTGCCAGGCCACCCCGCGTCCGAACCGCCGTCAGGCGCCCCCAAGCTGCGCGAATGCGCTGAGTTCAACGCCCAAACTCACGCTTGCGCGGCAGCGCATAGTGTGAAGTTTGATGTTCGCTCAGGCTATCTTCAGGGTGAGCCGTTTCCCAATAGCTTCGGCAAAACGCTCGATAGTCGAGAGTTTGATGTCTTCGGCATGGTTCTCGATTCGCGAGATGGCGGTCTTCTTGGTATGCAAGCGGGCGGCAAGCTCTTCTTGGGTGACGCCAGCTTCGACTCTCGCCTGCTTGAGCATGGCGCCGATCTTGAACTGCTCATACCCGGAATCAAAGCCTCTGGCGAATTCCGGATCTCGCGCCTTGCGCTCCTTGATGTACTTTTGCAGATCGCTCATTTTATCTTCCTCCTGAAGTAGTCTCGCCTTCGTTCTTCGGCGAGCTGGATGGCCTGACGCGGCGTCTTCTGGGTTTTCTTCTGAAACGCATGGGACAACACCACGAGCTTAGCTCCGTCAAAAAAACCCAAGAACCGGAAGATGTTTGCCCCGGCCTTGACTCGGACTTCCCACAGGTCTTCGGTGTTGGACATCTTCTGGAATTACTGCCCTGGCACCACCACCAGGTCTTCCACTAGTGCTCGTCCGCCACAAGTTCCCCCGCAATTCTGGACTATGGACAATGGACCATG
>Ga0156402_1180_pt1 | contig 16556 bp, 10 predicted proteins | sample RifOxyA3_FD_108045 | JGI IMG/M metagenome (GOLD analysis project Ga0156402, IMG submission 108045) | Lentisphaerae bacterium RIFOXYA12_64_32 | reverse complement strand
GGCCAGTTTCACCTTGGTATGACCGGCCGGTCCGCCGGCCGGGGGGCGCTGACGCATTACGCGTCTCTCGCGCGAGCGCTTGACAGACCGGGCGGTTGTGGACTATGTTTCCAGCGTCAGTCTGGGTCCACGGGAGGCAGGTTCAGCTTGTGTCCCGTAAGGATTTGTTATGCATGGTGCGTGCCGCCTTGCACCCGGGGTGCGGGGGCGGGCTGAGGGGAGAACGGCGTTGCCCCTCGGTGTGCTACTGGAATTGAGGACTGGATAGAACCGGCACGGCGGGCAATCCCGGGCCGGCGCGAGGGGCCATGAGCACAGAGGCAACACCCACGGCCGACGGCAGTCCTGGTGTCAGCGATACGCGCAACTTCCGCAAGAGGTTCGTCCCCGAGGACTACACGCCACGCCGAAAGCCCGGCATCGAGGTGCTCGACCGCGGCGCCAATGAAGTCGGCAAGCGGTATGTGCTAAAGGATTCCAACTCGGGCGCGTTCATCGCTCTGGCCGAAGAGGACCTGAACCTCTGGAACATGTTCGATGGAAAGCGCTCGGCGCAGGACGTGCTCCAGGAGTATGTACAGAACTTCAAGACGTTGCCGGTTGACCGCTTGGTTACCCTTATCCGCGACCTCTGGAAGCGGAAATTGCTCCTCGATGACCCGGGACTGGGCGAGGGGGAGGGCGGTAAACCCGCCGCCCGGTTGCTCGACCGGCTCCATGCCATCCGCATTCCGGTCCCGGGGCTGGACGTCCTGCCGGATGCCTTGTGGAAAGTGGGGCTCGGACGACTTCTGGGCGTGCCGCTCTTCGCTCTGTTCTCCGTGCTTATCGTGTTCTGTGTCTTGATCGCCTACCTGAAGATCGAAGACGTTCGCAACAGCCTTGCCCTGGCCGTGGAGGTTCTCGGCAGCAGCGCCGGTTCGACCCTGGTCAAGGTGGTGGTTTTTGCGCTGGTGCTGAACCTGGCAGTGTCTGGTGTGCGGGAGTTGCTCAGGGCGGTGCTCGTGACCAAGGGCGACGTTGACGTGGACGAGGGCGGGGTGCTGCTGAGATGGTTCGTCCCGTTGGTCTATTTCGATGCACCGATGCTGTTGGCCGAACCGCGCCGGAAGCGGCTGAATGCGCTGGTCATCGGGGTGTGGTTTGACTTGCTCCTCGCCAGCTTGGCGGCGGTGGCTTGGGGGTTCACTGGCACCAAAACCGGATTCCTGCTCGAGAGGAAAGTGTGGCTTGTGATCGGCTTGCTGCCTCTGGTTCGATTGATTCTCTCCTCATGTCCATTTCTGTGCAACGACCTGTATGTCGCGATCCGAGACCTTCTCGACGAACCGCGCCTGCGACGCCGAACTCTCGGATTCGTGAAACGGAATTTCGGCCGGACGTTCGGCGAGTACCGGGTTCGAGAGTATCTACCGTACATCTGCTTTGCTCTGCTGTGCGTGTTTTGGATCGAGTGCGTGCTGAGCATCTCCCACTCCCTGACCATGGGCGCGCGCCACGGCGAGGTCGGGACGCCCGTCATCTTCGGGGCCATGGCCGTGGCGATTCCTGTCGTCCTGATTGCCGGGTCGATCGTTGTGTGGGGGGCTCGGATCCTGGCCGAGGGATTCCGACGCGATATTGCCGAAGAGAAAAGCGCCAGCAGTGGGCTGATGGCCGAACTGGCCGGGTTGGGCGCGGTCTTCCTGTTTACCTTCTTCCTGCCTGCCATGGCTAAGAAGGTCTTCTGCCTCAGTATCGTGTTCATCTCCGTTCTCGGTATTCTTTACTTGGCCTGGAAGGTGATTGGCGCCACCCTTGGGACGCGCCCCGGATACCGGTTGCTGGCCCTGGCTCTGTTTGCCCAGATTCTCTGGATACCCCTCGCGTGCATATTCGCCCACATCGTGACGCTTTCGTTCATCAGCGTGCCTTGGACGGCCTATCAGGCCTTTGCCATTCTGGCGGGCGTGTTCTTCGTGCTGTCGCTGATCGGGGGTGATTTCCTGAAGCGCGGGCCGACGCTCGGACTCGCTGAGGGGTTCGTCTGGATCGGTGTGGGACTGCTCCTCTACTGTACCGCGGACGTCATCCGGTTGGGCCGCAGTTGGGAAGACTATGCGTCTCACAGTTTCACCCTCTCGTTCCTTGTCCTGGGTGCGGGTTTCCTGTTCTTCGGGTTCAGCATGGTGCATAGCTTCCTGAAGCGGGCTCAGGTGACGGCGCAGCCGTTCCCGTTCCTTGCCGCCGAGCAGAATCAGGAGCGCCTGGACCGGGCTTTCTCCTTCTTTGTCACGACCTTGTTCGATACCGTCCTGACGTCGTTCGGGACGGGCGCGGTAGCCGTCTTGAAAGCAACCTGCAATGCCGACGCCCGTCGGAGCGGCGGGGCAGACATCTTTGCGGACTCCAGCGCGCGCGTGGAGCGGCTGAACTTGAAGTCCACGGAGTATGGGGCCTTTCTCCAGCGCCTGCGTGGTCTGCTGGAGAACCTCTGTGGCCACCGGTATGTGGACGGCGTTTTTGACAGGGCGCTAACCTGCGTGCACTGGGACTGCCGCGTCCTCCTCATGCCCCTCCTGCAGCCCGAAGGCGCCAAAGGTATCCCCCCCGCAGGCACGGACCAGCGGCTGAACGTGCTGCGCGGCGTGCACCTGCTCCGGAACGTGCCGGCCAAGGACCTGCTGGCCCTGGCATCCTGCACCGAAGTGGCGCGGTTCGAGGTGGGACAGCCCGTGGTGCTGCAGGGTACACCGTGTGATGCCATGACCGTCGTGGTCGAAGGCGTGGCGCATTCCGAGGAGTGGGACCTCACCGGCGAAATGGTCATCGGCGCCTACGTGAGAAAGGCCGATTTCTTCGGCGAATCCGCCCTGCTGCCGAGCGACCATGGAACGCATCCCTTCTGCATCCGCGCCGCACAGCCGGTGACGGTGTGCCGGATCAAGAGCGTGGACTTCGATCAGTTCTGCCGCAGCTTCACTCAGACCGGCGAGGAAGTGCGCCGGAACGTGGCGAGCATGCAGCGATTGCGCAAGACGCCGCTCTTCAACGAACTGTCGCCGTCACTGGCCAGTTTCCTCCTGGCCCGGATCCGGTACGAGAAACACGCCGCCGGCACGACCATTATCCGCCAGGGCGACATCGGGAACTGTTTCTACATCATCAATCGCGGCAAGACCGATGTGTTCATCGAAAAGGACGGCAAGGCTGAGAAAGTCGCCGAACTGAAGGAAGGCAGCTACTTCGGCGAGATCGCCCTGATCATGGACGCGCCCCGCAACGCCACGGTGCGCGCCGTCGACGAACTGGAGGTCGGCGTCATCAGCAAGGAAGACTTCCTCTCCCTGCGGCGCGGCAGCAAGCAGTTCCAAATGGGCGTGGACACCGAGGCGAAGCGGCGCGATCTGGAGACGGTCGCCAAACGGACCTGACAAGAGCGGCGGGCGGCCAGCCCGCAGGCGGCGTCCCGTGGGGCCGGTTGCGAGGGGCTCTGGCCCGGGATGTAGCGCAAGGCTCCCGCCTTGCAGTGTCCCGCGCCGTCCAACCGTTCTTCGGGACCGAGAACAGCGCCAGCGAAACCGACAAGATCAGGCCCGCCGCGAGGCGACCATCGGCTTGCCCTGAAGGGGCAACGCATACCAGCCCAGGGCAGAGCGATAGCGTCACCCTGCGTTCACGTGTCGACCAGTGGCAAACGGTTGCCAGCCCGGGGGCGATTCAATACCGATTCGGGTCGCATCGGGCAAAACAGAGGATCCGGAACCCGAGGGCGCTGTTGCCGACGTGCGAGTACGCACGCAGCAAAGCGCAGGCGTTCCGCGCCGGGCGGGGTCGGGGCAGCAAGGCTGCAGCCATGCTGCTACTTCGCCGGTGCCGGTGCCGCTGGGGCGGCCGGGACCGCCGCCGGGGCGCCGGGCGCTGCGGCCGCATCCGGCTTCATCATCTTCAAGGCCTGCTCCGTCATATCCATGACTTGAGCCCCTTCGGGCGGCGTGAACTCGAATTTGCTGTCCGGGATGTCTCCGTTGATCTTCACGTTGCTGTAGGTCTGCGTCATGACCTCTGCGCCCGCGGGATCTGCCATCGCGACCTTGCGGACCATGCCGTCAGCCGTGCCGAGCCACACTTTCATCTTGCCGTCGGACGGCAGCGGGTTATTCGGGGCGCCCTGAGCGTCCGGCGTTGCCTCGAAAACCTGTGTCTCGACCCCATCCAAGGTTTCGGACCCGACCAGGCTGATCGTGTCGCGCTTCAGGCCCTGGAACGGCTTGGACAGGTTCCCGGCGGCCGCGCCCGGCACGGCGTCCGCGGCCTTCTGCAGGTCGATTTTCGTCACCATGTTCATCATCGGTTGATGGGTCCACATCGTCTTGCCATCCGAGACGATGATCTGCTTCAGCTTCATGGCGCCCATCTCGGTCTCAAACTCCATGGTGCACTTGCCGGGCTGCTTGAAGGAGACCGTGCCGCGGCTCACCAGGTCCTGGTTCATCATCTTCATCTTGCTGACCACGTCCGCCTGGCAGGTCTTCACCTCGGCGGCCTTGCTCTCCATGTCCGCCATGGCCTTCTCCGTGGCCGGGTCGGCGGCGAACAGGGTCGCGGCGCAGATGCCGCTGCCCAACAGCAACGCGATGACGGAACGAGACTTGTGGATGACGTTCATGCGGAGCTCTCCTGATGATGTAGTCCGACTTCCCCGTCCTGGTTCTGGCGCGAGGAACGACCTCGATGCGCCGCCGCTCGCCTGACGGCAAGTGCCGCGCCGCCAAGCCATACGATACGGTCCAGCGAGGGGAAGTCAAAGGGCGGCCTGATCCCTCACGTTGAAGCGTCCGTCAAAGGTGGGCGTCGGGCCTCCTGACCCGGCGCGATGGAGTGAAGCGGCCGAACCGGGCCAGGCCGGGAGACCTGGCCTCCACCTTGGGAGCGCCACTCCGCTTTGCACCTTCATTGACGCATTACCCCCTTCCGTCTGCCGCCTGTTGCGGTTTACCCGCCGGCACTATATTCCCCGCAATGGTCAACTCCCGCAACCAACGACAATTCGTGCTCCAGGCGGAGTTCGCACCGGCCGGCGACCAGCCGGAGGCGATCACCGCGCTGGCCGAAGGCCTGGCCCGGAACCAGCGCGACCAGACGCTCCTGGGCGTAACCGGCTCGGGCAAAACGTTCACCCTCGCCAACCTCATCGCGCGCGTGCAGCGCCCGGCCCTGGTGATCTCGCACAACAAGACCCTCGCCGCGCAGCTCTACAGCGAATTCAAGTCGTTCTTCCCGGACAATGCGGTCGAGTATTTCGTCAGCTACTACGACTACTACCAGCCGGAAGCGTACATTCCGCAGACGGACACCTACATCGCCAAGGACGCCTCGATCAACGAGGAACTCGAGAAACTGCGCCTGGCCGCCACCAGCGCGCTCCTGGAACGGCGCGACGTCATCGTGGTCGCCAGCGTGTCCTGCATTTACGGCTTAGGCTCGCCGGAAGACTTCGAGGCCATGCAGGCGCGGGTGTGCATTCAGGGCGAGTTGGAGCGTGATGAGCTGCTGCGCCGCCTGGTCGATATCCAATACAACCGCAACGACATCGAACTCAGCCGCGGCTGCTTCCGCGCCGCCGGCGACACGGTCGACATCTTCCCGTCGTACCGCGATGACTACGTGCGGGTCGAATTCTGGGGCGATACGGTTGAGCGCATCACGCGCCGCGACCCGCTCACCAACCGCGTGACGGAGCAACTGAACGAGATCGCCATTTTCCCAGCCAAGCATTTCGTGCTGCCGCACGAACGCATCAAGGCGGCAGAGCAGGCCATCCTCGACGAGTTGGACGAACAGGTGCGCAAGTTCGAGGCCGCCAACCGTCTGGTCGAGGCGCAGCGCATCCACGAGCGCACCATGTACGACTTGGAGATGCTCCGCGAACTCGGCTACTGTCCCGGCATTGAGAACTACTCGCGGCACCTGGCCGGCCGCCCGGCCGGCTCGCGGCCCTACACGCTCATCGACTATTTCCCGGACGATTTCATCACCTTCATCGACGAGTCGCACGTCACCGTCCCGCAGGTCCGCGGCATGTACAACGCCGACCGCAGCCGCAAGGTGGTATTGGTCGAGAACGGCTTTCGCCTGCCGTCCGCGCTGGACAACCGGCCGCTGAACTTCGGCGAGTTCGATGCGCTCCAGAAGAACGTCGTCTACGTGTCGGCCACGCCCGGCCCGTACGAATTGGGACTTGCCCCGCCGGTCGAGCAGGTGGTGCGTCCCACCGGGTTGCTGGACCCCGAGGTCGACGTGCGGCCGCTCGAAACGCAGGTCGATGACGTCATCGAGGAAATCCGGGCCCGGGCCGAACGCAACGAGCGCGTCCTGGTCACGACACTCACGAAACGCACCGCCGAGGACCTGGCCGAGTACCTGCGCAAGCTGGACTTGCGCGTGCGCTACCTGCATTCCGAACTCGATGCCCTCGAACGCGTCGACATCATCCGCAGTCTGCGCCTCGGCGACTTCGACTGCCTGGTGGGCATCAACCTGCTGCGCGAGGGCCTCGACCTGCCCGAAGTCTCGCTCGTCGCCATTCTCGACGCGGACAAGGAAGGGTTCCTACGCTCCGAAACGTCGCTGATCCAGACCGCCGGGCGCGCCGCACGGCACTTGAACGGCAAAGTCATTCTGTACGCGGAGGAGATGACGGACAGCATGAAGCGCATGATTGCCGTCACGACCGAACGGCGCCAGCGGCAGCAGCGCTACAACGCGGAGCACCACATTACCCCGCGCTCGGTGCAGCGCGCCGTGCAGCAGAGCCTGCACCTGTACGAAGCGGCTGGGCAGACGGTGGCGTCCGTCATCAAGGAAGCCGGCGGCGACTACGACGTCAACGAAACGATTCACGGCCTCGAGACCGAAATGCTCAAGGCCGCGGAAGCGCTCGAGTTCGAACGCGCCGCCATGCTGCGCGATCAGATCTACACGCTGCAAGGCAAGCCGCTGGGCAAGGGCGGCGGTTCCCAGCCGCCGCAGAAGCGCCGCAGTGCGAAACGCCCCGGCCGCCCCCAGTAGCGCGGTATGGCCCGCCCGCATGGCTGTAGTGGCCGCGTTGCACGCGGCTCCGGCCGTTGGGCTCTTATACCGGTGCAAAGACCGGCCACAGGCGCTACACCGTCCCGTCCGCCGGCGGTTCCGCCGGCCGGACCTTCAGCACGATCTCTTTCTGGATCTGGACCGTGCCCCGCTTCGCGCCGCGCGGTTTCGAGACGTTCTTGGCCTGGGTGGCGGAAACCGCCACCACGCCCGCTTCGCGCGCTTTGCTGTGGAACGCCGCGATCGCTGCCGCCTGCTTCAGCGTGTCGCGGTCCGGTTCCGCGCCGTCCTGCGGCACGCGCAACACGACATGGCTGCCCGGCATGCCGCGAATGTGAAACCACCAGTCGTTCGGGCGCGCCAGCTTCAGGCTCAGGTAGTCGTTGTCCGCGTCCGACCGCCCCACGAGCACTTGCCACCCGCCCGGCAACGTGTACTCGAGCAGTCGCGCCGCATGCTCACTCGGTCGTGATCGTGGACTTGTCATCAGAAGGTTCCATCACAATGCCTCACCGCTGTTCGGGTACGTCGTCAGGTCAGCCGTCAGCCGGGCTCCGGAGGAGCCACTTCCATGCAGGAATGATGCGGACGCCGTTCTCCTCGCCCTCATCGAGCCAGGTCACCAACCACGCTTCCCCCAACCCCAACTCGCGCATGGCCTCGGTAAGCGCCCGCAACTCCCTCTGCCGTGTCGCGGCCGCCTCGACGGTCCAGCAAGCTTGCACAAGCTGGCGCTGTCCGTCGTGGTCAAGGTAGACGAAATCCACCTCATGCCCGGTGCCCGTAACGTAGTAGTCCGGCTGGAAACCCTGGCGTCGCAGTGCCAGGTAGACCAGGTTCTCCAGTAACGCACCACGGTCCACCGTGATGCCCAGGGACACGGCCCGCAGCAGTCCGGTGTCTATGGCGTATATCTTCCGGGCATTCACCTGGCGTTGGCGTACGGAACGGGTGTGCAACTCGACCGGGAAAACCAAGTATGCATCCGCAAGGTGCTCAACGAACTCGTAGAGAGCGTTCTTGGCCACAGGGATCCCCATGGCACGCAACTGGCCGGCGAATCGATTCACGCTGAACTTGGCCCCTGGCGAATGCAGGATCTGCCTGAGCAGCGCCCGCAACGCGGTGACGTTGGAGACACCGTGCCGTTCCACCACGTCGCGCAGGATCACCACATCGAGGTAACCACGGAGGATTTCGCCGCGCAGCCCGACCGGCGCACGGAGCACATCGGGAAAACCGCCGGCTTCGAGATACTGGGTGACGGCGTGTGCCATTTGGGCTCTCCCGCGAGTGCTGGCAACCCGCCCCTTGGGTTCCGCGATGCCTGAGAAGGTCAGGAATTCCCGGAACGAAAACGGGAACATCTCGGTCGTCAGGGAACGGCCGCGCAAGCTCGTGGCGATCTCACGACTCAGCAGTTTGGCCGATGACCCGGTGACCACGACCCGCGAGCGGCGCTCGTCCAGAATGCGGCGCAGAAACATCTCCCATCCGGGGATGCGCTGGATCTCGTCGAAGAAGAACCAGCAGCCCTGCGTTGCCGATTCGGGGAACATCGCATAGTACACATCCAGCAGCAGATCGAGATCGGTTGTGTTGAAGGGCAGCAACCGTTCGTCTTCGAAGTTCAGGTACAGAATGCTGGAACGCGGGGACCCGGCGGCTTCAAGGGCCCGCATCTGCTGGTAGCAGAAGAACGTCTTCCCGCAACGCCGCATGCCGGCCACCACAGCCACCTTGCCCGGCATCTGCTTGAGGAGCACTCGCCGCGAAAGCAACTCCGGGAGGACCGACTCCTGGAAGTCGGCGATCAGTCTTTCAAGAATGTCCTTCATTGCACGTAGTATATCTCTTATCGGGTAGCTTTCAATCAAAAGTGTCTCGCATCGCGTCCAAGAATACCATGGCAACATCGCGCGGGATGCGAGGTTCGGGGGGCGCTGCGTCCGGCCATCGTCCGGCCATTGTTGGGCCTGCATGGAGAACGGCGTAGCCGTGCCGCCGGAAGCAGGAGGATCAGCCCGTGGCCCCGTCCGCAGAACGCGGTGACGCCCCCCACGTCACCCCTGGGGCGTTGACCGTTGGCGGCGAGGCGGCCGGCGAGTGCCGACGGGTATGTCAGTCGTACCAGAACCACTTCGCGGCCAGCGCCTGGTTGCAGGGCAGCCACCGGGTGTGGCCGTCGATGTAGCTGAAGTTGTTGCCGTACGTGTGGCGTCCGCACATGCCGGGGAACTGGTTCGCTTCCGAGTAGAGGTAGTTCAGCATGAACGCGTAGCCGAGCGGATTCTGGGTCGCGGTAATGTCGTAGCAGTCACCCATCATGATGATGACATCGGGGTGCTTGACCTTCGCCAGCTTGACCCCGTCGTAGATCGGGTTCGGGGCCGCCGGAACGGCGTTCTTGCCGCGGGTCGGATGGTTGATCTGGTACCCGACGCCGCGCCAGTTGAAGCCGTATCCAGGGTCCTGCTTGGGAGCGGAGCCGCACTTGCGCAGGTTGCTGTCGCACCCGTAAGACTCCAACACCTGGTACCACCAGAGGTAGCTGGTCGTCGATGGATAGATCATCGCACCGCCGAGCGTCTCGTCGTGGTCGTCGGCGTACATCAGCCACATTGTCGCCATCTGTTTCAGGCGACCGTTGCAGTCGATGGCGTTGGCCTTCTCGCGTGCGCCCTGTAGCGCGGGCAGCAGCATGGACGCCAGAATCGCAATGATCGCGATCACTACGAGGAGCTCAATCAGCGTGAAGCGCCGTCGGGCCGTTCTGGCGACGGCGTGCCCCGGGCAAGGGGTCGTCCCAGGGTGTGTCGAGTCGTGTTCCATATGGGGCCTCCGGGGGGGGCGGCTCTGCAACTCCGCCGCACCCGATGTCTCGCGGGCCGCAGCAGGAGTGAAATAACCAACCAAAATGTTGGCTTCTACATCACAAAGTTACATCGCCGTCGGACCCCTGTCAAGCACGTTGGACATGCCTTCGCGCCCCCCGGGCCACGGACGGCCTGGTCATACCAAGCTGTTACTCTGGCGTTTCCGTCTGAGTACCGCCTTTCAGGCGGAAGTGGCAGCGACGCTTCAGCGAGCGCGCGCACGGCGTTGCCACCGCGCACGTGCCGACACGCTGTCACGCGCCAGGCTCCGGTTCGCGCAGGAACTGTTTCTCGTACAGCTCGCGGTACAACCCGCCGTGGCGCAGCAGTTCGTCGTGACGGCCGCGTTCGACGATCGTTCCGTTCTGCACCACGCAGATCAGGTCCGCATGTCGGATCGTACTGAGCCGGTGCGCGATGACGATCGCAGTGCGGCCGGCCAGCAGCCGCTCGATGGCGTCCTGGATGAGCGCTTCGGTGAGGGTGTCCACGCTGGCCGTGGCTTCGTCGAGGATCAGGATGCGCGGGTCGGCCAGGGCGGCGCGCGCGATGCAGATGAGCTGGCGCTGCCCCATCGACAGGGAGACGCCGCCCTCGGCGATCGCGGTCTGGTAACCGTCGGGGAATCGGGTGACGAAGTCGTGCACGCGCGCCAGGCGCGCGGCGGCTTCGACGTCCGCCATCGGCGCGTCAGGACGCCCGAAGCGGATGTTGTCGACGATTGTGCCCGGGAACAGGAACGGGTCCTGGGGGACCAGGCCCATTTGGCCGCGCAAAGCGGACTGCCGCACCTCGCGCACATCGATGCCATCGACCCGCACCGTGCCGCCGGTGACGTCGTAGAACCGCGCCACCAGGTTGGCGATGGAGGTCTTGCCCGCGCCGGTGGGACCCACCAGCGCCACGGTCTGCCCGGCATCGATGTTCAGGCTGACGTCGTGCAGCACCTCGACGCCCTTGGCATACGCGAAGTGGACGTGGTCAAGTTCGACGCGGCCGGCGATCGGCGGCAGGTCGCCGGCGCCGGGCCGGTCGGCGACCGCGGGCGCCGTATCCAGCAGTTCCAGGACCCGTTCGCCGCCCGCCATGGCGGCCTGCAGGGTCGTGTAGAGCTGGCTGAGTTCCTGGATCGGCTCGAAGAAGCGCGCGACATAGGCCAGGAAGGCGACCAAGACGCCCAGGGTTATCTCACCGTCGGCCACGGCGGCCCCGCCAAACCACAGGACAACGGCCAGGGCGAGCATACCGAGGAACTCCACCACCGGCAGGAACACGAAGGACAGAGACATGGCCGCGATCGCGACGTCGCGGTTGGTGCGATTGACGCGGTCGAACCGCTCCTGGGTCGCGTCCTCCTGCGCAAACGCCTGGATCACGCGCATGCCGGACAGGTCTTCGGCCAGATCCCCGACCACCGCGGCGATGCCGGCCCGGGTCTCACGGAACGCGACCTGCGCGCGCCGCGCGAACAGGGCCGTGGCCAGCACCATGAGCGGCAGCACGCTGAACGACAGCAGCGCCAGGCGCGGGCTCATGGACACCATGGCGACCACGATGCCGACCAGCACGACGCTGTCGCCGACCAGCGTCACCAGCCCCTGCGACAACAGGTCGTTGATCACCGTCACATCGTTGATCACCCGCGAGATGGTGACCCCGACGATGTGCCGGTCGTGGTAAGCGAGGGGCAGCGTCTGCAGGTGGCGGAACAGGTCGCGGCGCATGCCGGCCAGGACCCGCAGCCCGACCCGCGACAGCAGCCAGCGCTGGCCGGCGCCGGCCACGTAGATGCCCACGAACGCGGCCGCGATCAGCAGCGCAACATGCATCAGGCCGGGAATGTCGCCGGCGGCAATGTGCCGGTCAATGGCGATCTTGACCAGGTACGGCACGGCCAGGGTCAGCAGCGACGTGATGGTCATCAGCAGCAGCGCGGCCAGCATCTGCGGCCAGTACGGGCGCAGGAACCGCAACAGGCGCAGGGCAATCCTGCGGTCGAACGCGCGCCCCGTGGTCTTGTCGCCAAACTGTTCCAGCACGCCGCCCGGGCCCATGCGCGGGACGGCGGGACTGATGGAGAAACTCATGGCCCCTGCCTCCCGTCCGTCGGCGGGCGCACCGGGCCTGCCTGGGGTTCCAGTTGCCGGTGGTAGATGTCCGCGTAGAGCTCGCACTGGCGCAGCAGTTCGGTGTGCGTGCCGCGCGCCACGATGCGGCCCTGGTCAAGCACCAGGATCAGGTCGGCCAGGCGCACGGTACTCAGCCGCTGCGCGATGACGAACGACGTGCGCCCCCGCATCAGCCGCTCCAGTGCCGCCTGGATCTGCCGCTCCGTGTCCGTGTCGACGCTCGAGGTCGCGTCGTCGAGAATCAGCACCCGCGGGTCCTTGAGCAGCGCCCGTGCAATCGCGACTCGCTGCTTCTGGCCCCCCGACAGGGTTGCGCCGCGCTCGCCGACGCGCGTGTCATACCCTTGCGGCAGTGCCAGGATGAACTCGTGCGCGCATGCGGCCTGCGCCGCCGCGACGATCTCCGCCTCGGTCGCATCCGGCCGGCCGAACCGGAGGTTCTCCCTGGCCGTGGCCGCGAACAGGGTCGTCTCCTGCAGGACAATGCCGATCTGGTCGCGCAGCGTCGCCAGTTGCACCGACCGCGTGTCCAGGCCGTCCACCAGGATACGGCCGCCGGTCGGGTCGTAAAAGCGCGGGATCAGGTTGATGATCGAGGATTTGCCGGACCCGGTCGGGCCGAGCAGTGCGATCACCTGCCCGGGCAGGGCTTCGAAGGACACATCATCGAGGACCTTGTGCCGCTTGAAGTAGCTGAACGAGACATGCTCGAAACTCACCCGGCCCTGGACGGGCGGCAGGGGCACGGCGTCCGGCGCGTCCTGGACCGCCGATGTGGTGTCGAGGATCTCGAACACGCGCTCGCCCGCCGCCGTCGCCATGGCCAGGGCGGGCAGGATCATGCCCAGGCGCCGCACCGGCTGGATCAACTGCCCCATGTAGGTCGCGAAGGCGACCAGTTCGCCGAGCGTCAGGTGCCCGCGGACGACCAGGGTGCCGCCGTACCAGATGATGAAGACCGTGCCCAGGTTGGCCACCAGGTCCAGGAACGGGATGTTCAGGGCCTGCAGCCGTGCGGCGGTCGCGGAGAGACCGAACCAGTGGTCGTTGTCCGACCCGAACCGCGCGATCTCCGCCTCCTCCTGGGCAAACGCTTTGACAACGCGGGCGCCGCGCAGGTTCTGCTCCAGGCGCACCGTCAGTGTCGCCAACTGCTGCTGGATGGCCAGCGACAGAGGCCGGAACCGCCGGCCGAACCGCAGCGCCCAGTAGGCCATGAACGGCATGGTGCTCAACGCCAGCAGGGCCAGGGACGGTTTCATCACGATCAGGAACCCCGCGGTGCCGAGCAACAGCACCACGCCCTCCGCCAGACGCAGCAGCGCCCGGCCCGTCAGGAACCGGACGCGGTCCACGTCCTGGACCGCACGCGACAGGAGTTGCCCGACCTGGGCCCGGTCGTGGTACGAGAACGACAGGGCCAGCAGCCGGCGGTAAATGGCATTGCGCAGGTCATAGGCCACTCCCTGCGAGGCCACTTCCGTCCACCGTCCGAGCAGGAACCCGAGGAAACCCTTGCCCAGCGACAGGCCCAGGATGGCGAGCACCGCGAGTTGCAGCGTCCGCAGATCGCCGCCGCGGATGCCCTCGTCAACGGCGCTGCGGATGAACTGCGGAATGATCAGTGCCAGGCCGGTCGTGCACAGCAGTGCGACGTAGGCGCCGCCCGTCATGCGCCAGTACGGCCGCAGGTAGCCCAGGCAGCGAACCAGGATTCGCCCGGTCCCCGGCTGGACAATTACGGCAGGTACTGGATCAAACACAACCTTACTCCTGAACTCTGCGTTTCGCGCCGCGTCGGGGTGGGCGACTCCACGCCCTCCCGCCGGTCGCCAGGCGCGGCCTCCGGCGACGCAGCGCGAGCGGCCTGCCACCATAGCCCCGGAACGCATCGCCCGCCACCGACCCCAGTCGCGCCGCAGTAATGCGTCAGTGGCGGGCGGAGATTAGATCGAAGTCTGACCTGGGCTGACGCCTAAAGTGGTCGGAGCGGCTCACTCCGACGCCCGCTGGAGCGAGCCCTTCGACAGGCTCAGCGTCTGCGATCGCTCCCGCCACTTTGGCCATCTACCGCCCAACCGTGCACCCGCGACGCATTACATGCCCCGCGCACCCTTCCGCGTGATATTCCGTTCTGGCAGCTTATGTTTGCCGGTTCACGCGTCGTGTGGTCAGAAGGCTGCTGGCCCGTTTCGGGATGGGGCTTGCCGCTTGGGAGAACCGCTCGCATGGCAGACAACAGGACGGGACTGGTCTACGATCCGGTCTACAAGGAACACGTTCCGGGTTTCGGCCACCCCGAGTGCCCCGACCGCCTCGAGGCGGTCCGGCAGGGCATCGACGACGCGGTTCCGAAGGAGAAGCTTGTCGCCGTGACGCCACGTGACGCGACCGACGCGGAGTTGGCGATCTGCCACACGGACGAGTACGTCGCGCGAGTGAAGCACGACATCACGGGCGGTTGCGGTACCCTCTCGACCGGCGATACCGACATCTGTCCGCGTTCCCTGGCCGCCGCGGTGCGCGCGGCCGGCGGCGCCATGGCCGCCGTGGATGCCGTGTTCGCCGGCACGGTGCGGAACGCCTTCTGCGCCGTCCGTCCGCCCGGGCACCACGCGACGCCGGACCGCGGTATGGGATTCTGCATCTTCAACAACGTCGCAATTGCGGCGCGGCATGCGCAGAAGACGCACGGCGTCGAGCGCGTGCTTATCGTCGACTGGGACGTGCACCACGGCAATGGCACCCAGGACATCTTCTACGACGACCCGAGCGTCTTCTATTTTAGTACCCACCAGTGGCCGGCCTACCCCATGACCGGCCTGCCCAACGAGAGAGGCGTCGGCAAGGGCGAGGGATTTACGCTGAACTGTCCGGTCCCCGCCGGCGCCGGACGCAAGGAGATCCTGGGAGCGTTTCAGGAGGCGTTGCTGCCGGCCATGCGCAGCTTCAAGCCGGAGTTCGTGCTCATTTCCGCCGGGTTCGACGCGCGCGAGGCCGACCTGGTCGGCAACCTGCGACTCAAGGACCAGGATTTCGCTGACCTGACCGATATCATGCTGCAGATCGCTGCGGACTCCGCAAAGGACAGAATCGTTTCCGTCCTGGAGGGCGGCTACTGGCTGCCCGGCCTGGCCACCGCGACCGGCGCCCACGTCCGCCGCCTCGCCGGCGCGTAGGTCCCCCGGCGTCTGGCGGTGTCGAGGGTCGAGGCTCCGCGGGAGCGAGCCGCTCCCGCCACTTTGGCCATCTACCGCCCAACCGTCCACCCGCCACTGACGCATTACCTGTGTTCGCCCTTCCGGGTCTTGATTGTCCGGCCTCTGGCGCTAAGGTATGTGCCTGTCTTCCCCGTGTCGGGACGTAGCGCAGCCTGGTTAGCGCGTTTGACTGGGGGTCAAAAGGTCGAGAGTTCGAATCTCTCCGTCCCGACCACTTTGTCCCTCTCAAAATGCCGTTTCCAGCGCTTGGCTGTATCATCGTGAAATACCCCGAAATATGGGGGGTAGAATGCAGCCAGTCCCCCCAATAATCCCCCCAATGACGGAGAGCATGCCAAGTGCCCATCCGGCTCCGGCCCCCCCAATAGTCCCCCCAACGCCGCCAAACTTTGGCCCAAGTCCCCGAGACAGGACGCCTGCGGGGCGGCCCATACGGCAGGGCAAAGCAGCGGTTCCGCGCTCGTCAAGACAGGGATTCAGGGCCGCAACAGGACTTTTTCCGCCGCATTCATGCATCGGGGCAAGACACTGTGAAGCGTGTTGTCGGTTGCCTGCCAAACAGCAACCGGGGAGAGCTGGCTCTTGGTGGCTACCGACTGCGGTCGGCGTCTTCCGCGAACCGTCCACGAGGCACAGGGCTGTACGGCGCGTAGTTCGCACTGACCCTATGCAGGTCGGACCGGCGGATGCGGAAGACACCGCGTCTGATTTCCACCGGGCGGAGAGCGCCCTGCTTGACCATGCGCCAGATTGTGACTCGGCTGACGCCGAGGAAACCCGCAGCGTCGGTCATGGTCATGAGCAGTGGTCCCTCGGTTTCGGCCGCCCCGGCAGTTGGAGTGTGGCCATCCAACGCGCTTGTGATCATGTCACGGACATTCGCCGCGACCGTCTCGTCGCCGCGTAGCGCGACCTCTATCAGTTGTCTGGTGGTGGGTTTCACTGTCTTTCGCACCTGAGAACAGTCCCATTCGCCCCAACCTCCAAGAGCCTTGTCGTTCCCTTTGTGCTTACCTAACCCATGCGCCCGGATGCTGGCTTCGGGCGAAATGCCCTGGCATAGCCGGGCCATCGAGGAACGCGCCAGCCCCGCGGCTACATTTGCATGGCCACCTCAATGAGATCCTTCAGCAGATGTCTATGGCAGTGGGGATTGTCCTCCAGACCTCACCGTTGCGCGCAACTTGAATGCCCGCAGTAGGGGGCGTGCGTGCGCCCGGGAAGGCGGGCGGCGGCAACCCTGCGGCAGCGCAACCATT
>Ga0156402_1032_pt1 | contig 16979 bp, 11 predicted proteins | sample RifOxyA3_FD_108045 | JGI IMG/M metagenome (GOLD analysis project Ga0156402, IMG submission 108045) | Lentisphaerae bacterium RIFOXYA12_64_32 | reverse complement strand
CGTCGGGGCAGCCCTCGCCGAGGAACTCGGCGAACGGCCCGTCTCCCCCAGCGCAGCCACTCCCGTGACGCCATAGATATAAAAATAGTTTAAGCCATTGATATCGATAAAATAATAACATAACTCATTTGACTACAATTACTTCTGCATGTACGTCCCCGTTCGCAACTGGACTTTCCGAACCCGGCCTTTCGGCCCGAAGGTGCGGAGTTCCACGCACACTTTCATGTTGGGGGCACGGTTGTCTTTGTGCTGAACGCTCCGACGTTGGGGCTGGTTCAGGACTGCGAACGAGAGGCCAAACGGGGTCGGCGAGTTGCTGTTGTCGGTCCGGAAGAAGGCATTCAGGGGTTTCGATGTCTTGCCAAGGTGGCTGGCCTGGTTGATGGCGTGGAATGCATCGAAATCACCCAGTTTCTTGCAGAAACGATCTTGGAACTTGGCTGTTTCGAGAACCGACGGAGCCTGACGGCCCTCAAGGCGCTTGTGCACACCTACAACGAGCTCTTGGACGCCCAAGCCGTCGCCCCGAGTCTGAAGATATCCATGCGGGTTCGTGGCCCCCGATCTACTGGCATTCTTCAACCCGCTTAACCCGCCGGATCGTACGTCCCGGCGCCGCTCTGGTAACGGGTGAGCATTTGCTGTCTCTTTCCTGTCTCGCGGTGTTGTCTTGCGGTCTTGACTGCACCGTCTCTTGTTCCTCGGCAAACCTGACGCGACGTTGTTGGAGAGCGAAGTGTCCTTCGTCGGCACTGGAAGCAGATCGTGAACGCCCGAACAGAACGGTCGCCGCGTGACGGCACGGTGAATTGCGTATTCCGTCCATCCATGTCTCCTGCATTACGCTCGGCTCACGGGATCCAGGACGAACGGGAGCACGGTGGCGGCGACGACGGCGTTGCCGGCGGCGGTGAGGTGCACGCCGTCGGGGAGGATGCAGAGGCCGGGGCCGTCGCGGCGGATGCTCTCGTGCAGCGCCAGGTCGATGTCCGCCAGCGGCAGGGCATGCCGGCGCAGGGCATGCCGGCGCGCTCAGGCGCGTGTGCGTTGCCGGTACGGCTCGACGGCCGCGCATGGGCGCACCGACCGGACCGCTCAGGACTTCTTCCCGGCGCTGCGGATGGCGGCGATGGCGGCGGCGGCGCCCTCCTTGGCGCGGAAGACGCTGTTGCCGGCAACCAGCATGTTCGCCCCGGCGTCGATGACCAGGCCGGCGGTGTTGCGGCCGATGCCGCCATCGACTTCCAGGTGGGCGCGGGGGTTCGCGGTGGCAAGGTCTTGGCGGATGGTGCGGATTTTCGGCAGCATGTCGTCACGGAACGCCTGCCCGCCGAATCCCGGTTCGACGGTCATAACCAGGATCAGGTCGAGTTCCTTGAGGAACGGGCGCAACTGTTCCGCCGGGGTGCCGGGGCGCAGGGACAGCCCGGCCGAACAGCCGAGGGCGCGGATGCGGCGCAGGACGTCGGACACGTCCGCCTCGATTTCCACGTGGATCGTGATGTGGTCCGCGCCTGCCTCGGAGAATGGCCCGATGTAGCGTTCCGGGTTCGTGAGCATGAGATGTACGTCGAAGGGCAGGGCGGTCAAGGGCCGGATTTTCTCAACGATCGGCGGGCCCATCGAGAGATTGGGCACGAAGTGGCCGTCCATGATGTCGATGTGAAGGAGTTCGGCTCCGGCCTGTTCGACCGTACGGATCTCCTCGCCCAGGCGACCGAAATCCGCCGCCAGCAGTGACGGCGCCACCGTGATGCGGTCGTTCGGCAGTGTGGGCAGCGGATGTTTGGTCATGGGGGCGCCGCTCAGGTGTTCGGTGTTCAGTGTTCAGGGGGCGGGTGTCGGGGGCGTGGTTGTTGGGTTGTCAAGTTGTTCAGTTGTCAGGGGAGACGGCCTCAGCAACTCAACACCCCGCGCGTTTCTGCCCTTCCTCCGTGCTCCGCGCTCCGTGCTCCGCGCTCTCACGCGCAGGTGATGATGCCCATGAAATCGGCGACCTTGAGGCTGGCGCCGCCAATCAGGCCGCCGTCGATGTCCGGTTGCGCGAGGAGTTCCTTGGCGTTGTCGGGTTTCATGCTGCCGCCGTAGAGGATCCGGACCTGGTCGGCGACGTTGCCGTGCAGATTCCGCACGAGCTTGCGGATGAATGCGTGTGCTTCCTGCGCCTGTTCGCGGGTGGCCACTACGCCGGTGCCGATGGCCCAGACCGGTTCGTAGGCAATCACGGTGGCTTTGACCTGGTCGGCGGTCAGGCCTGCCAGCCCGCCGCGGGTCTGGCGGTCGAGGACCGCGTCGGTCTCGTTCGCCTGGCGCTGGGCCAGGGTTTCGCCGACGCACATGATCGGGATCAGCCCGGCGGCAAGGGCGGCCTTGACGCGTTTGTTTACCGTCTCGTCGGTTTCACCGAAGTACTGGCGCCGTTCGCTGTGGCCGATGATGGCGTAGGCGACCGGAATTTCCTTCAGCATGGCGGCGGCGATTTCGCCGGTGAACGCACCGTTCTCGGCCCAGTGCACGTTCTGCGCGCCGACCGCGATGGGCGTGCCTTTGACCGCGCCCGCCACGGTCGCCAGGGCGGTGAACGGCGGGCAGACGACGACGTCCGCCTTGCCCATCTTCGCGGCTTCGGCCTTCAAGCCGTTGACCAGGCTAAGTGCCTCGGCGGCGGTCTTGTTCATCTTCCAGTTACCGGCAATCAGTTTGCGTCGTGACATGGTCTGTTCTTCTCCGGAGGTTTCAAGTTTCAGGTTTCAGGTGTCCCGGCTTCGCTCAGAAGCTGCGCCGTGGCAGGCGGGTGTCGGGCCCCGGCGACTGGGGGCACTGTCGGACGCGTCTGACTTGTCCGACATGTCTGATGCGTCCGATGCGTCGCCCGCCACGCTAGTTCTTGTTGTCCAGGGCGGCCACGCCGGGGAGCTCCTTGCCCTCGAGGAACTCGAGCGAGGCGCCGCCGCCGGTGCTGATGTGGGACATCTTCTCCGCCAGGCCGCTCTGGTTCACGGCACTGACCGAGTCGCCGCCGCCGATGATGCTGACCGCGCCACTGGCCGCCACGGCCTTGCACACGCCCATGGTGCCGGCCGCGAACGGCGCCATTTCGAAGCAGCCCATGGGGCCGTTCCAGACGACCATCTTCGATGTGCCGATTTCCGCCTGGTATGCGGCCACGGTTTTCGGCCCGACGTCCAGGGCCATCCAACCGTCCGGAATGTCCTGGCCGACCGTCTGCGTCTTGGCGGCGGCGTCGAATTTGTCCGCCGCGATATTGTCGACCGGGAGCATGAACTTGACGCCGGCCTTCTGCGCCGCGGCCAGGGTCTGTTTCGCCACGTCGAGGAGATTCTCCTCGACCAGTGACTTGCCGATCGGGTGCCCCTGCGCCTTGAGGAACGTGTAGGCCATGCCGCCGCCGATGAGGATGGTATCAACCTTTTTCATCAGGCTCTGCAGCACTTCGAGTTTGCCCGAGACCTTGGCGCCGCCGATGATGGCGACGAAGGGGTGTGCCGGGTTCTCGAGCGCGCGGCCGAGGTAGTCGAGTTCCTTCTCCATGAGCAGGCCGGCGACGTTGGTCTTGGTGAACTTGCAGATGACGGACGTCGAGGCATGGGCGCGGTGGGCGGACCCGAACGCGTCGTTGACGTACACGTCGCCATAGGCGGCCAGCGTCTGGGCCATGACCTTCTGCTTGTCTTTCATGGCTTTCTTGGCGGCGGCGGCATCGGCCTCGCTCAGGCCTTCGGTCTTGGCCTTGCCCTCTTCTTCTTTGTAGAACCGGGTGTTCTCCAGCATCAGGACGTCGCCCGGTTTCAGGGCCGCCGCCTGGGCCTGGGCCTTGAGGCAGTCCGGCGCGAACGTGACCGGTCGGCCGAGCAGTTTGGCGAGGTGTTCCCCGACCGGTTTGAGGCTGAATTCGGCCTCATAGCCTTTCCCCTTCGGGCGGCCCAAGTGGCTCATCAGAACCAGGCTGGCGCCCTGGCTCAGTACCGCGTTGATGGTCGGCAGGGCAGCTTGAATGCGTGTCTCGTCACCGATGACGCCGTTCTCGATGGGCACGTTGAAGTCGACGCGCATGACGACTCGCTTGCCCTTCAGATCAATGTCCCGGATCGTCTTCTTGTTCATGAGTCTGGCCAGCCTCCATCTCTGATTTGGCAGCCGCCGCAGGCGGGCGGGTGCCAGTTCTGTCCGGTATTTCGCGTGCCCGCAACGGATCGGCCGTGTGACACTCGGGCTGTCATGCATTTCAGCACGCAAAGCGTATACTATAGCCTCCAAATCACCGCCGTCTCACAGGGTGTCGGTCGAACAGTAATGCGTCAGTCGCGGGTGGACGGTTGGGCGGTAGATGGCCAACGTGGCGGGAGCGGCTCGCTCCCGCGGGTGTCGGAGCGAGCAGCTCCGACCACTTTAGGCGTCAGCCCAGGTCAAACGTCGACCTTATCTCCACCCGCAACTGACGCATTACGTCGAACAGGGTGTCGGCTGGAGGGGTGAAGGGAAGTAGGGCAAGGCTCCCGCCTTGCCGAAGGGGTTGGAGTTCCGGCGCGCGGCAGGGCCGAGCGGCGGTGGGCGGACCACGGGATCGAGCAAGGCTGGAGCCATGCTCTACTTCGCCGGAGGCCCGGCGATGCGGGGGGAGCGGGAGATGGAAGCCGGGGGCTGGACGGCGGATGAATTCTGAGCCTCATCGGGCGGTTTCTCTGGGGTTTCGGAATGGACAAGACCGACTTTCAACAGCACGGTGAGGCGCGGCCGGATGCGAATCCGGACGGCGTGGGGCGGGAATCTGCCGCGGGACCACCGTGTCAAGCGGTGGCAAACTCCGGTGCGGAGACCGTCCCGTCAACAGTCGATGTCGAACCGCCTGGGGGGGCATCGGCCTTGGGCACGGCAAGCTGTGACGGGGCGCCGGCTCCGTGGGCGGGTGATGCGGCGTTGTGCGTCGTGGCGGCGGCCGTGTTCGGGGTTTTGGCGGTCAGCGCTGCCCTCGAGGCGTGGCCTGTCCAGTCGGCGACGGTCCGGTTCTGGCTGGGGATGATGCCTCTGCACGGGGTCGGCCTCGGCGTTTTGCTGCTGGCCGTGCGCAAGCGTTGTCCGCCCGGGACCCGGTCCGCGGCGTTGGAACTGGCCCCAAGTTCGCTGGTAATGCGTCAGTGGCGGGTGCTGGGCTGGGGGGGGGCTCGCCAAAGTGGCGGGACCGGCTCGGTCCCGCGGGTGTCGGAGCGAGCCGCTCCGACCACTTTAGACGCCAGCCCCGGTCAACCTTCGACCCTATCTCCACCCGCCACTGACGCATTACGTTCGCTGGCCCCGGAGCGTTTGCTGCGGCGCAGCGCCGGCATCCTGGCTGTCGTCTATCCGGCAACCGTGGTGCTGACCATTCTGACGGCGATGACGATGCTGGCGTTGCGCCTTCCGGTACGCGGTTCACCGTTGGGGGTGTTGCTGGAACAGGGCGACGGTGGGTGGGCGCTATGGCTGTCCACGGTTTTGGGCACGCTGGTGTTGGCGCCGCTGGCCGAGGAGATCCTGTTCCGGCTCGTGCTCTTCGAGGCCATCCGGGCGCATATCCCGCATCGTGCTGCGATTCTGACCTCAATGGTGTTTGCCGCTGTGCACCAGAGCCCGGAAGCCACGCCGGCCCTGTTTCTGTTGGGGATGGTCCTGCAGCGTGCCCGGCAGAGGTCCGGCGCGTTGTGGCTGCCCGTGACCGTGCACGCGGGGTTCAACGCGATCTCGCTGGTGCTCTACGCCGTGTTCCAGGGGTTGGGCTGGGGGACGTGACGCGGCCTGGGGAAACGGACAACAGACCCAACGGACCCAACGGACGGTGGACGCGTCCGTCGGGTTCGGGGGGGGGCGATCAGCCCACGACTTTGTTCAGCGAGTACTCGACAATGCCTTCCGCGCCGGCCTGGAGCAGGTCGGGGATGAGTTCGCGGACCACGGTTTCGTCGATCACCGTGATCAGCGCGTACCAGCCTTCCTCGGCCAGGGGTGAGACGGTCGGCCGGTGCAGTGCGGGCAGAATGGCCAGGACTTTGGGCAGGTTGTCCTTGCTCACGTTGAGCATCAGGCCGACTTTCTTCTCGGCTGCGAGGACGGCCTTGAGGAGCAACGCGATCCGCTCCGTCTTGCGGCGTTTGAACGGGTCCTCCCATGCCTCGCGGTTGGCGATCAGTCGCGTCGTGGTGGTGCACACCGTGTCGATGATGCGCAGTTTGTTGGCGCGCAGGCTGGACCCGGTTTCGGTGATTTCGACAATGGCGTCGGCCAGTCGCGGCGGCTTCACCTCGGTGGCGCCCCAACTGAACTCGACGATGGCCTTGACGCCGTGTTTCTCCAGGTACCGCTTCGTCATGCCGACCGCCTCGGTGGCGATTCGCTTGCCTTCGAGGTCCTTGGGGCCGTTGATGGCGCAGTCCTCCGGGACGGCGACCACCCAGCGCAGGGGTTTGCGCCCGACCTTGCCGTAGATCAGTTCGGCGACCTCGACCACGTTGGCGCCGGTTTCGACGATCCAATCGTACCCCGTGAGACCCGCGTCCAGCATGCCTTCCTCGACGTACCGGGCCATTTCCTGGGCGCGGATGAGGATGCACTCGATCTCGGGATCGTCAATTTCGGGGTAGTAGGAGCGCGCGTCCGCGCGGATCTTGTACCCCGCCTTGCGGAGCATCTCGTAGGTCGTCTCTTCCAGACTTCCCTTGGGCAGTCCCAATCGCAGCACTGGCATGTCGCTCAAACTCCTTGTTCGTTACGCGGGATGAGGCCAAGGCCTGCAGGGTCCCGGTGGTTCACTTCTTTTTGTACAACTCCTCGGGCGTGAACAGGCGTTTGCCGGTCACTTCCAGATCGTCGCCGGTGACTTTGCGGTAGAAGCAACTTCGGTAGCCTTCGTGGCAGGCAGCATCTCCGACCTGCTCCACCTTGAGCAGGACCGTGTCGCAGTCACAGTCCACGCAGATCTCCTTGATGTTCTGGACGTGCCCAGAGCTTTCGCCTTTGACCCAATACTTCTGTCGCGACCGCGACCAGTAGGTGGCCAGGCCGGTATCGAGCGTCTTCTGCCACGCCGCCTCGTTCATGTAGGCGAGCATGAGGACCTCGTTCGTGCGCCAGTCCTGGGCAATCACGGGGATCAGCCCATCCGGGGACTTGGAGAATTCCAGTTTGATCATGGTGGGGACTCCCGTGCCTTGCCTGGCTTGCTCCAGGTTAGGCGGACAGATACTTTTCCGCTTCGTTCGCGACGATGACGCCGTAGTTGGCCGAACCGAGCCAGCCGGACATGATGATTCCCACGGAACCGGTGTGGAACAGGCCCGGCACGGCCTTTGGCAAGTCCATACTGTACTGCAATCCCTCGAACTTGGTACCGAACGAGGCGCCGTTGCGGTGCAGCGTATAGCGTTCGAAGGTCCGCGGGGTTGCGGCTTCCGCATAGTCGATCAGGGTGCGGATCCGGGGGACGTATTTTTCCAGTGCGGCGAGCGTGTGTTCGATCATCTGTTGCTTGGCCGCACGGTATTCGGGCTGCGGCAGGTTTGCCCAGTCTTCGTACCGGGCGTTCATGGAGGCGACGATGGTATAGCGCTCCGAGTCCGGCCGGATGGTCGGGTAGTAGACGGAGTAGGTGCGGCTGGTTACCTGTCGGCTGCAGATGGCATCGGAGTCAAACTCCGGGTGCGTGGAGGTGAACAGCAGGTCGCCGATGTCCTCGAGTTTCTCGCCCGGCTTGATGCCGAGATAGACCTGGCAACTGCTGTTCGAGAGCCGCACCTTCGCGCACCCGGTTCGGAACGCTTCCGGGAGCTGGGAATCGCCGACCAGGTCATGAATCGTGTTGAGCAGGTTGCCGTTCGAGATGACGGCGCGCGCGCCGATTTCCCGGCCGTTGATGACGGCGCCGGCGACCCGGCCCCGGTCCAGCAGCACACGTTCGACCCGGCACTCGGTCTCGCAGTCGACGCCGTTGGCGCGCAGCGCCTGGCTCATCATGTCCAGCATCAGGTCGGTGCCGCCCAGGAACGTGTAGACGCCTTTGCTCATGAAGTTGCCGAACACGATGCCGTAGCTGATCGCGGGTTCGAACAGCGACGAGCCGTTGGCATAGGTGATCGGCTCCATCAGCAGACGCCAGACATCCGGTCGACCGGGGAAGAAACGGTCGAAGAGCTGCCGCGTCACCTCGGTCTGGTCGTCGTAGAAATTCATCCGGCCGATGGCATCAAAAAACCCACCGATCTGCTCGGCGGGTACGCTGAATCGTTCCCGGAGCAGGCGGGTGAAATCCTGCATGTCAAACGTCGTCTCGATTTGGAACTGCGGGTTGTCAAATCGGATTCGCTTGACTTGGACAATGCGTTCGGCGAAGTCGTCGCCCCAGTACTTGCGAAGGCTCTTCTTCATGCCGATCGGGAAGCCGTGCAGGGCGACATCGAAGATATGGCTCTTGCGCCGGAAGTACGTCGCCAGCCCGCCGAGCTGGCTGTGCTGCTCGGCCAGCAGGACACGATAGCTTGAGCGTCCGAGCCGGTTGGCCGCGGTGAGGCCGCCGAGCCCGCTGCCGATGACAATGGCGTCGTAGCTGTCTTTCATCGTCTACCGGCAACTGCCTGCGTTGTGATGACGGTACGTTTCCGGTTCCCGGCCTGACGCAAGTTCCCGAGCCTGACCAGCCCACTGCGCAGGACCTGAGCCGCGGTGCCTCCCCGAAGCACAGAGGAGGCGCGGAAAGCCGGTTAATTTAGCGCCGGAAGTCGCTCGCGCCAGCAAGCTGCAACGGGATGAGTAATGCGTCAGTCGCGGGTGGACGGTTGGGCGGCAGATGGCCAAAGTGGCGGGAGCGAGCCGCTCCCGCCACGTTGCCAGTACGACCCGGACAAACAGTGAGTAACGCCCACACATGACCGGGCGGTCAGCGCCCGGGAGCCGCGGACGCATCACCGGGGGGGGGCGGCCTGAGGACAGGCCGCCCCTACTTTGGTGTGTGCGGAGGCGTGGCCTTCCGAGACGCGGCGCCAGATCTTGAAACAGCCCTGGGGGGGGGGCAGTACGCCCTTGTAAACTGCCGTGAGTGCGACTACGTTTTTCCCGCCAAACGATGCAGAGGCGAGAAGCGTTCTGCCTGCATTGACGAGCCGGTACGGCCTATGCAGCCTGCCGCCGGGGCCCTCAGCCGCTCGCGGAATGCGTCGCGACTCCACGGTTGCCGTGAGGGGCCCCGTGTCTTACGGGAGGCAGGGGGAACCGGTTCGGGCGGGCCGTGCCGGTACGTGTTCGCTCACAGGCCCCGAAACACAGGGCAGAGGCGTCAGGCGGGCTTTGAGCCTGACATTTGCAGCGTCGGGAAACATCCGTCGAGCTGGCGTCGGCCGGCCGATCGAGGAGGCAAGCCGTATGTCCGAAGGGAGACTCGTGAGCAAGGCCGCTGGGTGGGTGTGGTTGCTGGCGTCGGTGGTCTGGTGCGTCATGCCGGTCGTGTGGGGCGCTGAGGAGGTCGGCATGGTGCGGATCGCCAAGGTCGCCACGCCACCGTCCATTGATGGCGAGTTGCGCGACGCGTGCTGGAATGAGACGCCCGAGATGGCGCCGTTCGTCCTGCAGGGGCAGAAGGTGGTTGCCCGGGAGCAGACGTGCGCTTACCTGGCTTGGGACGACGAACGGCTGTATGTGGCGTTCCGTTGCCGCGAGACATGCCTGGACCCGGTCAACAACCAGATGGCGCAGTTCCGGGCGGCGACAACGGAGAAGGACCACAACGCCATTTTCTCCGATGACTGCTTGCTGCTGCTGCTCGACACCGACACAGATCACTCCACTTTTTTCGACCTCTGCGTCAACGCGCTTGGGACCGTCAACGACGCACGGTGCGCGGGTGACGATCCGTGGAGTACCCGAGACAAGGGCTGGGACTCCGGGGTTGTGGTGGCAGCTCGCAGGTTTGATGGCTTCTGGTGCCTGGAGATGGCCGTCCCCTTTGCCCGCTTGGATGCGAAGGTCAGGGAAGGGGAAGCCTGGCGCGTCGGCCTGGGGCGGTTGCAGCAGAGCAAGGGCGAGCGCAGCACCTGGCAGCCGATGGGGCAGGGCTTTCATGATCCTGCGGAATTCGGTGAGATCGTGTTTGCCGCCCAAAGTGCGCCGGTTCGCGGACTGGACATCGGGACCTCGGCGTTTGGTGAAAACCAGCTCACGTTCACGCTGCCGCCGGGGGCGCCGGCCATGAAACTGCGCACCGAAGTGGCGGTTGTGTACGCGGGTACGGGGCGTAAGGTATCCTTCACCGACACGGACCTGGCCGGCGGCGGCAAGGCTCAGCACAACTACGTTCTGGACCGCGAGGGGCCGTTCGGGATTCAGTGCCAGATCCTCGACCCCGCCAGCCTGACCGTCTACTACCGCTCTCCCCTGTACTGCGGCGAAGTGGCAGCATCACTGCTTACCGGCAAGATCCGTGCCGAGGCGGACTACTGGGTGTATGTCAATGGCGAGGAAGTGCTGAAGGGCGGCAAGGGCGAGGGTGAACTGCGCGTGCCGCTGTTCGACGGCGTCAACGTGCTGGGCATTGAGACGGACGGGGGCATCCAGGGCGATTTCGCCGTGGGACCCTACAGCTTCACCTGTGACCGCCGATGGAAGTTTTCAACCGTGGCGCACAGCGGCTGGGCGGGCCAGGACTACGACGATTCGGCCTGGGATATGATGGTGCCTGACCGTGGCCCCGGGTTTGGCCCTGCAGGCAAGAAGGGCTTCTACCGCAAGACGCTGGTGGTGGGGCTGAGTTCCTTCTGGCCAAACTGGTCCGCGGACGCCTGGTCCGTGGCGGAGAACGCCGTGCAGCAGCTTCTCGCTGTGCCGCAGGGACTCCCGGGTCGCACGCTGCGCGACTACCGCCTGATCTTGGACGTGCCCACCGAGTTTCAGGTCATCGGGGCGAGCGGGTTCTACGGGGCGTCCCAGGGGCGCAAGGGGTTCTGCGTCGGGAATCGTGGCATCGCGCTTCACGAAGGCAAGGAGTTCTACCGCTATGTGGTCCACGCCCTGGACCCGGTATCATTCCAAAAGGACAGCCCCGAGTACCGAATGTGTTCCATCGGCATATCGTTGCCTGACGCCGGCGGCCAGCTCGCGGGCCGCGAAACCGTGTTCTACCACTCCGTTGAGGCTGAGGACGGGGCGGTGATGGAAATCCCGCAGCGGCTTCGCGTCCGTGTCCTGCCGCCGTTGCGGGGGCGGCAACCGCTGAAATATCACTGGATGACCACCACGAACAGTTCGCGTATGGACGACCTGATCTTGGCCGAGGCCCTTGCCCAATCCATGGCCCGCGCCGGGCTCAACGATTTTCTGCACGGGGAACGGTACCCGCGGCTCCCGGGCACCAACGTGGGGATGATCACGTTCAACACGTGGGACGTCGACTGTCGTCCCTGGTTGGAGAAGCATCCGGAGGACGCGATGCTGGGCATCGACGGCAAGCTGCGCTTCGACCCGGTGGACGCCCGGCGCAACCTGATTTCTCCCGCACTGTTGCTGCGCGACACGCCCGCGTGGGCCTTCGTGGAGCAGGCCGTTGTCGATTGGGTGAAGGCCCGCGGCATACAGCACGTGTGCTGGGATTACGAGTACTCGGTCTGGGACGACAAGTCCGCCCCTACGCCGGTGGCCGGATTCGGTCCGCAGGACGTGGCGGACTTTCGGGACTTCGCCAAGCTGCCGCCGGAAGCCGAGTTGACCCCTCAGTCCATCCGCGAGAAGCATGCCGAGGTGTGGGTCCGTTTCATGAACCGGCGGATGGCGGACCTGGCGGTGCGGTTGGGCGCCGCGGTCAGGAAGGCGGACCCCAAGGCCATCTTTTCGGTGTACAGCGGCTATCAGTCGGACGAAACCCGGTCCGTCTACGGTGTTGACTGGACGCTGCTGGCTGGCAGGATCGACTTGGCTCTGTGTGGCTACGGGCGTCCTGGCCAGGAACTGCGTGAGACGCTAGAGGTGTTGGGCTCGACCCCCCTGATGGCCGGCGACTGCATCATGCCTCACGACCCGCCCAGTCGCGACTTCCCGACCTGCATCAGCAAGGCCACGCTGCTCCGACGTGCCGTGGATGGCACGGCCGGTATCCTGGTCTGGTGGTTTCCCACCTTGGACGGCCGGACCTTCTTCGCGTCCGCGGAAATCAGCCGGTTGGTGGCCGAGCACGAGGACCTGTTTGTGACCCACCAGCGCGACGACTCCCTGGTGGCGGCTACGGGCATCCCCTCTGACGATGTGATCGTCTTCACGGACGGGAAGAAGCGCCTGGTTCTGCTCCTCAATGAACGCAACCAGGCCTTGAAAGTGACGGTCGTGAATCAGAATTTGACCCCGGACCTACGCGTGTGGGACTACTTCGCGGCGCAGGACCTCGGCAACGCCCAGGCCGTTACCACAGACGTCGCGGCCCATGACGTCCGCGTCTTCGTGATCGAGGCCAAACCTTGACACGTCCGACCGCGACGCATTGCTCTTTGCGGTTCGAAGCCGACTTGACAAACCTCCTCCCAGCCTCTATTCTTAAGTGCAGTGATTCTCAGGGGACGCTCCCAGGGAAAGGGATTGGGAGATGGAATTTGCTGTGGCTCAGGAGGTTCGTCGGAAGACGAACCGGTGTGAGAGCGATTTTGCCTGTCTGGCGTGCCAACCCCAGTGTCTCTGCCCGGTGGTCAGTGCGATCGATGGGGGCGTGCTGTTCATCGAGCCGAAGTGCGAGCAGAAGATGTTCTGCACGTATCGAATGCAATTCGGCAACGGCACCATGTGCACCTGCCCGACACGGAAAGAACTCTACCACCGGTATCGGGTCTGAGAATGGGCGCCGGAGGATTGGGGAGTGTCGGGTGTCGGAAGAGGGGAAGCGCCTCTGGACTTCGACATTCGACCTTCAGCATTCGGTATTGGACATTCTTCCTTGCCCCATGCCCCCCACCCCTCTTCCCCCTTACCTCCTACCCCTTGCCCCTCCACCATTCCACCCCATCCCCCACCACGGCTAGGAAGTTCGTCTCTACCTGTTGCGCGACAGCGGGTTCCGTCGTACCGCGGAGCGTCGCCAGTTCACGGACGACGTCCTGCACGTGGAACGGCCGGCTCTCCTGGCCGCGATAGCGTTCCGGCGGCAGGTCGGGCGTGTCGGTTTCGGTAAGGACCCGGTCCAGCGGCGCATAGGCGGCAACCGCCTTGAGTCGTCGTGCGTTCGGGTAGGTAAGTGGGCCGCAGAACGAAAGATACAGACCCGCATCCAGCGCCTGGCGCGCAATCTCGATACTGGCGGAGAAGTGGTGACAGACTCCGCCCCGTGCCGGCAATCCCGCCTGGCGCAGCACGTCAAAGAACTCCGGCCACGCTTTGCGGTTGTGCAGGATCACCGGCAGGTTCAGTTCGCGCGCCAGCGCGAGCTGGGTCGTGAATGCCTCCATCTGGCGTGCCGCATCCGTTCTGCCGCGGTAGAAATCCAGTCCGATCTCTCCAATCGCCACGCAGCGTGGTTCCGCCCGCAGCGCGCGCCGCAGGTCGCCGATAAGCCCGTCGTACCACTCCTCGACAAAGAACGGGTGCAGCCCCAGCGCCCCGTAGACCAGCGGGTTGGCGGTCAACCGGACGATGTCAGGCCATTCCCCGACGCGTGCGGCGTTCGCCAGGATCCCCCGAACGCCCCGGCTTCGACTCTCCTCGAGGATGTCCGCCGCCAGGGGCAGGATCCGCGGGTCCGCAAGGTGCGCATGGATGTCGGTGTAGTTCAAGTCCATCCATCCGTGAGTTTCGGACGCGACGCATGGCGCCACAGCCCAGCTGCCAAGCTATCGAGCTGAGGGCGGCTGCTTGCGCGTGTGCCGCAAGGCGGGAGCCTTCACTGCCTCAACGTCCACGGCGCGGTCGGGCTTGGTCCCCCACGCGCCCCAGGGCCAGGCAGATCAGGGGGAAGCCGCGCTTACACCACGGTCACGGCGCGGAGTTGCTTGAGGTCGATCTGGGCTTTGAAGATCTTGCGGATGCCGTCCTGGGTCAGGGTGCGCATGCCCTGCGTGGCCGCCAGGGTTGCGATCTGCGCCGCCGGCGTCCGGGCCACGATCATGGCCTTCAGCTCGGGACTGACCTCGATCACCTCATGGATGCCGGTTCGGCCGCGGTAGCCGGAGTTGACGCAGCGGTCGCAGCCCTTGGGCTTGCCGAACTGGCACTTGTCGGGACTGTCAAAGCCGAGCTCGGGGAACATCTCCTCGCCGTAGATCTTCTTGAGGTGGTCGAACTCCTCCTGGGTCGGGACGTAGGTCTCCCTGCAGGCTGAGCACAGCGTGCGCACCAGGCGTTGCGCCAGCACGCCGACGAAGGCGTCGGCGAAGTTCAGCGGGTCCAGGCCCATGTCCAGCAGACGGGTGATGGTTTCCGGCGCCGAGTTGGTGTGCAGGGTGGAGAACACCATGTGACCGGTGAGCGACGCCTCGATACCGCTGTGGGCGGTCTCCAAGTCTCGCATTTCACCGATGAGAATCACGTCCGGGTCGGCACGCAGGAAGCAGCGCAGGGCGCGCGCGAAGTCCAAGCCGATCTGGCGGATGATCTGCACCTGCTGCAGCCCGGGCTGGGTGATTTCCACCGGGTCCTCGGCCGTGAGGATCTTCAGGTCCGGCGTGTTGATCACGCCCAGAACGGCGTGCAGTGTGGTGGTCTTACCTGAACCGGTCGGCCCCACCACCAGGATGATGCCGTGCGGATGGTCGATCATCCGCGTGACCATTTCTTCGTTTTTCGGGGCGAGATTCAGCTTGGAGAACGGCAACGGGTCGCCGGCAGCGAGGATACGCATGACCACGCTCTCGCCGTTGACCGTCGGCACGGTTGCCACGCGCAGTTCGAGCGGCTTGCCGTGCAGTCTGCAGGTGATCTTGCCGTCCTGCGGCAGGCGGCTCTCGGAGATGTCCACCTTGGCCATGATCTTGATACGCGCTACCACGTAGCGGATGTGCGTGTGCGGGATCTCAAGGACCTTGCGGCACACACCGTCCACGCGCATGCGCACCTGGGCCGGCTTGGAGCCTTTGCTGGGCTCGACGTGAATATCCGACGCGTTCAACTCCACGGCGTCGGCAATCAGCTTGTTCACCAATTGCACGACCGCCGCGGCGTTCTCGTCGAGCAACTCGGTTCCGTCAATCCCATCCGCGCCGCCGCCAGGGATATTCTCCTCGTCCAGGCGGACGAGAATGTCGGAAAGATTTGCCTGCGGCGCCTCGATCTCCTGAACCTGCTGCTCCTCGGCCTCGACGCCCAGGAACTTGTAGATGTCCTCCTCCAGGCCGACCATGAACTCGTAGGCGGTGGCCCCGAGGATATCCTGGATTTCCATGATCCGACCCGCGTCGTTCGGGTTGTCGATCAGGATCACGGCCTTGTTCATGTCCCCGGCGATCGGGACCCAGCGGTTGCGGATCAGGAACGGCCGATTCAGGGATTCCATCAGTTCTTCGGGCGGGGTCACGTTCGGGTCGTAGGTCATGAACGGGACTTGGTAGTAGTGCTGCAGCGAGACCCCGATATCCTCCATCGTTACCTTGAGTTCGGACATGAGCAACTGCGCCACCGAATGTCCGCTTTCCGTCGCCTTCGCCTGGACCTCCGTGAGTTGGTCGACCGTCACCTTCTTGTGCTGCACCAGGTACTCGAACGGCCCCTCGGTGGTGTGGCGGTCAGCCCGGACTTTGTCCGCAATGACCGAGGCGATCTGCTGCGCCAGGGTCATGTCTTCTTCGGTGAAGGCGGGCTCCCCGATCCGGTTGATGACTTGCAGCACCCCGAGCAGCGTGTCGCCAAACATGATGGGGATGACCAGCATGTTGCGGGTCAGGAAACCGCTGACCTGGTCGTAGCTGTAGTCGAACTTGAGCTGAGAGTGGATGCTGCCCAGCTCTTCGGCGTCGTAGACGTCGTTGATGATAATGGGCTTCTGGCTCATGGCCACGTAGCCCGCAATGGAGGCGGGACTGAGGGCGACGCGGATGACGCCAATGTCTTCGCCGGTCTTGTAGCGGGAGGTGATCTCGCGCCCGTCTTCGCTGCGTTGGTAGACGGTGACGCGTTCGGCACGCAGGACCTGCAGCAACTCGTCGCGCAGTTCGAGCATCACGTCATCGAAGAAGTCGGCGCTCCGGATCTTGTCGTAAATGGCCAGGAGTTTGGCCTGGAGTTCCTCGCTATCGGCAAACATGATCTCGAGTTCCGGCGGGCTGTCGCTGCCGATCTCGATCACGTCCTCGGTTTCCTCCGTGGACTCCTCCTCTTCCTCGAGGTCATCGTCATCGGCATCATCGGCATCATCGGCATCATCATCGTCGTCATCGTCGTCGTCGTCGTCATCGTCGTCATCGTCGTCATCATCGTCGTCATCGTCGTCATCGTCGTCATCGTCGTCATCGAGGTCTTCGTCTTCGTCGTCCAAGGCGTCCTCGTCTTCCAATTCCACATCATCCTGGTTCTTGTCCTTGTCTCGGCCTAGGACCGCGTCGTCGTCTTTTTTGCTCTTCGCCATGTGCCGTCCTCCATCGCTTGGACGTCGGGTTCCTCTTCCCGCGAGTCTGCCCTGACATAAGGCATCTGTTCGTCACGCCCTGCCCACCACTACCCCGTACGGCAGGGCTTCGCACCGATCACTGTACACCATGCCGCCAGTGCCGTCCAGTGTTGGCCACGTCGAGGCAGGGCTGTTTCAAGATTCTCCGCCTGCGGGACCGACAAGTACCCCCGGCGTGTCCCCACGCCGGGGGGGGGCCGGCCTGGGGACAGGCCGGCCCTACTGAACGCGCGTCGATACGGAGCGTTCCCATGCGGCGTGACCCGATCTTGAAACAGCCCTGACGTCGAGGTGTAATGCGTCAGCGCCCCCGGGCGGCGGACCGGCCGATCATAGGTTGGTGTTACTCGTGCCGGTTCGCGCCGCC
>Ga0156402_1191_pt1 | contig 17697 bp, 13 predicted proteins | sample RifOxyA3_FD_108045 | JGI IMG/M metagenome (GOLD analysis project Ga0156402, IMG submission 108045) | Lentisphaerae bacterium RIFOXYA12_64_32 | reverse complement strand
ACAATGGACCATGGACCATGGTCCAAAATTGCGGGGGAACTTGTGGCGACCGAGCACTAGGCCGGTTGTGTCGAGTCCCAGCCCCAATCCATGCGTTGGGCATATTCGGCAGCGACTTGCTGCAGGGTACGACAGACTTCGTCAGGATGATCGGCTGGGGCGAGTCCGACGACCGGGACGACGATCACATCCGGCGCCATCAACTCCATGACCTCGCGGTACCAGTCCACGGGCGGTTTCGGGCCGGTCCAGGACAGGTAGATGAAGGCCTTCCTTCGCAGCGACGTCTTGAACTTCGGCAGGTCGGCGTGGCTGTATCGGTCCGACAAATCGAGGCTGCGCGGCGACAGTGGGTGCGCGACGTAAGCGGCGTGACACGGGTTCGGGCCGCAGTTGTGCAGGCCGCCGGCCCCGAACTCCTGAAAAATGCGGGCGTGGTAGGGCGCGGAGAACTCGGCGTAGATGTCGGGCCCGAATCCGGCCGAGATGTCGTCGCTGACGTGGCCCTTGCGGCCTTCGGGGTACCACATGTCGGGAAAGTCTGTGGTCGTGATGTTCTGTTCGCCACCGGCGGCTTGGATCCCGGCGCGGATGGTGGCGGCGTACAGGTCCTGGATCTTTCCGAGCAGCGCGTGCACCGCCTGGGGTTGGTCGTAGAAGGCCAGCATCAGTTCCGTCATGCCCATCAGGTCCGCGGCGACGTTGACACCTCCGGCAGCGTCGAGCAGCGACACGGGGATAAAGCCTTCGCCGGCCTCCGCGAAACGGTGAATGCGACGCAAGCCCTCCGGCAGCCAGCCGTCGCGGTGCGGGTCGGGGCAGGGCAAGGGGGAAACCTGGTCGGCGAGACCGTCCAGATTAAGGATCTTGTCCTTGATGCCCGGGGTCTGATTCGGGCTGTCACCCCAGAAGTACTCCGCGCCGAACGCACTGGCGAGGCACGAGCAGCCGACGTCCGGGCGCATGGCGGGAATGCCGTCGCTGGAGGGGGCGAGTTCCCAGGAAGCGCGCGCCGCGGCGAGCGCGACCTCCAACTGCTTCTCGCCGTCCTGGAACTGCTCGCGGACGCTATAGCCCTTGGGGGTCGCCGAGACGCGTACGTCCACGGGAATGCGCGCGATCGGTTGGCCGGCCCAGAGCCGCCGGATGAGGTCCTTGCGGCGCATGAGTTCGTCGCGCATCCAGGGGGTGATGGAAAGGCTCATGGTGTCCTCAGTTCAGCGATTGTCCTGTGTGACTTCCGGTTCCCGTTTGGCAGCTCATGGGGAGGGGAGAACCAATGTTAGTAAGGTTCGCGTTCGCGGCCACCTCCGTCCACCGGATGGATCCCCGCGGTACGCCGCCCGGCCTCCGGGCGGCATCCCCAGAAGGCGGGCGGAGGGCCGCCCGCGGTACTATGGATCCCCGCGGTACTTCGGAAGTGGTCATCCTCTGACAACCTTGGCAGCATTGAGGGAGGAATCCTCGCCCCTTGGATTGGCCGAGCCACAGACCATCTCGATCTTCTTTCCCGGCCTTCATCTTCCTCCGAGTTCCGCGCTCCGAGCCCCGAGCTGTTCTTCCGCCCGGGCCAGGCATTGGTCGAGTCGAGCATGACGTTGCGCATCGAGCCGCGCGGCGGGGCGTGCGTCGAGTTCGGCGGCCTTGGCGCGGGCCTGGGCGCAGGCGTCCTTGCCGCCGCCGGCCTGCCAGGCGGCGAACGGGCCGCGCACGGCCAGCATGGGGACAAGGTACTCGTCGGACCGCAGCCGTTCGAGCGTGTGGTCCTGGACCAGGTATGACTCGCCGTGCGGGCCAATGCGCTGGATCAGGTCGGCGGCGATCGTGTCCGGCGTGACCTCGACGCCGGCCGCCAGGCGCCGGCACATGCCTGCGATCTCCGCATCCATGAGGAGTTGCTCGTGGCTGCAGGTCATGCCGGTGGCGAACATGCCGCAGTTGACGATCAGGTCGTGTCCGGCACCGACCGACGCCATCAGGCTGAAAGTCTTTTCCCAGGCGTTCTGCTCGTCGTGCGCATGGTTGTCCGAGTTGGGCGCCGTGGTGTGCGAGGGGACGTGGTAGAACTTCGCCAGTTGTGCCGCGGCAATGCGGCAGACACTGGTCTCGATCGAGCCGACCAGCGCCGCGCCGCTGCGCATGTCGGTGGTCGTCCAGGAGTTGGCGTACAGGACCTTGTGCCCGGGCTTGAGCAACTGGATCATGGCCAGCCCGGAGAGACACTCGGCATTGTTCATGGTCAGGAGTCCGGCCAGCGTGTACGGGGCTGAAACGCCGGCGTTCGGCTCCGGCAGAATGGCGATGGGGACGTTCGTTTTCAATGTGTCCAGAATGGCCTCGCACACGGACTCTTCCCAGAACAGCGGGCTGGTCGGTGAGAGCTGCGTGATGCCGTATACGCAGGAATCGAAGTCGCCGCCGAACGCGGCCCGCAGCAGTTCGATGCAACCGCGGTTCACGTCCGGCCGGTCGGTCGAGAAGTAGATGGGCTTGCGACTGTTCGCAATGCAGGCGTTGACTCCGTACAGCAGCGAGGCCTGCGGATTCCGCACATCCTGCGGCATGACCGGAATGCCGATCATGTCGATCTCCGGGAGTTGCTCGCAGAGCCGGGCGAACCGCTCAACGTCCTGCACGCGGGAGGGTCTGGTCTGGCCGGTTTCGGAATCGAGCCAAAACACGGCGTTGTGCCCGGCCGCAACGCGCGGCGTGCCGTCCCCGAGTGTGAAGGCGGGCGTGCCGTCGCGGTCGAAGACGGCGAAAGAGCGGGGAACCTTTGCCAGCGCGTCCTCCAGGGCGGCGCGCGGAAAGCGCACCCGCCGTGCCGCGGCGTCGACCGGCAGACCCTTGGCGTGCAGGAGTTCGAGGAGGTGCGGACTCAGCACTTCGACGCCTGTGGTCTCGAGGATGTCGACCGTGGCGCTATGAATGGACTGCATCTCGGTTCCCGACAGAACCTGCAGGGGGGCGAGTCGCATGGGTTGTTTCCCTTCTTCGAGTCCGGAGTGTTCTCTTGTTATGCGCACAATGTACTCTCAAGAGAACAACCTGTCAAATCAACGAAATCCGGCGGGGGGGCTGCGTCAGTTGCGGGTGCACGGTTTGGGGGGGAGCTGGCCAAAGTGGCGGGAGCGGCTCGCTCCCGCGGGTGTCGGAGCGAGCCGCTCCGACCACTTTGGGCGCCAGCCCAGGTCAGGCGTCGACCCTATCTCCACCGGCGACTGACGCAGCACCGGGGTGGATGACAATCATATCGGAATAGGTGTTGCCGGGTCTGTGATCCGTCACGGAATTGGCGGGCGAGGGGGGGGGCGCCCGCGGTACGGGCCAGACGCAGCGAACACCGGCGGACGGGGCGTGGGACTCGGGCCGAGACGGCCCCGAATACTCTGCTGCGGTCCCAGAGGTCCCGCGCCACTGCTGCTCTGCGTTTTGGCAACGGAGTGACTTGGTCGAGAGCCTAAACGGGTTGCCCGCCGCCCTGCGCCGCTTTCACGGCCGGGCAGGCGGTCTCCAGGTCAGGCACGGTCCATCGGGCTGGGAAGTCGCGGCATTGGCGGGGTTTGACGGGGTGGATGCGGCATCGGTTATCCGCGCCGAGGAACACGCAGGAGCCATCATCCTGTTCGATGAGCGACAGATTGCGGCGGCTCGATGTCAGTCTGGCGTAAGTGTTTGCAAACTGTTCGGGCGTAACGCCAAGGTGCGCAGCGATGGCGTCGACCTCGTCACGGCGAACAATGACATAGCCGGACCAGCGGCAGCAGGCACCGCACTGCTGGCAGGCATGATGAAGGTGAGCGACGGGGTCGGCCGCACCGGGGGCATTTGTGGGAGCGGATTGTGTAGTGCGATAGGTTGACACCAAAGCCCTTCTCCGTTTCCACCGCAGGCACATTACCGCGGCCGATCGAGTAGGAATGCACCCTCGAACGTCCTATACTATAGCCGCCCGGATGATGTGGCGGTGGGTGAGTGGGTTAGTGGGTGAGTGGGACACGCCCGCTTCGTACGTTTGGTCCGTTTGGCCGCCGCGCCGCGCGGCGGTTGGCGGCAGGAGTAGCAGAGCATGGCCCGAGACCTGATCGTACTGAACGTCGGCAACACGCACGCGCAGATGGCCGTCGTGGATGGCGGCGGACTGGCGGGTTTGCGGCGGGTTCGGACGGCCAGCCTGATCACTGATCCGTGGTTGCGGGAGGTGGCCGGAAGCGACGCGACGACGCGGTTCTTCGTGGCCAGCGTGGTTCCCGCCGCGTCGGACGTGCTGGTGGCGCGACTGGGGCGTGAGCGGGTGACGTTCCTGGAACTCGGCATGATCGAGGGTTTGGATTTCTCAATGGTCGACACGCGCACCATTGGGGCGGACCGACTGGCGAATGCCGTTGGCGCGGTGGCCCTTGTCGGCGTGCCGGTCATCGTGCTCGATTGTGGAACCGCCATCACCTCGGTGGTGGTGGACCGGCAACGCCGGTTCCGCGGCGGGACCATCATGCCTGGCCGGCACCTGATGCGTCGGTCGCTGGCCGATCACACCGGCTTGCTGCCGTTTGTCGACGTGGGCGGCGACTTGCCGGTGGTGCCGGGCACGAATACGGTTGGGGCGATTGCCGCCGGGGTCGACGTGGGGGCGCTCGGCGCCGCAGAACGCATCGTGAACGCGTTGCGCCAGGGGATTGGCGAACTGGACTGTCCGGTGTTGGCTGTTGGCGGCGATGCGGCGTTTTTTGTCCGGGGGGTGACGGGGCTTCAAGCCGGCCCGGACGACCTGACGCTGCAGGGTGTTGCGGGAGTGGGGGGACGTGTGCTGGGCTTGAGTGAAACAGGAGGCAAGGTGTGAGGTCCTGGCACGGCAACCAAAGGTTTGCCGGCTGGCTGGCGGCGGTGCTGGCCGCGGGGGTCGGCGTCGCGTCGGTTCAGGCCCCGGCCGTTGCGGAGATGCTGGCACGACCCGAGATCGGGGCGTCCCTGGTGCTCGAAGCGCACAGCAGCATCGGCCGCGGCGTGAGTTTCCTTCTGGGGAAACAGCTTCGTGACGGTTCATGGTCCCGCCACCCGGTCATCACCTCCTACGCCACGCTGGCGCTGGCGAACAGCCGGCAGGACGGGGACGCGGAACTCCGCGGCGCCATCGACCGCGCGGTGCAGTTCGTGGCCGACCAGGCGCAAGCGGACGGCAGTATCTGGAACGCGCAGACCCGGCAGTATTCGGTTTACTCCACCGCCATCAGCGTGCTGAGCCTGATCCGCATCAACCGGCCCAACGACACGCCGCGCATTCGCGCCGCCCGCGCGTACCTACTGAGTTCGCAGCAGGTCGACGTGCCCGAGTCAGACCCGGGTTTCGGTGGATTCAGTCCAGCCCGGGGCGTGGCAGCGGACCTGACGACCACGCAGTGGGTGCTCGAGGCACTGTACCTTACCGACGCACTGGACCGCGCTGAACCTGCGGCCAGTCCGGAGGCCGTCCAGCGCGCCGACACCGCCTATCAGCGCGCCATGGTGTTCGTCTCACGTTGTCAGCAAATGACAATGGGGGCCGCTGCTGCCGGCGAGCCGTTGCTCGCGCCGCTCGGCTGGTTCGCCGACGGAACGACTCCGGGTGCGACCGGTGCCGATGTGTCCGGCAGCACGCCGCGCAGCATCGGGTTCCTGACCTATGCCGGGCTGAAGAGTCTGCTGTACGCGCGGGCGCCGGCGGATGACCCCTGCGTTGTCGCCGCGGTTGCCTGGGCCAGGCAGCACTACCGGACCGACGCGAACCCGGGGCTGGGCACGGTGGGGCTCTACACGTACTTGTACACCATGGTCAAAGCGCTGAAGGCTTACGAACTGAACATGCTCTGGTTCGAGACCGCACTGGGCGTCGACTGGCGCCGTGAAGTGGTGGACCGGCTGCTCTCCCTTCAGCACGGCACGGGCGAATGGCTCCACAGCGACCCGCGCTGGTGGGAAACCCAGCCGGAACTGGTCAGCGCCTACGCGTTGCTGACGCTGGAGATGGTGTGCGGGACCGGGAATCGGACCGAAGACTGAGTTCCCACCCCGCAGATCCACGGCTGCGTGGGGCACTTGGCAGCCTGTCTTGGCGCAGTGGATTCCCTATTCCGGCGTGTTGAGAAGACAACCGTAAGCATCGAAGGGGAGAGGGACACCCAATGGCCTCCAACTTGAGACCGGGAGACCGGTTCCTGGGAGGCGACTCTTTGGAGCGCCCGCGTCCTCGCGGGCTGGCTTGGGGCGGGCTTGCTGTTGCACTGGGCAATACGACAGACCCTCACGCCTTTTCTCACGGCCACAGCGATTGAGTTGGGTAGCATTGGAGGCACACCCATGGTTCGCCGAATCCGTTTGCCGCTCGTCGGCTTCGTGGCAGCGTTCTCCTCGGTCGGGCTTGGGCAGCCGCAAGTGGACTGTGCGGGGCTCATATCGTCGGCGGCCAAGGAGTGGTTTGGCGATCATCCGACGGGGCGGGCGCATATCCAGTTCAACAAGCCGATGTTCCAACCGGGAGAGACGGTATGGTTCAGGGCGACCATTCTGGATACCTCCACACTGAAGGCGATTGGCGAGGCCCCGGGGTGCACGTGCGAGTTGGTGGGGCCCGGCGGTAACGTCGTCATGGCGAAGAGTGTCCAAATGTCGGGCGGAGTGGGCGCGAATGCCATCGACATTCCCGCCGACGCGCCCGGTGGCGAGTACACGCTGCGGGTGGTTGCCATCGGGGGACCGACGGAAGAAAGGAAGTTCACCGTTTATTCGTACGTGCCGCCGTTATTCAAGAAGAAACTGGATATCATCGGCAAGGCCTATGGTCCAGGCGACCGGGTCGAGGCGAAGGCCGAGTTCTACCGGGGTACGGACGAGCCGTTGGCCGGACACGAGGTCGTCGGTAGCGTTGTGGTGGACGGCAAGGAGGCACTGAGTTCTACCCGTGAAACGGACAACCAGGGACGAGTGACTCTGGAGTTCAACTTGCCGGACGTGGTCGAAACGGAGAATGCGTATCTGGCGCTCAAGGTTTCCGAGGGTGGCACAACCGAGTCCACGTCCCAAGTCATCCCCATCCTCCTGCGGAAGTTGGACGTCGCCTTCTATCCGGAGGGCGGGGACTTGGTGGCAGACTTGCCGAGCCGTATCTACTTCGCGGCGACCAAACCCAACGGCAAGCCGGCTCGTATCGAAGGTGTGATCAAGGACAGCGCCGGCAAGACAGTTGCGGCAGTCGAGGACCACCACCACGGGATGGGGCGTTTTGAGTTGACTCCGGCGAAGGGCGCCAAGTATCACCTGGAGGTGACGAGTCCCGCCGGGATCTCGCGCTGGTTCGCGGTCCCGGACGCACGGGCCGCTGGTGTCGTCCTGCGGGTCCAGGACGACTTCACCGGTGCACAGTCCGAATGCCGCCTGGCCCTGCACGCGTCCGAGGCATATCCCAACGTGACGGTCATTGCCGCACTCCGCGAGAACGTCTTGTGTGTGAAGGCGGCTGACCTCAAGCAGGGGGCAAACGATATTGCACTCGATCTCCCGCCCATGCAGGGGTGCCTGCGGGTTTCGGTGCTCAGCGAGCGTGGCGTGCCGCTGTGTGAGCGGCTCGTCTATCGGAACCGGGGTCGGGACATGAACGTGGAGATCACCGCCGCCCAGGCGCACTACCGGCCCCGGGAGAAGGTGGTGCTCAACATTCGGACGACGTTGCCTGACGGTCGCCCCTGCGCGGCCGCACTGGGTCTGGCGGTGGTGGATGACCGTGTCCTGGCGTTCGCCGATGACAAGAGTGCGCACCTCCTGGCGCACGTCTACCTCGCGAAAGACCTGCCGGGAGAGATCGAGGAACCGAACTTCTACCTGGACCCGAAGGAGGAGAAGGCGCCGTTCGCACTCGACCTGTTGCTCGGGACCAGGGGGTGGCGGCGGTTCGAGTGGGTGAAGGTACTGAACCCCGCCGCGAGCCGGGACGTTCGGCTGACGGACCAGGTTTTGCGCAACGTCATGGCTAGGCCCATTCGCGCCGTTGTCGCGCCGGGCGAGACGCGAGGTGAACCGGGCGGCGGCGACGAGTTTGGTGGGTTTGGCGAGGAAGGCGGTTTTGCAGCGGCGGCTGCTGCTGGCGGCGCTGCGTTCGGCGGGTTCGGCGGGGAAGCCGCTCCTGCTGGGGCGGCGGTGGCGGGTGGGGCCACGGCGGTTCCTGGTGCCCCACGCGAATTCCGGCGTGAGGGCGCAGTCAGGCCCGAGGCGTTCCCGCCGCCGGTGCTGCCGTTCGTGGGGGGCGAGCGTCCTGTCCCGGACTGGGCTCCGCCCGCGGTTGTGCGGCCACACCGTGCGGTTCCCGCCGGCGAAGGAATGGCGGAGGATTTTGACGCCGGTCCCGTGTCGGCCGAGGCGGCCTACCCCGTCGTGGGGAAGACCATCACCATGAACATGGACAACATTCCCCTGGGTGAGGTCCTCCGGTACATTGCCTTGGGCGCCGGACTGGAAGTCCATGTCGAGCCGCATGCCGTGATCCTGAGTACGCCCGGCACGGTGCAGCGCTGGGGCGGCGACACGACGGCGATCCGGCGGAAACTGGCTGCGATCGTTATCCCGCAAATCGAGTTCGATGACTTTCCGGTTGCGGAAGTTGTTCAGGTCCTCAAGCGTCGCAGCATCGAACTCGACCCAGACGGGGAGGGCGTCAACATCGTGCTGCACATGGTCAACACCGGCATGACGGCGGACGCCGGTGGTGAGACTCTCGCGGTGCAGTGGGCGGTGGTGCGCGAGTTTCCGAAGGTCGTCTATGACACGCCTGACACGGACGTTCGTGACGACTTCCGTGAATGCGTGCATTGGGACCCGCACGTGTGCACCAACGTGCTGGGTTACGGGCAGGTCGAGTTTTGTCTCAACGATGCGGTGACGTCGTTCCGGGTCACGGCCGAAGGCAACGCGATGGCAGGCCAGCCGGGGCGTGGCGAACTGGTCCTCGATTCGCGCACGCAGATGCACGTTGCCGCAAACGTGCCGGTTGCCCTGAGCGCCGGCGACGAACTGCGACTGCCGGTGGTCGTGACCAATGAGACCGATGCCGAGTTGCCGGTCTCCGGCGCGATCGCGGTCCCGGCGTGCCTGGTCCTCCCGGGCGGCGGCAAGGCATTCGAGAATGCCACCATCCCGGCGCACCAGGCCAAGACATTTCATGTTGCGATGGCCGCCAAGGTCGGGGAGGGGACCATGCTGCTGACCGCGACATCTCCGGCGGTTACAGACCGTGTTACGCGCCACGTTGCGGTAGCGCCGGTGGGCTTCCCGAGCGTCGAGAGCCAGAGCGGGTACGTCACGGACAAGGAAACGGTGAAACTCGTCCTGCCGCAGTCCACGGTCGACGGCTCGATCAAGGCGACGGTTCGTTTCTATCCCTCGCCGCTGGCGGCCATGCAGTCTGGGCTCGAGTCGATTCTGCGTGAACCGTACGGGTGTTTCGAGCAGGCGTCCTCGGCCACGTACCCGAATGTCATGGTTCTTCAGTACCTGCGGCGCACCGGGCCGCACAACGCCGAAGTCCAGAAGCGCGCCGTCGATCTGATCGCGAAGGGGTATCAGCGCCTGGTGGGGTTCCAGTGCAAGAGCGGCGGTTTCGACTGGTTCGGCAGGGAGCCAGCGCACGAGGCCCTGACGGCCTACGGGATCCTCGAGTTCACGGACATGGCCGCGGTCTGGGGCGGTGTCGACGAGCAAGTGGTGGAGCGCGCGCGCAGTTGGCTGCTGTCACGACGGGATGGGAAAGGCGCGTTCCAGCACGACCCGAGGTCCCTGGATCACTTCGGCGGCGCTGATCCGCAGGTCAGCGATGCGTACATCGTCTGGGCGCTGGCTGAAGCGGGCGTGACGGGACTCGAAGTGGAACTCGAACAGGTGGTGCTGAACGCGCGGACATCCGGGAATCCCTACCAGATCGCGCTTGCCCTGCTGGCCAAGGCGAAGACGGAGCCCTCACTGCCGCCGGTGGTCGAGGAACTGGGTGAGGCCTTGCGCAAGTGTCAGGGCCCGGACGGCGCGTTCCAGGGCAAGGGCGCTTCCATCACCGGATCGACGGGGCACGCGCTGACAATCGAGACGACGGCTCTGGCGATCATGGCCTTCCGTGTCGGCGCTGACGAGGCGGCGAACCGGGGCCTGGAGTGGCTGGTCAAGCAGCGGACGACCGGTGGGTTCGGCGGCACGCAAGCGACGATCCTGGCCCTGAAGGCGATTGCCGGCACCGGCCATTCCGCGGCCGGTGTGGTGTCCGTGTCCGTGAACGGCGCGCAGAAGGCCGAGTTCAACATCAAGAAGGGCGAGGAGGGTGTCGTCACATTTCCCGGACTGGAGGAGCTTGTGCATCCGGGGGAGAACACGTTTCTGCTGTCTTTCGCAGGGAACGAAAAGGAGCGGGTGGCCTACAGCGTCGATGTCGAGTACACGACCTTGACGCCGAAGAACAGCGAGGAGGGCCCTGTGCGCCTGGACGTTACTCCCGGCAAGAGCCGACTCGGCGTCGGTGATGTCATCCCCGTGACGCTGCGATTGCAGAACACGTCGGGGAAGGCCCTGCCCATGACCTTGGCGCGGATCGGTGTTCCGGGCGGCATGCGCCCGGAGTTCAAGCAACTCAAGGACCTGCAGGAGAATGGCGTGGTGGACTTTTCGGAGACGACGCCGCGGGAGGTCGTGCTCTACTTCGGTTCTCTGCCGGCGAGTGCGCGGAAAGAGGTGGTTCTCAATCTGCGTGCCGACGTGCCCGGCACATTCACCGGCAGAGCATCGTGCGCGTACCTCTACTACAGCCGAGACGTCATCTGGTGGGCAGAACCGTTGCGGGTGCAGATCGCACCGTGATGTCGGGGCCAACCGCTGGACCTTTCACACCGCGGGTCGCGCCAGGCCATTCATGGCCGCATCACCCGTTCCCGGGTATCGGTTCCTATGAATGCGGCTCCATGGCTCACGATCCGGGGCGAGCTGAACGCCCACAGTGCTTCAGGAGCAAGAGCCGGTCAGGGCCGCCCGTTCTCCACGGGAGCGCTGCGAGCGCGACACAGGCCCGAATCTGTCGGAGGTATCTCGTCTGCGTGCGTTCAGCCTGGTCGAGGCGGCGAGGACATCTTCTCATCTTCACAATTGCGCAATTGTGCAGATGAGAAGATGAACCGGCGGACGAATCCCCGGCCGGTCCGGCGCAGGTTTCAGCACTCTGGAGTGCCAATGCGACAAGCAACGGCGGTGCCAGTCAACTACGCGCTCTCGCGGACGCAGAGCGCCGTCTTGAGCCGGACGTTGCGGCGGGCGGCGTTGGGGTCGGCGAGCCGGCGCAGCAGCAGTTCCACGCATCGCGCCGCCATCTCTTCCTTGGGCTGACTGATGGTGGTCAGCGCAGGGGTGGTGAACGGCGTGACCATGATGTTGTCGAAGCCGATCACTGAGACGTGTCTTGGGACCTGACGCCCCGCCTCCTTCAGGGCGCGAATGGCGCCGATGGCACAGGCGTCATTCACCGCCAGGATGCCGTCGAACGCCGTTCCGCCAAGCAACGCCTTCACCAGGGTGTAGCCGTACTCGAACAGGTTCTTGCCGAACGGCGTTGCCACCACCAGGCCGTGGTTCACGCTCAGGCCCGCTTCGGTGATGGCTTTCACGTAGCCACGGCCGCGGTCGCTGTCCGGCGCAGACCCCAGTAGCAGAATTCGGCGTCGGCCCTTGCTGAGCATGTGCCGGGCAGCCTCGTACGCGCCCTGTTGGCGATCGAGCGTCACCGCGTCGACGCCCGGCGTTCGGCAGTCGTAGCAGACGGCGGGCACGCGCGTGCCGCGCAGCAGGTTGCGGAGTCCGCGGTCGAGGGACAGGCCGAGGATCAGGCCGCGCGGCCGGGCGCTGAGGATCTCACGCAGCAGTACGGTGGCTTCGGCCTGATCCTGAAAGCTGTACAGGCGCCAGTGGTAACCGGCGGTCAGTACCGCCTGCTTGATGAAGTACAGCTTCTCGATGAAAAGCTCGTTGGTTTGGTCCGGCATCAGGCAGGCGATGACTTGCGAACACCGCAGACGCAGGTTGCTGGCGCCGGTGTCCTTAACGTAACCGAGCTTGTCGCACGCGGTGAGGATGCGCTGCCGCGTGGCGGCATTGATGTCGCGGCGCGCGTTCAAGGCGCGGCACACCGTCGAAGGCGAGACCTTGCAGTGCCGGGCGATGTCAATGACGCTGGGGTTCATGGGCGAGTGGGGGCTGCGTGTGGGTGTGTGGGTGTGTGGGTGTGTGGGTGTGTGGGGGCCCTTCAGGGCGGGAGTGAGGGAGTTCGGCGGAATCATGGGTGGGGCTATCCACCACCACTCACACACTCCCCCACCCACGTACTCACACACTGCTCCCTCCGTGTTACGCGCCGAGGGCGTACCAGAAGTCCAACGCTTCCTGGACGGTGGCCAGGCCGTCCGTACCGCCGAGCGCGGCGTTGCCGTGCGGGAGCAGGCAGCCTTGACTGGCCCAGTGGTGCATGCGTCGCAGGTAGTCTTTGCCGGTTTCGCCGGGGCGCTTTGGCCAGCCGCCGATGTACACCTTCCCGTACTTGAGGCAGCGTTGCATGTCCTCCTCGAACACGTGGTCGTGCTCGTGGCCGGGGATAAAGCCGAAGTTGATGCCGCGGATTTCGGGGACTTGGCATACGCCTTCGGTGACGTGGTCGTTGCGGCCGCAGTAGTGCATCCAGGCGCCGCCGAAGTGCTGGGCCAGCTTCTGTGTGTAGGGCATGGCGAAGTCGCGGATGCAGTCCGGGCCGAGAATCGCCGTGGTGTCCTCGCAGATGCGGACGCCCATATTGTCCGCGTACAGGTTGTTGCCATGGTGCTGGCGGTCAAGCGGTTCCCCGGTGACTTCCTTCATCCACGTGTGCGTCTTGATGCCGAGTTCGACGCACAGGTTCAGGAGGTGGTGCACGAAGGGCGGGTCGTCGTAGAGCACGTAGAACAGGTCGTCGCCCATCATCAGGTGCGCCAGGTCGAGCGGGCCCTGCGTGTCCATGCAGTAGACCGGCAGCGTGTCGCCCATGATCTCCCTGAATCGGCGCATGTAGCCGAGGCCGCGCTCGAACGTGCCCTGGATCCGGATTTCGTCGGGCGTCAGACGCGCTATCTGTTCCTTCTTGAGGTGACACTGCAGCCAGGGCATTTTGTCCGGGAATATCTCCTGTTCCAAGCCGACGCAGGCGAGCAGCGTGCCGGTGCCCATGTTGGCACGGATGGAGGGGACTGCGTCGCTGCGCGCGTTGGCCACACCACAGGCGGCGCGGACTTCCGAGCAGGTCATGAGGTCGGCGTTGTAGAACGCTTCCTTGTAGTTCGGGGCGGGGATGGCCTTCTGCGCTTCGGTGAGCGGGGCGCTGAAGTGGATGGGCCAGGCGTCCGGTCTCTGGTGCCGGAACAACGCCGCCTGGCGGTTTCGGGCCAGGGCGAGGCGTTGCGGGTCGCGGCTGAACAGGTGCGGCAGTTCCCGGACATCGAACGCGGTGCAGGTACCGGTACTCACGGATGCTTCCTTTCGCATTACCGGCAACGTTGCCGGTCAGGTGTCTTAAAAAAGTCGGCAACGTTGCCGACAAACGAGATAATACCACGCGGATCGGCACCTGTCAACCCGAAACTGTGCATCAGGGTGATGCGTCAGTTGCGGGCGGAACGACTGCGTGTTGGCCCATGCGTGAAACCCCCGTGGCCTGCGCCACGGGTGAATCGGGTTCGCCCGCCAAACGTGCGCGCCCCCCCCTCCTCCTTTTGCCCAGTCCGCCGCCGGCGGAGCGGGCAAAAGGAAGAGAGGGAACACGGTGCGGCGTAGTAGCCAATGAACCCGTTCACCCGCCACGCAAGGTGGCAGGGGTCTGTGCTCCACCCTTTGCTGACGCATTACGCGTCAGGTTGTGGCCGGCGCCATCCAGGGCGTGGCGGTGTCCCACTGGCGCAGTGCGGCTTCCATGGGCGCCGTGGCGGGTGGGAGTGTTGTGGAGGCGGCAGCCAGGTTGTGCAATTGGAACGGGTCGCTGTGCAGGTCATAGGCATGGGACGGTTTTTCGGCGAAGGCGCGCTGGCCCTTGACGAATGGGAGATAGACGAGGTGCGCCGGGCGTCGGAGTCCCGCACCGCCGGACGTTTCGACGATTGCGCCGGGTTCGTCGAGTTGGGGGCGAACCCCGCGCAGGACGGGGGCCAGGTCTTGCCCCTGGACGTGCGCCGGAATCGCGCCGCCGATCTGGTCGAGCAGAGTGGGCATGAGATCGACGAGGGACGCGACCTGGTCACGGACAACGCGTCCGGACGGGCCGAGTCCCGGGCCGCGCAGCAGCAGGGGGATGCGGATGGATTCCTCGGTGGGGCCGCCCTTTTGGACCAGGCCGAGGCTCCCGAGGTTGTCGCCGTGGTCCGAGGTGAAGATCACGATGGTGTTGTCAGCCAGGCCTGTCGAGTCGAGGGCCTGCAGCATGGTTCCCAGTGCGGTGTCCGCCCAGGTCGTCAGGCCGTAGTACTCGGCGATGAGGGTTCGCAGGTCGTAGTCCGGGGGCAGTGTGTCGGTATAGGGCAGGTGCAGGTTGTAGTAGCGGAAGTCGTAGCGGTAGACGCGGAACCAGTAGTCCTGCCGCGCCAGGGGTTGCGACAGATCGACATTCGGGCGCAGCGGGATGTCCTGCGGCCGGTACATGGTCAGGTACTTGTCCGGCGCGTCGGCCAGAGGACAGTGCGGTGGGGAGATGTTGTAGTACAGGAAGAACGGGCGTTGCCCGGCAGACTGCCGGCGCAGGAAGGTGGCGACCCGGTCGGCTTCGAAGTCGACGCTGTAGCCCTCCGGAATGAATTCCGGGCCGCCGTTCTCGGTGAAGCTTTGGCCGGTATGGCAGTGGTGCACACGCGGGATGAGGTAATCGTCGAAACCGATGTCGTTCGGCCAGGAGTGGATGTGCCACTTGCCGATGGCGGCGGTGGTGTAGTCCATCTGCCGCAGGCACTCCGGGAGGGTGCGGTCGCGCAGGTGCGGTCGACCGGCGTCCGGGTACTCGGGCAGGTTGAAATCGCCCGGGCGCGCGGGGTAGGCCACATTGGCGACGCCGCCGGTGCACGTCCGGTTGTACTGGCCGGACAGGACGACGGAACGCGCCGCCATGCAGACGGGAAAATTGGTGATGGCGGTCTCGAACCGGACACCTTCGGCGGCGAGGCGGTCCATGTTGGGGGTGCGGATTACCGGGTTGCCGTAGCACCCGACCTCGAACGCGCGCAACTGGTCGCAGAGACACAGGATGATGTTCGGTGGGTTGGGCATACGGGGCTCCTGTCCGAAATCGCGTCTCGCCATGCTTGTTGTCAAGGCCAACGGTGCTCCACTCCGGCACAACCCGAATATACTCGGCCCTGTGCTAACGACCAGTTGATGTCCTAGCGGGTACCGGGGGAATTGGCTGACACTCCAGAAGAGGATCTCGGAAGAGATCCGAAGGAGTGTCAACGTGGAAGGTCAGAGCATCCATCGGGGTTCCATCGGGGTCTGCGTAAGGATAGCTATTAATAATAAGCATCTTAGGTTTCCTTAGTGTGCTCAAGGCATTGCTTAGATTGATTCTGGTGAGCACTGAGGAATCGCTCTAAGGGATGATCGTCCGGTCCGGTGCGTGTCCCCTGGGGTCACCCGTCGTCTTGGGGCCGTCAAGGATGACTCCCCGGGCACCGGCGAAATGGCCGCCATCGATTACTCCGACGCGACGCCGGACGTCGCATTCACCTACACCCGTCTCGGCCAGCAGGCCACCGTTACCGACGCCACGGGTACCCGCGAGTTTGCGTACTCCGCAACCACCCTGGACCTGATCAGCGAGACCCTGCCGGCCGCGCTCTATGGCGGCAAGACTCTCACGCGCACGCGCGATGCGCTCGGCCGCTTTGTCATTGGTCTCGCCACCGTCTCCCGTGCGCTCGCTGGACTCGCGCCCACTTCCGCGTGAACGCGGGACTCAGGCGGGGACGGGGCAAGGAGGAAAACGCGCAGGGAAGAGGGGCCAAGGTGGGGGAATGGGGGAGGGGCATCGGTTGTAGCTGGGGGCAGTGGGTCGCTCCACGCCGCAAGGGCGTGGCAGCGCGAGCCGGGGCGCAGGACCGACCGGTGAGGGAAGAGAGGGCGGGCAGCGGTTGTAGCTGGGGGCAGTGGGTCGCTCCACGCCGCAAGGGTGTGGCAGCGCGAGCCGGGGTGTGGCCGAGTGCGGCGCAGACCTGCGGGGCGGTGACGCGTACCGGTTCTCCGGTCTCCGCGTCCGCGGTCAGGACAGCTCTGCCTGTCCACCCTCCACATTCGGCCCTGAACACATCCAGCCTCTACCTGCCGTCTCCCATTCTGACAGCGAACGGGGTTCAGAACTCCACCACGCGACCGGTCTCGCGGCTGGAGATGGCCGCCGAGCTCATCTTTGCCGACCAGAGGCCGTCGGCCGCGCAGGCGTTGCGCGGCGCCTGGCCGGTCAGAATGCATTCGGCCAGGTGGTCGACGGCCGCGAGCCAGCCCTTGTCGACCATGTAGTTCCAGTGCGGGCAGCGGCCGCTGCAGTAGGCCTGGAGTTCGGCGCGGTCCGGTTCCGGTTCGCCGTCGGTTTTCTCGAAGCGGGCGCGCTGTTCCCAGCCCATGCGTCGCAGTTGATACAGCGCCTCCGCGCCGCCGAGGCCGAGGAGGAACTTGTGCGTGAACTCGCGGTCCGGGTGGCTGTGCCCGGGGAAGCGGTGGATCCAGTCGCAGTTCTTGTAGCCGTAGGTGCGGAGTTCGACGAACTCCTCGACGATCACCGAGCCGAGGTTGGAGACGATCTCGATGCGCTCCTTGGGCAGGTCCATGGTGCAGTAGCCGGAGTTCATGATGGTGGCGACGCAGCCGTTCTTGAACTTGAGCACGTACGCCTCGTCGTCGGGTCGCGATCCGACGCAGTAAATGGACTGCGGGTCGGAGTCGGTGAACCAGCGCAGGATATCGAAGATGTGGCAGACTTCGTGGATCACGCGGGTGTTGGGCGGGTAGTTCTTGCCCCAGCGCCAGTACTCGTCGCTGATGCGGTAGTGGATGTTCTTGGGGCCGCCGTCCGCATGGACGAGTTCTTTCGCCTTGACATACGCCGGGGCAAAACGCCGGTTGAACCCGACCGACACGTGCTTGCCCGCCTGGCGCTGTGCGGCCACGACGGTCTCGACCTCTTCGGGTGTGTTGGCGAGGGGTTTCTCCACGTACACGTGTTTGCCGGCCTTCAGCGCTTCGACGGTAAGCGGGGCCTGCATGTCTTCACGGGTCGCGACCACGACCGCGTCGATCTCGGGGTCGGCAAGCATCGTGCGGTAGTCGGTGACGGCCTCGGGGATTCGGTACTGCGCCTGGACTTTCTTCAGGACCTCTTCGCGCAGGTCGCAAACCGTCTTGAGCGTCGCGTGGCGCGCCCGCGACAGATTCGGCAAGTGCTGGGACTGAGCGATGCCACCGGTGCCGATCATACCGAACACAGCTTTTCTCATATCTGGTGATCCCTCCTTGACCTGACGCACACTGAGCGTTTTCCTCAACTTACCCTGTGTCGGAGTAAGGGGCAAGCGCCGGACGGAAGCAGGTGGTAATGCGTCAGTGGCGGGTGCTGGGCTGGGCGGGGCTCGCCAAAAGTGGCGGGACCGG
>Ga0156402_1449_pt1 | contig 18323 bp, 9 predicted proteins | sample RifOxyA3_FD_108045 | JGI IMG/M metagenome (GOLD analysis project Ga0156402, IMG submission 108045) | Lentisphaerae bacterium RIFOXYA12_64_32 | reverse complement strand
CGGAGCGGCTCGCTCCGGCACCCGCGGGAGCGAGCCGCTCCCGCCACGTTGCCAGAACGACCCGGACAAACAGTGAGTAACGCCCACTCATGATCGGGCGCATCCGCCCGGGGGACGCTGACGCATTACAGCGTGGCGGGTTGGCTTGCCGGCACATCGTTTCGGGCATATAGTCCAACCATGAGGTTAATGTTGGAAAACCTTCCCGCGCCGTTGCTTCCGCATGCCGACGCATTGCGTCAGTGCCTGGAGGCGTTCGACCGCGTGATGCCGGTGCAGGCGGTCTACCTGTTCGGGTCGTACGCGCGGGGCGATGCCCGCCCCGACAGCGACGTGGACCTGTGCATTGTCAGCGAGGGCGCGGAACGGCAACTCGAGGCCGCGGCGCGCCTTAGGCACGTGATGTGGGACATCTGGCCCCGACCGTCGTTTACGCTGGTGCCCATTGCGCCAGGGCGGTTGGCCGAGAAGAAATCGTGTGGAGATCACTTCTTCAAGACGGTGCTTGAGGAGGGAATACGACTTGCCTCGAAAAACTGATTCCAACAACCCGGCAGACTGGCTGTTCATTGCCGAGTCTGATCTGGAAGGGGTGCGGTTGCTGATCGAGCGCCAGCTCTCGTACTCGCTCTGTGTGAGCAAACTGGCGGAGATACTCGAGAAGGTCCTCAAGGCTGAGTTGATCCGTACGGGATGGTTCCTGGAGAAGACCCATGACCTGCTCAAGTTGGGTGGGGAGTTGCGTGCGCGCGGTTCGGACCTCACGGATCGCGTCCGTCCGCTCTGCGAATCCTTGGCGGAGAGGTACTTCACGGATCGGTATCCGGGCTTCGATCTCCAGGACGAGGACTGGGTTACGCTGCGTGCCCAGGCCGATGAGACTGCGCGCCTGCTGGAGGTCGTCAAGGGTCGCATCGCTGTTTCGCCTCCATCGTCCGGCACCTAATCCTGCCGATCCAGAGTGGTTGCCGTAACGTTCCAGCCATCGACGGCCACCTGCAGTCGCTCCGCGCTCGGGGCGGTCGGCAGCTCCGCCACCATCTCCTTGCTCTCGCCCGGAAGCAGGCTGACATAGTTGTCGGTCCAGAACACCGGCAGGAGTTCCTCGCCTGCTGTGGCGTCGAGCACTCGGACTCGGGTCAGGACGGCGATGGCACGGGACGGGTTACGCAGGATGACCTCGGTCTTCGGCGGCCGGTCGGCGTCATCCGAAACCTGACGCCACGTGCCCTCCAGCTTGGCGCGCGGGATGCGGTTCAGGGGTTCGTAGCAGTTACGGTCATGCTCGGCGCGCTGGTCCGAACGCCAGTAGAAGTTATCGGCCAGCGCGGTCCCTGCGGCGTCCGCAAGGTCGAGGCGGACAAAGAACACGCCGGCCATCGCCGGGAGTTGGGGCAGGGCACACACATCGGTGCACGCGTCGGCAGCCGCCGTGCAGTGGACCGTCTTCTTCCATCGCCGCTTCATTCCGGCGTCGAACACCTGGACCGTCAGTCTTGCTCTGCGGAGTTCGCACCGTGACGTGATGACGACGCTGACGGTGTTGTCGACCGGACTGAGCTGGACCACGATCGGGGCGCAGGCTTTGCGGATGGCGTAGTAGCTGGCCGTGGGGCGCAGGAAGTAATCGTAGATCTGCCACTGAATGGTGGGCCAGCAGCCGTTCAGTTTCCACTCCAGGAAGCCGCTGGTCAGTTCCCACAGCCGGTGGTTGACGGCTTCGAACATGGCCCGGTGCTCCTCGAACGAGACCAGGTTCGCCTTCCACCAGTAGTCGTCGAGGCTGACCGGCAGGCCGTGCCGGCGGCAGAGCGCCTCGTGGAACGGCTTGTAGTAGGAATTGGCGCCGTGGTTCGCCCACTGGCGGTTGAGCGGAAACTCGAGCGACGCCAAGTCCGACGTCAGGTCTGGGATGAACCGGCGCAGGCTCTCCGGCGCCGGAACGGACGCGGACCCGCTTTCGATCTTGAACATCCACGTGCGGTCGTCGCGGACCATACGGTAGAACCAGGTCGGGTCCTGCCAGCCGTAACTCTTGGGCGTGCAGTCGTTGGCGCCGACCGGCGTGTCCGGCTGTATCCAGTGCGGCCATTGATAGCACCGCGCCGCGGCGTCGTAGTCGCCGTAGCCCGACGGGATCAGGACGCGCGTCCCGTCCAGTGCCTGGACTTGCCGGCGCCAGCGCCGGTACTGGCTCTCGCGCGTGGCGCCCTCGTTCATGCACATGTAGACAACCACACTCGGGTGGTTGCGGCAGCGGCGCGCGATATCCTGTGCGCTGGCTTCGAGCAGGTCGTGGTCCAGGGGATGATCGTCGCGGTTCAGCCAGTGGCACTGGAAGAAGCAGTTCCAGATCATGATGCCCATCCGGTCGGCAAGGTCCATGATGCTGTCGGGCAGGTTGGGCAGGTCCTCGAACGAGACGGTGTTGAGGTTGGCCCGCGCCAGGTATTGGAACTCGGCGGTCCAGCGCTCCGGGGCGAGCATGGCCCAGTCCAGGAGCGTGTCAGCCTGGAGATACCCGCCGCGGCAGAAGATGCGGCGTCCGTTCACGTGCAGTCGCAGTCCGTGGCTGCCGTCCGCCGTGTGCAGGACCTTGGTCACTTCCCGGATGCCGAATGTCACGGTCCGGCGGTCCGAACATGCGCCGTCGATAAGGAACTCGGTTTGCAGTTGGTACAGCTCCTGCGCCCCGTGCCCGGCCGGCCACCACAGGCGCGGGTTGGCCAAGTTGAGGGCGGGGTACTCCGCCGGTGTCATTTCGACGTGCGTCGACTCGCCCGAGGTCAGGTTCACCGCCTTTTCAACCGTGACGTATTCGGCGGTCGCGTGGCTCGGTCCGAGCCGCGACTGTGAGGGAGCGGCTTCTGATGGGCCGCTTGCTGACACGCGCGGCTCGGACAAGGCGTCGCTTTCTGATTGAGGCATTACGGTCACGCGCAGGATGCCGCGAACCGGGACGAGAAACTCGTTGACCAGTTCGGTTGAGACGGTCAGTGCCGCGGGTGCCAGTTCGGGCAGGGGCAGTTTTGTGCGGACGAACGGGTCGACGATGCGTACGGGCCCGCTCCAGTCGAGGCGGACCTCCTGCCACAAGCCCATAAGCCGGTCGCGTACCGTGGGCGCGCAGTCGTAGCCCACGGCGGCGAGGTTGATGCACACGTCCTTCATGATGTCGTTGTCGACGCCGGTCAGGTGCGCCCTGGGCGTCTGGAACGGCACGAGCTGGGCTTGCGGCACACCACAGTGCTCGGGCGGCCAGACCCGGACGGCCAGCGCGTTGCGCCTGCCGGTCCGCAGGATGCCGGTCGCATCCAGCGCGAACCTGCGGAAGGCGCCGACGACTCGCTGTCGGCCGCCGAGAAGGGACCCGTTCAGCCAGACGTCGGCCCGGTAGTTGATGGCCTGGAACACGAGTCGCTGCCGCGTGCCGCAGTCAGCCGGCGCGTCGAACTCCAGGCGGTACCACCAGGGATCTCTCCACGGGTTGCGCTTGTCCGGCAGATGGCTGAATTTGGCCAGGTCGTGTTTCTGATTAAACTCGTCCGAGGCGTCCGGGATCTGGTAGTTGTTCAGACCGTAGCGCGGGTCCGGGTAGACCCCGGCATGCACCAGCGCGTTGAGCACGGTCGTGGGGACGTCGGCCGCGTGCCAACCGTCCGTGGAGAAACCCGGTTGGGACACGGTCATTTCAGGCGCGCTCACCAACGCCGAGTGCTGCAACTGCCAGTGGCCGCAGAGTGAGACGGTTCCGGATGTCATGGTTCACGGCCCTTTCAAAGTACTTTGCGGCGATCTGAGGCGTTGGAGGTTTCGGGTTTCAGGTGTCGGGGGCGGAGCCCACTGGGGAGTGGCAGGTCGCATGTGCGTTTGAACTGTCGGGTTCATCGAGATCACCGAAATCATCGAGACCGTCGGGTGGGGCTGCCTCTCCTGAAACCTGAAACCTGAACACTAATCCAAGAACTGGTACCCGGGGCAGCGCAGGTACTGCCACTTCACCCTGGCGAGTGGGTGGTTGGTGACCGCGCGGCTCAGGATGGCCAGGGCCAGCATCCGCCACCAGGTCGCGAACATGCTGCCCTGGTCCTTTGCAGAGTACATGAGCTTGCTGCCGTAGAAGAAGTCGCGGTCGCGAATGAACGCGAACCCGCCGTCGGGGGTGCGGTTCTGCAGGACCCAGTCAAAGGCGCGCCGGAGCGCTGCGGTCACGTCGGCGCGCCGGTGTCCCGGGGCGTGCTGCGAGTAGCGCACCAGCGGGTCGATGGCATCGATGTCCTCGCAGCCGCTGGTGTTCGGGTGGATGCCGAAGCCGCCCTGTGGCGTCTGCATTTCCAGCATGGTGTCGATGATGCGTTCGACATGCTTGACCGGGCGCTTGTCGTATTCGTACAAGAGGTAGAAATGATAGGCGCCCTGGTAGGACTTGTTGCGCTCCTCGGGTGTTCCGAACGCGCCCCACTGGCCGGTGTCGGGGTTCTGGACCCGGTCGAGCCAGTCGAAGATCATCTCCATGGGGCGCTGCGCGCGACTGCAGTTCTGGAAGTCACGGGCGTATTGCAGGACTTGCCCAAGATTGAGGACCTCGTTGCCGACGTAGTCCATCTTCCGCAGGTCACGAGCATCGAGCCAGGCGGCGAGGTGCTTCTCGTCATAGAACGGCTTGAGGACCGCGAACTCCTGCGGCGCGACGCCGCCCAGCGCGGCCAGTCCCATGATCGCGTGGCAGGTCAGATGCCACCAACCGCACCACTCCATGTGCGGCGGCACGTACCAGGAACCGGGGTGCGCGAGCGGCGCATCCTTGAAAAACCCGTCGTCGTCCTGGAACGACTGGAGGTACGCGACCCATTCGGCGCGCTCCGCGTCGGAGAGGGTGGCGAGATCGTCGAGCAAGTGCCGTGCGAGCGCGGCATAGGTTGACGCATACAGGATGGGTTGCGTCTGGCACGCGGCATACACGTACCGCCCAGGCCCTTGCTCCGAGGCCCGGTGGAGCTCGACAAAGTTGAGGACCTCGTTCCTGAATCCGCCTGACGGAGTGGACATGGTTTTCTCCCTCTTGGTGAAGTTTGTACTGACGTGCTGCGTGAGGCGAGTTTGCAGTCACGGTGCTCAGGTTTCAGCAATGCCACCGCGTTTGCGGCCTGGCGCCGCTCGGCAAAGTGGCGGGACCGGCTCGGTCCCGCAATCGCCGGAGCGAGCCGCTCCGGCCACTCTATGGCGACACGCGAGTTTCATAGGAGGCGGTCTTGGTGCATCGTCTAACCGGGCGGTCCGCCGCCCGGAGCGCGCTGAACACCGAACACTCCTTCGCCCAACCTGCCGGGCTCGTATCTGCGGGAACAGCAGAATCGCCGAACTGACGTCGCTACAGACGTAACCGGGCTGGCGTCGGGGACCTCGGAGCCTGGCGCCTCGCTCGCTCGCGTTCCCGTCATGGCCCGTCCTGCGGCAGCATGTCCTCGCACTCCAACTCCTTGATGACTTTGCCGCCCTGCAGGATCTGGAGCTTGTCCAGTTCGGGGCCGGGCGATTCGCGCAGGGTGATGATGAGTCTATGAGGCCCGTCCTGCGGGACACTCAGCCGTGAGAGGGCAGGGGACATGTCGGCTTGGCGACTCGAGGCGTCCAGGCGATCCGTGCGCAGGTGGACGGCGTGCTCGACGCGCTTGCCATCCAGCTCGAGCCAGACCGAATTGGCGCCGTCGTTCGGGGCACGGGAGACCAGGTTGATCTCATAGTCGCCCTTGGGCAGGTCCAACGCGGCCGTCAGGCGCGCCTCCGGTTCGGCGAGCTTGACCAGCTTGCCGCCGCTCGCCTCGGTGATGGGAATGATCGCAACGGGGGGCGCGGTCTTGAGTTGGAAGCGCAGCGCATTCTGCATGAGCGACAGGTCCTGGATTTCCAGGTCGATCGATTCCACTCGCGACGTCTCCGGGTGCACGTCGATCAGAACGGTTCTTCCCTTCTCGGCCAGGGTCTTGATGTCGGCCTCGGCGGGGCCTGCGGGCCTGCCGTTCAACGTGAGGCGCAACGTGGAGGTGTCGAGCCCGGTCTCATCGGTGAGCGTGACGGCCACCTGCCGAGGCAGGAACGGTACGACGATTTCAGTGGCGGGCTTCATCTCGTCTTTGCCCACGATCAGTTTCTCGACAACCGGTGGGTGATGGTCGGCGAGGCTGGCGCCGGCCGGCGGGTCAATGGCCACGCAGGTTCTGGAGGTTGGGCCGACCGCGAGAACCACATGCCCGTTCTCCATGACCGGCTTCAACTCGGTCGCCTTTCCCGTCTCGTCACAGAGCAGGATGCGCTCCGGCGGCCTGGCGCGGGCGAGCCGGAATTCAGAGGGCGCATTGGCGGACAGCTCGAAGACGTCCGGACGCAGGCGCCGCAGCATCGCACGGACCGGGATTCTGGCTGTCATGCCCGCGCGAAGATACAGATTGGGCAGACCGGCGAGGTGGACGATGGAGCGTCCGTCGCGGGCCTCGACGCTTGAGACCGTGTAGCACGCGTTGTACGGCAGTTCCAGGATGAACGGCGCGCCCTTCAGGATCTCGCCGGCGGGCAGCGTTCCCTCGACGGCAACCGTCTTGTTTCGGTCGTCGGACTCGATGATCCGCATTACGTGTGAACCGGGCGTTGAGATCGAGCCCTGTTCGCTCGAGAGCCGCTTGCCGTCGAGCAGGTACATCCACCGCAGCTCCCGTCCGTCCGCGGCGAAGGCCAGCGAACCGGCTGCCGCGTCGAGGCTGAGCGGGCCGAGGACCTTCGCGCCGGGCGTGAAGGAGACGGCGAAGAACTCCGGGCCGTCGGTCGTATCCACGCGAACGCCGCTGCCCTCGATGCTGGCAGTCGGGCTTGCTGCGCCGCCGCTCAGCCGCGAGACCTTGAGGAGTTCAGGCTTCTCGCGGTACGGTTCGAGGACCGCCGCGAAGACCGTGTTCGGCTCGGTCCGCCGCGCCATGAGCATGGGGATGGTGGTGGTCTCGGGCCCCTGGCCGTCGCCGAGGAACACCCGGGTGTTTGCACCCTCGAGCATCAGCAGACGCAGCCCGGTCTGCCCATCCTGCCACTGGACCTGCCAGGGTCCGGACGTGTCGCCGGACCGGAGGTTCTTCAGGAAGCGATAGCTGTTCTGGCCGTCGTAGTACGGGTCGTCGGTCTGCTCGCCGAATGTCTGCTGAGTCGGCGACAGCGTGACATCAGAGGTGGGCGAACCGTAGGCGTGAAGCACATAGTCGACGGTCTGGTGTGGGATGGTCACCAACTCGAAGTCGAAGTTTGGCGTCAGGACGTTCTTGGCCTCCGGGTCACCGACGCGGACCATGCGGATGTCGTCGAACCAAGCTGTGCCGGCGTTGTCGCGTGAGTAGCAGCGGGCCTGAGCCCAGGTTGCGTTGGCCGGCGAGGTGGCAGTAGCGGTGAGTTCCGTCCAGTCCTGGGTGCCTTGGAGGGACTTTGGCGAGCAGCCGCCAGCCCAGGCACACTGGTCGTTCAGAAAGGCGACTTCCACGCCCGTGCTGCCGGTGGCGCTGTCCGTTTTGACCCAGGCGGACAGGCGGTACTCGGTCTTGGGTTCGAGGCGAATGACACCGCGCCGGTACAGGCAGTTCGGCCCGGTGAGGGACCGAATGTCGCTGCTCCATGCCGCCGGGATCCCCTCGGACTGGGCGATCATGGCGGAGTAGTTCCCTGAGTGCGCGACGCGGCTGCGCTCAAACCGCGCCAGATCGCGGCGCAGGCTTTCCGGGGTGTTGCTGCCGCACGGCTCCTTGGTCCAGAACGGAATGTCAATGCTCGGCTCGGGGTTGAGGCGGACGTCCGTGGCATCCTCCGTGACCCGGAACAAATCCACCACATACCGGGGCATCACGAACAGTGTCCGCATTTGGTTGAGGCAGGGATAGAGCTGGTTGGCGGTCGCCTGGACGACCTGGAGCGGCGCGGTGATGTCGCACAGGGTCATGCGTCCGCACTCGTGCTTCTGCGAGCGCTCGTCCACCACGACGGCGTTGTGACTGAGAGTCTGCCGATCCCAGAACCGATAGACGGGAGAGAAATAGTTGCGGGTGCCGATGTCGGGTACGAGTAGTCTGCCGTTGGCGAAAAGCTGCAAGTTCAGTTTGTCCGCATGGCCATGGCCCATGACCGCCTGGCCGTAGTCCATGACCACCGAGAGATCGCCCTCGCCGCGCTGCGCCTTGATGACGGTCATCCCGGCCTGGTCGAAGTTGTGACTGACGCTGTCCAGCGGTCTGCACTCGCCGGGCTCATCGCCATAGACGAGATAGCCGAACGACTTCCGGCGCGCGTTCCCGAGCACCTTCAGAATGTCGGCATACACGGGGTCGCGGTAGAGATGGAAGAACGCTTCATAGTCGCTGGCTGGCAACTTCATGCCCAGGTGCGAGTCGTTGACGGCGGGGAGGGTCCCGTCCGGCCAGAGAAAATCGAGTGGCGCGTCGTAGGACAGCCGCAGTTTGGGATCGCGTGTGACGTCGAGTCCGACGCGCTGAAACGTCTCGGCGACGTCGAGGAGTGTCCGCACGGCGTAGAAGTGGTATCCGGGACTGCACTCCCACCACTGCCCGTCGCCGAGGATGGCGTACTGGAGTTGGTAGCGCAAACTGCCCAGCGTGCGGCGGATCAGGAACTCGTCGCCCAGGATCAGCCCGACCGCCGACACGGCCAGGTTGTGGTGTGCCTGGCGGTTGGACAGCCCCTCGTCGTAGCGCAGGCTCACCTTGACGTCTTCGGCCAGCATCTCCCGGATGGCCCTATGGTTTGCCTCTGAGAAACATGCGCTGGCAGCGACCAAGTCGTAGCCTTTGGCGATATCGGCCAGCCATCCGGCCTCGCTGAGCGGTTGATGGGAGACGCGCATGCCGTCGCCTTCCGGGGTCAGTTCGCCGCGGCCGGAATGGAACGGGTAGTTCGGGAACTTCTCGGTGTAGCCGACCAGTATCTCTCGCGCTCGAGCGGCGTAGCGTTCGTCACCGGCGAAGGCATACGCCATGCCGAGTCGGCGCAGGCTGGACTGGTTCCGGTCGTGGGCGCGGTTCGTCTTCTCCATCCGCCACTGCTGGTCGAACTTCCGGCCGGTGACGATGTGGTTCCCCGCGGGACAGAGATGCTCGGCCGGCGATTTCTCGCGCCACGTGAGCGGCACACCGTGTTTCGGACAGTTGTATTCCATGACGTAGACGCAAGGATCGTCCGGGATCTCGACCGGTTGCTTGAGCGCACCGTCCGCTGAACCGCGGCAGGCGGCCAGCCATTCGTCGAACACCTTCCCCTTGCCCCTGGCCCGCTCGATCTCTTCGCGTGACACGGCCACAAAGGGGTGCGGCAGGTCTCGCTTCAGCCCGTCAAGTGTCACCGCAGGGGTGACGTACCGGCTCGTGCGTTCGTCCGCCGCGCCGACGGACGGCGGAGCCTCGGGGAGCAAGCTCAGCATCGCGATCGTGACCTCCGCCTGATCGCCGAGAGCTTCGATCGTCAGTTTGACCTTAGGGGCGCCCGTTGCGCCCAGAGTCTTGCGGAGATCGTAGTAGAACTGGCCCGTCTGCCGGGAGGCATACTGCGCGTAACCTCGTGGCTGCACCTTGAGAGCCCAAAGCCCCTTGACCGCCGCGATATCCAGTGCCAGGCAGGGATACTTGGCTAGATCGATCTCGACCTCGCGCGTCATCCGGCCGACCGGGAACAGCGTCTCGTCGTCGCGCTGCCGCTGGCTTTGCAGCACACCGCCGCGGTCCGTACGAGACAGGGTTGCACCGTCCGTCTGCCAGGCGGCAGGGTCCGCGAACGCGTCCGTCCAGCCTGGCGTGGGTGGTTCGTACTCGCGGACCGCGACATCGTCGAACCAGGCGGCGCCCTGGAACTGCTCGATCCACACGCGCAGAGCGATCGCTGTCGTAGTGGCGGGGATGGTGAAGAGCTGGCGATAGAGGGCCCAGTCAGCGTTGCGAGGGATCTTGAGGCAGTAACTCCAATTGTCCCAGGTGCCGTCGGCCTTGTACTGCGAAATGCCAAGGACGGGCATGCCGGCCTGCACGCCGAGGGACTTCGCGCGACACTCGAAGAGGTACGCCCGGCCCGGCTTGACGGGCGATCTTGGCCCTTCCAGAAAGGCGCGAGTGGCCGGGTTGTCGCTGGAGAGTTTGACCGATCGTTTCCCCTGGCCTGCGGTTTCGTTAACGAGTTCGCATTTCGCGGTCCCCTGCGCGACTCGCCATTGCCAGCCGTCAGGTGTGCCGTTCGCGTCGGCACCGTCCTCGAAGGACGAATTCGGGAGCGGCAAGGGCGTGCCGGAAGGGTCGGCCAGCCCCAGGCTGGTCACCGACGTGGCGACCACCAGGAAGAAGAGGACTCGTCGCGCATTGATCTGGAGTGTCATAGGTCTCCGTTGCTCCTGACAAGATGAAGCCGGAGTTGGCTTGCCGCACCGGACGTTTCTTGCTGTTCGAGTGGAAGATCTTGCTGTGGCCGTTGATCTCTGCTATCGGCGTCAACTCGCCTTCTTCCCGACGCGCCGCCCCAGTTCCAGGAAGCGCCGGACCCGTGGCAGAGGTGTGCCCGGCGTGATCGGGCTCGAGGTCGAGAGGACGAACCCGCGGCCGCGGCGCCCAGCCTGGATCTGGCGCCGGACCTCCGCCTCCAGGCCTGCATCGTCGGCGTTCTGCAGCACTCCGATCGGGTCGATGTTCGCGAACAGCGTGAGGCGCTGGCCAATGGCATTCACGGTCGCGGCGATGTCGTTGGTGTAGCCTTTCATGCTGGCTTCCATCACCAGCCCGTCGGCGCCGGTGGCGGCAATTTGCTCGAGTCGGTCGGCAATGCCGCCGAAGTAGATGAGGATGGCCAGGTGCCCGAGCCGGTGGATTTCCTTGACCATTTCCGTGATGTACGGCAGGGCGAAGCGTTCGTAGTGCGCCACGGAGATCATGTCGCAGGTGGCGGTGGCGTCGTCGATGTAAATGGCGTCGCCGCCCGCGGCGGCGAGTCGGCGGAGGTGCTCGATGTTCTGGTCGAGAATGCGCTGCATCAGGTACTCGATCAGGTCCGGTTGCTCGATCAGCATCGGGAACAGATTGGTCAGGCCGACGTACTGCTGGCAGGAGTAGAGCGTGCCGATGACACCGCCGGACAGGATGAAATGGTCCTTGCCGAAACGCGCGACGGCGGCATCCAGGTAGTCGTTGACGCCAGCAGCCAGCATGCTTTCGGCCTTGGTGACACGGACGGCCTCGTCGGCGTCTTTCCGGTCGAACACGATCTGCCGTTCATTGGCGGCGTAGTCAGTGGCATGGCCGCTCGCCGTTTCCGCCTCAAGCGGATGCAACTCGCCGGTTTTGCGGTCGCGCAGGAAACCGCGGCCGTCGTTCTCCACGAACTCGACCCGCTCGCGGACCATGCGCGCCGGGGCCATGGCGGGCTGCAGCATTTCGAAGGGCACTTGATCGACGAGTTGCGCGAAGACCGCAACGTGCTCCACGGGTGTGGCGTGCGCCCAGGCGTGCAGGCGCCACGCCGGCAGGCCGGTCAACTCGGCAAAGTGGTCCCGGTAGTAGAGGAAATTGTAGATCGACGTGACCGGGAAGCGGTCAACAGGCCGGCCCTCCAGCGCAGCACGGCCACGTTGCTTGCCGGTCAAGGGGAGGTCAGGGCGTGGTGTCATCGATGGGTTCCTGTCGGTTCAGCAGTACGGCCGTTCACCGGCGAACGCTGCCCGTGCAACTGCGGTTCACGAGGTCCGGCTTCGCGCCGACGCTACGCTTGGATAGGCCGCTCGCCCTCCAGGTGATCATGCAGGGGAAGGCCTTCACTTTGCCGGTTCCGTCTTTTCGAGCATGTCCAGCGCTTTGAGGCGCGCGTCGTCGGCGAAGGCGCACGGGGTGTTGTCGCACCACGGCAGGCGCGGATCCTTGCGGGTGATCGTTTCGGTGCGGACGGTCGCGTCTTCGGCCAGTTGCGCGGCCAGTTGCTTGCCCGTGTCCCCTCGCGCCGCGAGTAGGCGCAGGTACTGGTTGTCCTCAATGCCTTCGCGAAAGGCTTCCCAGTGCTTGGATGGCGTGACCGAGTCGGGCGCGAGGTAAGGCAGGGAGTAGGACGTGCCTTTTTCGGCCACGTACTCGTTCCAGTTCGACGGCACGCCGCCGGTGTCGCCGTAGGCCCAGAACCCGGCGCCGGTCGCGCCGTACCGGTAGCAGTACCAGAAGTGGAGCCGGAAGTAGGAGGGATCGAACAACCGGTTCGGGCCGTGCGCCATGTAGAACCACAGTTGCTTGCCTTTGGCCCTGAACCCCTGGAACATCTGCCGGAGTTCGTCACTGCCCGTGGTGTACTGTGCCAGTAGTGGGCAGAGAATGTCGCCGGACTCCAGCGCCTGCGGCACGTAGTTCATGAAGTCGCCGTAGAGCTGTGGATCGATGAACACGGCAATCTCCTTGGACCCGGCCTTGAAGGCTTCCGTCCACTGGCGCGACGTTTCGTACGCTTCCTGGTTGCCGGGTTCGTCGAGGAACGCGAACTGCAGCCGGCCCTGGGTCAGGCCGACCTCCCGGGCGTGTTTGTCCCACGCTTCGGCCCACTGCTTCATGGCGCGGTTGAAGGGCTCCGTGCCGCGCTTTTTCCCGGCGAACGTGCTGTTGGGCAGTACGCAGTAGTAGATCTGGTAATAGGGCGCGTCGGGCCAGAGCTTGAGCCACTCGTCGAACCCGGTGAAGTCCAGCGGTTTGGTCAGGTTGCCGTCAGCGTCGACGCCGTCGGCGGCGGGCAGGGCCTTGACCTTGCCGCTGCCGAGTGCGAGCGTGACGTAGTGCGCCTTCATGTCGCGGATGGCCATCTCGCGGTTCTGCAGGGTCATGCCGTAGGCCGGGCCGTCGGCGTAGTCCCACAGACCGCAGGTCAGGTCGGTGCGGTCCGGGAACACGCCGGCGACCAGGTTCAAGGTGAACGGCACGCTCGTAACCGCGTCGCCCTGCCTCACGACAACCGTCCCCTGGTGCTTGCCGGGAGCGACGTCCTTGCCCGGGAAGAACGAGAACCAGATCTGGCGCGTCATGCCAGCGGGAACCGTGGTTGTGAAGACCCCGTTCTCGGCTTTCAGTTCGACGAGCGCATCAGCCACGACCTTGTTCTCGCGCGTGTCGACATACTCGACCTGGTAAACGCTGACATAGGGAGGGTTGTCGCCGCTCGGCAGTCCGGTGATCTGGACCGTGGCGCGCATCGGTTCGGGTGCGGCATTCGTGAGGTTGAGGACCTCGGCACGGTGCTCGTTCCGCATCATGCGCAGATCCAGTGACGGAACATCCTTGGCTGAAGGTCGTTCCAGCAGCGCCATCTGGGCGTAGCGATACTTGTGCCAGACGGTCAGCGGCGCGAAGCCTTCGGCGGCCAGAATGCGGCCGTGCAGCGCGAAGAGACGCCGGTGCGCGTCATCGAACGGGAGAATGGCGCGGAAACTCTTGGGATCGCCGGTGAACGTGAAGCCGTCGAGGGCTTTCCCGACCTCTTCGAGTTGAGCACCCAGCTCAGCCTTGGCCGCGTCGGGGACCGTTGCAGCGGCGAGGCGGTCTTTCATGGCGCCGAGGTCGCTGTTCATGCGTTTGCACCAGCGGAAGGCGAAGTTGAACTGGTCCCCGGGGATGGGCCGTGTGGTCGGCTGTTTTGCGAGCCAGGCATCGTCGCCGCGGTAGACCTCGATCTCGTCGCAGAACAGGTAGTTGCCGCCGCTTGGGCAGATGGCCAGGCGCACGTAGCGGCCCTTCGTCTGGAGAGCCTGAGTGCGGAAGGTGAAGGTACGGTAACCACCGTCTGCCGCCGGTCTGCCGCCCTCCGCCAAAGCCACCAGGTCGCCGGCGAAGTAGTACGCCTTTCCATCGTCGCTGACCAGGACTGAGATGGACTCCGGCCACCCGACGTCGGCCACACCGGCCGCGGTGCTGTAGGACAGCCCGCGAATGGGCAGGACCTGACTCAGGTCGAGGTCGATTCCGACCAGCGTGGAACTCCAGCCAACCGTGGTCTTCTGGGTCCAGAAGTAGCCGGACGTCAGAACGCCGTCGGTGAGCTGGGTCTTGTCGTCCGGGTCGGCGCAGTAACTGTAATTGGGCGGGATGCTGAACGTGTACGACTTGCCTTTGGCCACGTTTTCAAGCGTGGTGGCGGTGGCGCCGGCTACTCCTGCCGCTGGCGCCGGGGCTCCGACGGCAGTGATCGCGACGTCGTCAAACCATGCTTTGCCTTGGGTCTTGTTCAGAGCCAGGACCACCTCCACAGCCGCAGCGTTGCGCGTTTGGAACGACACCGCCAGCGACTGCCAGCGACCTTCCGTCGCCTGCGGCAGGCCGGACAGCAGCAATTGTCCGCCAACCGCTTCGCGGACCATGACTCGTGCACCCTTGCCGGCGGGGATGCCGTCCGTCTTCAGCGCATGCGACAGCGTATAGGTGCTATTCGGCGCGAGCGTGACCGCCTGGACCGCACTGCTGCTGAGCGTATCGTCCGCGTGCGCGATCCGCAGTCCATTCGGCGGCGACATGGAGTCGGCGTTGTCGACCTGGACGGCGTCGGCAGTGGCGCTCTCGACGCGCCAACTGGCGAGTCCTTCCGTGAAAGCGCCGTTGACCAGCAGTGTCGCGGGCGGCGCTGCGACAGGCTGCGCCAGACTCCGGGACACCGTTGCCACCATCAGTCCCGCCATGAGCGTGCCGAGGATTCTGCGCATTGTCTTCCCCTTTCCTGTTGTTCAGATGCAAGGCTCTGGTGGCGGGCTCAGGTGCTGGGTTTCCTGACCACCACACAACCCACGCTGACCGCCGGCACTTTGATCTGCAGCGACGCCTTTGACGTTTTGACCAGCGTGTCGCCGAGCAGGTCGCGGACGAGCGTGGCCCCGTCGAGGGGCACGGTTTGGCGCACGGTCTTGTCCGTCGGGTTGATGAAGAACCACGCTTCCTGGTCCTGCCACACGCGGCGGCGGCGCAGCAGGGCGCCGCAGCGGTCGGGCGTGACTCCGGCGCGGTCGAGAAGCGTCTCGTAAACGCCTTCGCGGCCCTCGAGCGGATGCGAGAGCGCGGAGTGGCCGCCGAAGGTGCCGACCAGCGCCGCCCAGCCTTTCTTGTAGCGGTTCAGGGTTCCGGCGACCTCGGTGCCGGCCATGAGGATCGGCGTCGCAGAGGTCGGTTCGAGGGTCTGCAGGTAGAAGCTGGCGCGCAGTCGTGTTCCGGCAAGGTCATTCGCACCCTCGAGTACAGTGGGCGGCGCGAACTCGCCCCAACCGCGCTCGTCGGGTGTCCAGATTTTGCGGCCCCCATCGGGCTCACGGACGATGCGGACATCGCGGTGCTTGGCGCCGAACACGTCACGGCCACCCCGAACCATCTGCTCGCGCGGGCAGAAGCCGTACTTGTCGAACCGGCCCGGACAGGCGTCGGTGATCAGCATGCCGCCGTTCGCGACGAACCGTGTGATGTGTTTGAAGTGGGCCGCGTCCAGCGCGAGGGATACCGGCTGGATGGCGACCTTGTAGCCGGCCAGCGCGCCCTGTGCGACGTCTTCGGCCTCGACGAAGTCGACGCACAGGCCCATCTTCCAGAGCCGGTAGTAGTGGCCGCGCAGACTGGCGTAGAGGTGGCCGGCTGGATCGTTCTGCGTGCCTTGGCAGAAGTGGTAGAGATCGTCGTTGACCAGGATGGCGACCTGGGCGCGCGGCGGCTGGCCGAGCGAGAACACCTCGGGCGCCTCGTTGACGGCGCGGCCGATGCGCGCGGCTTCCTCGATTCGCTCTGTGGTGTCGCCTTCCGGGTCGAGCAGTCCGAACCCGTTGCACTCCTGCCAACTGATCTCGCAACGGTGGTTCCAGAACGAGATGCCGTTCATGCCGGCGGCCAGGCCGGAGAGCATCCAGCGCCGGATGTCTTCGGCCTTGGGCGTCCGCCCCTTGTGCAGGTGCGTGCTGATCGGGCCGCCTTGGAACTCCGCGCCCCAGAACGGGCGGTCGCGTCCGGTCGCCGACCGGACGTAGTCGCACCGGAACATCATGGCGTTCCACATCTCGAAGAAGGTGGTGACTCTCTTGTCGGCGCGCTGCGCAAAGGCGTCGTCCCAGCCGTGGAACGGGCCCCAGGCTGGGTAGTTGCTGCAGCCGTGGAAGTCGCCGACCTTGGCCCAGCGCCAGTCGGCGCCGGCGCCGATGTACGGTCCGCCCAGGTGGCTGAAGACCGGGCGTTTCCGTGGATCGTTCTCGCGCAGCGCGCGCGTCTTCCACTCGAGCGCACGGCTGATGTAGACGTTGTCCATGAAGTAGCGCCAGTCGATGAACGGCGGCGCGAACGGGCTGCGCCGCGGCGGCTCGACCTCCGCCCAGTCGCCGAACCCGCACTGCCAGGTTCGGTTCAGCGCTTCAAGCGTGTCGTACTTCGCACGCAGCCAGTCGCGGAACCGGGTCAGGGTGTGTGGGCAGTAGCACATGCCCAGCACGGCGCTGTCGTTCGGCCAGAACCCGATCTCCTGCCAGGTGTTCCAGCACCAGAGGTTGTCGAACCGGCCGAGGCGTTGGGCCAGCGCTGCAATGAACCGTTCGCCGGCCGCGCGCACTCCGGGGTGGTCCCAGCACGGACCGGGCTTGCCGTCGGCCGGCAGGCAGTACTGGGTGGGGTCGTTGTGGATGCGCCCGTCTGCGTAGACCATGCGGCAGTCGGGGTACTTGCGCCACACCCAGGCCGGGGCCTGTTCCATGGTCAGCCCCAGGTAGACGCCGAGCTCGAGCTTCCGGGCTTGAGCCATGATCCGTTCGATACGGGACAGGTCGACCTCGCCCTCGCGCGGCTCGTCAATGCCCCAGTGTTCCTGGATCTTGATCATGTTGAAGCCGAGCTTCTTCAGCAGCGGCAGGTCCGCCATCAACTCATCCTGGTCCTGGTGCGGCTCGCGGTACACGTGCGTGCCGAACGGAAAGGCATTGCCGGGGAATGAGAGCATCTGGGGCATGGGCTGTCTCCTCTGAAGGGCTTCGAAAGGTTTCAGGTGTCAGGTTTCAGGTTTCGGGTTTCAGGTGTCGGGTTTCAGGTGTCGGGTGTCGGGGGGGGCGGACGGGAGGCACACTTCTGGTTGATCGGTCCGGTCTGTCCGATCCGTCGGATACCTCCCGCCCTGAACCCTGACACCGGAAACCTCTGGCTCTCACGCCGGCCGGCCACTCGACTCGCGGATGACGAGCTGCGGTGGAAACACGACACGACGCCAGGGCAGGGGCGTGCCGGCGGTGCGGAGCCGTTCGATGAGCAGCGCTCCGGCCTGGCGTCCGATGTCGAAACTCGGCTGGCCGACGCTGGTCAGGGGCACCGCGGCCAAATCCGCCAACTCGGTGTTGTCAAAGCCGACGACCGCGATGTCTTTCGGCACGACCACGCCGCGGGCGCGCAGTCGGTGCATGACCCAGATGGCGGCCATGTCGCTGCAGGCGATGATCCCCGTCGGGCGCGGGGTTGCGGCCAAGAGCCGCTCGACGTTCGCGGCGGTCGCGGCCTGTTCCGTGTTGCCCCAAAGGACGCGCAGCGCCCGCGCCGGAAGTCGCACCTCGCGCAGGGCGCAACGCATGCCGTCGAGCAGGGCGCGGTCCGAGGGTGTGTCGGCCGCCTGGCCCAGGTAGGCAACCTGTCGGTGGCAGCGGTCGACCAGGTGCCGCATCGCCACCCGCCCACCCTCCCGGTCGTCCATACCCACATAATCGGCCTCGATCTGTGGCCACGGCTCGCTGAGCAGCACGACGGGCAGGCGCAGGCGCCGCAGGTTGTCGAGCAGCGCCGACGATGGGCGCGGGGAAGTGAGCACCAGGCCGTCGACCCGGCCGACAAAGAGCTGCAATTGCTCATTCTCGTGTTCGGGTTTGCCGTCGTGAAAGGCGACCGCGGTGGCGTAGCCGGCTTGGCTCGCCGCATCCTGAATACCGCGAATGCGCTCGATCACGGTCGGAATCTGCGGGAACGCCATGAGCACGCCAACAACCATGGTGCGGCGCGTTGCCAGCGTGCGCGCGGCAAGGTTCGGCACATAACCCAGGCGGCTCGCAACCCGCTTGACGCGCTGGCGAGTGCGGACCGAAATGTCCGGCTGATCGCTCAGCGCCTTGGACACCGCCGCCACCGAGAGCTTGCAGTGCTGCGCGATTTGAGTGAGGGTGACCATGGAATCTGGCGCCCTTGAGTGGCCTGCGACAGTGTGTCGGCTTGTCGTCAAGCGCTACTCGACAAGGGTAACCTTCGCTGCGCTCGGTTGCCCGCGGGTCGCGGGGAAGGCAGCAGAACAGG
>Ga0156402_1393_pt1 | contig 18411 bp, 13 predicted proteins | sample RifOxyA3_FD_108045 | JGI IMG/M metagenome (GOLD analysis project Ga0156402, IMG submission 108045) | Lentisphaerae bacterium RIFOXYA12_64_32 | reverse complement strand
GGCTCGCTCCGGCGGTTGCGGGACCGAGCCGGTCCCGCCACTTTGGCGAGCCCCCCCCAGCCCAGCACCCGCCACTCCCATGAAACTCGAACCCAGACCGCGTGAACGCGGTACTACAAGCCTCGTTGCGCTGTTGGCCAGGTTCGTAGTACCGCCTGCAGGCGGTCTTGGTGCATCGTCGCCAGTTTCACTCCGAGATGACCGGGCGGTCTGCCGCCCGGGGGTGCGTTGACGCATTGCACCGCGACCGCAGGGCTGTTTCAAGATTCGTGACCGTCGCGTGCGGTGAGTACCCCCGGCGTGTCCCCACGCCGGGGGGGGGCGGCCTGAGGACAGGCCGCCCCCACTTGGTGTGCGCGGAGGCGTGGCCTTCCGAGACGCGGTGCCAGATCTTGAAACAGCCCTGCCGCGACCGCTCCCCAGTTTGCTATTGATGGCAAGCGTTGCTATACTAAGCATTCGAAAATGGCCCATATCAGTATGTTAGGCAAAGCGAACGTGTGCGGCACGGGCGAAAACACGACCGTGCCGGTGCGCACACTGGGTGGATTTGGGTTCAGTTGGCGCGGTCCTTAGTAGTTTTCTTCTGGAACGGTGGGATGGGTGTGCGTTGGCGGTCTGAGATGCGGGAAGGCAGAAGTGCGGGCAGCCGCGGGCCCCTTCGCTGAGGCACGGTGGAGGGGTAGTGTTGAGACAGAGAAGAAATGCAACGTGTGGATGAACAGGGAGGCAGGCAGATGAACAGAACGGCAAGGTCGAAAGCGACGCGGCACGGGTTCACGTTGATTGAAATGATAGGGGTGCTGGCCATCATTGTGATCCTCGCGGCAGTCCTGATCCCCCGGGTCATTGAATCCATTACGGATTCGCGTGTCGCCAATGTGGTGACGAGCGTGAACACGGTAGAAGCGGCGGTGATCGACTTCCTCGGCAACCCCGCAAACACCCTGCCCGCGGCGAACGCGGCGTTTGACACCGCGTTGGTCACCGCGGGTAGTCTTGCCTCCCCGCTGGTCGTGCCCCAGGCGGTCATCGCCGGACCGCCCGTCGGCACGGACACGGCGGGAACAGTTGCGGCGGTGCAGACTGCCGCGGGTGTAACAGCCGGCACCAACTTCAACTTGGACGGCGCAACGGCGGCCGGAAATATTGGGGCCGGTGCAACCATAGTGCGGGTCGTGCTCACGAACGTGCCGCAACTGTATGCGCTGCGCATCAACAACGCCATCGACGGTGCTCTGGCGGCGCCAGCCCTGGGTGCGCTCAGCAACACCGGCCGGGTGAGCTATATTGCCGCGGCGGGTGGCATTCATCCCAACGTTTTCATTTACGTTACTCACGTCAACGCGCAGTAAGCGACAGCCGCACAGAAACGTGAGGGACCGGACGCTGGGGGGCCCGCGGCGCGGCTCACCCGGCGTCGTTTGTATCGACTTGTGCGGGCAGATCCACAGAGGGAGAAGGCGGTGTAATGGGTGCCACGACGCGCCCGTTCGCGGCTGTCCGCAGCGGTGGACAGTGGCGCGGGACCTCCGGGACCGCGGCAGGGTGCTCGGGGCCGTCCCGGCCCGAGGCCCGCGGCCGGGGACCGGCCGGCGCACCCCGCTTCGGCGCGGGACGCGCCGAGCCACCGTGCGCGCGATCGCATCTCAGCCGGGGCAAACCGTCTTTCGTCGAAGCGAGATTTACCCGCACAGGACGATTATTCCTGAACCCTGAACCCTGAACCCCGACCCCCGAACACCTGGCGGCGTCCCGCCCGGGTGGGGAGTCCCCAGCGCAGTAACATCCAGCGCCACACATGGACGCAACCGCCACACATAGCCCGGCCGGCCAGCCCCCCACCGGCGCCAGTGCGCCGCCGCGCAAGCGCCTGGGCGAGAAACTGCTGGACGCCGGCATCATCAGTCAGACCCAGCTCGACCTTGCCCTGCGCGAGCAGCGGCGTACCGGCCAGTACCTGGGTGCCGTGCTGACCGGACTTGGCATCGTGGACGAGGGTATTCTTGCCACCTTTCTGGCCAACGAGGTGGAGACCGGCGCCGTCGATGTCACGCGCACGTACGTCAGCCCGGACGTTCTGGAACGCGTGCCCCACGAGCTGGCAAAGCAGTGCCGCGCCATTCCGCTGGAGTTCTCCACCGACCGGACGCGCCTGAAGGTGGCGATGGCCGATCCGTTTGACGTGATGGCCATCGAACGGCTGCGCCAGGCCGCGGGCATGCCGATCGAAGTCCTCAGCGCGTCGTCCCAGGACATAACCGATGTGATTGCGCAGCACTACCAGGAGCGGCGGACCCTGCAGGCCACCATCGAAGAGCTGATGAAGACCGGCAGGGCTGAGAACCTTGACGAGGTCGTTTCGGACCCGCCCCTCATCCGACTGGTGGACTTGCTGATCTCGCGGGCGGTGGAACTGCAGGCCAGCGACATCCACGTCGAGCCCGAGGAGAAAGTCCTGCGCGTGCGGCTGCGCGTTGACGGCATCCTGCACCAGGAGATATTGGTCCCCAAAGACCTGCAGCCGGCGATAACGGCCCGGCTCAAGATACTGGGGAACCTGAACCTGACTGAACAGCGGGTCCCGCAAGACGGGCGTGCCACCTTCAAGATGGGCCGGCACGGTGTCAACCTGCGGGTTTCCACTCTGCCGACCTCTTTTGGCGAGAACGTGGTGTTGCGGTTGCTGGACCGTTCCACAACCTCACTGGACCTGAAGGCGTTGGGCTTGGCGCCCCATGACCTGGAACAGTTCGAGAAGGTCCTCACCCGGCCGTACGGCGTCATTCTCGTCACGGGCCCGACGGGGAGCGGCAAGACGACCACGCTCTATGCGGCCCTGAACCGCGTCTGTTCGCTCGAAAAGAGCATCTTCACCCTGGAGGACCCGATTGAATACCGGCTGCCCATCATCCGCCAGACCCAGATCCATGAAGAAATAGGCATGACGTTCGCCGTGGGGCTGCGCGCGCTGCTCCGCCAGGATCCGGATATCATTCTGGTGGGTGAAACCCGCGACAGCGAGACCGCCGAGATGATGATGCGCGCGGCGCTGACCGGGCACCTGGTGTTCTCGACCCTGCATACGAACAATGCTGTGGGCGCCATTCCGCGCCTGCTGAATATGGGCGTCGAGTGCTACCTGCTGCCGGCCGTGCTGGAGGCCATTATCGCCCAGCGCCTGGTCCGCACTATCTGCGCCGAGTGCCGTGAAGAGGGTGAACCCACGGTCGAGGCCTTTCGCGCCCTGAACCTGAATGTCCCGCCTGGGGCGCCGCCGCGGTTGTGGCGCGGCCGCGGCTGCCCGGCGTGCGGCGGCACCGGCTACAAGGGCAGGACGGCCATTTTCGAGGTGCTCCTGACGTCGGACGCGTTCATGAAGGAAGTATTGAACAAAGCCAGCCCCGAGCACCTGACCGCTCTGGCACGCCAGAACGGCATGACCACCATGTTCGAGGACGGCGTGCGCAAGGCGCTCGAAGGGAAGACGACGCTGGCGGAGGTGTTGCGCGTGACGCGTCGGAGCGAACGGACGGAGTAACTGCGCCGCAGCCGCGGCGGACAGCGCGCAACGCCGCAGTGGCGCGGGACCTCCGGGACCGCGGTAGGGTGCTCGGGGCCGTCCCGGCCCGAGGTCCCCGGCCGGGGACCGGCCCGAGGCACCCCGCTTCGGCGCGGGACGCGCCGAGCCACGGTGACAAGCACACAATGCCCGATTACCATTACGTCCTGATGGACAAGTCCGGCAGCACGCGGTCGGGCCGGACGGCGGCCGCCAGTGAGGCGGAACTCGAGGCCGCCTTTGCCGCCCAGGGGCTCTGGCTTATTGAGGCCACGCCCGGCAGCGCCGGCAAGCAGGCAACCGAACTGCCGCGCCACGCCGGTTGGATCTGGGGCGGCGTGAAGCGGCGGGACTTGATCGAGGCTTTCGCGCAACTGCAGTTCCAGCTCATGGCCGGGATCCCGGTGTTGACGGCCCTTGAAGGCACTGTCGCCGATAGCGAGAACCGCAGGCTGCGGCACATCTTCGATTCCCTGCGGCGCGGTGTGGAATCGGGGAACATGCTGCACGAGTGCATGCGGCAGTTCCCGCGGGTGTTTACCCCGCAGATGATCAGTGTCGTGCGCGCCGGCGAGTCCAGCGGCAGACTTCCGGAAGCGCTGGCCGAAATCCGGAAGTATCTCGAATGGGTGGACAAGCTGGTCAAGGACGTGCGCCAGGCCAGTATCTACCCGTGCATTCTGGTCCTGGTGCTGACCATGTTCATCATGCTGCTGTTCGCGTTTGTCATTCCGAAGTTCGTGGGGCTCCTGCAGGCCACCAATGTGCCGCTGCCGCTGCTGACCATCGTGGTTATTGAGATCAGCCACGTGGCCCAGCGCGTGTGGCCCGTTGTGCTGGCAGCGCTGTTTCTGGGCCCCGTGGCGGTCGGCCTCGCCTACCGTCACTCCAAGGCATTTGCTTTTCTCTATGACTTGTGGAAGTTGCAGCTCCCGGTGTTCGGGGAACTGCATCGCATGGTGGCCCTGGCCCGGTTCTGCAACACCCTGGGCAGCCTCACGCGCGCCGGGATTCCCATCTTGAACGCACTGGACTTGTGCCGCGAGGTGGGCGACAACCGGGTGCTCGAGCAGGCGGTGCTGGGGATGCGCCAAGCCATCGAAGCCGGGGAGAACATGAGCAGCGGCATGCGCAAGCATCGCATTTTCTCGAACCTCCTGGTCCGCATGGTGGCAGTCGGGGAAACCACCGGCCGCCTGGATGAGGTGCTGAATACCGTGGGCGCCTATTACGAAGACATCATTCCCCGCCGGATCAAGCAGGTATTCTCCATTGTCGAACCGTCCATTGTCATGTGTCTTATCTTTGTTGTGGGCACGGTGGCATTGTCGGTTTTCCTGCCGCTGATGGCATTGATGGACAGTATGCGGTAGGTTGGGAGGGGAGGTTCAGAGGTTCAGAGGTTCAGAGGGCGGAGGAGAAGGGGAACCGATTTGTGCGGGTGACAAGGATACGCCCGTTCGTAGTGGGCTCGCAGTGCACGGAACGAAGTGGAGCGCCAAGAGCCCATCCGGCGTGTCACGGCGAAGTCTCACAACGAAGCCGGACGTGTTGCGGCGGTCTGGCGTGGGGATGGTGTCTTGCCCGGCGGACGACCGCCGGGACTGCGACACCACTACGAGCGGGACCGCGACCGATGTCTGTCCGCACCAGGGCGTCATCCCGCGCGGTCGGCGGTTTGCCCGGTCGAAGAATCTGCGCTTTTCCCGCGACTGGCGCGCGGGAAAAGTGGCGTGGTGCGCCGCGGGTGCAGTGACTCAGTGACGCAGTGACTCGGTGACTCAGTGACCCACGACACCCAACTAACACCAACATGTTTGTCGAAGTTCAGCGCCTAAGGCGCTAGCACCGAGCGCTGCTGCCGCCCCTCGCCAGACTCGGGTGACAGAGCCTCGATGTTGCAGTGAGACAACAGTATGCAAGAGCGCACAGTTCATCGATCAGCCGGCTTCACCCTGATCGAGATGATCGGGGTGCTGGCGATCATGGCGATTATGGCGGCCGTGCTGGTGCCGCGCACCGTCGAGGCCATCCTGCGCGCCCGCGGTGACGCCGAAACCGCGAACCTGGTCAACTTCGAAACCGGCCTGCGCCAGCATATCCGGTTGAACAAGAACATTCCCGGCAACGTGACGTTGCCTCCCAACACGTGGGCCGCCGACATTGCGGCGCAGATGGGTTACAGCGCTGCGGCGGTCACCACTAATAGCCGGGGCAACGCCCGGCGCTATCTTGTGAACCCGGGGTTCGGCGTCCTCATACCGTATACCCAGAACCCGGGAACCACAGGGTTGGGAGGCGCGCCGGCGAGTCCCAGACTCTTGATTGTCGGCAGCGTTGGCGCGGCGTTGCCCTTGTTGAACCCGATCACCCAGGCCCAATTCGACGAGATATGGAACACCGCTGACGGCGCCGTGCCGGCCACTTGGGGGGTGTGGGGGCGCGGTTCGGATCTGAAAATCCAGCGGATTCAGTTGGGGAACGTCTTCTGTGCGTTGAACCTGAGCGTGCCCGCTGGGTTCGTGCTTGGCTTCGCACCGCGCTATGACATTGACGGGACGCAGGTGCCACCCCCGGCGGCATACCCGGTCAACGCTTTCTTCCTGTCCGACACGCTGGTGGACTTGTGGGACCGTAACGCGCTTGGCGCGGACACGCTGAGCATTCGGTACCGGCTGGACAAAGGCAACAGTTTCATGTACAATGCCAACCTCGTCGGAACCCCGGCCCAGGGAGGGTACTGGTCACGTTGAGCATAGGGCAATTCGATTCTCCACTACAGAGTTCACAGAGAGCACAGAGCAGGGCTGTTTCAAAGTCCGCCGCTGGTGACCGCGACGGACGGCGGTTCTGAGTGCCCCCGGCGTGCTTGTCGCGCCGTAGTGTCTGCACGAAGGCGGATCCCTACGCCGGGGCGCGGTGCGTTCCAAGACGCACTCCGACAGTATGTTGCGCCACTGCAATACGGAGGGACCGCGCTCTTGGATGAACGCACCGGCACACCTGACTACGAAGGCCAGCGTGAGGACACGCTTGGCCTACCGGGCTTTACACAGAGCAATAGTGCCACTTTGCCGCCCCAGGACGGTCGACTTTGAAACAGCCCTGAGCACAGAGAGCAATGTATTGATTGAAAGCATATTAGGTGGCATAGTATTCCTCTGTCGCTATTCTCTGTGACCTCTGTGCTCTCTGTGGTAGAAAATCTCGACGTGTGCGGGTAGATCCTGAGAGAGAAAAGGATTCGCCATGAAGGCCAGGATGCGCCGGTTCGTAGTGGGCTCGCAGTGCGCGGAACGAAGTGGAGCGCCAAGAGCCCATCCGGCGCGTTGCGGCGGTCGGGGATGGTGTCTTGCCCGGCGGACGACCGCCGGGCTTGCGACACCACTACGAACAGGGGCGCGAGCCCTGTCTGGCCACGCGAGGCTGGATATACCCGCACAGGTCGCATAGTGTTCCTTTCACGGATGCACCACTTGCGGTACAACAAGCTCTCATGAGTATCGGTGACATACGGCTCAACGTCGTGTTCTTTCGGACGGAATCAGGAACGGAGCCTGTCCGAAAGTGGCTGAAGTCCCTCCTTGCGTCGCACCGGAAGGCAATCGGTGAGGACATCAAGACGGTCCAGTTCGGTTGGCCGCTCGGGATGCCGCTGGTGGAGAAGATCGAACCGTATATGTGGGAAGTCCGAAGTCACGTTCCGGACGGAATAGCCCGAGTCCTCTTCACCGTGGACGGTGACATGATGATTCTCCTGCATGGTTTCATCAAGAAGACGCGGAGAATCCCGCCGCCAGAGGTCGCCACGGCGCGATCGAGGCTCAAGCAGTATCAGGAAGCAGGATCATGAAGAAGAACCGGCATATCGGAAGCAACTTTGACGACTTCCTCCGCGAGGAGGGTCTTCTGGCCGACGCGGAGGCGACCGCGGTAAAGCGTGTTATCGCCCACCAGATAGCGACTGAAATGGCAGAACGCAGTATCTCCAAGAGCGCTCTGGCCCGCATGATGCGGACTAGCCGCGCGTCTCTGGACCGCCTTCTCGACCCGCAAGATGCATCCGTCACGCTTTTCACTCTGGAAAGCGTTGCGGTTGCGCTCGGCAAGAAGCTGAAGGTGCATCTGGCTTGACCGCCGAACCAAGGAGTCTGAGCGCAGGCGAACAGGGGTTGCATGGCTACCGGCATACTGGGTGTCAGTTGGATCAACGGCAACGTCAGGGCCGCGGTGTTGCGCCGCGGTCAGGTCACCCACGAATGGACGTATTCCGGGAAGGTTGATGGGCCCGCATTCCCGGCCGAGGTCATGGCGCAGGCCGTGCAGGAGACCGGGTTTCGCGGCAGGGAAGTCCGCTTCACGCTCTGGGCGCCGCGGGCCATGCACTTGCTCGTGGGTGTACCGCCTGCCAAGGGGATCCTCCTGGACCGGTTCCTCGAGCGCAAGGCCGACGAGTTCAAGGCATTCCCGGACAAGGCTGTGTGGTCCTACCGCCGCACGATGTCGTGCCGGCAGCAGGGCGACACCGCGCTCTTGAGCCTGGCTCCCGAGTCCTACTACCTTGGGATCGTGGCGGCCTGCCGCCAGGGCAACCACGTTTGCACTCGGATTGTCTTCCCCGTGTCGCTGTTGACGCAGTTCCTGCCACAGATGCAGCACTCTCCCGGTGCTGCTGTCATGCTGGCGGCCGAGATGGAAGGGGTAACCGCCCTGGTCATTGGCTGCAACGACGGACAACTGCTGTTCGCGCGCGCCGTTGCCTCGCACTGGGAGGACGATGCCGACTTCCTGGCGCAGGAGATCAATCGCTCCATCCTTTACGCCAAGCAGCAGTTCGCGGCCGCTGTCGAGCAAGTGCACTGGATGGGGGCCGACCCTGCGGTGGCCAAACTGCAGGCGCTGCTGAAGTGCCCGATTGCCGTCGGACCGCCGCTGGCGCCGTTCTTCTGGGTTTCCGAGGTCTTGCGTCAGCCTGTCAAGCAGGAGGAGAACCTGGTCCCCGCCACCGTGCATACCGAGCGGCGGCAGCGCCTGTTTGCCACGGTTGCGGCGGCCGCGCTGGGTATCTTCCTGTTGGGCGTTGTTGCCATGTGCGCGGTCACGGAGGGATTGCTGCGCCAGGCCCGCAGGAATCTTGAGTTCACGCAGGTGCGATACCAGAAGGAAACTCAATTCCGCCGGCAAATGGAGAGACTGGCTGCCCTCCAGGAGTCGCTCAAAGCGTTCTCCGATACGGCGATGCACCCCGTCCCGGCATGGTTCGCTGGCTGGCTGGGCGAAGTGCTGCCGGACGAGGTGGTGCTGTCCCGGGTCGAGGTGCGCCGGGAAAAAGGCGCCTGGCATTTTCAAGTGGACGGCGCGGCGGCCAACGGTGAGCCGATTACGCGCCGCATGCTCGCGGACGTGCAGGCCAGACTGCGCACCCCGCCCTGCAATGCCGCTATCATAGATCCCGAAACTGAGACGGAAGCGGTGCCGGCCGGGACGGTGCGGCTCAAGCCGGTTCAAACGACCAGGGCATTCTGCATCGAGGGCATTCTTCGATGATCGGGCAAGGCGGGTATGACGGACTTGCGGAAGTGCGCCGGTACTTGTGGCAGCGCGCGCCGCTGCTCGGGTTGCTCGGGATCTCGGGCCTGGTCCTGTGGTGGAGCTTTGCCACCCGCCTGCCGAAGGTCCGGCAATTGCAGGAGGAAAGTCAGCTCCTGGTGACGCGCAATCGCGGCGCGGCGTTGCTGACAGTCCAGCAGTACGAAGAGGAAAGCCGCCGCGTCCAGGAAGGTTGGCAAAAGGCCAGGCGCGAGTTGTTCGAAACCCCTCAAAGCCTGCGGGGCTGGATGGAATCGGTGACCGAAGAAGCCCTGGCCATGGACCTGGCGGTCGAGTTCACGCCCATGGATTGCGTGGAGGCCACCGGCGCCTTGGCGGGATTTGTGCGGTTCCTGCCCGCGGACATGAACCTGCGGCTGGCGCCGACGGCAGCACCGGACAAGGCGTTCTACCCGGCCATGCTGAAATTTCTGCACCGACTCCTGTCCGGCGACAAGCGCATTGCGCTTGACCGGCTGTCGGTGCACGGCGCCGGGAATGGCGCCACCGAGGCGCAGTGCCAGGTCACATTCTGGCTGGAGAGCAGTCCTCGATGAGCGTTCCACTGAAAACCTGGGTGGTCGTGGCGCTGGTGGTGCTGGCGCTGTTCCTGGGGTTCAGGTCATACCGGCAGGTCGCCGTGCGTGTGGGCCCAAGCGGCGCCGCGGCGCCGGCGCCCGAGGCAAGCGCGGCCGTCGACATGCCGACCGCCCCGGCCGCGGCGCCAACAGCGGTCCCGGCCGCAGCACCGGTAACGGCATCGGCAACCGTAGCCGCGGCCGTGGCGAACGCCCAGCCGGTCGATGTGGCCGCGGGTTGGGTTCTGTCGCCCCGGCGCGACCCGTTTGCGCCGGTCCCCGTCCCGGTCCCGGCGCCGGTGGTGGCGGTCGTTCCGGCCGAACCGGCGGCGCCAGCGCCGACACCGGCGCCGGTGCAGGTCGAAGCGCCAAAGCCCAAGCCCCCGGCCGCGGCGGAGGTGCTGAAGATACAGGCACTGTACGTGCAACCTGGGAAACGCCTGGCGGTCGTGAATGGCGCGGTGGTCAAGGAAGGCGGCCGCCTCGGACCGTTTGGCGCCGGCGCCACGGCGGCCGGCCCGTACACCGTCGAGAAGATCGAGGCCAACGGCCTGTGGTTGAACGGGCCGCTGGGGCGCGAGTTTGTCGGACGCTAGCGGCTCGTGCAGGAGCCGGGTTGCAGTGTTCGGTGTTCAGTGGTCAGGAGATACGGCGCGTTCTGGAGCGCCCGCGTCTCGCGGGCTGAACCGTCGCCAAGTGTGCAGGTGCGTGCGGCAGTGTTCAGCGCCCCCGGGCGGCGGACCGCCCGGTCATCTCGGAGTGAAACTGGCGACGATGCACGAAGACCGCCTGAAGGCGGGACTACGAACCTGGCCGTCCGCGGAAGGATGGTGTCAGGGGTCATGGGGCAGGGTGTCGGGTGTCGGGTGTCGGGTGTCGGGTGTCGGGTGTCGGGTGTCGCGGGTGGCAAGTCCGGTGCGCCTGATCAGTCCGATCAGTCGGATCCGTCCGATCGGTCTGATCCGCCCCACGCCCACTGAGCCATCCTGTTCGTAGTGGGCTCGCAGTGCGCGGAACGAAGTGGAGCGCCAAGAGCCCATCCGGCGTGTTGCGGCGGTGCGGCGCGGGGATGGTGTCTTGCCCGGCGGACAGCCGCCGGGACTGCGACACCACTACGAGCGGTGCCGCGGCCGGATTGACCCGCACAGGTGGACGTCTTTTGGCACGGGGCTCGATCGTTGGTCGCGCAACGCGAAAGGATTCACGATGACACGGGCTATACGCTGGCAGAGTGCGATGGCGGTTGCCTGGTTGTGTCTTTCCCCGTTCGGCCTGGTGCAGGGCCAGGAACGGGCTGCGGCCCCGCAGGGCGGCGCCGACACGGCTGCGCCTGCCGTGCCGCAGCCCGCCAACGCCGCCGCGCCCGCGCCGGCTGCGCCGCCGGCAGAGGCTGTCGCGGCCCCGGTTGCGGAATCCACCGTGGCCGCGGACCCCGTCCAACCGGCCGCCGCCACCGAGACGGCCGGCGCCGCGGCGGCCGAAACCGCTCCGTCACGCCTGTCGTTCAAGGCGGACGACCTTGAGATCGGCAGCGCCCTGGCGCTCTTCGCGGAACTGAACAACCTGAACATCGTCGCCGACCCGGACGTCACCGGCAAGGTTACGGTTGCCGTCAACAATCTGCCCCTGGAAAAAGTCCTGGATGCGCTCCTGGCGGCGCACGGTTACTACTGGGAAAAGGACGACGGCGGCCTGATTCGCGTCCACAGCATGGAAACCCGCACCTTCTCCCTGGACTACGTCCGGCTGGTGCGGAGTAGCGAGGGCCAGAGCGATGTCAAGGTATCGTCGTCAAACAGCAACAGTAGTGGCAACAGCGGCACGAACTCCAATTCATCCGGGGTCTCGTCGGGAGCGGATAAGGCTGCCACAATGACAATCACCCAAAAGAGCGGCAAAGATGACATCGGCTTCTGGGACGAGGTCGAAACACAACTCAAGATTCTGGTTCCCGATGGCAGTGACGGTAGAGTGATGGTCGATCCCATGTCGGGCACGATACAAGTATATGCCCGCCACCCCATTGTCGAGCAAGCCGCCAGTTTCATCTACGCCCTGGACCGCACCATTCACCGGCAGGTCGACATTGAAGCCAAGATCTACGAAGTGACGCTGAACAGCATGCACGAGCTTGGCATCGACTGGCCGACGGTCATCAGCAAGGTAGGGGTATCCATGACCGGCAACAAGAACACTGGCGACTACGACTCAACGGCTACCGGCAACTACGTGGTGGGCACTCTCCGGAATGGAGACATAGAGATGGCATCCCAGGCACTGCAACTCATTCTGACTCCAGACAACGCTCGCGCCACACTGGACGCTCTGGCGCAGCAGGGCACGCTCAACGTGGTGTCCAAGCCGCGACTGCGCACGCTTAACAACCAGAGCGCCCTTATCAAAGTTGGCACGGACATGCCGTTCTTCAGCCAGACCTTCCTGAACACCTCCACGGGCAGTAACTCCACGACGAATAGCGGTGATATTGTCCAGATCATCACGGTGGGCACGGTGTTGTCTTTGACTCCGCAGATATCGGCGGACGGGTGGATTACTCTTGACGTCTCTCCCGTCGTCACCAGCCTGGGTTCGACCCCAGATGCTCCAGACGGCACGGCAACGTCTCCAAGCCGCACGGCCACCGCGCCGGTTCTTGATATCAAGCAGACTTCGACGCTGGTGCGGGTACGGGACGGCGAGACGGTGGTGATTGGCGGACTGATCATGGACTACAAGCGCGAGGACACGCGGGGAGTGCCGGGGCTGGGCAAGATTCCCTACCTCGGCCGGCTGTTCCGGTGGGAGGGAGAAATCACCCAGAAGAAGGAACTGGTGATCTTCCTCACCCCGCAGATCGTGAAGTAGGGTTGCGTATTTGATCGTCTCATAGTGGTCGCTTCGGTCGCGGCGCCGCTCGTAGTGGTGTCGCAGTCCCGGCGGTTGTCCGCCGGGCAAGACACCATCCCCCCGCCAGACCCTCGCGACGCGCCGGATGGGCTCTTGGCGCTCCACTTCGTTCCGCGCACTGCGAGCCCACTACGAACAGGCGCATTCTGGCGTCCATGGCGGGTCCGCTTCTCGCTCAAGGTTTTACCCGCCAGGTCGGGATTTATCCGCACAAGCCGTTACATTACGTGACGATGACGAACCTGGCGACCACCGTTGTCGAAACATCCGCCGTGGGCGAGCGTGAACCGCCTGCCGACGTGCACGTGCTGCTGGTCTCTCGGGACCGGGCCATGGTTGACGCCTGTCGGCCGGCCATGGCCCTGCCGGTATTCCACCTGCACGTGGCCGAGGACGTGCGCGCCGCATTCCAAGTACTGGTGCGGCACCCCGTGGACGTGTTGCTCGTGGACGTGGCGGACTGGGCCGATGCCATCAGTCCAGGCGACCTGGCCGCGGAAGCCCGGGCCGGGCGACCCTGGCTGGCCGTGATCCTGCTGGCGCCGCCGGACCCAGCCCCGGCGCCGGACGCCGCGGGCGTGGACCAGGTACTGCGGAAACCGCAACCCCCTGACGAACTGGCGCAAGCCGTCCTGCGGCGGGCCGCGCAGGGTCGCGACACAGCACGATCCTCCCTGTGGCTATCATGGCGACAGTATCACCAGCAACTGCGCGCCCTGGAACATGTGGCCCTGGCGGCCATCGAGGCGCAGACGTTCCACGATGCGCTCCTGCGGTTGGCCCGGGGCTTGCTGCACATCTTCGGCGTCCCTGCCTGCGCCATTGTCGGGGTCGAGGATCGCCGGGGCTGTGCCGTGTTCGTGTCCGTGGCGCCGCTGCCGGACGCGGAACTGCAGCGGCTCAAGACCGAAGTGCTCCGGCGCTTTGCCCTGTTCGGCGGCGCGGTTGTGGACGAAGCGGCCTTGGCCGTCGAGCGCGTGTGCGAACGGCCCGCCGCCCCGCCCGCCATGCCGAGTGCCGCCACCTGCTACATACCCGTGTGGAGCGCCGGGCACTTGTGCGGCTTCCTGGCCCTGACGTTGCCTGACGACAAGCCGGCTGCCGCCGAAGCGGAATTGCTGCTGCAGCATGTCCCGGCGTTCCTCAACTCCGTCTTCACGGCCTTCGTGCGCTTCCGCCAGGCCGTCATCCACGATCACCTTACCGGCCTGTACAACCGGACCTATGCCGAGGAGGTGCTTTCCCTGGCGCTGGAACGCTACAAGCGCCACGGCGTCCCGGTCACCGCCATCCTGCTCGATATCGATTTCTTCAAGAAGATCAACGATAGCCACGGCCATGCCACCGGCGACCAGGTGCTGCGCGGCTTTGCCCAGATCCTGCGCCTCTGCTCACGGCGCACGGACGTCATCGGCCGCCACGGCGGCGACGAGTTCCTTGTCGTACTCGCTGACACGGCGATCGAGGGCGCGCGGGTGTTCGCCGAACGTCTCTTCGCCAAGACCCGCACAACACTGCTAGGTGACCAGAACACACGCCTGCATATCACCTTCTCCATGGGATTGGCCACGCCTTCATCCCCGAACCCGGGCGACTGCCAGGTCGGTCGGTTGCTGGCCAATGCCGACCAGGCGCTCTATGCCGCCAAACACCAAGGCCGCAACCGCCTGCACGTCTGGACCGCCACGCCGGACGCTACCTCCGTCACTCCGGTGCCAAAGCAGTCTCCGGCGGCAACCGCGGCGGGCAAAGCGCCGCCGCCGCCGCTGCTGCGGGTCCTCGTGATCGACGACGATGAGAGCATCCTGATACTTCTGCGGGTGCTCTTGGGCCATGAGGGGTACTCGGTCACTACCGCTGGTTCGAGCGAGGCCGCCGCCGTCATCCTGAGATCGCCGGACGCCGACTTCGATATCGCCATGCTCGATATCAACATGCCCGGCCGCAGCGGGCTCGAACTCCTGGAGGACCTCCACCAGGCCGCGCCAGCCATGGTCAAGCTGGTCATGACGGGCGATGCCTCCACCGAGAACGCCGTGACCGCACTGCGGCGTGGCGCCTATGACTTCATTGCTAAGCCGTTCGGCCACGAGCAGTTGTGTCACGTTGTGCGGCGGGCCGCGGACTACGCACTGCTGTTGAAGGAGAACCGGCGCTACCGGCTGTTCCTCGAAGACATGGTCAAGAAGAAGACCGAGGAAGCCGCGCGTTCCCTCGAAGCCGCCCGCCGTGCCCATGAGTTCACCCTCGAAGCGCTGGCGGGTATGCTCGACGTGCGCGAGCACGGTTTCGGCCGGCATAGCACGCGGGTACGCCGCATGGCGCTTGTTCTGGCCCGGCACCTGAACCTAGCGCCGGCCGAAAGCGAGGTCCTGGGCCAGGGCGCGCTCCTGCATGACATCGGGAAGATCGGCATACCGGATGCCGTGCTGCTCAAACCTGGCGCGCTCACCGCCGACGAATGGGTGATCATGCGCCGCCACTCCGAGATCGGGTACAACATCATCCGCCAGGCGCCCTGGTTCGAACAGGTCGCCGAACTCGTGTACTCCCACCATGAACGCTACGACGGTTCGGGCTATCCGCGCGGCTTGGCGGGGCGGGCCATCTGCACAGGCGCTCGCGTCTTCAGCATCATTGACAGCTACGACGCCATGCGTTCCGCGCGCCCCTACCGCGCCGGCCTCTCGTCCGATCATGCCGTGGCGGAGATTCGTCGCGGCGACGGGGCCCAGTTCGACCCGGACTTCGTCGCTGCGTTCCTCGCCTCTCACGAACAGATCGAAGCGGAGTTCTCGGAAGGGTAGGGAGGCAATGCCCCCCCCCGTGCCCCGCTTGTGGATGAGTGTGGGCGTTCAATTCTCGCCTGGTTCGTGTGCAGGACGAGGTCCGTCCACGAGGTAGGCACGGAGTTCTGCGGGCATGGGGAACTCGAGCTGAACGTGTTGCCGGAGCAGAGACTCCCTGAGCCGCGCGTACGGCAGGGCTGTCACAGGCACGTCCTCGGCCACGGCCAGCGCCGTGGCGGTTCCGGCTGCCTGCCTGCAGCATGGTGCGGCTCAGGCGACACCCGGACGCGGCGATGGACGAGAAACTGGCACACCGTCCGGCGACCAGAAGGTTTGCGACGTCCCGTGCCATGAGGCAGCGGAACGGGATCGCGTAGGGGTAGCGGACCTGCGCCGTGGCCGTAGCGTGGCCATGCACGTCCGGCGGGTGATCGGCCAGGCAGACGACATCGTCGATGCGGGTGCGACCGAGCAGGTCGTTTTCGGTCAGCACATACTGCCCGAGTACGCGCGGCCCCTCACGTACCCCGAGTCGCGGTGCGATCCATGCCAGTCGGTACCGGCGGAATTCGGGGTGCGCGACCTGGACATGATGCCAATGGCTTCGGACTCGGTGCCGGCATTCGTCCATGGCCGCCGTTGGGGTCAGGCGCCGGAACTCGGCGCCCGACATGGTGGGCAGCATGTTGAAACAGTAGTCGCCGCACGGGTAGCGGACCCCGAACACGGATGGGTAGTGCGCCGCCCACCAGCACGCGTCCGGGACGTCGGAGGGGAGCGGTTCGATGGCAGTCGTTGTCGTCGGGGTCAGTCTGTAGATGAGTGAGACGCCGTTGGTCTCGGTCGTCGGGCTTTCCGGGGCGCTGCGCTCGCCAAACTGGTGCCGGCCTTCGCGCCCGTTCATCGTCTCACAGCCGGCCGCCTGCGCGAGGAGTCCATCCCCTGTGCAGTCGCAGAAGTATCGTGCCTTGAGCAGGGTGCCATCGCTCAGCTTCAGATCGCGGATTTCGCCGGCATCACAGCGGACGGACACGAACCCCGTCGAGACGCGCACCTGGCAGCGACCGGGCTCGCTCAGCATCTGTTCGAGCATGCGTTGGTAGGCGTCCGGTTCGAAGACGACGGCGTGCAGGACATTGCGGCAGAACGCTTCGTCTTTCCACACATCGATCGGGCCGGCGCCCACATGCCGGCGCAGGCTGTCGACGTAATGCAGCGCCGGATCGACGACGTATTCGCCGCCCGGGAACGGCGCTTCGCCGTCGGCCGGTAGCCTTATGTGGCGGGCGACGCGCGTGATGCCGATGGCTCCCGGCACCTCGCGCAGTCGCTGCCAGATCTCGAACGGCAAGCCCGTGTTGCCGACACCCGGTTCCCAGTTGTGCACGCCGGCGTGCACGGCGGTCCCGCCAATGGCCGGGCCTTTCTCGACCAGCACCACTCTGGCACCGAGACGCGCCGCACTGTACGCGGTCCCGAACCCGGCGCTCCCAGCGCCAATCACCACCAGATCGCAAGAGATTTCGTTGGACATCATTTCCCGCAGTTGTTACTCATGTCGTGGCGACCGTCGTCGTGGCCGCAGCGCGCTGACCGTGGAACTCCCGGACGGACGTGAGGTTCTTGATCGGACCCAAACCTCAGTTCCCGCCGCTCCCAATCTCGCCCCGCCCCGGATTCACTGCAGCAGGACAATCTTCGGCCCGCGTGGGCCCTTGCCTTCGATACGGTCCGCGATGAGTTGGCCGGCTTCGCGGCCCATGTCCTGGTCACGGCGCAGCACGTAGACCAGCGGCAGTCCGGCGAGGCTGGTCTTGGGGTGTGCGTCGGAGAGCAGCAGCCCGACCTCGATGCCCTTCATCGTCTCGGCGTGGTGCGTAAAGAGGTGGCGCGCGTAGTCGAGCGGGTCGGCAAACATTGTCTGCAGGATCACGGCGTCGTACGTGTCGCGGCGGGCGGCGAGTTCGTCGAGGAACGCTGCGTGATCGGGGCCCGTGGTCATGGGCAATTCATGGCGAAGCACGGGGCAGTGTCGTGCAGGCAGTTTTCTTTTCAGGACCACGGCGCGGAACGCGTCCTCATAGGCCAACATGTGTTCGGCGTAGTTTGGGTGCCCGACGCTGAGCAGCGTGATCCGCCGATGGCCCGCATCGGCGAGCTTGCGCGTCAGTCGTGCGATCCCGTGCGGAATGTCGATGCCGACGAAGTCCGCCGCCGCGTTGTCCACGATGCTGTCGACCAAGACCAGCGGGACCTTGGCTGTCTGGATCTCGCGGATCAGGCGCGGCGCCGCCTGGTGGTCCCAGAACATCCACAGGATCCCGTCCGGGCGTGATCCGACGAGGTCGCGGACGGCTTGTGCCTCATCCTCGGGCGCGAACTGCAGAACCAGGTTGCAGCCGCGCCGGGACACGGCTTCCTCAATGCCCTTGGTCACGTGCGAAAGGAAGGAGTCGAGTGCCTTGAGGAACAGCATTAGGGCGACATTCTTGCGCGCGCCCATTCGGACCTGGTTCTCGGGCAGCGACACGAAACTGCCTTTGGCGCGACTGCGGGTCAGCAGTCCCTCCTTCTCCAGGTGGCGGTAGACATTTCGCGCCGTGAGGCGGTTGATGCCGAGCGCGGCCGCCAGTTCGTGTTCGGTGGGGAGCTTCTCGTCCTGAACCAACGCGCCTTTCAGGATCAGGTCGCGGATCTGTAAGGCCGCCTGGTAGTAGATGGGCACAGGGCTCTGCGGATCGATGACTAACGAGGACGGGTCCATGGGCGTACCCTTGCCGTTGCGGAAAGTCGACAGTGTCGGTTTGAATACCTTGCTATACCAATACAGTCCTAGGCGGGGGTGTCAAGAGGGGACGAGGTGCGGTCCAGTAGCCAATGAACCCGTTCACCTGCCACGCAAGGTGGCAGGGGTCTGTGCTCCACCCTTAGGCGGCGTACAAGAATAACCTGTGCATTTGCGGCCAGCTATCTTGAGCCGGTTTCA
>Ga0156402_1215_pt1 | contig 18414 bp, 10 predicted proteins | sample RifOxyA3_FD_108045 | JGI IMG/M metagenome (GOLD analysis project Ga0156402, IMG submission 108045) | Lentisphaerae bacterium RIFOXYA12_64_32 | reverse complement strand
GGGGTCGTTGCCTGCACAGGCAAAGGAAGTGCGGGGGAATTTCTGGCGACCGAGCACTAGAACCTCCTCAGCTCCTCTTCGTCCAGGGGGATCACTTCTTCGGGTTTCTGCCCGATTGCGACCGACTCCGGCTTGCCGTTCCGGTGGCCGTTTTTCTTGTGGTGCGCGAGGGGCGGATTCGCGCGCGGCCGCGGCGTCGACTTTCCTGTCGGTGCCGGGCCGGCGCCCAGCGCGTGGTGCGCCGCCGCAGGTGCGTGTCCGAGCCGCGCGGGCGCTCGCCGGTCGTCGCCGCTGGCGCCGCCGACAATGGCCGTCAACTCGCCCACTATGGTAGTGAGTTCCTGGGCCTGTCCCGAGAGTTCTTCCGTGGCGCTCGCGGACTCCTCCGCATTGGCCGCGTTCTGCTGCACCACGTTGTCCATCTCGGCCACGGCCGTCTTGACCTGCTCGATGCCCTGCGACTGCTCCTTGGACGCGGCCGCGATCTCCGCCACCAGCGCGGCCACCTTGCCGGCGCTTTCCTGGATGGCCGACAGCGACGTGGCCACTTCGTGGGTCACGGTCACGCCGGCCTCGGCGTTCTTCTGTGCGCCGCCGATCAGGTCGGCGGTGTTTCTCGCCGCCTCGGCACTGCGCCGCGCCAGGTTCCGGACTTCCTCGGCGACCACCGCGAAACCTTTGCCCGCCTCACCGGCGCGCGCCGCCTCGACCGCGGCGTTCAACGCCAGCAGGTTGGTCTGGAACGCAATCTCATCGATCGTCTTGAGGATCTTCGCCGTCTCGCCGGTCGAGGTCTTGATCCGGTCAATGGACTCGGACATGCGCTTCATCGAGTGGACGCCAGATTCGGCCAGTCCGGCGGCCTGTTTGGCGACCTGGTTGGCCTGGTCGGCGGTGTCGGCGTTCTGGTTTGTCTTGGCGGCCAATTGCATGAGAGAAGCACTCGTCTGCTCGATGGCCGCGGCCTGTTGGCCTGCACCCGTGGCGACCCTCTGGCTGCCTTGACTCAACTCGGGCGCCACGGTCGCCAGTTGCGTAACCCCGGTGTCGAGCCTGCCAATCAAGCCAGTGATCGGGCGGACGATCTTGCGCCCAAGCAGAGCGGCCAGGAACAGCACGTTGAGCAGCGTTGCGGCGCCCAGACCGGTCAGGGTGTACCACCAGATCCGCGCCAGGGCCTCGTCCCCGTGGATGGTACTGACCGTCACGCTGACCGCGCCGAGGACGTCGCCGGCCTTGGCGCTGGAATGACAGGAAAGGCAACTCCCTTCCGCCATGATCGGCAGGACGAAGCGAATCTGATGTCCCGCCGGATCCTGCTGGATCGCCTCTTTGCCGTCACGCAATACGGCACTCTCGATGGCGTCGCGCGGCGCACTGCCTTGGCGGTCGTTGAAGTCCCGAGTCGTGGCCGGGGCGCGTAACGCGTGGACCTCCTTCACGGCCTGAAGTGACGCACTGTTTTCGATGAACTTTGCCAGGCCCGCCATGTCGCCGATCTGGCCAAACGTCATCATGGTCGCGGCGACGACTTCCGCGTTGGCGCGGGCCTCCTCGACACTGCCCGCACGCAGAGCGCTCCCGGTTCGGAGCATGATGACCACGGCACTTGCGCCCAACGTTACGACCAGCGTCAGCGTCACCAGCAGCGAGAGCTTCGCCTGTAGTCTCATATCGCCCACAACCCCCTGTCTTCTCGTTCCGCAACCTGATTGCGGCTTCCGCAATCAGCGCCCAAACCTCCGGGACTGCCGCCAGGCCGGGAGATCTGGCGGCCGCCCTGGAGGGACATCAGAACTGCTTCAGTTCGGCATCATCCAGGGGGATGACCTCTTCGGGTTTCATACCCGCGCCCACCGCAACCAACTGGGGCTTGCCACTGCGGTGCCCGTTGGTATTACCGTTGCCATTGCCGCCGTGCATTCGCACTGCCTGCGTGCGCGGCTGCAGCGTTGGGTTCCTTGTCGGCGCCGGCCCGACGCTCAGCGCTTGACGCGGTCCTGTCGTTGCGTGGTCGAGCCGCGCGGGCGCCTGTCGCTGACCCTCACCGCTCGAGCCGGTGACAATGCCTACCAACTCGCTGACCATCGCCTGGAGTTCCTGGGCCTGGCCCGAGAGCTCTTCCGAGGCACTGGCAGACTCCTCCGCGTTGGCCGCGTTCTGCTGCACCACCTTGTCCATCTCGGCCACGGCCGTGTTGACCTGCTCGATGCCTTGTGACTGCTCCTTGGACGCGGCCGCGATTTCCGCCACCAGCGCCCCGACCTTGCCGGCACTCTCCTGGATCGCCGCCAACGACTTGGCGACATCGCTGGTCACGTTCACGCCGGCGTCGGCGTTCTTCTGTGCGCCCTCGATCAGGTCGGCGGTGTTCTTTGCCGCTTCCGCACTGCGCCGCGCCAGGTTCCGGACTTCCTCGGCCACCACCGCGAAACCCTTACCCGCCTCGCCGGCCCGCGCCGCTTCAACAGCAGCATTCAACGCCAAGAGGTTGGTCTGGAACGCGATCTCGTCGATCGTCTTGATGATCTTTGCCGTCTCGCCCGCCGACGTCTTGATCTTCTCAATCGCCTCCGACATGCGCTTCATGGACTCAACCCCGCCGCCCACCGTGCTCTTCGTCTCCCGCATCAGGGTGTCGGCCTTGTTCGCGTGCTCGGCGTTCTGCTTTGTCATCGACGCCATTTCCTCGAGGGCCGAGGAGGTCTCCTCCAGGCTCGATGCCTGTTCGCTCGCGCCCTGAGCCAACGACTGGCTCGCACTCGAAACCTGGCCGGATGCCGAGGTGACTTGCTCGGACCCGGACGAGAGCCCGGAGATGATCTGGTTCAAACTTCGGGTGATCGACGTGCTCAGCAGAATACCAAAGGCCAGAGCCACGACAACCCCGATCCCCATGCCGAGGCCGCTCATCCACTGCGATTTCAGCGCCAGGGCATTCCCCGCCTTGCGCGCCGCCACCGCCCCGTTCATGTTGATCTCGATGACCTTGCGCAGGTGTTCCAGGGCGATCTTCTGCTTCCCGACGCACGCGCCAGTGGCCTGCTCGCCCATCTGCCGGTACATCTCGGTCGCTTTCTGGGCTTCCGCCTGCATGCCGGAAAAGGCCGCGAATGTCTTGGTCATAGCCTCTTCCATGGTTCCGTGGAGGATTTTGGCTGCCTCTTCCTTCTTGCCTTCCGCGACGCCCTTCTTGACCGTGCCCACGTGCTCGTGGAACGCCTGGTGCACCGGCTGAATTTCGGCCAGCAACCGTTGCAGTTCCTTGTTCTCGGTGTGGAACGTCCCCAGCCACTTGCCGAACCGACATGCCGTGTGGTCGTCTCCGCCCTCCAGTTTCGTATTGCTCTCGATCAGATCCAGGACCGCTGCGCTGAGCTTGTAGTGATCGCCGCGGAACCCCTCCAGCTTCCGCTCCATGTCGGTTGGGTTGAGGATGTCCGTGGCTTCCAGTTGCTTCTCCAGGTCGAGAAATTTGTCGTTCTCCGCTTGCCAGGCCTCCAGTGCCGGCTTCCATTGCGCCCACACCGCAGCCTCTTCCTGGCCCCGGGAAAGCGCCTCATAGGCCTCGAGCGCTCCGGCATAGGTTTCGCTGGCCTTGGCAATGTTGGTGAATTGCCGCTTCCGCGTCGCATCGTCGATACCCGGGCACAGCAGGGTCCGTTGCGCCACGCGCAGCGACTCAAGATTCCGGTCCGCCACCAGGAGGTTCTGTACGCTCGGCAATTGGACCTCGCCGATCTCGTGCAGGCTGCCCTTCAGCTTCACCGTCGCCCAGAACCCGACGGCACCGATCGCCAGCGCAATCGCCGCGACCATCGCAAACCCGCCTGTCAACCTCGCCCGCAGTGACAACTTCCCAGCCATGGTTCATCCTCCTCTGTTATTCAACTCTGTCTCATTCAGTTCATCGATCCCAGCGCGGCCGCTTCGGCCGTAGACAGCACTTTGTCCACATCCAGCAGCATGACGACTTTCTTCCCGACTTTGCCCATGCCGAGGATGAACTCGGTGTCGGCGCTTGACCCGAACTCCGGCGCGGGCTCGATCTGCCCGGCCGTGACGTCGAGCACTTCGGAAACCTCGTCCACGATGATGCCCATGGTCACGCGCCCCTCGCCGTGCGCCACCTGCACGACAATGACGCAGGTCTTGTCCGTCGTGGCCATGGCATCCATGCCGAATTTGAGCCGCAGGTCGGTGACCGGGATGACTTTGCCGCGCAGGTTGATGACCCCGCGTACGAACTCCGGCGTCCGCGGCACGCGCGTGATCTCCATCATCTTGATGATCTCTTGAACCTTCAGGATTTCGAGCCCAAACTCCTCGGCGCCCAGCTTGAAGGTCAGGTACTTCCCTGCCTGGGCGCTCATGCCCACGGCGGTCGCCATGTCTGTCTCCGCTCTGCTGCCTGCCATGGTTCATTCCTCCTGCTGCAAGTCTGTGTCGATCTGTGCGCCCTGAATTGCCTGCCATCCCAGCGCCGCTTCTCGGCGCGTATTCATGCCACCATGGCCGGCGCTGCTTGTTTCACCGCGGCGCGAAGACCGCGATGGAAACTCGCTTGCGCCGCACTGCCCATGCCGAGGGGGCCCCTGAGTACCCCGATAACCCCAACACGCTGCGCCCTTTCCGCCAGGGCCGTCAGGGCGTCGTCGGTCTCTGCCCAGCCCTGATAGATCAGGATGACGGGTACTTCTCGCACGGCGCGAACCTGCGCGGCGATGTCCAGGCCGTTGGTGTGCGGTGGATGGTATCCCACGACGACCGCACTCGTCCGCTCGGACGCGAGGATACCAAGCGCGTGTGCGACGTCCGCACTGCTCTCCAGGACCAGAATGTCCGGGTCGGCGTTCAAGGTCGCCGCAAGGTAGTCCCGGGCGACCGGTGCATCTTCGATGAGGACAACTCCAAGCATGACGTTTTCGCCTCCGTGTATGGTGTTTGCCGTTGCAGCCCCTTAGCATGCGGCGTGCCTGCAGTAACGAAGGCAGTCGCAGGATGAAATATAAGTCATTGGTGAATAGGTAGATAAGGACAATCACGGTAAGGCCTTGGCCGCCGCTGACAACACCCGAGGAATCGCGGGGCATGACAGAAGTGTCAGGCGGGGCATGACAAGAATGTCAGGTGGCTGGGGGTGGGGGACGGCAACCGACGGAGTGCCGCGACTGGGCCGTGACGTCGCCGGGCAGAGGCAATCCCCGCAGGGGACGGCAGACCGATAGCCACGGGCGCGAGCTCGTGGGAATGGCGGGGTCAAAGACGATTGAGCCCCCCCCGCAGGCACGCGTGTCAACTCAGGAGCTGATGCGCGCATTCACCTGCACCGCCAAGAAGCGGGAGTGCAAGGCTTGCAGTTCCGCGTTTACGCGGTCCGGATTGCGCGTGAAACCACGGGGAACGAAGACCGCCTGAAGGGCGTGTCGATTTAGCCGATGCAGCACCAAGACAGCCCGCGAGGACGCGGGCGCTCCAGTTCGGGTTGAGCACGAAACTTGGAGCGCCCGCGTCCTCGCGGGCTCTTGGTTTGAATAAACCGACAGACCCTGAAGGCGGGACTACGAGCCTGGGTCGCCGCTGCCCGACTATGCCGAGGTCGCCTGGGCGCCGTCGGTTGACTGAATCAAGCGGTACAACTGCCTTTCGCTGACTCCGAGGACTTCAGCGGCCCGCTTGCGGTTGCCGTCGCAACGCTTCAAGACGATATCAACGTGCCGTTTTTCCGCCTCGCGCAGGGACAGCATGGCGGGATCGACCCCGGCGCCGGGGTGCGCGCCCGGCAATCCCAGGTGCGGCAGGTTGATTTCGGTCGCGCCGGTCAAGCGCGCGGCGAAACAGGCCCGTTCGACGGTGTGAAGCAGTTCCCGGACATTGCCCGGCCACGAGTGCGCCTTCAAGGCTGCCTGTGCCGAGGCGGCGAATGGCAGCACCGTGTGCCGCGTGCCGCAGACCCGGTCGCGGAACGTTTCGGCCAAGGGCTGGATGTCCTCCGTCCGTTCGCGCAACGGCGGGACGGTCAGGCGGAAGACGACCAGGCGATGGTAGAGGTCTTCGCGGAACCGGCCCGTGGTCACGTCCTGATCGAGTTGGCGATTGGTGGCGGCCAGGACCCGTACGTCCACGGCCTTTTCCACGCGGCCGCCAACGCGGCGGAAGGTGCCGTTCTCCAGGAACCGGAGCAGGCGTGCCTGCACGGCGAGGGGCAGTTCGCCGATCTCGTCCAGCAGCAGCGTCCCGCCGTCCGCCACCTCGAGCATGCCGGGCCGCGCGTCCACGGCGCCGGTGAAGGCGCCCTTCTCGTGTCCGAACAGTTCTGAGTCGACCAGGTTCTCGGCCAAGCTGCCGCAGTCCAGGACGGTCAGGGGAAGGTCGCGGCGTTCGCCGTTGGCATGAATGAACTCGGCAATGACCTCTTTGCCGGTGCCGGTCTCGCCGTCGATCAGGACCGGCAGGTCGGTTTTGGCGAACCCCTCTGCCTGCTGCAGGATCTGCCGCATGGCCTGCGAACTGGCCACGATGTCCGTGGCGATGCGCACGCGGTGTTGTCGCTGCATCTCGCGATAGGCACGGTTTTGCCGGCTCAGGACGGCATTCTCCATGGCCCGCCGCACGACGGCTTCAATGTCGCCCAACCGGATCGGCTTGGCGACGTAGTCATACGCGCCGCGCCGCATCGCCTCGACCGCCGACTCGATCGCGGCCTGGCCCGTCAGAACCACGACCTGAACGAGCGGGTCGACCTGCTTCAGCGCGGTCAGCAACTCCAGGCCGTCCATCCCCGGCATGCGCAAGTCGGTGACAACGACGTCAATGTGCTGGGCTTGCGCCAGCTCCAGGGCTGCGGCGCCGGAACTCGCCGTCAGGGTGTCAAACCCCTGCGACTGGAGGTGTTCGGACACAGGCGCGAGAAAGCTCGTCTCGTCGTCCACCACCAAGACTCGGCCTCTGTTTCTCATACGGTTTCTTCCGCACTCCGACGGCTCGGGAGGCCTCTCGCCCTCCATCGTTTTCACTCTCACGATCAGACCTGGAGGGCAAGCGGCATGCGAGCCGTCCACCTAATGAGGCGCAACCCTTGCGCATTCCTGAACACTGAACACCGCTAAACGCACCCGCACACCAGGCGACGGTTTAGCCCGCGAGACGCGGGCGGGGGCACCCCTTTCCGGTGCCCTGGCCCTGCCACCGCTACACGGCGTCGAGCACATTGCGCACCGTCGTCGCCATCTGCTCCGGGCTGCAAGGCTTGGCGAGGATCGCCCGAATGTTCAGCTCGCCCAGGCTTGTGGCGGAGATCGTCTCCGCAGAGCCGGAGTAGAGTATGATCGGCAGGTTCGGCCGGATGGCGAGGAGCCGCCGCGCCAGTTCGCTGCCGCTCAGGTGCGGCATGCCCTGGTCCGTGATCACCAGGTCAAAGTGGTCCGGCGACTGGCGGAACAGTTCCAGCGCTTCCAGGCCACTCATGCTGGTCGTGACCGAGTAACCGTGTTCCTCCAGCACGTCGCGGCCGTAGTTCGCCAACACCTGCTCATCCTCGACGAACAGGATGCGCTCGTTCCCGCCCAAGGCCGGCCCGGTCGTCGGTTTGGTCGATGGAGAGGACGCCTCGGCCGGAGGCAGCAGGACGCGGAACGTCGTTCCTTTGCCGACCGTGCTGTCCACGCCGATGGCGCCGCCGTGACTGCGCACAATCCCGTGCACGACGGCCAGCCCCAGCCCGGTTCCTTTGCCCTGTTCCTTGGTCGTGAAGAACGGATCGAAAATATTGCCCATGATTTCCGGGCGTATCCCCGTCCCCGTGTCGCTGACCGTCAGTTCGACATACGGCCCGGGCGCCAGGCCGGGAAAGGCCATGGCGGCTTTCTCGGCCAGGGTCACGGCCCCCAGGCCAATGCTCAGGACCCCGCCGTGCTCCTCCATGGCGTGCACCGCGTTGGTGCTCAGGTTCATCAGTACCTGGTGCATCTGCGTTGGGTCAGCCGTCACGGTGACCGGCGGACCTTCCGTGCGGAGGCGGACTTCGATGCTGGCCGGGACCGAGGCGCGCAACAGGTTCACCGCCTCCTTGACCAGCGGCTGCAGGGCCAGCGGCTCGCGTTGCGGCAGGTTCCGGCGGCTGAAGGTCAGGATCTGGCGCACCAGGTCGGCGGCCCGCAAGGCGTGGTGCAGCACCGCTTCCAGTCTCTCGCGGATCTCCGGGCGGTCAGCGGCCTTCCGCAGCGAGGTCTCGATACCCCAGACGATGCCCTGCAGGATATTGTTGAAATCGTGGGCAATGCCGCCGGCCAGCGTGCCGATAGCCTCCAGCTTCTGGACCTGCAGCAGTTGGGCTTGAAGTCCGCCGTGTTCCGCTTCCGCCCGCTTGCGCTCCGTAATGTCCTGAGCGGTTCCGCGAAGCCCGACGATCCGACCCTCTTCATCGCGTTTGGTTTCGCTGCGTGCGGTGACCCAGCGGCACGGCCCAGTCGTGTCGGCCAATTCCAAATCCAGTTCGTACGGTTCGCCGCTTTGCATGCTCCTTTTCACCGCCGCATCCAGGCGTGCCGCGCTTTCGGGCGTGTAAGCCTTCAGATGTTCCTCGTAGCCCGGCGGGCGTTGCCGCGGATCGATACCATAGACGCGGTAATACTCTTCGGACCAGGTGATCGTGTCGGTCTGCGCATCCCAGTCCCAACTGCCGAACCGGCCCAGGCGTTGCGCCTCCTTGAGTCTCGCTTCATTCTCGCGCAGTGCTCTCTCCACCCGCTTGCGCTCGGTGATGTCGCGTTCCGAACTCACGATCACCAGCTTGGGGCCGAGCCGCACAGCCTGGGCTCGGACTTCGACTTCGAACAGCGAACCGTCCTTGCGGCGGTGCTGCACGGTGAACATGGCAAGGTTACCGCTGACCAGTGCGGCGATCCGCTCCTTGTGCGCATCCGGTGCGGCATCGGGATCAAGGAAGTTGATCGGCTTGCCCAGCAGTTCGTCCCTCGAGTAGCCGTGCGCCTGGGCGGCGGCTTCATTCGCCTCGGCGATCACGGGGACTCCGTCCGCACCGACCTCCATCAGCATGATGTAGTCGCCGGACTGCTCAAAGAGCGTCCGGTATCGGGTCTCGCTCTCGCGCACCGCCGCCTCGGCCCGGTTGCGCTCCGTGACGTCGGTCAGGGAAACCACAACCTTAGAGAACGTCTTCTTGTGGCCCGGACACACCGACCATTGCACGATCACCTGCCGCGGTTCGCCGCTCAATGTCCGAACGACCGCATCGCTCACCATTTCCGTCTTGCCATTCCAGATGGCCACCAGTTCACGCTGGAACGCCACATAGGACTCGTGGGTGAACGTCTTGGTCAGCCCCGCGAGCAAGTCTTCCTTGCTGGTCGCTCCGTGCAGCACCAACGAGGCCGGGTTCACGTCAGCGATCCGAACCTGCTCCGCGCACTGTTGCACCACCTCGGGATGTTGACGGAAGTAGGCGTCGATGTCAGTAATGCCCTTCTCCCTGAGAGCGTCCAGCAGCGCCTTCACGGCCGAGAAGTCCTCTTCCCACAGGGACACAGGCGAGTTCTCGAACACCAGGCGGAACCGCTCTTCGCTTCTCCTGAGGGCCTCTGCGGCGCGGTTTCGCTCGGTCGTGTCACGTTCGGCCGACAGCATGATCGTTTTCTCGCCGACACGCACGAGGGTGACGCGGACCTCGACATCGAAGAAAGACCCGTCACGGCGCCGGTGGCGCGTGTTGAAGAGGGCCACGCCTTCGCTTTCGAGGGCCCGAGCTCTCTGCGATATGGCGTCGGGCGAGACCTCGGGGTCAAGGAAGGCGATGGGCTTGCCCAGCAGTTCCTCGCGCGAGTAGCCGTGCGCGCTCAACGCCTTCTCGTTGGCGTCGATAATGACCGGAGCGCCGTGCCGGTCCGCCTCGAAGACCAGGAAGTAGTCGCCGGCTTGCTCGAATTGGGCCCGGTATCGCGCCTCGCTCTCCTGCAACGCGCCCAGCGCGCGGCGGCGATTCTCCTCCGCGCCCAGCGCGGTGGCGATGATGCTGAGAACCTGTTGGTCCTCTTCGCTCAAATCCACGGGCGCCTGGAAGACGGCGCACAGGGACCCGACCGCCTCGCCGCCGCACCGGACGGCGACACCGATGTACGTTTTCAACCCGTACTTGGCGACATTCGGGTCGGTTGTGGCGTAGGGAGTTGAGGCCAGGTCGCGGATGACGACCGCGGCGGTCCCGGGTTTCTGGATGACGTCGTAGCAGATGTGTCCGTCCGGCTTGTCGGTCGGCACGTAGTCGGGGGGCGTCTGCCAAGTGCCCAACGAACAGAGCATTCCCTTGTCGAGCCGGTTGTACAAGGCGCAGGTGGCGCCGAGTTGTTCCCCGCACAGCCGTGTGAGCCGCTCCACGTTGGTGAGGTAGTTTGCCCCGAGGCCGACCAGGCACTCGTTGATTCGGGCCAACCGGTCTCTGCTCTTGCCCTGGACTTCCCCCGCACGCTGGCGCCCAGCAAGAACCGGCTCGAGCCCCATGAGCCCGAGAAACAGGAGCAAGGACAAGGCCAGCCCGACCCACTCATTGGCCGGGTCGACGGTGTAACCAGGTGTGGCAGACACCAGGTGAAACAGCGGAATCAGGCGCCGGACGCCCATCAGGAAGAGGGCCACGGCGATGAATATCCAGGCGTACGTCCTGCCGGTCACTCGGGCCAGTCGCAAGGCGCAGAACGTCGCCGCGAACTGCAGGAGTGCCGATAAGGCCAGTATGAGAATGACGAACATGCCCGCCCTCTCGTCACCATTTCCCTGCGCCCTCGGCATCCATTTCCGAGGCAGAACCGATGCCTGCGGCGGTCGTGGGTGGAGCTCTCAATCGGTTCGGAAATAGAGATTTACGCGTACCGTCGTGGCGACACTTCGCTTCCCTTGAATGGAACCCTGACCGCGCCGATATCCCGGATCCCAAGGCGCATTGCATCATTCAACACTACGTGGACCATACACTCGCCGATTGCGCTTTTCCAATCTGCGACCCAGTCGGTGGTGATGCGTCAGCGCCCCCCGGCCGGCGGACCGGCCGATCATAGGTTGGTGTTACTCGCGGGCTGCGGCAGAGTGGCCGGAGCGGCTCGCTCCGGCACCCGCGGGAGCGAGCCCGCCACGGTGCCAGAACGACCCGGACAAACAGTGAGTAACACCCACACATGATCGGGCGCATCCGCCCGGGGGGCGCTGACGCATTACAGTCGGTGGCGGCGCCATTGCGGGACACCCCAACACGGGCTAACATACCGGACATGGACATTGAGCCGTCATGCCGCAAGGCCGTCGAAGCGTATCTCTGTGGTTTTCTCACCGCCGGACGCCTGGCGGCCATCGAACGGGTGCTGGCACAGCGAACCCGGTTTCTCACCGTGGTGCTGGAAGAGCTTTGCCATGCACCGAATGCCAGTGCCATCCTGCGCTCCTGCGAGTGCCTGGGGATCCAGGACGTGCACGTGATCAGCGAACGCAACCGCTTCCGGCTGGTGCGCGGCGCGTCGTCCGGCGCGGCCAAGTGGCTGACGCTGCGGCACTACTCCGCGGCGGGCGCGGACAATACCGCGGTGTGCCTGACGGCGTTGCGTGAGGTGGGGTACCGCATCGTGGCGACATCGCTGCAGCCGGGTGCAGTACCGGTGCAGGAGTTGCCCATGGACCGGCCCGTGGCTCTCTGTGTCGGCAACGAGGAGAACGGGATCAGCGACAAGCTCTACGGCATGGCCGAGGCGAGGGTGTTCCTGCCCATGTGCGGGTTCACCCAGAGCTTCAACGTCTCCGTGGCCACGGCGCTCTGCCTGCACAGCCTGACCGAGCGCTTGCAGCAAAGCGACATCTCCTGGCATCTGTCGAATGCCGCCCGCGACGAGCTGCGGTTCGAATGGATCTGCAAGAGCCTTCGACACCGCCGCCTGCTCGTCGAGCGGTTTTTAGCCGAACAGAAGGGGTCAGGCCTTGGCATTTGCAATTGCCCTGGCGGCAATTGCAAATGCCAAGGCCTGACCCCTGAATGACTGAAACGGGATACTCCGATGCCACCAGAGACGACATCCGCTTTCGCGCGACGGCTTGGCGAGACCGCGGCCGAGCTGCAGGCGCGGATCGTGCACTGCCTGGCGGCGGAATGGGATTGGATCGCCGGTTGCCTGACGGCGGAACACGGCCATCGGTTGCTCAGGCCGGTATTCACGCTCACCGACACGCGGGCGCTGTTTGGGACCTGGGAGGCCGCCACCCGCGAGATCCGGATCAGTCAGTCCCTGGCGATAGCGCATCCCTGGCGTTGCGTGGTGCGTGTCCTGCGCCACGAGATGGCACACCAGTTCGTGTCGGAGGTCCTGCGGGTGGCGGAGGAACCGCATGGCCCGGCGTTCCGAAATGCCTGCGCGCTGCTCCGGGCCGACCCGCGTGCGGCGACCGAGTGCGAACTCATCGAGGACGGACTGAGGCGAGACGGTGACGTTGGTGACGACCGGATCATGGTCAAGGTCAGGAAACTGCTGGCGCTGGCGCAGAGTCCGGTCCGGCACGAAGCGGAACAGGCCCTGGCCAAAGCGCACTGCCTCATCGCGCGCTACAACATCGATCTTCTTGCCCAAGGACGAGCCAGCGACTACCAGAGCATGTGTGTGGGGAAGCCCGCCATCCGTCGCGCTGCCGACCAGCAGTACCTGGCTCGGTTGCTCAGCGATTTCTACTTTGTGCAGTGCATCTGGATCCACACATTCTGCCCGGAACGGGGGAAGTTCGGGCGGATCCTCGAGATCACCGGCCGGTACGAGAACCTGCGGATCGCAAGCTATGTACACGACTTCATTGAGCGCTTTGTCCAGGTCGAGTGGGAACGCTATTCGGCCGGGCCGGCGCGGGGGCTGTCCAGGCGCCGGAGAACGGACTTCGCCGTGGGCATCCTGACCGGGTTCATCCGCAAGCTCGAGTCCGGTCGGGCAGGCGCGCCCGCCGGCCCCACTGAGTGCGAAGCGCTGGTCAAGGTTGAAGACACGCACCTGCGTGAACACTTCCGCCAGCGCTACCCCCGGATTCGGACCCTGCGCGGCAGCTCGCGGCAGGTGGACCGAGACGTGCTGCGGGACGGCCAGCGCATTGGCGACCGGCTCGTGATCCACCGCGGGGTCGAGACCGGCCGACAGGACCGGGGCCTCCTGCTCGACGCGTGAGTGGTCGGGCGGCGTACTCCCGATCTTTTCTCCCTATCTCCTTGTCGGCACGCGGGGCTTGAAATACGCCAAGCATAGGCTATTATATAATAGTATGAAAATGAGCCGCGGGCAACGACTGACTTTGCTGGCGCGCGTCAACGTCGGCGAGGAGGGCAATGGCTATGAAGAACCCGATGGACAGGCAGCTTGAAAATCGGCTTTCGGAACGCGCGATGGCGATTGGCCGCGAGGGCGAGACGGCGGCGTTTGGCGAGTTGCTGGACCTACTCGGTTCGTCGTCGGCGAATGCGCGCCGACTCTCGGCGTCGGCACTGGGCAAGTTGGCGTGGCTGGGCGTGGACCAGGCGGCTGCGGTGGCCGCCCTGGCGCCCGTGGCGCGACGTGATGTGCATCCGCAGACGCGGCAGTACGCCATCAAGGCGCTCAAAGCCTACGGTGTGGCGGCGCAGGGGTGCCTGCACGACCTGCACGACATGGCGCGGAACCCCGCGGAGAAGGACTATGTGCAGCGCGATGCCGCCGCCGCGGCAGCGTTCATTGAGGAAGCGGTCCGGGTCGCCGCATCGGCGGCCGAGCACCACTGCCAGCGCTGCAGCGCCCGGGTGACGGCGGACGAGTACGCACGGTCGCAGCAGGCCTTCCAGCGTCCGTTCTGCGACCGGTGCTTTGACGAGGTGTTCCTGGCGCGGCGCAACTTCGAGATGCAGGTTGAGATCAACAAGACCATTGCGGCGCGCGACGGCACCGTGGTGCAGTCCGAGGGTGAGCGGCGCATTGCCGACTGGCTGATCGCACGTGGCCTGACGTACCGCTACGATGCCAAGTTCCGCATCATCGCGGAGTTCCAGATACGGCCCGACTTCTACCTGCCCGAGTTGGACGTGTACGTCGAGTACTGGGGGCTCGATACGCCGCAGTACAAGATGAGCATGTACAAGAAGCAGACGCTCTACCAGCAGGAGGGCAAACGCCTCGTCTCGGTCTATCCGCGAGACTTGCCGGGCTTGGATGGTCTCTTGTCGGCCAAGTTGCGCCACTTCGGGTTTGCGCCCTGACTGGCTTCGCTTCGCTCGCCGACGTCAAGATCCTTCTGTACGGGTTGGACGGCATCGTGAAGTAATGCGTCAGTCGCGGGTGGAGGGTTGGGGGTGGCTGCCCAAAGTGGCGGGAGCGGCTCGCTCCGGCACCCGCGGGAGCGAGCCGCTCCCGCCACTTTGCCGGAACGCTCTGACGCAAGCGAGTAACGTCCTCACATGATCGGGCGGTATCCGCCCGGGGGCCGCTGACGCATTACATCGTGAAGCGTCCACGCCTTGACGCCGTGCACGATGACGTCTATCGTTTGCAGCCGGCAGGTGTTCGCGCCTGCCGTCGCCCTGGTCCCGCCTCGGCGGACTTCGCAACGGGCTGGCTACGGAGGGTCCTTGGAATGAGAAATCTCGCGATTGTCCTGGCGGCGTGCAGCGGGTTTGCGTACGGCACCGATGTGCAGCCGATCGGGCACTGGGCGTTTGACGAAGGCGGGGGGATGGTGATTTTCGACGACTCGGCCCAGGGCGCGAACGGCGTCATGGGCGGCGGCACGTCGTGGGTGACGGGGCCGTTCGGCGGCGCAGTGCAGCTCGACGGCACGTCGAGCGGGATCGTCAGCTTTGCGATCCCGAAGGAGCGGCAGTTCGGGACGGGCAGTTTCACGGTCTGCTGCTGGTTCTGCCCGACCCGGCTTGACATTGACTCGCAGTACCAGACCCGGCGCCTGTTTGGGTTCGACAACTGGCCGTCGATGCACGTTTATGTCGATGTGCAGGCTTCCGGCGCCGTGTCCTTCTCGATGGGGCACCAGCCGGAAGGCCAGGCGAAGACGGGCGGCGGCGCCGGGTCGAAGACGCTGGCCCGGGTGAACGAGTGGAGTCACGTCGCGGCCGTGTGCGACCGTGAGAGTCGTAAGCTACTCGTGTACCTGAATGGTGTACTCGAGGGCGAAAGCAGCCTGTCCGCGGAGTTCAACGGCGACCTGGTGGCGGACAGGCCGATGACGCTGGGTTCGGGCTGGCAGAGCTTCTGCGGTCTTGTCGGTGAACTCAAGATGGTCCGCGGCGCGGTCAGCGCAGCGGACATCAGGTCGGACCACGACGCCACCCGTGCAGGGTACGCAACGCCGCTGGCGGCGCCGGCGGTCGTCCCGCCACGGGACGCGGCGCCACTGGAGTACTTCGTCGCGCCGCGGGGTAACGATGCGTGGAGCGGCACACTGCCCGAGCCGAATGCAGCGGGCACGGATGGTCCCTTCCGCACGGTTGCGAAGGCTGCCGGGATGGTGCAACCCGGCGACACCTGTTCGTTGCGCGCCGGCGTGTACCGCGAGGTGCTGAAGCCGGCCGCTTCGGGGACGGCAACCGCGCCGATCACGTTCCGGAACCACAACAGCGAAAAGGCCGTGCTGAGCGGCCTGGAGCCGGTGACGGACTGGCGGGATGAAGGTAACGGCCTCCACTCCGCGCCCCTGCGCTGGTCCATGGACCACATGAACCAACTCTTTGCCGACGGCATCATGCTGACCGAGGCGCGCTGGCCGAACAACACCGGTACGCTGCTGCAGCCGACGCGCGCCGTCGCGGCCGCAGGTACGGTCAACACACTGACCGACCCAAACCTCCCCGGGGACAACGACTTCTGGAAGGGCGCCTGGCTCTGGTGCGCCGGCGGCGCCTGCTGGCACTGCTGGGCGCGCAAGGTCACGGCGTTCGACGCGCAGACCAAGACGCTGACGTTCGAGCCAGCGTTCAAACCGGACGACCACTGGTACGTGCCGCGCAAGGGCAACCTGTACGCGTTGCTGGGGACGCGCAACGCGCTGGACGCCGAGGATGAGTGGTGGTTTGATCCGGCGCAACGGCGCGTCTACCTCAAAGCACCCGTCGGCAAAACCCCCAATGCGCTGGCTATCGAGGCGAAACAGCGGGTCACGGTGATCGACCTGCGCGGCCGCTCGCACGTCCGTCTGGTCGGGCTCGCGTTTTTGGGCGGCGGCTTGATGACGGATGCGAAATCTTCCGACCTGCTGCTGCAAGGGTTGAAGGGCGAGTACACCGGGCACTCGTACCTGCAGGACGTCAGCGGCACCGGGTCGGTTGCCGTCAATGGCAAGCGCATCGATGTGATCGGGTGTGAGTTCAGCAACTCGTCCACCACGCTGCTGCGGGTGGACGGGGAGCAGAATCGCGTCGTGAACTGCTATGTCCACGAGGGCGACTACGCCGGCATGTGGAGCGGCACGGTGGTGCTGCGCGGGCGCCGGCACGTGATCAGTCGCAACACGTTCCGGGACTCGGGCCGCGATCTGATCTCGACCGGCGGCCTGGGCGAATCCATTGTCGAGTACAACGACCTGTCGCACGCCGGTTGGCTGACGCACGACCTGGGCATGACCTACGGCCACACGACCGATTTTCTGAACACCGTGTTTCGGTACAACCGGGTGCACGACAACGTGACGGCGGCGTGTTCCCTGGGCATCTACTTCGATCACCTGAGCATGAACGTGATCGTGCACCACAACCTGATCCGGGGCACCAAGAACGACCCGGTGCGATTCAACAATCCGTCGTTCTTCTGCCTGTCGTTCCACAACACCGCATGGCACACGGGTGACACGGGCACGTTCGACCACAGCAAGCGCAACGACCTGTTCGGCACGCGGTTCTACAACAACGTTCTCAACGGCAAAGTGCGGCTGCCGGCGCACGTGTTCCTGGCCGGCAACGCGGTGACGGATGATCCCGGGTATGTCGACCCTGCCGCGGGCCGGTTCGAACTCAAGCCGGATTCGCGCGCCATCGATGCGGGTATTCCGCTTGCGGGCATCAACGACGGCTGGGCAGGCGCGGCGCCAGACGCAGGCGCGCTCGAGTTCGGCCAACCGGCGTGGGTGGTGGGGCACGATTTCGCCAACCCGCCGCCGATTCCGGAGTGGGCGCCGGTGAACGTGCCGTACATGAACGGCGTGTTCAATTCCTGCTTTGAGTACGGGCTCGAAGCCTGGCGCATGACCGGTGCGGGCAAGGCCAGGACCGTGGCCGGCAACGGTTGGGGCAACGGCTGGGGCCGTGGCGACCCGGAACCGACCGGCACGTGCAAGGCGGAACTCGAGCTTGGCCCGGGGCTCGACGGCGTCGAACAGACGGTCTCCGGGCTGTTCCCCGACACCTGCTACACGCTCTCGGGTTGGTTCAAGATTCCGGTGGCCGGAGAGAAGGTAGCGCTGGGCGTGCGCGAGTTCGGCGGCGTGGAACCGGAACTGACATGCGAGACCGACAGCGCGGTCTGGAAGCGGCTGACGGTCGAGTTCAAGACGGGGTCAGCCAGTACGTCGGCGGTCGTGTCCCTGCGCAAGACGTCGGACGGCGCCGGACTCGTGCGCTGCGACAATGTCGGGCTGCCGCGGTTGCCCAAGGGTTCCGACTGGGAGCGGCCGCCGGCGCCCGAGCCGCCACCGAAGAAACTGCAGGCAGCCGTTCTGCCGCCGCCGTTCACGGTAAAGCGCGTGGCACAGCCGGTGACGATCGACGGCAAACTGACACCGAGCGAGTGGCCGGACGGCGAGTTGCCGCTGAAGCAGAGCCCGAACCGCGAACTGCTCGAAACGCCGGCGTGCGTCGGCCGGGTCTGCCACGACGGCAGTACGCTCTACGTCGCCGTGACGGTGCCGGTGAAAGATGCAGCTGCGCTGAAGCGCGGCAAGGCGTGGGGTACGGACGACGGCGTCGAGATCTGCTTCGTTGACGCGAAAGGCGCGTTGCCGGTGTTCAGCTACGCGGTGCACGGGTTCTGCGGCGGCGCCTGCGAGAGTGTCACGGATGGGAAAGCCACGCCGGAAGCGGCCGCAAGGCTCGGGCGCGAGGTGCGCTACGCGGCCGCGGTCGAGGGCAACACGTGGACGGGTGAGTGGGCCATCCCGCTCGCCGCGGCCGACACCGGTATCGCGCCCGGCATGCGCCTGCCGTTCAACCTGTGCGTGTTCCGCAGTGAGAGCAATGAATGGATACTCTGGGCCGGCACGCTCGGCCCCGCCTGGCAGCTCGAGAACGCGGGCACGATCATCTTCGAGTGACGCGGATTGTAATGCGTCAGCGGCCCTCGGGCGGCGGACGGACCGGTCATACCGAGGTGAAACTGGCGACGACGCTTCCGGAGCCCGCGAGGACGCGGGCGC
>Ga0156402_1398_pt1 | contig 19045 bp, 5 predicted proteins | sample RifOxyA3_FD_108045 | JGI IMG/M metagenome (GOLD analysis project Ga0156402, IMG submission 108045) | Lentisphaerae bacterium RIFOXYA12_64_32 | reverse complement strand
CTCGGCCGCCAGAAGTTCTCCCGCAATTCACCGACTCGCGCAGGAGGCTCGGATTGGCAACCCGACAGGCCTTGTGCCGGTGGTGAAGCGGGTTCTACTGCTAACCACGCCCCCCCTTCTTCGGGTGGCCAAGCAGTAGTTACCTCGCAGCAACCTCCGAATGCTCTCGTCCCGCACGCGCACATCCGGGAAAGCCCGGATGCCCTATCCGGGTTTTCCCGGACCCCAAAAACCGGGTTTTCCCGGATACGCTTTCCGCCTCCCGGCCGTTGCAGCCCCGCAGACGGCAATCTACGCTATGAACCAACGTCGTTGCGTGTCGGCAACCGTGCCGGCACGCCGCGCTTTACTGGGGTTTGGCGCCAACGACGGACGGGATTTGGGGTAGAGACCATTCCCTCGATGCCATCGTACCCGCGGCCACATGCTTGGCATGTTGTCGCGGTGGTCGCGCGTTACCGTTTTCACCGCCGGCGACGCGCCGCAAGCCCGCGTTCATGACTGTAGCGGCCGCGTTGTACGCGGCGCCGGACAAGAATTTTCGAAAGACACAATGAACACCAACACATCCGTCCTGCCCACGCAACGTCGCGCCTTCACGTCCGCTCATTGCCAGCCGCGCACTCCAGGTCCACGCGTGCGACGCGCCTGCGGGCTGGCCCTGGCAGCGCTCATCTCCGCCTGCGCGCTATCTCTGCGCGCGGCGGATTTCTACTCCGAACCACTCGACACCCAACCCGCCGGCTGGACCACGGCTGGCCAGTGGGTATTCGGCGTGCCCCAAGGCATGGGTTCGGCCGTGGCCGGGCAGTATTACGCCGACCCCACATCCGGTTGCACCGGCACGAACGTGTACGGCGTCAACCTTGCCGGCGACTATTCCACCGCGATCGGCGGCCCGCACTGGCTGACCACCGCGCCGATCAACTGCACCGGCAAGACCGACGTCCACCTCAAGTTCGCGCGCCGGCTCAACTCCGATTACCCCAACTACGTCCATGCCGTGGTCGCCGTGTCGAATAACGGCACGACCTGGACCGAGGTCTTCCACAACCAGTCCGGCGTGACCATCTACGACTCGGCCTGGCAACAACTGGACTACAACATCAGCAGCGTGGCCGACAACCAGGCCGCCGTGCGCATCCGCTGGGGCTATCAGGTCAGTTCGAGCGGCGCCTGGTCGCGCTCCGGCTGGAACATCGACGATATCCGGTTGGCGGGCGACTCGGCAGCAGCAGACTTCTACTCCGAGTCGCTCAACACCCAACCCGCCGGCTGGACCACGGCTGGCCAATGGGCCTTCGGCGTGCCCCAGGGCATGGGTTCGGCGGCGGCCGGGCAGTACTACGCCGACCCCACCGCCGGCTGCACCGGTACGAACGTGTACGGCGTCAACCTTGCCGGCGACTACTCCACCGCCATCGGCGGCCCCTACTGGCTCACCACCGCGCCGATCAACTGCACCGGCAAGATCAACGTCCGCCTCAAGTTCGCCCGCCGGCTCAACACCGACTACCCCAACTACGTCCATGCCGTGGTCGCCGTGTCGCGTGACGGCACGACATGGACCGAGGTCTTCCACAACCAGTCCGGCGTGACCATCTACGACTCGGCCTGGCAACAACTGGACTACAACATCAGCAGCGTGGCCGACAACCAAGCCGCCGTGCGCATTCGCTGGGGCTACCAGGTCAGTTCGAGCGGCGCCTGGTCGCGCTCCGGCTGGAACATCGACGATATCCGGTTGGCGGGCGACTCGGCAAACGCCCCGCCAACGGACATCCTCCTGACCAACGCCAGTGTCGCCGAGAACAGCCCGGCGGCGACCGTGGGCACACTCTCCGCCGTGGACTCGACCCCGGGCGACATGCACACATTCACTTTGCAGAGCGATCCGTCCGGCACCTTCGAGGTTGCCGGGACCACGTTGCGTCTCAAGGCCGGCGTCGCGCTCAACTACGAGGCGGTCTCGTCGCACAGCATCCAGGTCAAGGCGACCGACTCGGCCGGGAGCCAGTTCACCAAGTCGTTCACCATCACCGTCACCGATGTCAACGAACCGCCAGTCATCTCCGGCACGCCCGGCACTTCGGTTCTCGAAGACGCCGTCTACAGCTTCACCCCGACCGTCACCGACCCGGACGCCGGCGACACGCGCACCTTCTCCATCGTCAACAAACCCGCCTGGGCCAGCTTCAGCACCGCCACCGGCGCACTCTCCGGCGCGCCCGCCAACGCCGACGTGGGCACCACCGCCGGCATCGTCATCACGGTTGCGGACTCCGCCAACGCCACCGCATCGCTCCCCGCGTTCAGCCTGACAGTGATCAACGTCAACGACCCGCCCGTGGTCGACGACCAGACCTTCACCATCGCCGAGAACAGCGCGAGTGCCTCGAGCGTGGGCACGATCATCGCCACGGACGTGGACGCCGGCGACACGCGCACGTTCACCGTCACCGGCGGGACGGGTGCAACTGCGTTCAGCGTCGCTGCCGACACGGGCCAGATCACGGTCGCGAACTCCGCACTGCTCGACTTCGAGACCACGCCATCGTTTACGCTCAACGTCACCGTCGCCGACGCCGGCGCGCTCACCGACACCGCCGTCATCACCGTCACCCTGACCGACGCCAACGACGCGCCGGTGATCTCAGGCCTGCCGCCCACACGGGTCAGACCGAACCTGACGATGTCCTTCACGCCCACGGTCACCGATCAGGATGGAGATGTGCCGTTTACGTTCTCGATCGTGAACAAGCCCGCCTGGGCATTGTTCAATACACAAACAGGCACGCTCTCAGGTACCCCATCAACGTCCCAGACCGGCACGACCAGCGGGATTGTGATCACGGTCACGGATGCCGGGGGCGCCTCGTCCAGCCTTCCCGCATTCGACCTGGCCGTGGTTGCCGGACCGATCAGGTTCTTTGTGGATGCCGCGCGGGCTGGTACGGGCGGGCTTGTCTGGTCCGACGCGCTTCACGATCTCCAGACGGCCCTCACTCGCGCTACGGTGGTCGGTGACGAGATCTGGGTGGCAGCCGGGACGTACAAGCCCGCCGCCCCCGGCGGCCCGACGTCGTCCAAGTTCCAGCTCAAGGCCGACGTCAGGGTCTACGGCGGGTTCGCGGGGATGGAAACCAACATGTCCGAACGGGATTGGAAAACACACCCGACCATCCTGTCTGGGGACTTGAACGGCGACGATGGTCAGAACGTGTTGAGCGACAACGCCGTGAACGTTGTGACCAGCCCCAGCGTGGCCGGCGCCGGCGGTGCGGCGCTGGACGGGTTCACCATCACCGGCGCCAACGGCAGCAGCGGACTGCGCATCACCGCCGCCATGGCCGTGCGCAATTGCACGATCACGGAGAACTTCGCGTCCAGCAACGGCGGCGGACTCTACATCAGCGGCGGCAGCCCGGTCGTTGCCGACTGCGTCCTCCATTCGAACACCTCCGGGAACTACGGCGGCGGGATCTACGTGACCAGTAGCACCCCAGTCTTCGTCAACTGCGCAGTCGAGTCCAATGACACCGGATTCTACGGCGGCGGGGCTAGTCTCTCATCCTCTGGTTCGGTAACATTCGCGAACTGTGTCATCTCCGGGAATTCGGCGGGCTTCTACGGTGGCGGCGTCTATCGCGCGACGGGTGCTACGTTCACGCAGTGCACCATTGCCGGCAACTCGGCCCCGTACGGCGGCGGCGGTCTCTACCGAGCGACCAATTCGTCGTTCGCCAACTGCGTTGTGTGGGGCAATACGCCATCGAACACCAGTAGTTGCACCGGCCTGTCGTTCGACCATTGCGACGTACAAGGCTGCGGTGGCAGCGGGGTGTCCTGGCAGACCACGTTGGGCACGGACAACGGTGGCAACATCGACTCCGATCCGCTGTTTGCGAATGCCGCACAGCCCTCCGGACCAGATGGCGTGTTCGGCACGGCCGACGACGGCCTGGCACCCGAGGCGGAGAGCCCGTGCTTCAACGCTGGCGACAGCGGTTTGCTCCCAGCCGATCCAGCCGACTTGGACGGCGATGGCGACACGGGCGAGCTCCTGCCCCTCGACGTCGCTGGGCGGCCGCGTGCCGTGGGCACGGCAGTCGACATGGGCGCGTACGAAAACCCGAACTCCGTCCGGCCAGCTCAGGCCACCGACGATGCCTGGACCACGGCCGAGGATACGCCCCTGACCGTGCCGGCGCCCGGCGTGCAGGGCAACGACCGTGACGAGAGCCGCCGCTCGCTCAGTGCCGTGGTCACGACAGGGCCGACGCACGGGACACTGCAGCTCAGCGCGAATGGCGGCTTCCTCTACGTCCCGGCACTCAACTACAACGGTTCGGACTCGTTCCAGTACGTGCTGACCGCGGCGGCCGGCAGCGGCCCGTCGCACCCCGCCACGGTCAGCCTCACCATCACGCCGGTAGATGACGCGCCTGTGGTCGTGAATCCGATCCCCGCCCAGACGCTCGCCCTCGCTGCGTCGGTGTCGTTCAGTCTGGCTGGTGTCTTTGCCGATCCGGAGGGCGATGAGATTACCATCACGGTGGCGCAGACCGGGGCGCCGGTCGTTAGCGCCGCGATCCAGGGCGGCAATCTGGTCCTGACCGCCGGAACCATTCCCGGCACGGTCAATGTCGCGGTCACGGCCCACGCGAACGGTCTGTCAGCCGCAAGCCGCGTGTCGGTCACCGTCGGCGCCCCGGCTGCCATCGGCCTGACCTGTCCCGACAACGGCCGGATCGTACGCAAGCCCGAGACCGGCGATACGGTCAGCCTGAGCTTCACTATGGAGAATCTGCAGAGCGGCGACGAGATCCGCGTGTATGACGCGGCCGGTAACGATATCACCGCCGGCGCCTCGATCGCGTGGTCGGGCGCCACCGCGTTTGTCTCGGTGCCGTTGGATACGGACGCCGCCAGTCAGCCGGGGCTTGCCTCTCTGGGGATCACAGCCGTGGTGTTGCGGGGCGGAACGCCGGTGTTCTCCAAGGGCCTGTCTCTGACCGTGGACGCCGCGCCGCCCGTGGTGACCGCATCCATCCCCGGCGGCCGGTTCGTCCGGCCGTTCTCCTGTCCGGTGCTTCTCTCCGCCTCCGAGCCGGGCTGCAACATCCGCTACAGTATCAACGGCGATTCCGACCCGCCGCAGACGGTCCTTGGTGCGGACGCGCAGGCAGACCAGATCAACCTGACCTTCGCCGCCAACACCGTGTTGCGGTTCTACGCGGTTGACCCGGCCGGCAACGTCGGGCCTGTTGGCGTCGAGTTCTACGCCTTCGCCGAACTGCCGCCGCCGCCCGAGTTGTCGAGCAAGGCGTTCGTGAAGACCGCCGCGGGAATGACCGGGGTCTGGACGTCGGCCGGCGCGGGCCTGCGCTACCACATCTATCGCGCGACGAGTCCGTTCGATGCCATGCTGTTGAAAGAGAGCCACAGTCGGGTGTTCCCGCCGCCGCTCGGCCTGCGCGCGACCGTTGCCCCGGTCGCAGACCTGGCCTGGTGCGACACCACCATCACGCCGACCGGCGTCGACATCTTCTACGCCGTGTCATCGGTCGACGCGGACAACGTCGAAGGCGCGGCGTCCGGCCTGGCGGTCGTGGACTTGGGCAATCAGACGCCGGCCGGCAACGATGTTGCGGAAGCCGTGCGCCGGGCGGTGGCGTGGTTGGAGTCCACGCAGCAACTGCAGGGCGGCTGGGACTCGCCCGGGCGCCAGTCCGGGACCGCAACCTGCGCGGCCGTCCGAGGCCTCTCTCGTTCCCGGGCATGGCGCCTGGTGCCGCGCAACGCCAGCATGATCGACCGGGCGCTGGCATACCTTGCGGGCCGGACTCCGGCGGACAACGCGCAGTTCGCGGAGATCATTCCGGTACTGGATGCGTTTGGCCTCAATACGGCTGGCCGCAGAACGGCCCTTCTGGCCCGGGCCTCGACGTTCACGAACGAGGCCACCACCGTTTCCCTCGGCTGGGCGCCGAGCCGGCGCTCGCACCCGGATGCCTTGTGTTCCGCATTTGGTCTTCTCGTCTTCTCGCGCGACCTGACGCCGGCGCCCAGTACCTGGGACGCTCTCTTGACCATGCGCACCTATGTCTCCGGCGCCAGCCTCAACGTGGGCAACAGAACCATCAGCGGTGCAGGCCTGCGCTCTGGCAGTGGGACGACCATCGGCCGGTATGGCTGGACGCCTGGCGCGGCCGCGGCCAGTCCGCTGGTCTCGGCGCAGGTGGCCGCGGCCCTGGGTCGAAACCGTCACTCCAGCACCAACAACTACCTGTCCACATGGCCGTCCACATGGCCGTGGAGCAGCCAGTCGAACGGTGCGCTGGCCGGCAGTGTCACCGAAACCGCCGCCGCGCTCCTGCTGGCCCCAACCACGGACACCGGCAAACGCAACGCCGCCCGGAGCTTCCTGGCTCAGGCCCAGCTTGTCAACGGGTCCTGGAACAATGACGCTTGGCTGACCGGACTGTGCCTGGAGGCATTGACCGCTCCGCGCGTGCTGCTGGCCGGCGATACGCTGACAGCATCGCCCTGGGCCGCGGTGCTCAACGCCCGCGGGTTCAGTGTGACCGAGTTGCCCGTTGACGCCGGCGACGTCGATCTGATCATCGTGGCCGGTGCCACCAACCTGGACGCCATCGCCGACGCTGTCCGGCGCGTACCGATGATTGTCTGCGCCGCGGACTGCTTCCAACCGTTGGGTTTGGCGCCGCCACCATCAGAGGGCCAGCAAACCTGGGGCACAGCCAACGGCGCCTTCGTCGTGCTGCCCGACCTGCCAGGCTGCGCGTTGGCGGCCAACTTCGGCCAGGGCAGCCGCTGCGTGTACCTCGATGGAAGCGCTCTGGCCTGGGCTACGCCCGGCGCCACGGCCCTCACCGTCGCGACAGTCGACGGCGACCCGGCCAAGGCGGCCCTGTTCGCCTACGAGAAAGGGGCATGGCTGCCCTCCGCCGAACGCGCACCGGCCCGATGCGTCGGATGCTTTGTCCAGCCCGGAACGACACCTAACGACGAGGCCCGCGACCTGCTCGACGCCGCGATCCAGTGGACGCTCGGAAGGAGGGATTTCTGATGAACCGCATCCCTTCCAGCCACATGCACCACGATCCTTCTGGAGAGACCATGAACGCTCAACTCCCTGCACGCCGGCCCTGGTATGCCGTGATCGCGCCGTGTTCAATCGCGGTGTACGCCACCCTGGTGTCGATGCTCGCCACAGTTCTCTGTCACGTCGCGGCAGGTGCGGGCCTGTACCTCAGGCCAAGTGTGACAAGCCTCGCCTGCCCGGCCACGTCCGCGCAGGCGGCGGCCCTGGATGGACTGGTTGCGAGTCCTGCCACGGACACCGACGGCGACGGCTACACCGACCTGCAGGAACTCATCGCGGGGTCCGCCATGGACGATGGCGGCGCGACACCCGCCAAGATCAACCTTGCCCTGGCTCTGGCCAACGGCAGGACGGCGGACAACGTCACTATTCCGGCAGGAACCGGACTGCCGGTGGCCGGCGCCAATGGTACGCCGGACTTCGACGAGTACCTGGCGATGCTTCCCGCCGCGCCCACCGCAGTGCCCACGGTGTACCCCAGCCTGTCTCCGACGGTCGAGGCGACGTTCGAGCCGGAACTCGCGGCCTTGGCGCACAGCCTGGAGTTCAGCCCGGTCCGCATCTTCGAGTGGGTCTACAACAATATCGAGTTTGAGGACTACGAGTTGTCGCGCAAGGGCGCCTACGCGACGTTCCTGACACGGCGAGGGAACGAGTGGGACCAGTGCAGTCTCCTAGTGGCGCTCTTGCGCCTGTCGGGGGTCCCGGCGCGGTACGTGGCCGGGCACTACTACATGAGCGCCGGTGTACCACTGGAACTGCAGACAGACCAATACCGGTGGACAAGGACCACCCGCGCAACATACGTGCTGGAGAAGACGGGGGGCGGCGACCCGGGCATTCCACCAGACGTGGCGCGACTGGAGGTCGACGGCTCAGTGTTGACCCAGCCGGTGGGAGACGCCATACCCACTGATGGCCAGTACGCCAGAAGCAAGGTCGCACCCGCGGAAGGCCCCTGTTTCTGGAGTCTCGAACTGCGCCTGACAGGTGACACCGATCCGAATGGCGCCACTTCGATCCGGCTGTACATGTCATACAAGAAAGTGGTGCTGGTGCAGGCGTGGCTGAGCGTTTCGCCCGAGCACCGGAACGCGCAGCCCGGCTTGACCGCGCCGGCGCGGCAGTGGGTCGCGCTCGCGCCGTGGTGCAAACAGTACGACGTCCGGCCGGGAGTGGACCTGTTCCACGTCACGGACGCCGAGAGCCGGCTGGTCCCGACCGTGCCGACTGACCTGGACGTGCCCTACGACTACCTGACGTACACCGGCTCAGACCTGAGCTTCGACGCGCACACGCAGCTCGACGCCGTCGAGTACTTCGAGTCGGCCGTGCAAGAGTATCTGGGCACGCAGCCGGGCAGCCACGCACTGGCTGACGTGCCGCGTCTGGCCGCGATCCGGCGCGAGGCCCTGGGCGTCCTGGCGCCAGGTTTGCCCATGGACCTGGCCGTGTGCGTGCTCTCCGGCGCCGCGTCCGATGCGACGTGCGATTCGCCGCCCACCGCGGACCAGGCCTGTTTCGACCTGGAGATTCGCCGCGCCACTCTCGCCACGCCGGCGCCGCTCCAACCCATTGCCGCCTTTGCCGGGGCGCAGATTGCGGGACGGCGGCTGACGCTGGACTTCATCGAGCCGGTCTCGAACCGGCTCCGGCCGCGGCTCCTGCTCGATGGTGCGCCGCTGTGCGCTGCGCCGGCCGACACGGGCGCCTGGTTCGACAAACCGGCGAGCCCGACGGTTCCCCTCACGTCGGCCAATGCGTTCCAGGTCTACTTCCGTTGGCATTTCTCGGGCGACAGCCTCTATGCCACACCCCTGGTGCGGCCGGCCATCCGCGCCGGCGCCATTATGAGCATTTCGGTGGATTCCCTGGCGGCGTCACCGGCCGCCGTGGCCCAGCTCAAGACGGAGATTGAAGACAGGAACGCGACCGACGCATTGAGTACGGACACAGCGGTCCGCGAAGGGTACCTGGGCCGCTGCGCCGTACTGCTATCGGAGACCTTCAACTCGCGTTTCGCCGAAGACACGCGCCGAATCGATGCGCTGATGAACGTCACGCGGCTCCACGCGGACGCGACCCACAACCTCACCCTCATCTGGACGTACCCCGGCGATCCCACCGGCGTGACCGCGGCCCAGCTCGAGAACGCCAGCGCCTTGGGCTTGGCCGCCGGTTGGCGCATCGACGCCACCTACACCCTCGCCAGCGCGTACCAACCGGACTCGCCGCTCACCACCTGCACCGACATGACCAGCCCGCTCGGGCACCTGGCCGCGATGCTGGTCGGCGGCGCCGGCTCCTACAACGAAGCGCGCATCTTCGAAGACTGGCAGGGCACACCGGCCCTGTCTACCGTGGCCGGGTTCTTCCTCGCCATTGCCGACGCCAACGGGACAGGGAACCAATTGGCGGTCTTCGGACCCGGTACGCCTGAGGCCACCATCTCGAGCGCCTTGAACGCGGCGCCACCGGGGCTGCAGATCCCGAGCACGGCCAAGACGGCCATTGTCAGCGACGTCGCCGCCGGCGCCACGGTGATCACCCCAACCCAGGTCTGCCAGATCCTCTACCCCGGCGATAGCGACCTTGCCGGCCAGGTCGCGGTCCAGTCCGACGTGCGCCTGACCGACAACCCCGCGTCGATCGGCTGGACCTTCGGCCAGTTCAACGGCGGCAAGAGCGACAAGGCGAAGGACGCGGCGGCGTGGAACATCCGCACCCAGGCGCCGTTCACCAATGCCGCCGCGCGCACCGTGCACACCGCCGGCGACCCGATTGACCTGGTCACCGGCGAGTTCTACCTCGATGAACCCGCCGACCTCGCGGCCAAGACCCGCGGCCGGCTCATGTTCGGCGTCGCGCGCTCGTACCGCAGCCAGCTCGAGTACAACGGCCCGTTCGGCTATGGCTGGGCCTGGTCGCACGCGGACAGCCTCACGGTCCGCTCCACCGAACGGTTCCTGCTCTGCACCGCCACGCGCCAGCCCATCGCGTTCAGCAAACCCTGGCTCGCGAAAGCGTTCACGTTCACCCCGGCCAACACCGGCCTCCGCAAGCCGGCCTCCATCGCGGGCGGCGAGTTCGACTTCGAAAACCTCTACGCCGGACAGCGCATCGTGATCGCAAACGGCAGCTCCGCGACCCCGGACAACGAAACGGCGTTTACCATTGCCAGCATCGAGACCGAGCCGGGCAAAGCCACGCTGTACCTGGACGAGACCACCCTGGCCGGGTCGGGGGCGCTGAACGTGATCCTCGCGCTCGAAGACCTGCGGTCCGGCGCCGGGAAGACGCTCACCTTCACGCCGGCGGGCGCCTCTTTGGCCAGCATCGCCGCGGGCGACGCCGACGCGATGAAGCACTTCAAAGCCGGCGACACGGTCCGCGTGCTGGGAGGCGCGAACAACAACAAGACCGCCGTCATCGATTCGTTCTCCGCCAACCGTTTCACGGCGTACCTCAAGTCCGGGAACGCGATCGTCGCCCAGAGCGGCGGCGCCATTCTGGTTCGGGACGAGATCCTGCCCCCGCCGGGTGTCACACTCACGCTGGCCGCGGAAACCGACCCGCTCACACCCGCCGCGTGGCGCGTCACAACCCCGGACGGTGCGGAAACCGGCTTCGACGCCGACGGGTTCCTTGTCCACAAGGCCGACTCCGACGGCAACCGGCTCACATTCGAGTACGACGCACAGGACCGCCTGATCGCCATCCATGACCCGGTCAACCGCGTGCTCAACCTCACGTACGGCGCGCCCGGCAGCGGTGCGGAGTACCACGTCGTGCAGGTCGCCGATTTCACCGGCCGCTGCGTGCGGTACGAGTACGACGCGCGCGGCGACCTGACCGCGTTCATCGACGCGCTCGAAAACACCTGGCACTACGCGTACCTGCACGACCAGGAGAACCCGCTGAACAACCACAACCTGGGCCGGCAGACCCTGCCCGATGGCGACTGGCTCGACATCGGCTACTACAAGAACGACACCGTGTCGCGCCACACCCGCACCGACGGCGCCACGTTCAACTTCCAGTACTCCTGGTACAACCGCTACGCTGAGACCTGGAACGAGGAAGGGTTCTACCGCAAGGTCTTCTACAACCCGAACTGGGACGTGATCCGCGTCGAGTCCGAGGATGGGACCCTGGAGCTGTCCGAGTACGACGCCGCGCACAACCTGACCGCGCACACCGACGACAACGGCTGCAAGACCACGTACACCTATGACGCGAGCCGCAATCTGACCTCGATCCGCGACCCGCTCGACCACACCTGGTTCTACAAGTGGGAAACGATCGCCGGCAGGTTCAACCGCCAGACCGCGCAGATCGACCCGAACGGCGTGCTCGGCCAGTTCTACTATGACAGCCTGGGCCGCCTGGCGCGCGCCGAGGCCGCGGTCAGGAAAGGCGTCACCGGTGCCGTCACCGCAGACACCAAGGAAGTCCTCTGGTCCGGCGGCACGCCCTGCACCTTCGCCTCAACCGGCAACGTCGAGCGCGGCACGGTCGAGTTCGACTACGACGCGTTCGGCAACCTGAGCGCGAAGCGCCAGTACCTGGCCGCGAGCCCGGGGGCGCACTTGACCACAACCCTGGCCTACGACCTGGACGGCATTGGCCTGGTGCGGACCGTCGACCCGAACGGCAACACCACGCACTACCTCTACGATGACCTGCGCCGCGTCGTCGCGGTCACCGACCCGGCCGGATACGTGACCCAGGCTGAGTACAATGCCGCCGACCTGCCCGTCCGCAAGGTCAGCCCGGACGGCGCCGTCACGGAACTCGAGTACGACGCGAACCGCCGCCCGGTCCGCACCATTGCCCCGAACGGCGCAATCTCGGAACTGGTCTACGGCAGCCCATTCTACACCGACCACAAGGACCGCGTTCTGGCCGAAATCGACGCGCTGGGGCGCCGCGTGGATCACGAGTACGACGCGCGCGGACTCCGCACCGCCACGGCCGACCGCAACGGCAACCTCACCGAGTTCTTCTACGACGCGGCCGGCCGCCTGGTCGAAACCGTCGACGCGCTCGGCAACTCGACACGCGTGCGCCGCGATGGCAATGGCAACATCGTCGAGAGCATCGACCCGCGCGGGAATGTCACGCGCTTCGTCTTCGACGCCGCGAACCGCCCGACGCTCCAGTACGAGGCCTGGGGCGCGCGCCGCGCCGTCCAGACCGAGTACGACGACTATGGCAACGCGACCCGCGTCAGCCGCGGCACCTGCAACTCGACCGGTGCGTTCTCCGCCTTGGACTGGACCGACTTCATCTACGACGCACGCGGCCACAGGACCCGCGAAGTCCGCAACGCCGGGTCCGCGTACCCCGCCGAACGGCGCGTCACGGAGACCGACTACGACGCGCTCGGCCGCGTTACCGAGGTCCGCGAAGGCGACGGCTCCTCGTTCCTGCGCCGCACCACGTTCGCGTACGATGTGAACGGCAACAAGACCGCCACGACCGTGTACGCCTGGGAGAACAGCGCCTGGGTCGCACAGCAGACCTCGTCTGCCACCTACGACAGCCGCAACCTCACGGCCACCGCGACCGACCCGCTCGGCCGCGGCGCCACGTTCTTCCACGACGCCGCGGGCCGCACCACCGGCGAACGCCGCGCCTACACCGACGGCGCCAACACGCAACTCTGGCAGTGGAAGCAGAACGTCTTCGACGTTATGGGCGACCCGGTCCGAACCCGCACCTTCGTGAGCGCCGAGGCGGACGGCCGCACCTCCAGCCAGACGCTCACCGGCGAGAGCTTCTTCTCCTACGACCTGCTCCGGCGCCAGACCACCGCCACCGACGCGCTCGGCAACACCACCGCCTACGTCTACGACCCCAACGGCAACCGCGTCGCCGTCGTCGCCCCTTCCGGTTCCACTCCGCCAACCTCCAACCACGAACCGCCGACTACCTACACCTGGTACGACGCCCTGAACCGCCCCATCGCGGCCCGCGACGCGCTCGGCAACTGCGCCTGGACCGAGTACGACGCCGCCGGCAACGTCACCGCCGTCATCGACGCGCTCGGGAATCGCACCCTGCGCGAGTACGCCGACGGCAACCACCTCACCGCTCAGACCGACCCGCTCGGCAGCCGCACCACGTTCGCCTACGACAGCCGCGGCCGCCAGGAAACGGTCACCGACCCGCGCAATCACACCACCACTACCGCGTACGACAACCTCGACCAGCCCATAGCGCTCAGCACCACGGTCACGGTTTACAACAGCAATGGCACGACCACACCAAATACGCCGGTCACCACCACGACCGCCTACGACGCGCTCGGCCGCGCCTCGCTCGTCACCGACCCGCGCAACACCCAGACCGAGACACGCTACAACGTCCTCGACAAACCCGTCATGGTCATCCAGGCCCGGGGCAGGGACGAGCAGACCGTCACCCGCTACGAGTACGACGCCGCCGGCCAGCTCCTGCGCGAGAAACGCGGCCTGGACAACGAGTACGACGACATCCCCGTCTCGACGGATGCGAAAGTCATCACCGCCTACGAGTACGACGCACTCGGCCGCAAGATCAGCGCCACGGTCGGCGCCGGCCTCGCCGGCGCGCTCACCACCACCTCGTCCTGGCTCGACCGCCAGCACACGCTCGTCGAGACCAGCCCGTACGGCGTCACCGCCACCACCGTGTTCGACCTGCTGGGCCGCAAGGTCCAGGCCATCGACGCGGCCGGCAACACCACCACGTTCGCGTACGACAGCCGCGGCAACCTGGTCCAGACCACCCCGCCCGCCGGCGTCCCGGACGCACCCGTCACCTACACCTACGACGCGCTGAACCGCCGGCCTTCCACCACCCAGGCCGGCGCCACCGCGTACACCGCCTACGACGAACTCGGCCGTGTTTCCGCCGAACTCGACCTCAAAGGCATCGCCACCCTGCACTACTACGACGCCGCAGGCCGCCAGGTCATGACCGTCGCCGCCGCCGACACCGCCGACGAGGCCACGACCAAGTTCCAGTATGACGCGAACGGCAACCTCCTCAAAGTCATCGACGCCAACCACACCAACGCCACCACACTCGGGGTCGCCGACTCCGAGGTCGCCATCACCACCTACGCCTACGACGAACTCAACCGCCGCTGGAAGGAAACCGACCCGGACGCGAACTACCAGACCGTAACGTACGACGCGGCCGGCAATCCGGTTGAAACCCGACTGCGCAGCGGTAGAGTCATTACCCGGGTGTTCGACGCGCTGAACCGCGTCACGGACGTGCGCGAGGGCGCGACGTCATTGCAGGAGTTCGGCTACGACCGGCAGTCGCGCATGACGTTCGCCACGGACTACAACGCGGACGTGCCCAGCGGCGAGCGACGCACGCACACCGTCGAGTTCACCTACGATTTTGCCGGACGCACCACGCACGAGGCGCAAAGCGACGAGGTGTATTCTGGCTCGCGGGGACTCGGACCTTTGGGACCGCGTCATGTGAACACGGCGTATTCCGCGCCGGGCACGGCGGGCAGCGGCCTGAGCCTGAAAGTCACGCAGACCTGGCCGTCTGGCGGGCGCGTTTGGGAGCGCCGCTCGGACACGGCCGGGCGGCTCTGCGGGATCAAGGACATGAGCACGAACAACCTCGCGACCGAGTGGACCACGTTCGACGGCCTGAACCGGCCGGGTGCGGAGTCCGCGTTCAACACGACCGGCGCCGGTGTGCTCAGCACCGGGTTCACGTACGATGCACGGGGCCGTGAGTCCAGTCGCGTGACCGCGGCAACTGCCGGCGGTGCCACGCTGTTCGGCGGCCTGACCGGGTATGACGCGAACGGGAACATCGCTTCCGAACAGCTCTCGGGTACGGCCGTACCCGCCGCCGCCGGCGCGACGCGCAGTCTGGGCTACACGCACGACGACCTCGACCGCCTGACCCTGCAGGACAGGCCAGCCGGCGAAACGGACCCGGTGTGGCAGTACGACCCGGTCGGCAACTGGACGTACACGAACGAGTACTGGGGGGGCGAAACCCGCACGGTCAACGCGGAGAACGAGTACACCAGCCTGGCGCAAGGCACGCCCCAGTACGATGCCTGCGGAAACCTGACCTCGTTGACGTTCACCCCGGGCAGCCCCCAGCGTTTCGTCTATGACTGGGCCAATCGCCTGATCCTGGTCACGGACGCGCTGAATCATCTCGTGGCAGCCTACACGTATGACGCGTTGAACCGGCGCATCACCACGAAGCGGGCCTCCGGCGTGGTCACGACCTGGGCCTATGACGGGGCAAACCTCGTGCAGGAGTACACGTACACCACGCTGGTCCGCACCTGGCTGTACGGCGCCGGCATCGACCAGCCCGAAGTCATGATCGCCGAACCGTCCGGCGCCCGCTACTACTACCTGCGCGACCGCCGCAACTCCGTCGTCGCACTCGCCAACGCCGCCGGTGCTATCGTCGAGTCCTACGACTACACCCCGTTCGGCATCATGACGATGCGCAACGCCAGTGGCGCGGTGATCACGAACTCCGCCTGCAGCAATCCCTTCGGCTTCACCGGCCGCCAGTGGGACGCCGAGTCCCGCCTCTGGTATTACCGCAACCGCATGTACTCGCCCGTCCTCGGCCGCTTCCTCCAGCGCGACCCGTCGGGGTTTGTCGATGGGTACAATCTCTACGCCTATGTCACCAATAACCCACTCAGGTTCACCGATCCGATGGGGCTCGATCCGCAGACGGTCATGAACGTGGGGATCTTCTTCGACGGCACGTGCAACCGCAAAGGGTTCCCACGACAGTTCGGCGCCGATACAAATGTGGCGATCCTGAGCGACATGTACCTCAGCGCCGGCGGCCGGCAGATCTACGAAAGAGGCGTTGGCACCGCGGTATTGAACCTGTTTGGCCACACCTTCAGCAATCCCCTGGATCTGGTGGCCGGCGGCCTGATGGGGTATGGCGGCCAGGCGAGAGTTGAAAGCGCGTACGCCCAACTGGCCGCGATATACCGCGCCAATCCTGGCGCCCAGATCAACGTGGATGTTTTCGGGTTCAGTCGTGGCGCGGCCGAGACCCGTGACTTCGCCAACTACGTCTATGCCCACGGCGACCCGACGCAATGGCAATCACGGTTTCTTCTCCCTGACCGCACTGCTGGCACGCCACCTGCCATCCGGTTCATGGGGATATTCGACACGGTGCCGTCGTTCGGCATCCCCGGGAATGCTTTGGACTTCGGCCTGGACCTGGAGATTCCATCCAACGTGGGATCGGTGCGGCACGCCATCGCCCAGAACGAACTGCGCCCGTTCTTCCCACTGGCGTCAGTTCTTCCCTATGAGGGTTACGTCGATCCTGCGGGCCGCATTGTCGAGAGGTTCTTCCCGGGCGTTCACTCGGACGAGGGTGGGGGCTACCCGGACAACAACCTGGCATCGCGTCAGGCCATGGACTGGGTCGCGTCAGAAGCATTGGCGGCGGGTGCGCCACTTGGCCCCGTCCCGGCGGCAGCGTACCAGGACAATGGTGGCCCGCTATACCACGATTCACGGTACTTCCCGGACAAGGTCCGCAACCTGCTGCAAAGCGCTGTTGGGCTCACGCCGCACCGTGCGGTCAACTACTATCCCCACTCTACCGGACGCCAGGTTCTGGACTGGGTCACACTGCCCCTTGCGGCGTTGCAGATGGTAGCGACCCTGGGAGGGGAACTCGCCGCGGCCGTGCCGCGCTCGATCCTGGGTGCCGTCGGCCTGGACGCCAAGGCATGGGCGAGCGCGCTCCCGTCCTATCCGCATCAAGCACTCGATACACAATCATACCAGTCGGTCGCGCCAGACTCTGACGGACTCTCGCGGTTCAACCAAACCACGCTCTACTCTGGACACAGTCTGGACGTGGACATGGGTACTGGCGACGTCCGATACCAACCCTACGGGTTCTCGGTCTCCGGCGGCCAGAGTGCGCCGTTCTCTACCGTCCGTCGGCCCGCGTACGGTCGGGGCACCATGACTAGCATGCCGGTCCCGACAGACACGGTGCGAGGGTTCTTCAAGTAGTCTTCTACGAACAGTCAGGAGGCCCATTCCATGTTCCGCGCCACCACTGTCAGTCTTGTTCTTCTGCTCGCTTGCAACGGCTGCGTTGCACCGCACTACAGCGTCGTACTGGAAAATGCTACCGCTCTGTGGCTTCGTCCAGCGCGTGTCACCTACGAGGACTATCATTCTGGCAACGGTGGGCTCGGACCGAGACTGATTCGCAAAGATGGCTCATGTTTTGCCTCCGCGCGGCTAGACGAGCCGATCTACGCACCCATCCCCGAACTCGCCGTGATCGAGTACAAGACGGACGACGGCGTACTGCACCGGACGGTGGTCGAGGTGGGCCCGGTGGTCAAGGGCAAGGCCATCAACGGAGGCCAACTGATCTTCACCATTGAGGACATCGACAAGGTCGCGGTGCGGTTTGAGACCGACCGGGACTTGCGCGAAGAAGCTGACCGCCAGCGCCAGGAGTGCAAGCGATACCGTGAGCGGCAAGAGGCGGCGGCGCCGCCGGTTCCAGTTCCGGGCCAAGGCCCGCCATCAACGACACCAGCGAAGGGCTCCGGCCAGTGAGCGACGGACAAGGAAGGCCCCTCATGACCTCAATGTCACGATGCTGGATGACGGTGGCCGCAACCGTCGTGCTCTGTGGGTGTGTGGCGTTCCCCCCGGCGTATGAGGTGCACCTGACCAACCGCACGGGCGCGGACGTGTCCGACGCGTGCGTTTGGTACAGCACGTTCCACACCCGTCCAACCCCGGTCCTGGCACCGGGTCAGACCGTAACCGAACGCGTCTCGCGTTCCATCCCGGCCCGGGCCATCGTCGAGTTCCGAACGGCGGACGGGGCCCGGCACCGCCTGGTGGTCAATCTCGCCGACCCGGTCTACGGCGACGCCTACTACCGTGGCGCGCCGGAACCACGCATCGGTGGCGCCACACTCGAGTTCACGGTCCGCGACCTGGACACCGCCGAGGTGCAATTCCGGCCTGGTCCTTGACGCCATCACGACAAGGTTAGCCTGTCCCTTTGATGCGCGCTACGAGTACGACGCCGCCGGCCAGCTCCTGTATGAGAAGCGCGGCCTGGACAACGAGTACGACGACATCCCCGTCTCGACGGATGCGAAAGTCATCACCGCCTACGAGTACGACGCACTCGGCCGCAAGGTCCGCGCCACGGTCGGCGTTGGCATGACGGGTGCGCTCGCCACCAACTGGGCCTTCCTCGACCGCCAGCACACGCTCGTCGAGACCAGCCCGTACGGCGTCACCGCCACCACCGTATTCGACCTGTTGGGCCGCAAGGTCCAGACCCTCGACGCCGCCGGCAACACCACCACGTTCGCGTACGACGAACGCGGCAACCTCCACCAGACCACGCCACCCGACGGCGTCCCGAACGCACCGGTGGACTATACCTACGACGCACTCAACCGCCGCATCGCCACCACCCAAGCACGCGGCACCGCGGACGAGGTCAGCGCCCACACCGCGTACGACGAACTCGGCCGCGTCAGCGCCGAGCTCGACTTCAAAGGCATCGCCACGCTCCACTACTACGACGCCGTCGGTCACCAGATCATGACCGTCGCCGCCGCCGACACCGCCGACGAGGCCACCACCAAGTTCCAGTACGACGCCAACGGCAACCTCACCAAGGTCATCGACGCCAACCACACCAACGCCACCACGCTCGGGGTCGCCGACGCCCGACCTCAACTGAGGGGTCTGCGTAATATTGTCCATTGCGTACAAGCATGTTATATTATTTGATTATGCTCAGTTGTAGGCTTAAATCGTTTATGGTGAGCACGCGGGAACTATGGCGTCAGAATTATGGCTTCCGTAAGTTCTTCTAGGTAAGTAATATACGCTT
>Ga0156402_1378_pt1 | contig 19086 bp, 7 predicted proteins | sample RifOxyA3_FD_108045 | JGI IMG/M metagenome (GOLD analysis project Ga0156402, IMG submission 108045) | Lentisphaerae bacterium RIFOXYA12_64_32 | reverse complement strand
CGCCCCGCGGGCGCCTGCCTTCGCGGAGCCGCTACGGCAGGCATGCAAGACCCGCGGCGGCGCGAACCGGCACGAGTAACACCAACCTATGATCGGCCGCTCTGCCGGCCGGGGGGCGCTGACGCACCACTGCGCCTCTCCTTGCATCTCGCGCACCAGGACGGTATGAGCAAAAAAGACAAGTGGTTGCGCAATTACGCCCTTTACGGTTTGCGGTATGTGAGTTAACTTCACCGTATATCCGTTGGACATTACCTCCGCGCAAAAAGAGCAATAATGGGAGACGCCACCATGTCACAGGGTAATCTTGACCAACTGATCCGGCGCAATACGGCATTCCTCGGCAACCTGTTTCGGCGCGGCCCGTTCGAAGGGCACGGGTTCATCTGCCACCCGCCGAGCAAGCCGTCGTACCAGAACCCGCTCGGCGACTACACGCTCTCGGACCGGCCGGTGTCGGAGTGGGTGCCGGACCTGGTCGAGAACTACCGGCAGCAGTGCGAGTTCCTCGAGAAGCTCGGCGACCACAACGTGCCCATGGTTGGACTCATGACCGGCACGCACCTGTACGCCGCCGCGGTCGGCTGCAAGGTGCACCGGTATCCGGACACGAACCCCGCCGCGCTGCCGCTGGTGCGGACCTCGCAGGAAGCGGACGCGCTCGCCGAGCCGGATGTCTGGAAGTCGCCGACGCTGTACCGCGTCTTCGAACTCGCCGAGGCGGTGCGCAAGGAACTCGGCCGCGACGTGTACTTCGGCCCGCCCGACATGCAGAGCGGGTTCGACTCCGCCAGCCTGGTCTGGAACAAGGAAGATTTCTTCTGCGCCATGATCGCGGAACCGGACGCGGCCAAGCGCTTGATCGGCAAGTGCGCGAGCCTGTACAAGAAGTTCCTGCTCGCGCTGCGCAAGGAAGTGCCCACGTGCAGTCCGGCGCACTGCCCGCGGCCCTGGGCGCCGCCGGACCTGGCGCCCTGGCTCTCGAACGACGAGTGCGGCGCGTTCAGCACCGAGATGTTCGAGGAATTCTGCCTGCCCGAACTGCAGGACCTGAGCTCGACGTTCGGTGGCCTCGGCATGCACTGCTGCGCCGACGCAGACCACCAGTTCGAATCGTTCAAGAAGATCCCGAACTTCTACGCCTTCAACCGCGTGCCGGCCAAGCGCAGCGGCGGCTGGCTGGAACTGTTCAAGCACTTCAGCGGCCCGGCCGCGCCAGTGCACGCCGTCGGCTGGCAGTCGGCCAAAGACGTCAAAGCCACCATCGACATGGCCGGGCCGGGCACGCGCTTCGTGTTCGTCTACAGCGACGCGAACCTCGACGCCTGTCGCGCCTGGCTCGATGCGGTGCACGACATCGCACCGGTGGCCGTGGCGTAAGACGGAATGCGGGGGCCTCCCGCCCCCGCGCCCCCGGCCAAAGGGCGTCATTGACTCCCTCTGGACTCCCTTGATTTGCCGCCGGGAATGCGGGGGACGCGCCACGCGTCCCCCGCATTCCCGGCGGCGGAGCCGTCCTCGTCGCGAGCGGCCTTCAGCCGCACGCGACGAGGAGAAAGACCAGGGCAGGCGACCTGCGGCCTAGGCGGCCGCTTCGCCGTGCGTGATTGAGTTCCCCGGGGCGGGGGCTCAGGACTGCACAAGGTTCCGGCCTGTGCAACACGCCTGGCGGGCCGCACCGTGAAGTAGGGCAAGGCTCCAGCCTTGCCGAATGCCTTCCGCTTGAGACGACCGCGCCAAGTCACTCGCAGAACAGGCGACGGCATCGAGACCGGCAAGGCTGGAGCCTTGCCCTACTTCGTCCGAACGCCGCCGAGCGGGAAGGTACGCCCCCCCCCAAAAAAAGCCGTTCCGCATTGGCGCTGGCTACGCGAAGGTGCGCAGGAAGCGCTGGTGGAACTCCAGCGCCTGCTCGACCTGGTCGAGCTCGACGTACTCGACGGCGCCGTGCGCGCGGTCGATGCTGCCCGGACCGAACACCAGGCAGGGAATGCCCGCTGCCGCGAGCTTGCTGGCGTCGCAGCAAAAGGGCACCCCGCACGGCGCGCCGTTCAGGCCCAGGTCGCGCAGGACGCGGGACGCGACCTGCACCACGCCGGCATCGCTGTCGGTCTCCAGAGCTTGATCCACGAGCAGCGGTGGTTCCATTTCGACCTGCAGGCCGGGCACGCGCGCCGCCAGCTCGTCCAGCAGGCGCTGGTAGTGGCTGAGCACCTCCTCGGTGCGTTCGCCCGGCAGCATGCGCCGATCGATCTGGATCGCGCACTGATCCGGCACGAAGTTCACCTGCACGCCGCCGCTGATCAGGCCGACGTTGCAGGTGGCGGGGCCGAGCAGCGGATGCGCGTGCGCCGCCAGGCGCGGCTGGTCCTCGTCCAAGGCCAAGACGACGCGGGCCATGTGGGTGATGGCATTCACGCCAAGGTGCGGCCGCGCACTGTGCGCCGCCTTGCCGTGCACGACGATGCGCCACCGAACCACGCCCTTGGTGGCAACTACCGCGCGCAGTTCCGTGGGCTCGGACACGATGGCCGCCGCGGCGCTCAGGCCGTCGCGGAGCCGCAGCACGCCGCGGAACGAGAACTCCTCGTCCACCACGGTCGCGAGCCACACGTCGCAGGGCGGCGTGAAGCCGTCCTCTTTCAGCGCCGCGACCGCGTGCATCATGGCAGCCAGGCCTGCTTTCGTGTCGCAGGCGCCGCGGCCGTACAGTCTGCCATCCTCGATCCGCGGCTCCCACGGCGGAATGGTCATGCCTTTTGTAGACACCGTGTCCATGTGCGCTTCCAGGATGACGCGCCGGCCGGGGTCGCGCCCCGGCAGCCGCGCGATGACATTCGGGCGGTTGGGCAGCACCTCCTGCTCCCAGGCCTCGATGCCGCGCTGTTCGAAGAAGCCCCGCACGTAGCTCGCGACCTCGCGCTCGCCCGGCCCGCCCTCGTAGAAGGCGTTCACGCTGTTGATGCGGACCAGGTCGGCCAGGGTCTGAATGAGAGGCGTAGGTTTCACTGCTGCGGGGTCCCCGTGCACAGTCGCTCCGGATCGGCCGTGTAGTTGCGAAGGCAGACAAGGAAGAAAACACGACGGCAAGGGTGCCGCTGCGCGCGGGCACTCGGGCCGCGCCGCCATTGTCCCCTCTCGTCAGGTCCCGCCCGCCAGCACCGGCTTGCCGTCCGTCGCGAGCTCAATGTCAAGGCAGTGCGCCACCGTGGGCGCGAAGTCGATGATCTCCGCTTCCGGGACCACCGTGCCGCGGTGCCGGTCCGGGAGCGCGCCGCCACCGACCATGAACAGGGTGCGCCGGCAGTCGTCGGCGCGGCGGGCGGTGGCACGGTTCTTCTCGAAGTCCCAGACGTAGCAGTCGTACGGGTCCTGGTGGTTGCTGCAGTAGTTGGCCAGGTCCTTTTCCGCAATGCCGCGTTTCCGCCCTTCCTCGACCGCGACGCTGCAGGTCACGTGGCAGCCGTGGTCCGACCCGACGAACAGGTATGTGTCCCGCCACCATTCCTTCTCGCGCAGAAAGTGCATCACGCTCCAGAGGTACCGGTCGAGCATCTGGATCGAGTGGTGCTTGTCCTGCGTGTACGCGGCGCCGTCCTTGAAGACCGGGCAGTTACCCGTCTTGTCGTACTGAGCCAGGTACAGCAGCACCATCTTCCACTCCGGGTTGGCCAGCATCCACGAAAACGCGTGCTGCATGGTGATGAAGTCGGAGTAGTAACTGCCCCAGCCCATGGTGCAGTCGGGCGCTTTCCACCAGCCGGTCTGCATCCAGGCGTCGGACCCGAACGCCGCGACCTTGCCCGCCGGGTGGCTCTTCTTGCAGGCGGACAGGATCGTCGGAATCGGCGCGATCTCATCGAAGCCCCAGTACGGGTCGACCTTCGGCGACGCCTTGGCGCGATACGAGCCCGACGCCAGGTAGCGCATGCCGTGCGGCGTGTTGCACGTGCCGCGGTTCCACGACCGGACAAACACACCCTGGTCGCGGAGTTCGCGGAATGTCGGCAGCAGTCCAGCCTGGACGTAGCCGTCCACGTTCGGCGCGCACAGGCCCGTGGCCGGAACGCGGATCCCGTCCTGCGCGTGCCCCGAAACCATGTCCATGATCAGCAATAGTGAACGTTTCATGCCGGGACTCCTACCCTATCGCTTCTCGCAATTCTCGTCGCAATCGTGTCTCGCTGACTGCCACTTTGCGACGTCCAGATCGAGGAGCGATTGCGAAGACGATGGCGACAGCGACTGCCCATCTATCATTCCTCTTTCATCCGAGTTTGGCACTGCGCCTCTGATCTGTGGGATGCGAATCCGCGGCTCAATGTAGGCGCACGTGCCGTGAAAGCAACGCCCCGTGGCCGGCCGCGGCGCGCTGGGCCCCTTGACGGCGGTTGCCCGCACGGCTAAGTTCACCACCAGTCCCGCGCAGCCAGCAGGATGAGGTCGATGATGACAGTCCAGGCACGACTGAACGCGCTGTCGCGATCGTCTTCGCCATCGCTCCTCGATCTGGACGTCGCTGGGTGGCCGCCATCGAGAAACGATTGCGACGAGGATTGCGAGAAGCGATTGTCGGGTAACGAAGGAGGAAAACATGAGCATTCTGGATCGTTTCTCGTTGAAGGGCAAGGTGGCGTTGGTGACCGGCGGTGCGGGGTTGTACGGGCGGCAACTGGTGCAGGCCGTGGCCGAGGCGGGAGCGACGACATTCACCGCGGCGCGCAATCTCGATGGCCTGGAGACGGTGGCGGCCGGATTGCGCCGCCAGGGCCTGGACGTGACGGCGCTGTCGTATGACCAGGCCGATGAGCCCTCGATCCTGAAGCTGCGCGACGCGATCGTGAAGCGCGCCGGGCGGCTCGACGCGCTGGTGAACAATTCCGTGTCCCGGCCGATGAAGAAGGGCTACAAGGACGACGTTGCGGCGTTCGCCGCGAGCATGCATGTGAACGCCACCGGGCTGTTCGCCATCACGCGTGCTTTCGGGGATGTCATGGCGGAGTCCGGCAGTGGCTCCATCGTCAACATCGGCTCGATCCAGGGCCTGATCGGGCCGGACCCGACTATCTACCGGGGAACCGAGATGAGCGGCTGGGCGCCGGACTATTTCTTCCACAAGGGCGGCATGGTGAATTTCACGCGGTTCACCGCCAGCTACTACGGCGCCCGCAACGTGCGCTGCAATTGTGTCGCGCCGGGCGGGTTCCGCACCGAAAAGCACCCCGAGCCGTTCGTGCGCCAGTACAGTGACCGAACGTTCCTCGGCCGCCTGGCCAACGACGAAGACCTGATGGGTATCGTGGTGTTCCTCGCCTCTGACGCGGCTGCCTACATTACCGGCGCCACCATTCCGGTGGACGGCGGCTACACGGCCAAGTAGGGTATGCGCCAGCCCTGTTCATGCCGCTGCGCCAGCCGTGGCCAGCGTGCACAGCCTTCGAGCGCGACACCCGCAGAGGAGCACCGGTCATGGCAACCCCAAGGCGCCCGAACATCCTTTTCTTCTTCACCGACGACCAGCGGTTCGACACGCTTCGCGCCCTCGGCAACCCGCACATCGTGACGCCGACCATGGACTGGCTCGCGGCGAACGGCACCGCGTTCACGCACGCTCACATCATGGGCGGCTCGTGCGGCGCGGTCTGCATGCCGAGCCGCGCCATGCTCAACACCGGCCGCACGCTGTATCGCATCCAGGACTGCGGCCAGCAGGTGCCGGGCGAGCACGTGCTGCTCGGCGAGGCGCTGCGCCAGACCGGCTACGCCACGTTCGGCACCGGCAAGTGGCACAACGGCCGCAGCGCCTACGCGCGCAGCTTCAGCGACGGCGACGAAATCTTCTTCGGCGGCATGAACGACCACTGGAACGTCCCCGCCTACCACTTCGACCCGACCGGCAAGTATGAGGGACGCCTGCCGTTCTGCGAGAACTGGGCGTTGTCCAACACCGTGAAGCAACGCGAGGGCGACCATGTCACGGCGGGCAAGCACTCGAGTGAACTGTTCTGCGATGCGACCATCGCGTTCCTGAACCGGCATGACTTCCGTCAGCCGTTCTTCGGTTACGTCGCGTTCATGGCGCCGCACGACCCGCGCACCATGCCGAAGCCGTACCTGGAGATGTACGACCCGGAACGCATCCCCCTGACCGCCAACGTCATGGGTGGGCATCCGTTCGACAACGGCGAGCTGCACATCCGCGACGAGCAGCTCGAGAAGTGGCCGCGCACGCCCGAGGCGATCCGCCGGCACCTGGCTGAGTACTACGCCATGATCACGCACGCCGACGCCAACATGGGCCGCGTCCTCGACGTGCTGCGCGCCAAGGGCCAGCTCGACAACACCGTCATCGTCTTCTCCGGCGACAACGGGCTGGCGCTCGGCCAGCACGGGCTGATGGGCAAGCAGAGCCTGTACGACCACAGCGTGCGCGTGCCGCTGGTGTTCGCCGGGCCCGGCGTGCCGCGCGGCGAGCGGCGCGACGCCTACGCCTACCTGCTTGACATCTTCCCGACGCTCTGCGAACTGACCGGCGTGCCGGTGCCGGACTCCGTCGAGGGCCGCAGCCTGGTCCCGGTGCTGCGCAGTCCGCAAGCCACGGTGCGCGAGACGCTGCACCTCGCCTACCGGCACCTGCACCGCGGCGTGCGCGACCGCAGGTTCAAGCTCATCGAGTACGTGGTCGACGGGCGGCGCACCACGCAACTGTTCGACCTGGTCGCAGACCCGTGCGAACTCCGCAACCTCGCCGCCGCCCCGGGCTATCACCAGGACCTGGAACGGTTGCGCAAGGAACTGCGCCGCTGGCGTGACGAACTGGGCGACGACCGGGCAGGCCAAGGCGCCGACTTCTGGCGCGGCTATGACGCCGGCACCGGGCAGAGCGCGTAGGGGACAGGCGGCCGGTGGTTTGTCGAGGGAATCGAGTGAATCGACTGGATCGAGAGAATCGACGGTCGACTTCCTCGATTCACTCGACTCTCTCGATCACTCCAGTCCCGGAAAGCGCGTAGGGGACAGGCGTCAGCCGCCTCTGTCAGGTCCGTATCCCGCCCCGGTTTACTCCTCGAAGACCACGACACTCCAGCCTTTGACGGTCGGCAGAGTCACGCTCGCATACCCGTCCTGGACCGTCACCGGGAGTTCCGTCCGACTCGGGGCGAGGTAGACCTTGCCGGGTTTGGCGCCGTCGAGCCGCAGGCTGACGCTGACGTCCGGCATGTGGATCGGTTCCTCGATCATGTCGACCATGGCGCCGCGCCGTTCCGGGACGTACCCCATGACGTACACCATGCGCCGCTTCGGCTGCGCCGTGACCGAGACGCGCGCGAACGAGGGCAGGTTGCCGGTGCGCACCAGCGGCTTCGGATGCAGCAGTCCGATCAGGTTCCCGATCAACTGTTTCAGCGGCACGGGCGCGTACCGGTGGTAGGAGCCGAAGACAGGGTGCGAGATGTACGCCACCGCACCGCGGCGGGTCACGAACGGCCGCTCCGTCTCGCGGTCCGGCGGTATGTACAGGTGGTGGTGCTCGCCGTCCCAGTACCGCGGGAAGTACGACGACCACACGTGGCCGAGCACCGTCGTGCCGGCGGCCGCCTCGACCTTGGCGCCGCGCTCGTAGCAGTTCAGCGGCATATCGGGCAACCCCGTGCTGATCTGCCGCGCCACGCTGAAGTAGCCGGGAACCGGCAGGCCGAAGGAACTCGGGCCGCCCGCTTCCCAGCGCTTGTTCACGTCTTCGTCCTCGCCGTGGTACGACACGCCCCAGTCGTCGAGCACGAACTTCTTCCGCGCCGCGTCCAGGCCCGCCCAGGCGCTGGCGATCACCGCACCGCCGTTGGCCAGGTGCTCCCGCACCTTGGCGGCGAGCGTGTCGTCGAGCACGATCGTGTCGGGAATGATCAGCAGCCGGTAGTCCTTCCACTGCGACTTGGCAGTCACCACGTCAAACTGCACCTTAAGTTCCGCGAGCAACCGCACCGCACCGAGCACTTCCTGGCCGAGCGGCGGCCGCGCCGCGACAACCGCCACGTCACATTCCGGGGTGGCGCCATCGATGTAAGGCTCGAGTGTCTGCAGCCGGTCGTAGATGCGCTTAACCAGGTCGAACACCGCGTGATTGATCTCGCCGCGCGGGTGCCAGTGGTCGCCGATCGTAGCGCGCAACCCATTGGCTAGTCCATAGATACAATCGTATTCCAGGCTCGGCTCGGTACGGATGCCGCCGAAATCGCCCCAAGAGCGGTGGAAGCGCCCGGTCATGTTCAGCACTTGCTTGCCGAGCGTGCGGGCGTAGCGCGAGTAGGCAGGCAGGCTCTCGTAGCCCCAGCCGCCGGTCGGCAGGCATTCGAACTCCAGGTACGTGCCGATATCCTGCTGGTCCTCGAAGTTCACACCGTTGAAGTACAGCAGCAGGTCCGGCTTGATCGCCAGCGCCGCGTCGCGGATCTTCTTCGCGATCCGGACCTGCGAGAAGCGCCCGAAGTCCGCCGCCTGCTGACTGTCCTGCCAGTCGATGCCGCGCTGCTTCATCTCGCGAATGCACTCGACGCCGACGCAGGGCGCGGCGTGCATGCAGTCGAGGAAGAAGCCGGCGACCGGGTAGGCGGTCACCACCTCACGGATCATGGCCAGGAGGTGGTCGCAGTAGCCGGTGTTGTAGCACATCAGGCGCATGAAATGGTCCATGCGGTTGGGCCGGTACGTGTACCCTTCCGGCGTCAGCACGCACCAGTCGCGGCGGCGGCTGCCTTCCTCGTGGCTGAGCCCGACATTGAAGTACGCCGTCAGTGCAATGTCTTTGCGTTTACACGCTTCCGCGAGTCTTCCGAACAGGTCGAACTTCAGCGACGGGTGACGGATCCCGACCTTGGTGTCGTAGTAGGCCATGCCCAGGTTGCACCGGGCGTGGAACACCACGTAGTCGACGTGGCACGACTTGAGCTTGTCGGTGAACGCGTCCGCGTCGAACCGCTCGCCGACGTCCGGCTGTGCCGGCATGGTGTGGAAATCGTAGAAGATGGCCCACTTCGGTGAGTGCATGACGGCTCTTCCTCCCTGCTGACGGACGCTGGCCTGGGTGCCGGATTCCGGCCCTGGGTTCAGAACTATGCCGTACAGTACCCCTCGGCACGATGGCATCAAGGCGTCAATGCCGTGCGGAGGCAGGGGCAGGTGGCTTGTCGAGGGAGTCGAGGAAATCGACAGTCGATTCCCTCGATCTGGTCGATTCACTCGACTCACTCGATTCCCTCGACCTTCCGGGTCCCATTGCACTTCGGGTAGGCCGAACAGCCCCAGAACTCCTGGCCTGCGTTCCGGCCCGCCTTCGCCTTGCGCCGGCGCATGGGCACTGCGCAATCGGGACAGACCGGGGCCGCCTCTTGCTTCGACATCACGTCGTGCCGGATCGCCGTGAGCTTCTCGCGGAATCCGCCTTCTTCCTGAAAGACCTCGCCCTGCCTTTCCATTTGGTGGTTGAGCATGTTGATCACCCGGGCAATCAGGATCAGCAGGACGTTCGCCACCACCACGTCGTCCGGGGAGTCCAGCCAGGCGGTGAACTTCTTCTTCTGCGCCAGGATATGGGCGCAGGCGTCGTGAACCACGTCCTCGCCGTACTCGGGCGTGTCCAGACGCGCCTCGTATACCGCCCGCGCTGCAGGCGAGTTCTTCGCCCACGGTACAAGGTCCTTGCTGAGAAGCCAGTTGATGTAGTCGCCAGCCAGTTCCGCCAGACTTGACCGCGCGACGTCCGTGAGTTTCATTTCGGTCTCTTTCGAGGTCCTGTGGCGGGCGGAACCCTCGGCGTTGTTGGCGCACCCCGAACGGGCCGCCTGCGTCATCTGGTCAGATTGCCGCCCGCACGGGTCATTGGTGCGGTTCAGAAACCGCCGGCAAAACCGCTGCGTGCCAAGTTGCACAATGTTGGCCAGGATCCACGAATCCAACCTGAAATGCCCGCATGTACCGCCAAACATGAGAAGCCTCCTTCTGGTCGAGGAAATCGAGGAAATCGAGAGAGTCGAGAGAATCGAAACTCGATTTCCTCGACTCTCTCGACTCTCTCGCTCACCACAGTCCCGAGGTGCGGCCCCTCACTCCGCCTGCCGGCGCGCGGCGGCGGCGAGGACGGCCCAGGCTGGGGCGGCGAGCAGTGCGAGCAGGCCCAGGCCGGGCAGGAACCCGATCAGCATCGCGACCGCGCCGAGCAGCGCCAGCAACCAGCGCGCACGGCGGTCGAATGCGTCCGCGCCGGCGAGGTCGCGGCGGCGCCGGATCGCGGCCGGCAACGCGAACGCGAGCACGATCAGAGCCAGCACCAGGACCAAGTGCCCGATCCGATCCAGGAACGCGGCCGAGACCGCCCAGCCGCGGAGGTTCACCTCGCCGCGCGGCGTGGTGAACCGGAAACTGCGCCAGCGCTGCTCGTCCATGGGCGGCAGCTCGACATCCAGGCTCACCAGCCCGGTCGCCGGCTGTACGACGGTGGTCGCGGTCACAATTGGCAGCCCCGCGACAGCGCCACCCGCACCAGCCGGCCCGTTCAGCGGCGCCGTGGTGGCCGGCGGCGGTGCCTGCGGGGCGGCGGCCGCGTGGGACGCCGGCAGGCGCGACTTGTCCGCGCCTGCCGCAGCACCCGGAAACAACATGCCAGCCCCGAACTCCGCCACTTGCCCCACAGGCGCCTTCCTGGCGGCCTCTGCGTCCTGCGGCACGGCGAACACCGCCTGCTGTTGCGGCGCCTGCTGTTGCGCGAGTTTCGCCTGGTAGCGCGCCGCCAGGTCCTTCTCGCCGGCACTGCGACTGCGCGCGATCGGTTCGTTCTTCGCGACCCGGTCCACCTGCTCGGCGCCCTCAGCCTGCGCTTCTTCCTTCCTTCGGTTCTCTTCCGCGACTTTCTTCAGGTTCCCGCTCTTGTCGTCGCGCAGGGTGTCCGCATCCCGCGCCTTCGCCAGTTTCGCCTTCTTCCCTGAACTGACCCGGCTGCCGTAGAGTGCGTCGCCCTTGAAGGCTGCCTCCTTGCTCTTTCCTCGCTCCTGTGGCGCTGCCGGGTCCGGTGCGACCTCGAGCTTGTTCTGCGCCAGCCATTCGTTGTTGAACACCTGGCCCTGCGGCTGCGCTTTCGATTCGTCCGCTGCGGTCGCCGGCGCGTCGGCCCAGTTCGCGCCGCCCTGCAACGCGCGGTTGCGGCCGAGTACCACCTTCTGTTCCGCAAACACCTCGTTGAACCGGGAGCGGTTGTCCTCGGTCACAGTCGCTTCCGCCTGCGCCGCGTTCTTGTCGAGCTGCCGCTGCACATCGACGAGCACCTTCTGCGACTCGGCGTACTGGTCGTTGACCTGGTAGTTGCTGAGCGTGCTCTGCGACATCTGCAGCTCCGCCTGCACTTGGCTCAGGTTGGCCGACGCGCGCGCCTTGGCGAACACGTTGCCGCTCTCGAGCGTCTGCATCAGGCGCTTGGCCAGGCTGCTCTGGTACGAGAGCATGCCGGCCTCGAACTCGCCCGCGGTCTCGGCTTCCTGCATGTTGCCGTCGAAGCGCAGCCACTGGTACGAGCGCGGCAGGCGCAGTTCGACCTGGCTCTGCTCCACGTTCAGGTTGACCGTGCGCAGCAGCGGCAGGCGCGAACGCGTGACCCGGCCCAGGTCGCCCAACTGCCCGCCGTACTTCAGCACCACGGTGTAATCGAGGTCGCCTGCCGCAGTCTTGACCAGCGGCACGCCGAGCCGCCGCGGGTTGGCCGCGTCCGGCGTGATCGGCTTGACCGGCTCGCCGGCGACGCGCGCGGTCCACAGCTCGGCGCTGGGCGGCAGGTCGACGAGCAGGAACTGTTCCGTGCGATTGTCGACATGGTACGTCTGTTCGGCGCGGTACGAACCGTTCCGGTCCATGACCAGCACGGTCTGCGCCAGGCCGATGCGCGCGCCCGCCGTCTCGACCGCCGTGCGCTGCTTGGTGCGGTACGTCAGGCGCAGTTTCTCGGCGTCCGGGTTGGCCACGAACGCCTGCGTCGAGCCGCCGCGCAGCAGTTCGGCGACCGCGGCCCAGTCCTTCTGCTGCCGGCTCAGCGGTTCGAGCCCCTCGGGCGTGCCGAGCACGACCTCGTCGCGACCGGCACTCTCGATGGCGACGCAGCGCCGCTCGGTGCGCCCGGTCTCGACCACCGGGATCGGCACCGCCTGCTCGTCGGCGGTGAGCAGCCGGTCGTTCTCGACCAGCACGCGGACCTGCTCGGTCAGGTCGTCCTGCAGCTCGAGCGTGACGCGGACCTGGTCGGTGCCCTGGATGCGCTCGACGCGCTTCTGGCGCAGCAGCGGCACGCTGATGCGCGCGGCCTCGAGCCACGCCGGGAGCTGGAACCGGATCTCGCGAATGCCCGCCGTGCGGATGCCGAACTCGAGCAGGATCGTTTCCTCGATGGCGCGGTCGGTGACGCGCACGTTGCTCACGGTCGTGCAGACCACGTCCGGCTTGCGCGGCACGAGCGTCAGGCGTCCGCCGTAGTTCGCGTCGCGGGTGCGGAACGCGAGGCAGGTCAGGGCGCGCTGGCTCTTCTGCAGCCACCCCTGCACCTGACCGAGCAGCAAGGTTTCGAGCCCCTTCAGGTCTTGCGTCTGCACTTCGAAGGCCGGGTCCGCCTGCACGGCGATCTCGCCCTCCTGCCGCTCGACCTCAAGCACCTCGAGGCGCGGAATGGCCACTTCGCCTAAGCTCCGGAACCGGCCCTGGATCAGCACGGCCAGCTCGCCCTGCACGCCGGCGGCGAACCGCAGCGTCACCACCTGCCGGGTCGCGTCCGTGTCCGGCACCGCGCCCCACTCGAACTCGCCCGGCGCGGAGACCGCCGTGACCTCGATCCCGGCCGGCAGCGCTACGCGCGTCCGGTACAGCGCCCGGTCGCGGACGCTGTACAACACGCGGCTCTCGAGGCCGTTCTCGCGCTCCGCCAGACGCAGGATGGTCTGCACGCGCGCCGTCGCCTTGGCCGCGATCTCGGACACCGCCAGGCGCACGCTGAACGGCATGGCTGCAAACTCGTACGCCTGGAACGGCCGGATCCCGAGCGGACTTGCGCACTCCGCAACGCTCGGCGCAGCGTTCTCGCCGCCGGCCAGTTCGGTCCGGTTCACGCCGGTCGCTTCCGTGACGCGCAGGTCGAGCACCGGACTGCGCCGGATAGCGATCCGCCCGACGTGCCGCACCGCCTCGGGCACGCCGACCGCGGGCACGGCGAACTCCTCGCTCGCGCCTGCGGAGTCCGCACGCCGTCGCCAGAGCTGGACCGTGAACTGCTCGCTGTCCTTGGCACGCTTGAGCAGCACGACTTCGAGCGTGCGCGCCGCGCCGGCCGCGCCCTGCGGCTCGCGCACTTCCCAGCCGCGCACGTTCGTGCCCTCGACCTTCTCGACCAGGTATTGCGCCGGCAGTTCGACGGTGAACGAGTCGCGCTCGACGTGGCGGAAGGTCAGGTTCAGGGTCCAGTTCAGTTGCAGCCGGTCCTCCTGCACGTCGAACGTCGCATTCGACTCGACGGTCAGCGACCGGTCGACCCGGCCCTCGCTGATCTTCGGCCGCCACTGCACGCTGAACTGCCCGTCGCCCGGAATCGCGGTGTGCAGCACCTCGCCGGCCTGCGTGTTCTCAATGGCGCGCACGGCGTAGCGAGTTCCTATCCGCACTTCCATGCCGGCTGCGGGCACGCGCCAGTCGACCGCCGTGCCGGCTGCGGCCGGGAGCCGGCCTTCAGCCACGCGCCAGCCGCCGCGCCGATCCAGCTTCAGACGCAACGCCAGGTCGAGCCGGTGCCGGCCTTTGCCGGTCACGTAGAGCACGATGGGTGCGGGGCCTGCAGGGCGCGGGGCCGCCTGCTCCACGGCCTGTTGCGCGGCGATGTTCGTTTGCAGGTCCGAGGTTGTCTGGGTGGCGACGCGCTCCCCGGACCGCCTGAAGGCGGGACTACGAGCCTGGGGCGCGCCCGTTTGTAGTTCCGCGTTTACGCGGTCCCCGGGTTGCGCCGAACCGATGCGCGCCGGCTGGCCGTCGAGGTCCGCGCGCGCCAGCACGCCGCCGTCGAGCGGCAGGGGGATTGTCACTGTGTCGGCGGCGTAGACGTCGAGATCGAGCGCGCCCTGGACCAGCAGGAAGGCGTCGCCTTCGAGTGTGCCCGTGTAGCTCGCGCCGGCCAGTGCGTACGGTGCGGGCGGCGGCGTCTGTTCGCGGGTCAGGTCGGGATTCGCCAGTTTCCAGAGTTCGAGATAGCGCCGGTGCGGAATCAGCAGTCCGTCCGTGGCGCGGTCGCCGGCGTCCGGCGCGTCCGGGTCGTACGGCACGACCAGCACGTCGTCCGGCACCGCCACGGGCGGATCGTTGACCTCGTCGAGGACCTGGCGGAGCAGGTCCTCGACGTTCGAGGGGGCGGGGATGGGTGCCTGAGTCGCGGCTTTAGCCGGAAGCCTGCCGCTGGCTTTAGCCTGCGGCAGAAACGCCTGGGCCACGAGACGTTGCGGTGTCGACGCGGGTGCGGCGGCGTGGCTGGGATGGCGTCTTGCAGGACCGCTCTGCGTTCCTGCTGCGACGCCACTACAAACGGCGCTGGCCGGCTGAGTCGTCCCGTAGCGCTGGATTGGCAGGACGGCGTTCGTAGTGGGGTCGCAGGTCCGTCCGGGACGGCGGACCAAGACCCCATCCGTCGCGCACGAGCCTGCCCGCGCGGTTGGGCCGGTTCCCTCTGCAGGCTGCGCAATACCGATGCCCAGCAGCACCAGCACGACGATCGTCGCCGGCTTGAGCCCGGCGGGCGCGCCGCGCTTCGCCCGGCCCTCACGCACGGCGCGCAGCACCAGTGCCGCGAGCAGGTAGTACACGATCAGCACGCACCCGGCATAGAACGCGCCGTTCAGGACCAGTGCGAGGTTCGCAAGACCCGGAATGGCCGGCACCAGCGCACTGACCGCCAGCACGGTCCCGACCCACGCCGACTTGTCCTTCGTGTTGCGTCCGGTCATGGCCATGCCGCACACGAGCACGGCCAGGCCGAGCGCCCACGCCAGTGCGCCGAACCGGCGCTGGTTCAGGACCGTGACCCGCAGCCACGGCACCGTGCCCAACCCGCGGAACGCCACCGGCTCGCCCGTGCTGTCCAGCTCGATCTTCAGACTGCGCAAACCCTCGACCGCACCGCGACGCTTGGCCTTGCCGGCCAATTGCACCTTCTCCATCTCAACGCGGTCCGGGGCGGTCTGGATACGGGCTTCTAGCTGCCTCTTGTGCTCCATAAGCATCTTGACGATCTTGTCCATCTCCTCGCGCTGCGAAGGTTTTCTCTCGGCGATCTTGAGACAGTCTCCGATGATCCTGTCGCAGGCTTCAGGAGTCTTCAAGCCCGCCCAGGCAGACGCATCGATGCCGCGTTCAGCCGGTATCCTGAGAGGCACGGGGCTGGTGTTGGAGGCCAAGAGCTCGGGTGGTTCCGGCTTCTCGTCGGATTTTGCCATCTCCTTGGCCTTCCCCTCGTTCTCGAGTCGTTGGAGTTCTTGGATCACCTTGGGATCCAGTTCCTTGACCTCCATTTCCTGGATCGAGCATTCCACGTCGGTTGGGGCCTGTGGCATGGCAATACATGCCGCCTTCCGCTCGGTGAAAGAGGCGATCACAAAAGACAAAGCGAGAATGGCTGCAATCGCCGCAGCGCCGGCAAGAACCGTCACCAGCCGGATCTTCCCGGCCATCACCCCCCAGACGACCAGCACGACAAGCGCCAGCGCGCCGACCAGGGCGATCACGATCGCGATGGCATTCACGAGTTGGTCGAGTCGCGAACTACCCATGATGTGGAAGATGCCCCTCTCCCACCCGACGCCGCCCGCCCACGACATGAGTTCTTGCACGGCGGGCTTGGCGGTGTGAAGCGCGACGGGGGTGACGCTGCCTTCGGCGCGGATGACGCGGTACCCGGTCGGGAGGCGCACGTCCCACTTCAGGTCCGTTACCGGAACTTCGATGAACTGCGCGACGGAATTGGCTTGTAGTTCCGCGTTTACGCGGTCCCCCGTGGCGGCGCGCTCTCCGGACCCGGACCGCCTGAAGGCGGAACTACGAGCCTCGGACGCCTCCATCTCCACCCGGTCTTCGGCGCCGGCGTGCAGGAACAGGCGCGGGGCGGGCACGGCCAGGTGGCGGCGCCAGAACCCGAACCAGTGCTCGGGCGTTTCGTAGGTGAGACGCAGGTCGCGGACCGCGCCGTCCGGCCCAGCCGGCAGATCGAGCAGGATCCCCGCGGCGTCCTGCTGCGGCCGCACGGGCGCACCGTCGAGCGTGACGGACCACAGGGTCGCGTCGGACGGGAGCTGGATGCGCACGAACAGCGACTTGGTGCGGATCAGGAACCGCGCCGCGGACTCGCACACGCCGTTGAGCGAGAACACGCTCGTCAACTGCGCGTTCTGGATGATCGCGGGCGGAAGGCCGGATACCGGGTGCCGCTCGATGCTGACGCGCACGGCGGGCGGGTCGCCGACAAACCCGTACACGCCGAGCAGGCGCTTGCCCGGCTGGTAGTGCGCGTCGACCAGTTCGCCAATGTCGACCCGGCGCGGCGGGTTCGCAATGCGCACGTCGAGCTCCGCACTGCCCTCGATCGACACCAGCCCGGACTGGTACGCGACCCCGTCCGCCTTCACCACCGGCAACGCCACCTCGACCGCAGTGCTGCTGCGGTCTTCGCGCAGAGTGGCCGGAGCGTCTCGCTCCGGCGTCTGCGGGACCGAGCCGGTCCCGCCACTTTTCGGGGACACCCCAGACTGAGCCCTGGCAGCATTGGTTTCGCCCCCCACGGCCATCTTCTCGTCCTTCCCCTCGACACTCTCCTGAAAGTCCACGCTCAGCCGGACTTGCCCCGTGCGCGGTTCGTCGAGCAGTGCGGTCCAGCGGCGGCCGGTCGGGGTCTCCTCGGCGGTGTATTCCTTGACGGTTACGCCGTCCTGGCCCTGGATGGTCAGCGCGGCCGGCGTGGTGGCGGGCAGGACGAGTGCGAGCCGGCGCGCCCGCGCCTGGTCGATGGTGTAGATCAGTTCGCAGTGTGTGTCGATGGTGGCCGTCTCGATGCGGAAGAACGAGTACGTCTCGGCGGTCACGCGCGGCGCGACGCGTTCCAGAGCGAGCTGCGCTTTCCACGGCTGGCTCTCGTACCGGAACGCAAGATTGGTCGGGGTGTCGCCCAGGCCGTTCGCGGCCTTCTCGTTCTCGTCGAGCGGGGTGAGCCCGGCAATCTCGTCGGGCCGGACGCGGATGTCGTCGCGCGCGGTCACGGCCAGGACGCCGGTGTCGCGCGCGGCGCCCTGCACCGCGAACACGGGGAATGCCAACGCCTGCGCCTGCCACGCGTCGAACCATTCCTTGGGCACGTGTCGGGCGCTGAACAGGACGCGGCCCTCGTGGCCGGGCAGGACGCCTTCGGGCAGGCGCACGTCGATCCGCGCCGAACCGTCCGGCTGCACGTAGCGCTCGAACTCGAGCGGGTTCGACTTCACATCGATCACCTGCAGGACTTCCCAGCCGGCGGGCACGGCAAAGCTCAGGCCGAAGCATTTCTCCTCGTCGGGCTCGATCCGGAACGTGCCCTGCACGTCCGCGCCACTGTCGCCGAGCGTGAGCCAGAGCGTGGTGGTGACGGCGATCTTCGCGGGCGGGACGCTGAAGCGCGCGGTGAGGTCGAACACGCTCTGCGGTGCGTAGTACGCCGCGACCGGCCGGATCCGCGGCGCGCCCGGCTCGGCCAGGAGCACGGTGCGCGGCAACGCCTTGAGGATCACGGCGTTGTCGATCGGGATGAGTCCGGTTGCGGTGATCGCATCGACGCGCAACCGCTCCTCGACGAGGAGCCCGAGCACGGCGACATGCCCGGCGACGTCGAGCGGCTCGAACCGCGGCAGATGCCAGTCGGGTGTTGCTGCTGGAGCACCAGGGACGGCCGCGAGTTGCGCAGTCCGCAGCCGCTGCGCACACATGCTGAGCACGATGTTGCCCGTGGTATCGTCGCGGAGCTTGACGACGAGCACGCTGCGGTCGGCCTCGCGCTGCACCGCCCAGGTCGCGAGCGCCGGCGACTCGACGGACGTGACCTCGAACCCGGCCGGCACCGCGAAACGCTGGTCGGCAATCGCGCCGTGCAGGATGTCGAGCGATACGGTGGCGTGCAACCGCTCGCAGGCTTGCGTGACTTCGTCGATCAGGACGGTGCGCGCGACGACGACACGCTCTTTGCGCTTGAGGTGGCTGTTCAGGGTCATGACGAGCGAGACCGGGCCGGACTGAGGCAGGAGCTCGAACCGGGTCTGAGCGGTCTTCTCGTCAAGGACACGGCTGATCACTGCGGCGCCGCTCTTGATCTCGACGTCGCCGGGTGCGGTGAGGTGCAGGCGTGTGGCGGCCGGGGTCGGCAACTGGAACTGCAGGACCTGCCGCGCGGCGGTGGTCTGGACGGGCGCGAAGGCCGCGAGCGTGAGCGCGTGCCGGCCTTTGCCGTCGACGAACAGGAGCAGGCGTCCGTCGTCGGCCTGACCGATGGCGGCGCCGTTGCCGTCGAGCTGGGCGCGGCTGAGCGTAACGCCACTGACGTCGAGCGGTACGGTGTGGAGGCCGTCCTCGAACCCGGTGACTTCGAGCGTTCCGGCGATGTCCGCACGGTCCGGTGCGAGCGTGATGGTGTAGTCGGCAGACACGAGCAATGCGTCGATCGGCGCCTTGTGCGCGGCCGCTTTCTTCGCCTTCTGCAGCAACGCCTCATACTCGGTGCGCGGCAGCAAGACGCGGTCCGCCTCCGCACCCAGCACGACCCGCAACGCCTCGAACGGCACGCGCAACTCGCGCACGGGCACGGAGGTCTCGTCCGGTGCCGACGCGGCTGCGGCAAAGGCGGGGATGCTGGTCAGTATGGCGAGGCTCAACGCCAAGAGGAGGCGGGGGCGCTGCCCCCACACCCCCGCCGGGAAGGACCATTGGCCCTTCCCGGACCCATCCCGGGGCATTGGCAGTGCGGTGTGAGTGGGGCGTCCAGACTCCCACGGGACTCCCTCGATGCTG
>Ga0156402_1211_pt1 | contig 19195 bp, 10 predicted proteins | sample RifOxyA3_FD_108045 | JGI IMG/M metagenome (GOLD analysis project Ga0156402, IMG submission 108045) | Lentisphaerae bacterium RIFOXYA12_64_32 | reverse complement strand
GGGCCACAAGGCCACGTTCAGGCCACTGGCGATTTTTTCACAGCTTCTGACGCATTACCCCGTGCGCCGGTACCGCACTTGACACGCGGCGGCGATGGCACTATTATACCGGTTGATCGGTATAAATGGAATTGGCGGACACCATGGTACGGAGTGTGCAACGCAACGGCGGCGGCGACGGGCCGCAGACGGTCCGGGCGCAGAAGGCCCTGGTCCGGCTCGTGCAGGCGCGGCGGCTCGGGCCTGGCGCGCAGTTGCCGAACCAGGCGCAGTTGCGCGCGTTGCTTGGGTTCAGCAACGACTCCCTGTCCGCGGCCATGAACCGGCTGGTCGAGTTGGGTTTCCTGCAGCGTCGTCGGCGTGTGGGCACGACGGTGGCCGACCCTGGCGCCACCCCGCCGGGGCTGTGGCGGATCGGGATTCTGACCTCGTCGCCGTGGGAGGAGTTCGTCTCCCCGTTCGACAGCCAGTTGCTTCACTACCTTCAGGCGCACATCGGCCGTCGGCTCTGTGTGCCGTGCATCTACTTCCACACGCCCGGCCTGCGGCCTGCCGTTCCTGGCGACCGGCGTCCGGACTTTCCTGGCCTGACGGCAGACCTGGAATCCGGGGTTGTGGACGGGCTGATGTCGCGGTTCTCGGTGGATGGCGAGTCAGCCACCGAGGCGTGGGATCCGGGCGTGCCGGTGTGCTACGCCGGGAGCTGGGAAGAGGCGCCGTGCGGAGCGTGCATTGACTATCGGGAACTGGTCGTGAACGGAGTGGAACTGCTGGCGGCGCGGGGGTGCCGGCGCATCGGGCTGGTCAGCGCCGCGCCGCCGACCGCGGAGTTTCACCGCTTCTGGGGTGGTTTCACGGCGGCGATGAAGGAGAACGGCTTGAGCATACGGCCGGACCGGCCCGTCTGTAGTGGCCAGGGGCCGCAGGGCGGGCGTCAGGTGGCGGCGCAGCTCTTGGCGCTCAGCCCGCGCCAGCGTCCGGACGGGCTGATGGTGGTCGACGACCGGATCTGCACCGGCCTGTGTGCCGGGTTGCGGGAGGCCTCCGACTATCGGCCGGTGATCGTGACGCACGCCAACCATCAGGCGCCGCTGGATTTTGCGCTGCCCGTGACGCGGATCGAGGTGGACATCGATGCGCTGGCGGACCGTGCCGTGAGCATGCTGCTGGCCCGGGTCCTCGACCCGACGCTGGCCGACGAACGGGTGTACCTGCCGCCGCTGGCGGTCGCCGTGGCACGGAAGGACAGGAGAATTTGCGCATGACAACGCACCGTTGTTCCCAAGTCTTCGTGGGCGTCGAGCCGTTCGACGGGTTCAGATCTCACTCGTTCACACTGATTGAGCTGCTCGTGGTCATTGCCATCATTGCCGTACTGGCGAGCATGTTACTGCCCGCGCTGGCCGGTGCGAAGGAGAAGGCATCCCAGACCTCGTGCGCGAACCATCTCCGGCAGATTCACACCGCGACGACGCTCTACGCCGACGACTTTGACGAGTACTACCCGGTTGTGTGCCGCGGCGACTGGTGCGGTGCAGGGGACAGCTACAAGGCGTACTGGCAATACCATCTGGCTGGCTACCTCGGCGGCGGCAACACCGCCGGCTGGAACCTTGTAGGCGCGGTCTTCGGCATTCAGAATCTGACCTGCCCGAGCAAGGTTGCCACTGGGATGCTGAAGTCGAACCAGTGGGCCTGCTACGGCATGACGTGGACGCTCGGGCCGAACAACAACCGCCCCTACTGGCGCAAGCTGCGTGCCGTGAACCCGCCGGAACGCGGTATGCTGGTCACCGAAGGCGGGGTCACGGACACCGGACAGGGGATTCAGCAACTCGATGGATACTGGCTGACCTACCCGATCGGCGGCAACTGGCACGGCCGGCGCGGGAACAACATTGTCTGGTGCGACGGCCACGTCTCGTTCTGGCTCACGGCGTCGCGGCTGAACTCGGCCCCATACTCGGACGGCAGCACGGAGGACGTCTGGTCGCCCGGGTTCAACCCGTGGGCGCAGTAGTGTCACCGTACCGTCGGCTTCTTCGGGATCTTCGGGGTCTTCGATATCTTCGGCGACGTGAACCATGTCCCCGTGTCACTGAGTCACTGAGTCAACAGGTCCATCCCATCCAGGGGAGATTCTCATCATGACGATGCTTCTGCCTGCGAACGGGCTGCTGGGCACGGGCCTGGTTTCGGGTATGGCCCGGGCACTGCCGCTGTTCTGCGGCGTCGTGGCCGGTGCGGCCTTCGCCGGCGCCACGGACTCAGGCGCGTTGCGTGTTCCCGTCGGGACGGCGGTGACGGCCCAGGCGGCCATTGGTCAAGGCACGGCGCAACTGACCGCTGACGCCTCCGGGCTGACGCTTGCCGCCGAGGTGACCGCGACCGGGCGCTACGCCGAGAACTGGTACCTGGACGCGGCCGTGTTCGACCTGCTGCTGCCCGACGCCGTGCCGCTCCCGGTCGAGTGCGTTAAGCTCTCACTCGGCGTCGTCAATAGCTACGAGAAGAACCAGCATCCGCCCGCCAGTCTCCGAGTGCTGGTCCGCGACGCGCGCGGCGGGCTGTGGGCCGTGAACACGCGGTTGCGCGGGCTCGGCGCGCTGCCGTGGACCAAGGGCGTGGAACGCATTGAGACGTTTCCGTGGGACGCGTCCGAGGCTGGCCGCATTGACCCGTGGGTGATGATGGCGCTGGCCCCGGCGCGGTTCGACGAGTACGACCCGCCGCAGCCGCCCCTGGCCCTGGCCGGGTTCCGTGTCATCGTGCCGGCGGTGAAGAAGGTGTCGTTCGAGGTCCGCGATCTTACCGTGTTGAGCCGCGGGCAGCTCCCCGACCCGTACTGGTGCCTCGGCTCCGAGGGGCTTTGGAAGGTCCGACTCAATCTGGGCGACACGGGGCAGTTCGGTTGGGGACCCGGCGAACCTGGCCCGCACCTGCGCGCAGCGGATCTGGGCCTGAGCCAGGGCGAGTTCCCCTACTCGTGGGAAATCCTCGGTATGGATGAATGGACCGTCGAACGCGCGGGTTCGGGTGTGCTTGCGGTCGCGGCGGACGGCAGCGGCGCCATTGAGTTCCCGTTGCTCGCCAACGGCACGTATCGGCTCCGGCTCTGCGTGCGCCCGGGAAAGTCGCAGCCTCTGCGCGAGTTCCTCATGCACTACCTGGTGGTGCGGAATTCGCGGGGTCCCTCGACGGCGGACCGCTGGGGGCCAGCGCCGCGGCTGAGGTTCAGTGCTGCCCCGACACCGGGGAATGTGTTCGCACCAGAGGCCGCCGCCACGGCGGCGGTCACCGTCTCATGCGCTGCGGACTCCGCAACGGCGGCCACGGCAGGCACGGACACCGTTATCCGCTGGCAGGTCGAATCGACGGATGGCCGCGAACTCGCGAAGGGCGAGGCAGCGGCCAATCAGCCCGCGGTCATTGCGCTGGCGGAGTTCGCGGCGCGCGAAACGGTGTTGTGGATCACGGCCCGGTTGCTGAGCGGCGGCCAGGAACTGGAGGTCGCCCGGCGCGTCGTCGGGTTCCGCGCCAAGCCGGTGTTGCCGCCGAGTGCTGCCGCCGCGCCGGATGCCAAGGTTGCGCCGTTCGCCAACGCCATTCCGCGCACCAAGGGTGACTGGCACGAGGGCGGTACGCCGGTCGCGACACAGGCGACCCTGCGCCTGACGCAGTTCCAGGGCTGGCTCGACGAGGCGCGTGAGATCGGCTACAACCAGGTCGAGTTCTCCGCGCCATGGTTCGACCTCGAACCGCTGCCGGGCGTGTACCAGTTCCAGTACCTCGACCGGCTCGTGGACGAAGCGAAGGCGCGCGGGCTGTACGTTGTGTTCCGCGTGCACCCGATTCCCGGCCAGGTCCCGGGCTGGGTGCCGCGCGAGTACCAGGAGGACGAGAACCGGCTCGTGCACGGGCTGTGGAGCGGCGGCTCGAACCTGACCTACACGGCAGCCTCGTCCGCCATGACCGGCGGCCTGGACCGGTTCCTGGAGAACCTGGGCGCGCACTTCCGCGACAACCCGCAGGTGATGGGGTACACGGTCGAGAACCTGTTCTTCGACCATGGGTGGCACGACATGCCGTGGCTCGCACAGTACGTGGACTACTCCGAAACCATGCGCCGCGCCTTTGTCGCGCACCTGCGCGGCAAGTACCATGACGACCTGCGGGCCGCGGCCGCCGCGCATCAAGTCCCGTACCAGACCTGGGAGGACGTCAGCCTGCCGCACCCGACTCCGGCGTTCGACGAACTCGGCCGACTCCGGCCGCGCACCGACGCGCTCTGGCTCGACTGGGCTCGGTTCAAGGTGGACCTGCTCTGCGGTTTCCGGCTCGACGCGGTGCGGGCCCTGCGGCGCGGTGACCCGGGTTGCGCCGTGGGTTCCTACGCCGCGCCCGACACGCAGTTCTGCCTGGACGATTACGCGGCGCTGAAGTCGTTTATCCCGACCGGGTCCATGGAGGACCAGTATCCGCCCGAGCCCTGGCCGGTCCCGGTCCGCCGCGAACCGCACGGCAAGATCGCGCGCACCGCGCCGTTGGTTGATGTGGGCATGACCAACCTGCTGTTCCATGAGCCTGGCCATGAGGGTCTGTTCAACTACTGGTTCCCCGAGTGGCGCCTGAAGACGCTGAAGGACACGGAGCGCGAGGCAGAACTGCGGCTGCAGCAGTGGTTCCGCGTCGTGGACCGGCTCGCCGGCGCCGAGCCGTGCGCCGCGGCATCCCAAGGCCGCGGCCTGCAGGTGTGGTCCATTGCATCGCTGCTACTGAATGCGCAGCACACGTTCATACCCCGCGCCGAGGACTGGGTGAAGCCGTACCGGTGCCGCATCGGCGCCGAAAAGCTGCGCGTGGACGAGCTGAACGAGACGCGCCTCACACCCGGCGAGCTCCGGCGCCGTCCGTACGTGTATCTGCCCTACTGCGCCGACGTGCTCGATACCGTGCAGGCCCAGGCGCTGTGCGACTACGTGCAGCAGGGCGGGCGACTGATTCTGGAGCCGACCAGCGGCTTCTGGCGCGTCGGCGCCGAGGAGAAGAACGTGCTCGGCGCCCGCCTCGGACTTGCGGAGTGCGCACCCAAGGCCGACGCCGCGGAACCCGGCGATGCGGTCACCGCGACCGTCCAGCCCGGGTCGGTACTCGACGGTGTCCCGCTCGCGTTCCGGGTGCACCAGTTCAAGCCGCCCATCAATGACCAGCCGACGCCGTGGATTCAGAACATTCCGCGCGCCTACTTCCGCCGCTACGCGTTGACCGGGGCGCCGCCGGAGGGCGCCGAGGTGGCGGCGCGGTATGCGGACGGGACGCCGGCCGCGTTCGTGGTTTCGCACGGCAAGGGCAAGGTTCTGTTCCTGTGCGGTGTGGTCGACTGGCTGGCGTGCCCGGGCCTGGCACGTCGCACCGACGACTGGGGCTGCGGCCGCCCGCCCGGGGCCGCGCCGGCGGAAGACCCGGAGCTGCTCACCTCGCCGTTGCGCAAAGGCGAGACGCTCTACGTGCTGGGGCGGCGCTTCATCAACCACGCCGACCTCGGCGCGCTCAAGGGCGGGAACGTACCGGAGTCCGTGAAGACGACCAAGGCGCTGGCCGTGCTCTTCCCGCAGGCTGCGGCCGGCCGCTACCGCGTGCGCGAGTGCCTGAGTGAAAAGGACTTGGGCACGCTGGACGGCCCCACCTTGCGCACCCAGGGTGTCACGCTGGAGCTGACCCCCGGCCAGGGGCTGCTGCTCGAGGCCAGCCCAGCCCGGTAATCCGGCATTCAGTGTGCCAGGTGGCAATACCCCTACGCGGCCCCAGTGGCGCGGCCCGTCCCGGGCCGCAGTAGAGTGCTCTTCGGGCCGTCCCGGCCCGAAGGACGCAGCCGGGGCCCGACCGCGTGTACGCCACTCTGGCGCGGGACGCGCCGAGCCACTGCGCAAGTGAGCCGCCGCGGTTCTCCGGCGACACACCCTCCGGATCTGACATGCGCCGTTCGCCCTTCCCTGAGAGACAAAGACCAAAGAGATTAAGACTTGAGACAAAGACCACCGTCTGGGGTCAGGGGGACTCTCCGGGTCTTTGTCTACGGTCTTCGTCTCAAGTCTTTGTCTCTCGGACGACGTTTCCATTCACGCACCCGGTCGACATCATGAAGATCGTCGGTCCGACCATTGTCGAGCCGTGGCGCGAGCAGATCGAAGAGGCCAAGACACTCCGGCGCCTGCAGGAACTCCGCAGCGATGCTTCAACGGTCAGATGCTCGGCCATGCGGGGTTCCTGTTGACACCGGACCAGCGGAGTACCATCGTCCGACGCCAAGATCGAAGCGGTCGCTGCGGCGGGTTGCGAAGTGCGCCGGATCCGGGCGGACGCGTTGCCCAAGATCAAGGGCGGACTCCGCGCGCTCTACCGCACGCTCGAACTGCCGGGCAAGAACCCGCTCAAGGATGCGCATGCCGCACTCGATGCCGCCGTGCTCGACGCCTACGGGTTCGACCCCAAGTCCGACCTGCTGGCGCAACTGCTCGCGCTGAAGCTCGACGTCGCCAGCCGCATCGCCGCCGGCCAGCCGGTCACCGCACCCGGCATCCCGCCCGGACGAGCTCGGTGGCGGCGCGGAGCGGGCCGCGAGTAACATGGGAGTCGCGGGTGGAGATAGGGTCGAAGGTTGACCGGGGCTGGCGTCTAAAGTGGTCGGAGCGGCTCGCTCCGACACCCGCGGGAGCGAGCCGGTCCCGCCACTTTGGCCATCTACCGCCCAACCGTCCACCCGCGACTGACGCATTACCCGCATCGTGGTCTCCGGCTGGAAGTTCGGCGTGGCTCCATCTAGATTACGGGCAGTGCGACAGGAGTACTGACGAGGTTAGGCCGTGGCTGTACGAGAGAAAATCCGCAAGGGCGACCTGCTGGTTGCCTCCAAATCTCTGCTGGACCCCAACTTCCAGCAGTCGGTGGTGTTGCTGTGCGAACATCGCAAGGAAGGTTCGTACGGTCTGATTCTGAACCGTCCGCTCGAAGTGCCGGAAGACGCTTTGGGGGAATATCCTTTTATCAAAGATCACCTGTACCAGGGCGGACCTGTGCAGCCGCAGGCGTTGCAGATTGTGCATCCGTTCGGCAAGGACGTAGGAAACGCGGTGGAGGTCATTCCCGGCGTTTGGGTGGGTGGGGATTTTGAGTTGATGCGCAAGCAGTTTTCGATGGGCGTGCTGGATCCGGGTGTGTGCCGGTTTTTTCTGGGTTACTCCGGTTGGGGCGAGGGCCAACTCGCCGCGGAGTTCGAGGCGGACTCGTGGCTGAGCGTCCTGGCGACGCGCACGCTGGTCCTCGAAACCCCGGCCAACCGGATGTGGACCGATGCGGTTCGGGAGCGCGGCAAGCACGATCCGATGTACTCCAACTTCCCTGACAATCCCTCCCTGAACTAGGGCATGGTTGACAGGTTCACCGTTCAAAGGTTCACGGTTCGTTGAGCCCACGCCTTTGTCCGACAATGGGGCGTATCCACTTGATTCTACCCACCACAATCTGTCGGGGCACAGACCCCTGCCGCCTCGCGCGGCAGGTGAACAGGTTCAACGGCTAACGACGATGCACGCCTTTCTCCCGCCTCCGCCCGGCCGCCTGCGGCAGGCGGCCGGGCGGAGGAAGATGAAATGGCCTCCGTACGACGGTAGCCACGGAACGCTCGCTCCTGCCAGACGAGCTGGCAGGTGGCGCAGGGAGAAGTCGCAGCCACGATCCATGGGGAGTCGTTGAGTCAAGTGGAACAATACCCAATAACCCCTGAACCTCGAACCGTGCCATGGAACAGAGACGTGGGACAGCCGACGGCCATCTTTCAGTCCTTCGATCCCACGGTTTCGGGATGGTCCGTCGCCCTCGAACGTCCGTGCGCGGTTCACACGGCCCGTTCGCTCGACGAGGTTCAGCAGGTGCTGCAGTCGGCGGAGCAGGCGGCCCAGGCCGGCAAGTGGGTTGCGGTCATGCTGAGTTACGAGGCGGCCCCGGCATTTGACTCGGCCTTTATTACGCGCCCTTCCACAGATCTGCCCTTGGCCTGGGCGGCGGTGTTTGACCAGGCGCATGCGGAGTCCGCATGGGGCAGCCCGGGGCCGTACCAGGTTGGGGATTGGGCGCCGCGCGTCACCCGCGCCGAGTACGCTGAGGCCATCCGGCGCATTCACGCGTACATCGAGGCGGGGCACACCTACCAGGTTAACTACACATTCCCGCTTCAGGCCCGGTTCACGGGCGACGAGAAGGCGTGGTTCCTCGACTTGCACCGTTCGCAGCGTGCCGCGTATTCGGCGTACCTGGACCTGGGTCGTTTCAAGATTCTGTGCCTGTCGCCGGAACTGTTCTTCGAGCGGCACGGAGACCGGGTCGTGACTCGGCCCATGAAGGGCACGTGGCGTCGCGGTCGGTGGCTGGCAGAGGACGAGGCGTTCCGGCACGAACTGGCGTCGTGTCCGAAGAACCGCGCCGAGAACCTGATGATTGTCGATCTGCTGCGCAACGACCTGGGTCGCGTGGCAGCGCCAGGGTCGGTGCGTGTTCCGCGCCTGTTTGAGGTGGAGCGCTTGGAAACAGTCCTGCAGATGACGTCGACCGTGGAGGCCAAGAGCCGCGCCGGCTTGGGGTTCACGGACGTGGTTCGGGCGCTGTTTCCGTGCGGGTCTATCACGGGCGCACCCAAGATTCGGACTATGGAGATCATCCGCGAACTGGAGCCGTTCTCCCGGCAGGTCTACACCGGCGCCATCGGCTACCTCCGGCCCGGTGGCGATGCGGTGTTTAACGTGGTCATCCGTACGGTGCTGCTGGACTCCGAGACGCACGAGGCCGTGTTCGGGGTTGGCGGCGGTGTGACCCACGACTCCACGGAAGCCGGTGAATACGATGAATGTCTGCTGAAAGCACGGTTCCTGACCGAGGGACGGCCCCGGTTCGACCTGCTCGAGTCGCTGCTGCTGGCCGACGGCGAGTACTTTCTCCTCGATCGCCACCTCGAACGGTTGCGCAGCTCGGCGGTTCTCTTCCGGTTCCGTGTGGAGGACGGCGCCGTGCGCCAGGCGCTGGAGGCGGTCCGGCAGCAGCACCCGCGTGGGCGCTGGAAAGTCCGGCTTCTCGTCGGCCCGGACACCGGTGTCCGCACGGAAGCGCAGGAGCTGCCGGCGTCGGGCGACGAACCGGTTCGGGTACGACTGGCGCCGCAGCCCGTGGATCCGGACGACCCGTTCCTGTACAACAAGACCACGCACCGGGCAGTGTACGAGCGAATGCTGAAAGCCTGTTCGGGGTGTGGCGACGTGCTGCTCTGGAACACGCGCGGCGAGGTCACGGAATCGTGCTACGCGAATGTCGTCATCGAGCAGGATGGCGGCAAGTGGACGCCGCCGGTCGCCTGCGGGCTGCTGGCGGGGACGTTCCGTGCCGAACTGCTGGCGCGAGGCGAGATCCGGGAGCGCGTCGTCACGGTTGACGAGGTGCGCCGCGCGACGGGACTGTACCTGATCAACTCGGTGCGGAAGTGGCGTCAGGCCGTGCTGGTGGACGGGCCGTGACTTGCGGTGTCCGCTTGGAAGTGGTACTAATCCGCCGCACGGCAAGATTAGCGACCGGGAAACATCTGAGGCGAGGAAGGGGAGACACACGTATGGGCATGAATAGAGCTCTGGCGACGGCGTTGTGTACGGGGTGCCTGGTCGTTCTTACCTCACGGGTCGCCACGGCAGAGGACGCCAAGGCGCCTGCCGCGGCCGTTGCGGTGCAGGACCGGCAGCGCGTCGAGTGGCGCGAGGACTTTGAGACGCAGGACCCGGTTGAGTTCTGGGTGACCAGATCGAACTACGACGTGGCGTTCAAGGGCGTGACCGACGAGATGGCCGTGTCCGGAAAGAAGGCGTTCAAGCTGGATGTCACGTTCAAGGAGGGCGGTTACTACTACTGGTGCATTCCGGTCCGGTTCCCGGCGGAGGGTTCGCTGAAGTTCTCGGCCAAAGTGCTGCTGGGCAAGGAGACCACCGGCTCGGCGGGTCTGGGCGTGAACATCGTCCTGCCGCCCACCCAGCACACGGGGTGTGGCGACTTCCTGGACCTCGCCACCACGAACGGCGAGTGGCGGACGGTCGCGGGCGACGTGGTCGCCAGAGCCGAGGAAACAGCCGGCGGTGTGTCGTCCTCCCAGATGGCGTTTGTAACCGGCGCCGACGTGGGGCGGGTGATGGACCGGATCGGCATTTTCCTCCGGGGCGGGGCGGGGAAACGCGTCGTGCTCTACCTGGACGACGTGCGCCTGGACGGCGAGGTCCCGGCCGAGCCGGCCTACCAGCAGACCGTGCAGAAGCGCTGGGCCGCGGCGCAGGAGCGGATGAAGGAACCGTTCGCTGCGCACCGGAAGGGTGCGACGGAAACGCGCGAGAAGTTCAAGGCGATGCAGGGTGTCGCGCCGTCGCTGGTTACGATCGTCGCCGCCCTGGATGAGCGGTTGTCCGGCCTGGAGGCCAAACTGACCGCCGCCGAGGCGCGCGGTTACATGAACCGCGATGAGCACGCGGATCTCGCCGAGGGGTTCCGGGTCCTCGTCGCGGCCGCGGACAGCCTGAAGGACGTCGGTGCGCAGGGGATAGCGTTCCAGGATATCCTGCCCTCGGTGCTGGACAACCCCATGATCCGGACGCCAATCCTGCCGACGGACAAGTTGCTGCCGGGGAAGTTGGCGGCAGCGGAAATCCGCATGGCGGCCGCCAAGGGCGAATACGAGTCGGCCAGCGTCGTGGTTCAGGCGCTGAAAGACATCCAGGGGCTGAACATTGAGGCGGGTGACCTGCGGCACGACAGCGGTGACGCGACCATTCCGGCGGACGAGATCGATATTCACGCGGTCAAGTGTTGGTACCAGGCGGGCACGGCCTGGACCGGAATCGCGCAGAGCAAGACGATCCGGAAACTGACCCCGGAACTGCTGCTCAAGGATGACGGACTGGTCCGCGTGGACACGGCTGAGGAGAAGAACTACCTCAGGCTCAACTTCCCGGACGGTGTCAAGGATGTCTGGGTCAGCAATCCCGACGCGGACACCAAGGGCTGCAAGATCTGGCAACCGCAGGAGTGCCCGGTCCGTGACGCCAAGCAGTTGCTGCCACTGGACCTGCCGGCGAATACGAACAAGCAGTACTGGATCACGGTGCGCGTTCCGGATGACGCGGTTGACGGGTTCTACACGGCGACACTGAAGATCTCCGGGAACGGTGCGGAACTGGGCAAGATCGTGCTGTGGTTGCGTGTCCTGCCTTTCGCGTTGCCCTCACCGAAGACGTACTACGACACGACGAAGGACTTCATCAGCTCGGTCTACTACCGCGGCGTGTTGGGCGGTCCCAAGCGCAAGGACGCGGGCGCCGGCGGGTATGGCGGCGGCGCGGGCTGGCTCTATCCGGACGGCAGTGTGTCCTCCGAGTACAAGAACGAGATCCAACTCCGCGCGGAACTCCAGGACATGGTGTCGCACAACATCCTGAACCCGACGTCGTACCAAGGCTTCGGGAGTCTTGGAACGTACCTTCGCATCCGCAACGAGCTTGGCATGAATGGTTTGCCGCTTCTCTCGCTCGGAGTCGGGACCGGCAGCCCCAAGGGCGAGGCTGAGCTCAAGTCGCTGCAGGAGCGCGTGAAGGCCTTGCGCGCTGTGGCGCGCAGTTACGGTGTCGAGGAGGTCTACGTGTACGGCATCGACGAAGCGCAGGGCGAGGCGCTCATTGCGCAACGCGAGGCGTGGAAGACCGTGCACGAGGCGGGCGGTAAGGTGTTCGTGGCTGGCTACAAGGGGCACTTCGAGAAGATCGGCGACCTGCTCGATGTGCAGGTCCAGGCCGGGATGCCGGTGCTCGATGAGGCGCGGAAGTGGCACTCGGCGAACCACCGCGTGTTCTGTTACGCCAACCCGCAGACCGGTCCGGAGAATCCGGAGGAGTTCCGGCGCAATTTCGGGCTGCTCCTGTGGAAGGCGGAATACGATGGCGCCATGACCTATGCCTACCAGCACTCGTTCGGCGACATCTATAACGACTTTGACGACGTCACGTACCGCGACCACGTGTTCTCGTACCCGACCGTGGACGGTGTGATCGCGACGCTGGCCATCGAAGGGTACCGCGAAGCGATCGACGATATCCGCTACGGCACGCTGCTCAAGACGTGCATCGCGCATCGCAAAGCGGCGGGTGGCGCCAACGCGGAGCTCGCCGTGGCCGCCGAGAAGTACCTCGACACGCTCGGCCCGGACCGCGACCTGGAAACCGTACGCCTCGAAATGATCGACATGATCCTGAACCTGATGCCGGAGAAGTGAATGTGAGAGTGGGGCTCTGCCCCACGCCCCGCCAAAGGGACATTGTCCCTTTGGAATCCCGATGACGATTGCGCACCGCGCGCCGCTCGGGCGGCGCGCGGTGCGCAATCGTCGAACGGGAACCCAGAGGGCACAAGCGTCCCTGGGGGGAGGAGGCAACGGCATGTCTGTCAAGCTAACGATGCCGGCGTCTGTCGTTACCGCAGATCAACGTTCTGAGGCAGTAGAGCAAGGCTCCCGCCTTGCAGTTCCCCGCGCCGGGGGAGACGCCCTGGCGCGGACCGCGGCCGACACAGCAAGGCTGGAGCCTTGCACTACTTCGTCGGAGGGTCGATACATGGCGCCTACAGACGCCGGCGTCTGTAGTTGATGGCGGCATGCCCTGCGAGGAGGGGGATCCGTGGCCGCTGGCCTTCTGATACCACGGAGCGGGTAGCGCGAGGCTCGTAGTCCCGCGTTCAGGGCGTGTCGATTTAAGCTCGCTCCCGCATGCCGGACCGAGCCGGTCCGGCCACTTTGGGCGTGGTTGCGCATCTGGGGTGGTTAAATCGACACGCCGTTCACGCGGTCCGAGTTGCGCTTCGCCGCCGGGGACTACGCCAATACGTCCGGGCGCGTCTCGATCTGGCCTGGCGTTCCGAGGCGTTTGGCCAACGCGCGGGCTTCCTTCTGCCATGCCGCCAACTCGGGTTTGGTGAGGGCCTTTCCCGCCGGAGACACCGGTGCGAACACCGCAACGGGGCAGGGGACCAGCGCCGCGAGAAGCCCCACATCGCCCCAGTGCAGTATGCCGGGTACGGCAATACTCATGCCCTGCAGCGGCACCGAGTCGGTGACCACGTAGGTGCTGAGCAGGCCGCTGACGGTGACCTTCGCGAACTCCGTAGTCAGCGCGGCGGCGGCCGCCAGTGCGGCAAGGCCCGGCTCGCCCCAGGCCAGGAGCTCGAACAACTGACCACGGCGTCCGTCGGCCAGAGCGTCTTTGACGGCGAGGATGTCTTGGACGGTGTCGCCGAGCATGGTGTGCCCGAGCCAGAGCGCCGCCCGCGCGGCATCGTGGTCCGGGTGGATAGTGGACGTGTCCCAGCGTGTCTCGCCCTGGTTGCGCAGGTCGACGAGGCAGACGCGCTTTCCTTCGCTGAGTAGGGTTTCGACAGTCTGTGTCTTGGCCGCGGCGTCCTTGCCTTGTGGATGCAGCGCCAGGACGGTCGTGCTGCCGCGCGCACCCTTCGGTTCGAGCAGAACGCACGGCAGCAGCACGCCGGGTTCCGTCTCGACGGAGAACTTGCGGAACGTCACACCTTGCGTTTCTCCGACGACGGCCGGGCCGCGACGGACGCAGCGGCCGTTGTCGCGCACCTTCAGCAATTCGCGCAGCGCGGTGAGTTCTGTCTTGCGCTCGAGCTTCACCGCCGGGGCGAGTGCGCGCTTGCGCAGTGACGGTGACTGAGCCGCGAGGTACTCGACGATCGACGGCACATCGGCTGGGCGCTTGCCGTCAGGGAAGCACATCAGGTCGCGTTCCGGAAGTTCCGGGATTGCGGGCGTCTCGCACGGTAGGCCATTGCCCTCGTCCTTGAGCCAGAGCTTGAACCAGCCGAGCATGTAGCGCTGCATTTCGGGCCAGTACCCGTGCGGGAGTTGGATGGCCTGGTAGGCGATTTTGTCGATGCAGCCGTGGAGGCGGTAGACCTCGCGGGCGGCATTGAACGAGCGGATCATCTCTTGTGCGACGAAGGTCGGGCCGTCCAGGAGCGAGTTCAGGATCAGCAGCGCGTTGGGCGCGCACAGGCCCAGGATGGCCCACTCCTCGGCGATCGGCAGCCCGCCCGGCAGCACCTCGCACACGCAGTTGCAGTTGGTCACGTACGATTCGAAGGTGCCGACCGACACAACCGGCACGGCGGCCTTGACGCGCGGATCCAGCGCCGCCACCCACATGGTCTGGTTCCCGCCGCCGCTGGCGCCCGTGACGCCGATCCGGTCCGGGTTCACGACGTCCAGCGACTGCAGCAGGTCGATGCCGCGCATGTTGTCGACCACCTGCATGCCGAGCAGCGTTTCGCCCAACGAGAGCAGGGAAATTCCGAGCTTGCCGCCGTGGTACTCGAACTCGCCCGGTTTCGTGCCGCGCTCGCCGGACCCGAACGCGTCGACCAGCAACGCGACAAAGCCCGACTTGGCCAGCAGATGGCCGCGGGCAGCGACGCGGGCGGCAATCTTTCCCTGCGACCAGTGCCCGTGCACGCCGAGCACGCCGGGGAACGGGCCCTTGCCGTCCGGAAGGTACAGGTTCGCCGTGACGCGGAAACCGGGCCGGCTCTGGTACGTGAGCTTCCGGATACGGTACCCGTCCTGCCGCAGTTCGCCGTGCACGCACACGTCGAGCGGCACGGCGTCCGGGACCGTTCCGGCAGCCTTGTGCAGGGCGGCCAGAACGTGTTCACGCTGCGTCTTCCAGGCCGCGAGCGTCACGGGCGGCTGGTGCGCCTGGTGCCATTTTCGCGCCTCCTGCCGCAATGTCTCGCGCAGCAGATTCGCACCCGATTCCTGCCAGACAGTCGTGTTCATCGTCAGCATGTCGATTCCCTCTTGGTGTCGGTCCCGCGCCACTGTGCTCCTGGCCGGTCGATCGCCCTCACGACGCGTCACCTGCGGTTGGGCTTCCCGGCGATGGCGGAACCGGATCTGCCTTGCCCGCCGTTGGCGCGAGCCGTTCTGCCAGCAGTGCCAGTTTGATCTTCACGTCGGCGCCGGTGGCCAGCACGAAGTCGATGGCGCTCAGTGCCGCGAACAGCGCGCACAGGCCCGATTGCTCCGCCGCCAGACACACGACCGCCGCCAGGAAAAATGCGCCGCACGCCAGGTACGAACAGGTCCGTGTCAGGCGCAGGCGCGAGACCAGGGCCTGGCGTGTGCTGGTGTTCAACGCCGCGTCGACGAACTGCTGATCTCGAGGGGGCATGAGCAAACTCCTCTCCTGCCGAATCCGGGCAGCCTGAGCGCGGCCCCGTAAGCCGCGCGTTTTCCAGGTTCGTAGTCCCGCCTTCAGGCGGTCCGGGAAACACGTCGATTCGTCGCGTCGGTGCGGTTTCGCATGGCGGTGTCGAACCCGGACCGCGTAAACGCGGGACTACAAGCCTGGCGCGTCCCGGTGTTCCGCAACGCCGCTGCCGCATGTCCCGCCACTACGGCACGGCGGGATAGACGTGGTACGCGATCCGGCCTTGGGAGAGAATGCCGTCGGCGGCGGCTTTCCAGGCGTTCGGATCGTTGCCTTTCGTGCCGCCGAAGTACAAGGTTGCGGCGGGCAGGGCCTGAGTCGCGGCGGGGGCCAAGGAGGCATCCACCTCGATCCGCGCATCCGGGTGTTCGCCGCCCGCCTTGTCCTTCCAGAAATGGATTTGGAACTTGCCCGCCGGATCGATGGCGCCATAGAACAGTCCGGCCGTGGCGTCGAACCATGCCGTGCCAGCCTCTTCGTCGTCCGCCGCATTGCCGGCGATAGCCGACGGTGCGTAGTGGAAGTAAGAGACCAGCGTCCAGGCGCGCGGGTCGGTATTGGTCACCGACAGGCCCTGGACCGTAAACCACGGCTGGTTCGGGTAGACGCAGACGCGGCAGGTGGTGCGAAAGTTTGCTGGCTGCTGCTGCGCGGCCGCCGGCTTGCCGTCCTGGTCGACGGCGGTTTTCACCTCGCCGCCGGCTGCCGGTCCCTCGCCACGGCTCATGTCGGCGGTCAGGAGCAACCGTACCGGGCCGTTCACGACGCGGACATTGTCGAGGCGGTCTGTTCCGACCCACATGTTCTGCGGCAGTGCCTGGTGCACGAGCGGGTAGTAGCGGCCGAGCTCGACTCCGTCCAGCTCGACGCGGTCGAACAGGTCGCCGTCCGTCTCGCTCTTGGTGAGCTTCAGGCGGCCGTTGCCGATTGTGAACCCGTGCTCGGCCGCCGTCCACTGGACCTGCACCGTGCCCGACGCCGGCACGGAGTGCGCGCAGACGGAAACCAGCAGCGTCTTGACGGACCGGGGCGGAATCGCCGGCACCTGCACGGCGAGCTCAGCGCCCTCGGGGAGTGCGTCAAGCTGGAACGGCACGGGCCGCAACTGGCCGCCCGCCAGTTCGGCGACCTGGACCTTGTCCTGGAAAGCGGTCCAGTCGAGGTCTGCGGCCAGGTCTGACGTCTTGAGCACCAGCGGTGTCGGCTGCGTGGCGGCGGCGGACGTGTTGGTCACCACCACCGGGATGCGCCGCACGGCGGCGGTTGCACCGGGCAGTTGCAGGCCGGGCATGCAGAGGGTCTGTTCGGCGCGGTTGTCGCTGACGTCGTACTCGACCACGTCACCCGTGACTTGGGCGGTGCAGAACAGGTAGTGTCCGCCGGGGCTCAGCGCCTGACTTGCGTCGGCAGCCACCGTGGCGGTGCGGCCCGGCGCCACGCTCACCGTCGATTCCCTCAGCGTTCCGTCCGTCCACAGGCTGACACTGCAGTCGGCCTTGACCTTGCCGGTGTTGGCGAGAACGAAGTCGCCCCAGATCTTGCCGGCTGAGACGCGGACCTCCGCGGTCCTGTTGGCGTGGACTTCGCTGGCGCGCGGGTTCAGGCGTGTGCATGCCTTGGTCAGGAGTTCGTAGGGCTCGTCCTGTTCGTTGACCAGGCCGTAGTTCGAGTCTTCCGGGAACCATTCCGAGATGCCCAGCGCCGGCTCGTCCGCCCACATGAAGAAGCTCGAGCCGACCATGAACGGCAGCTTGAACAGCAGCTTCTGGAAGCACTCAAACGCGAACGTCCGCTCCGCCTGCGTGTCGACGCGCTGACCGGCGCCGTGCTTGCAGGGCAGGCCGCTGTCGTAGGAGGGGTACGACCACTCGGTGACCATGAACGGCTTGTCGTGCGCCAGCTTGTGAACGCGTTCGAACATCTCGACCAGCGGCGTGCGTTGCCCGTTGAGTGTGCCCCAGGTCGCGCCGGTCTCCAGGTCGACCCGCTCGTAGACGTTGGTTGTGACAATGTCGCAGTACTTGCCGCACGGGCCCCACGCCGGATCGTAGGAGGGGGAAGCGAGGCCGGCGAAGCGGCAACCGATGATCATGTGATTCGGGTCCGCCTTGCGGATCGCTGCCGTTGTGACCGCGAAGTAGCGGTCCGCGATCAGCCCGACGAATTCGGTCTTGTCCGCCTCGACACACGCCGTATTCGTCCCGGTGAACGTGTCCACTTCTGCGAGCTTATCGAACGACTCGACGGTGGCGCCCCACGCCTTGTTGAGTCGGTCCGCGGTGCCGTACCGTTCTCGGAGCCAGGCGATCAGGGCCTGCTTCGCGGTGTGCGTTGCGGGCCGCTTCATGCACTCGTCGAACAAGCCGTAGCGCACCGCCCAGCTCTTGCCCCACCAGGCGAGTTCGTTGTCGATGAAGTAACCGAACAGCCACGGGTCGTTCCGGTTCGGGGCGCAGAGGTCCTCGGCTTTGCGTTCGCAGAATTCGGCGAAACGCGGGTGGAAGACGTTCGGGAAGTACGAGCACGGCGTGGGTTTCTCGTTGTCCGGGTAGGTGATGCGGAAGTCCGGCCCGAGGGCGCAGAAGTTGCCGCCCATGCTGGCGAACTCGGTGTGGGCCAGGCCCTTGTGGAAGGTGGGTTCGTGACAGCCGGCGCCGAGCGTGTTGAAGCCCCAGGCTTTGAGTCGCGTCGTGGCGCTGTCGGCCCAGGCGGCTTCGGAACCGTACTTCTTCTCGACGTTCTTGTGGTACGGTGCGTACCCGAGCTTCTGACACCAGTGCGCGGTGTAACTCACGTGATCCGTGGACACGGCATAGAACGGCTTGCCCGCCGGGTCGATAACCCACCATACGCCGCGCTTCTTCTCGGTGTGGAAGTAGCCGGTGGCTTTGCCCTTGACCGCGTCACTGGCCGCGGACGGCGGTACGTAGGGCGGGAAGACCTTCTGTGCCGCGGTTGGCGGCGCGTCGACGAACTCGCGCACGGAGGTGCGGACATCGCGGAAGGCGCTCTTGAGCCCACCGTTGTCCAGGGCCGGGCGGCCGCTGGTGACGGCCGGGCCGGAGAACTGCCAGCCGCCTTTCCAGCGCGGCGTGCCGTCGGTCTCCTCGATCGTGCCGGCAATGCCTGTGGCGCTCATCTCGATGCGGAGTCGGTACGGGTGGTTGTACTCCCACTGGAAGGGCGGCAGTCCCGGGAACTCCATGGGCTTGAGCTTGTCCTGCGCCTGCGCCAGCCAAGTGCCGGTCCGCATTTCGCTCAACTCGACGAAGTGTTTGCGCTCGTTCTCGTCGGGCGACTCGACCAGGGCCAGGTGCCAGTAGTTGCGGCTGTCGGAGTGCACCGCGACGCCGGCAATCTTCCAGTCGGTCCGCGTTTTGTCGCTGACGGTCAGAACAGCTTCGACGCGGATCGTCCGGCCGTACGGGCTGGACTGCAGCACGGCGAAGTCTTTTTCGCCGAGTTCGTGGCGCAGCGCGTTGTCGCGGCACTCCCAGCCAAAGCCGCATTTCCACTGCTCGCGCGACGGCGCAACGGCCGGCCCGGGCGGCGTGGCGAATGCCTCGGCAAAGGTGAACTCACCGGACGCGGGCCGCACAACCGCGTCGGTGGCGGACTTCGCAGCGACACCTGACGAACCGGGCTTGCCGGTCGCACAGCCCCAGATGGCGAGAAGACCTGAAACGACGACGGCGACACCCGTGAGAGTCCAGTTACGGTTGTGACGGTGTTGCTTCGGCATATGACGGCTCCTTCTTCCGTGGATCGTCTGGGGCGAAAGTATCCGACCTGTGCAAGCAGCGGATCGAGTCCTGTCACCTTCCGACAGTACCGCGGGCGGCCCT
>Ga0156402_1092_pt1 | contig 19402 bp, 12 predicted proteins | sample RifOxyA3_FD_108045 | JGI IMG/M metagenome (GOLD analysis project Ga0156402, IMG submission 108045) | Lentisphaerae bacterium RIFOXYA12_64_32 | reverse complement strand
GGAAGGTGCGGACCATTGCGCGCAATTGCGGGGTGACTTCTGGCGACCGAGCACTAGCCTGCCCCCGAACCCTATCCGCGTGCCCTGCCGCCCTTCACTGCGGGCCTGGCCCGTTCGTCCGCTCAAGCCTCGCACCTTCACGTTGATCGAGTTGCTGGTGGTCATCTCCATCATTGCGGTCTTGGCCAGCATGCTCCTGCCGGCCCTGACCGAGGCCAAGGCCAAGGCTTACCAGATCGCCTGCGTCGACAAGATGCGCCAGATGGCCGTCATCGCCAACATGTACCCGGATGACTACGACGATTGGCTCTGTCCGGTGCGCTGGATTGATCACAAGGACGTCGACTACTACCAACAACTGTGGCGCTACTGCCCCGAACTCTTCTCCAAGCCGCTCTATGCAAACGGCGCCGCAGCCAGTAACCCGGACTGTCCTGCCATGAAGGGCGAGGCCGGCGTGACTCTTTCCCCAACGGCTGCCTACACCGTCGACTACGCCCAGGCCGGCTACGGCGGTTACGCCATGACCAACTCCACCGGCTACAAGAGCGGGACCGGCGTCGCTGCGGTGATGCGCAAACGCAAGGATTTCACCCGTCCCGACGAGACCCTGCACATGTGCGACGGGTACTGCACCCACATGTCCGCCGGGGCCTGGGACTATGTGCCCGGCACCTATGCCGCGTTCCGTCACCGCCGCGGCCTGAACATTCTCTACATCGATGGGCATGTGTGCTATCAACCCCGTGGCCCGGCTGCCGCTATCCGCTGGAATCCGTGACGGCTCGCCAGAAAGTAGGATTGCCGAGCAGCTAAGTTGCTGGGTTGCCGAGTTACCGAGACCCCACCCTTAGCCACATTAACAACTCAACACCCGACCCGTTTCCCCTCGACCCACGACACCCCACAACATGTTCTCCTTCCTCGCCAACCTCTTCCGGCGCCCAAACCCGACCGAGTTCTGGAAACGCCGGCCCGATGTGCGCCTCTTCGCCGACCTAGCCAAAAAAGCCCTGACCAACGCCACCATCGGCGATCCGCTCGAGTGCTGCGCATTCCTCGGCCCCGTCGAAGACACGCGCGCCCTGCACGAACACCACGCCCTGCGCTACCTGTCGCTCGGACTCGATATCGGCCTGGACGAGAATGACAAACATGTCACGGACTTCCGCCTCGTCTGGGATGACTATCTGGGCGAAGGCTTCACACCGTTCCCCGGCGAGATCGCGTGGGGGACCGCATCGCGCCAACTCTCCTGCCACACGACGATGACCGAACTCGTGGCCTGGCTCGGCGAACCCTACTGGACCGCGACGGACACGGACGAAACCATCCTGTTCTACGAGCATGGCCCCATCGAGTGGGAGATCGAACTCACCCCCGCCGGGACACTCAAGCACTGGCTCGTCGTTCCGCCGCTGCTGGCCGACGCAGCACAACGTCAGGCCTACGGGGTCACCAAGCCGTGGCCGCCGGCTGAGTGACGCTGCGAGCCCCCGCCCCCGGCGGTCATCCGCACCCGAAGGACGACGGCGGACTGCCGTCTCCTGTCAACGCGGATTGATATCCCCTGCCCTGTGGATATCTTCCCATAGCCGTGAACCCCAAGAGGCCGCCATGCCAGCGACACAAACCCAAGGTGTCTACCTGTTGACGATCCGGCTGCCGCGCGCTTGCGCCGTCACGGTGCCGCGCCCGGACACAACCCTCGCCGCAGGCTGGTACGTTTACACCGGCAGCGCCATGAGCGGCCTCGAAGCCCGGCTCGCCCGGCACCTGCGCACGTCGCAAGTCAGACACTGGCACCTCGATCACTTGCTCGCCGTCGGCCGCGTGCTGAATGTTCAACTGCAGCTCACCGGCGAGAAGGCAGCCGAGTGCCGGCTTGCCGCGACAGTCCGCGGCTGGCCCGAGGCCGAGCCGGTCGCCGGATTCGGCTCGACCGACTGCCGTTGCGGTTCGCACCTCGCCCGGTTCCCGGCGCGTCCGCTCGGCTCGGTCCTGGCCGCAGAAGTACTGCCGGCGCTCCCCGGCATGTACCGCGAACTCCGCGGCCGCTACCACGACCATTCACGGGAAGACCGCGATCCGTTCCGGACATTGGTTGCCTGCATTCTGTCCCTGCGCACCCAGGACCCGGTCACCGATGCCGCCGCGGACCGGCTGTTCGCCGTCATGCGGACTCCGCAGCCGTTCGCCGTTGCGGACCCCGCACGCATCGCCAAGATCATTTTCCCGGTAGGGATGTATCGACAGAAGGCACAACGCCTCGTCCAGATCGCGCGGCTTGTCCTGGAGCGATTCAACGGCAACACGCCCGCCGAGATCGACGACCTCGTCAGCCTTCCCGGCGTGGGCCGCAAGACGGCGAACCTCGTCCGCTCGTTCGCGTTTCACCTGCCGGCCATCTGTGTCGATACGCACGTGCACCGCATCACGAACCGCTGGGGCTTGGTCCGCACCACCACCCCGGACGAGACCGAGTGCGAACTCCGCAGAATCCTGCCGGCGCAACACTGGATGGAGACCAACGCCCTGCTCGTGCAACACGGCCAGGCACTGTGCCGGCCGACCCGCCCCAAGTGCGGCGCCTGCTTCCTCCGCGGCGCCTGCCGCTACGACGAGTTGCTCCGCCACGCCGTGGTCCTGGCGCACGTGCCCGGCGCACCGCCGCACCCCAGCCTCGACCTCGTCGAACCGGCGGACGCGGCAACATCCCCGTCGCCCGTCAGCAGTTCCCCCTTCCGACGCGCCCCGGCTGCAGCCACCACGCCCGCCCCGGACCGCGTAAACGCGGGACTACCAACCTCGCGTCGTTCCAAGGCTCGTAGTCCCGCCTTCAGGCGGTCCCCGTTCGCCGTCGCCGAGCACAATCCGGACCGTGCCAACGCCGCGCCGCAACCCTCACAGCGCCCCAAGGCTCGTAGTCCCGTCCCGCCTGCGCAGGCGGGACGATCCGGAAGACCGTCGCCAGGGTCTGAAACCTCCGAAACGCACGGAAACACTGCGCCGCCTCGGTTCACCCGCGTCGCCCTCGGCCTAGGCGCCAACCTCGGCGATCCCCGAACAACCTTCCGGCTTGCCGTCGACGAACTCCGCGCCGCTGGCCTCTCGAACGTCCGCGTCTCGTCCCTGTACGAGACAGAGCCCATCGGCTGTCCGCCTGGGACGCCCGTGTTCCTCAACGCGGCGCTGACGGGACACTGGAGCGGCACAGCGCGTGAGCTGCTGCAGTTCTGCAAGGACGTCGAGGTGCGCCTCGGTCGCCCGGCACGACACGGCCGGAACCTGTCGCGCGTCATCGATTTGGATATCCTGCTGTTCGGGGACGAGCAACGGCGGGAGACGGATCTGACACTGCCCCACCCGCGACTCGGCGAGCGCCTCTTCGCGCTCGCGCCGCTGGCGGAGACAGCACCCAACTGGAGGGTCCCGCCTACGGGCAGGACGGTGGCGGCACTGTTCCGATCTCTGAGCCGACAACGGCGGGCGGAACGGCAGGTCCGGCGGGCGGAATCGTTCCCTGCGAGCCCGTCGACGGCATAGTGGAGACCGAAGACGGCGCCACGAACCGCGTTGCCGTAACGCGCCACCGCACGCTCGTATCCACACGATTCGCGACCCACTCGCCCACCTGCTGCGCCGTCCGCAGTCCTGCCAGTTCCTCAACTTCATGATCCGAGCACCGGAACAGCATGGCCAGCGCATGCTCTGCCGTCAGGATAGAAAGGTTGCCGAGGGCACGGTTGAAAAGCCGGCGGCATCCCAGCAAACGCTTAGCGAAGAAGCCGAGAACCCCCAACAAGGTCAGCCAGAACGGCCAGACCCAGAAACTCGGCAGCCATACCACCTGGAGTGTCGACGCCGCCAAGAGCAGAAAGACGCTCCCCAGCAGCAGTTGCGAATCGCGCGGACTGCGCGACACACTGCCGACGACGCGCCGAAAGCCACTCGTCGAGGTCTGGTAGGCAAAGTTCTCCTCGAAGATCCGACTGCCGAAACCAATCCTGGCAATGTGGCAGAGCTCGTGCGCCAGCAGTTCACGGCGGCTGTATATCAGCCATTTCTCCCGGTCGGCAAAGGACTTGCGAACGACAAACAACGCAAAAAAGTCGGGGTAGAAGTAGAACGCGCAGGCGCCGAAAAGCCAACTTTGGGACGGATTGACGAAGAAGCCGGGCACCCAGTCGATGGCAAACCCGAACAGCCGCTCTGTCGTCGCGCGAGCCGTATCGAAGACGTGTGGCTGGATCCGCGCCGCCGCGTCAACCTTCATGCCCTCGACACGGAAATGGCCGTGCTCAGTCAGTTCCGCATCCATCTCCGCGATGTTCGCCTGGAGTCGGCGCAACCGTTCGGCGTACTGCTCGCAACTCTCGGTCGCACCCAGCAGCAACCCACGCCGGTCCAGTTCGACCAGTGCGGAGACATCCCCCTGCGCGGCTTTGGTGATGAGTTCCTCGGTGAACAAGGCTGTCCTTGGGTTGGGCGCCGGACGTTCAGGGTTCAGGCAAAGCGGTTCATCCTGGAGCGGGCTGAACCCTCGCCAGATGTGCAGGTGCGTACGGCGGTGTTCAGTGTTCGGCGATCCCGACCGGAAACCAAACTGACGCGGAGGCAGGGCTGAATTAAACTGTGGAGCCAGCGACCGGACTTGAACCGGTGACCGCCTGATTACAAATCAAGTGCTCTACCAACTGAGCTACGCTGGCCCAAACAACGTCTGAATATACCGCGAGGCCGCACCGCAGTCCAACTCCGTGCCGGGGTGTTCGCACGGGTCGAAATCCGTCGGGCAGGCGGCGGGGCGAACCGGAACCGGCAGGACGTTGACGTCGCTCCGCCCGGTCTCAGCACGTACAGAACCGCGCGGATCTACCGCACGACCACGTTGACCAGCCGGCCCGGGACGGCAATCACCTTGACGATGGTTTTTCCGGCGATCGCCTCTGCGACCTGTTCGTTCTTTAACGCCACGTCGCGGAGCTGCGCCTCGGTCGCGTCAGCCGGGACACTCATGCGCGCTCGGACCTTGCCGCAGACCTGCACGACAATCTCGACCTGGTCGGCCACCAGCAACGCCGGATCGTAGGTTGGCCAAGACTCGTACGCCAACGAATCGGGATGCCCCAAGCGCTGCCACAACTCCTCGGCCAAGTGCGGGGCCAGCGGGGAGAGCAGCAACACAAACGTCTCCATGGCGCGACGATTCCGGGGTTCGGCCCTGCCGAATTCATTCACGAAAATCATAAGCTGGCTGATCGCCGTGTTGAAGGCCAACCCCTCGATGTCGTCGGTCACCTTCTTGATGGTCGCGTGCAGGAGTCGCTCCTGCTCCCGGCTCACGGGGGCGTCGGGGAGCACACTGCTCGTCTCGCCGTCCTTGCTCACGATCATACGCCACACCCGGTTCAGGAACCGATACAGGCCCTCGACCCCGCCCGTCTTCCAGTACTTCACCGCGTCGAGCGGCCCCATGAACATCTCGTACAAGCGCAGGCTGTCAGCGCCGTACTCACGCACCACGTCATCGGGGTTGACCACGTTCTTCAGGGTCTTGCTCATCTTGGCGACGATCTGGCGCAGTTCGACGCCGGTCTCCTTCTGAAAGAACCGGCCGTCGCGCTCCTCGACCTGGTCGCAGGGGACCTTCGAGCCGATCGGGTCCTCGTAAGCATAGGCGAGAATCATGCCTTGGTTGAACAGTTTCCGGAACGGCTCGTCGGTGCTGACATGGCCGAGGTCATAGAGCACCTTGTGCCAGAATCGGCTGTAGAGGAGGTGCAGCACGGCGTGCTCGGCGCCGCCAACGTACAGGTCGACGGGCATCCAGTACTTCTCCTTGGCCGTGTTCCACGGCGCGTCGGAGTTGCGCGGGTCGATGAAACGCAGGTAATACCAGCAGGAACCCGCCCACTGCGGCATGGTGTTCGTTTCGCGCCGCCCCCGCCGCCCCGTCTTCGGGTCGACCACATTGAGCCAGTCGCCGGCATTGCAGAGTGGCGACTGCCCGGCCTCGCCGGGTTGGTAGTTTTCCAGGGCCGGCAGACGGAGCGGCAGTTCCTTCTCGTCCAGCACGGAAATCTCGCCGTCTTCCCAGTGGATGACCGGGAACGGCTCCCCCCAGTAACGCTGGCGGCTGAACAGCCAGCCGCGCAGCTTGTAGTTCACCGTCGCCGTCCCGAGCCCTTTGCCCTCCAGCCAGGCCGTGATGCGGGCAATCCCGTCCTGCTTGTTAAGACCGTTGAAGTCCAGCCCCGTTTCCGTGTTGGCGGACCGAATGTAGCAGCCATCCTCCGTCCAGCAGGCTTCGCCCGCAAGCACTCGGGCTTTGAGGTCGGCGTCGGCCGAGTCTGGTTCCATGATGCAGATGATGGGTAAGCCGAACTGCTGCGCGAACTCGAAGTCCCGCGTGTCGTGGGCCGGCACGGCCATGATGGCGCCGGTGCCGTACCCCATCAGCACATAGTCCGCCACCCAGATGGGAACGCGCTGCCCGTTCACCGGGTTGATGGCGTACGAACCGGTGAACACGCCGGTCTTGTCCTTGGCCAGTTCAGTCCGGTCCAGATCCGACTTGCGCGACGCCTGCCGGACGTACTCGACCACGGCGGCACGGTGCTCGGCGTCCGCCAGGCGCGAGACCAGCGGGTGTTCGGGAGCGACCACCATGTAGGTGGCGCCGAACAAGGTGTCCGGACGCGTCGTATAGACCCGCAGCACACCGCTGCCGTCCGCGAGACTGAAATCCACTTCGGCGCCGGTGCTGCGCCCGATCCAGTTGCGCTGCATCTCCTTGATGCCTTCCGGCCAGTCCAGGTTGTCGAGGCCCTTGAGCAAACGCTCGGCATACAGGGGGATACGCAGGAGCCACTGCTTCAGGGACCGCCGTTCCACGTCCTTGCTGCCGCACTTCTCGTGCGATCCGTCGTTGAGGACCTCCTCGTTAGCACAGACAATCCGACACTGACGGCACCACCAGACCTGGGCGTCGGCGTAGTAGGCCAGCCGTCGGCTGTCACGGTACTCACGGACCGCTACAGGCCCACGCGCGGCCACGTCGGGCGGGATCGGCAGCTCGGCGATTGGCCGGCCCCGTTGCCGTTCCGCGTCGAACCAGGTGTTGTAGAGTTGCACGAAAATCCACTGGGTCCAGCGGTAGTAGTCAGGGTCGGTGGTGTTGACTTCGCGATCCCAGTCGTACGAGAACCCGAGCGACTGAATCTGACGGCGAAAGGTGTCGCAGTTCTTCCGGGTCGTGATGGCCGGGTGGGTCCCAGTCTGAATGGCGTACTGTTCTGCCGGCAACCCGAAGGCATCCCATCCCATGGGGTGCAGAACGTTGAACCCGCGCATGCGCTTGAAACGGCAATAGATGTCGGTGGCCGTGTAGCCCTCGGGGTGCCCGACGTGCAACCCGGCTCCGCTCGGGTATGGAAACATATCCAGCACATACAGCTTCGTCCGAGCAGGGTCGGGATCAGCACTGCTGAACGTCTTGTGCTCCTGCCAGAAGCTCTGCCACTTCGGTTCAATTGCCGCCGGATCGTAGTTTGCCGCCTTCTCGCTCATGTCTTCACCTGAAAAGAGACACCCCTGAACTCGCGGATGCCCTGCATCGGCCGGATGGGCGACCAGGGGGGGGCACCGGGAACCCGGTCGCCGGACTGTGCCGGAACCCGGCACAAACAGCCCAATACTCTAGCTCCGAAAACGTCGATCTCCACCCCGCGCACGGTCGAACCTGGTAATGCGTCAGTCGCGGGTGGAGATAAGGTCGAAGTCTGACTTGGGCTGACGCCTAAAGTGGTCGGAGCGGCTCGCTCCGACACCCGCGGGACCGGGCCGGTCCCGCCACTTTGGGCAGCCACCCCCAACCCTCCACCCGCGACTGACGCATTACCTGAAATGCACCGCCCCCCGTTGCGAAGATGGAGGTAGGACTCTATAGTAAGGGCACGTGGTCCTGTTTCTGGAAGGGAGGCCACCGTCGGCCGGAGGCTGACGCCGGGGCGCGCGGCGCGCTCTGCGCAGAGGTTTTTTTGGCGTGCCCGCAACCCGCTGCAGACGGCAAAGCAGCGAGGTGTCAGTTTTCGGCTGTCGAAGAGGTGTTTGCTGTTGTCCCGGGGTAGCCCCATACCGGTCCCATGGGCCCAGTTCCTTTCCCGGTGGCAGCGGCAGCAAAAACTTGAGGACTCGACCTATGGCCAAAGAACCCCCTTTGCCAATCCCGGGCATGGAAGAAGCGGCCGAGCCTGAGCTGTCTAAGAAAGAGCGGCGGCGGCGCGCCAAGGAGCAACGCCGCTTGGAACGCAAGCGGCAGCGGGCGGAACTGGCCAAGATTAGCCGCGAGATGCGTTCGCCTCTCATGCGGAACTCCGTAGTCTGGGTCGGCGTGTCTGCGATCTTCCTGATCATGGTACTGCTCCTTGGGTACTACTTCTATTGTTTCTACAACGTCAATCTGTCCAGGAAGAACTTCGAGGAAAACTACAAGACGTTTGATATTCAGACGTTGGTGCGCTTTGCGCCTGACCAGATGCGCCGCGTCGAACAGCTTCGGGCCAAGGCAGAGAAGGGCAACGTGCTGATCGAGACGAAGAACGTCATCAAGGCCTTCCGGGATGCGAACATCCTCCTACACGAAGCACGGGACCTCGCCACCGGCGAACAAGAAAAGTACCGCAAAGTGCGCCATGAATTCACGGCCCTCTACGACGAGGCCAAGCAGCGCAACTTGGCCAAGTACGCTCCCGCCATGTGGGAGAAGGCCGAGGCGTGCAACCTCGAGACCAAGCGCGAGGGAGAGGAGGCGTTTCTCTCTGAGGCCGCCGTCGCCAAGCTCTCCCAGGGCATTGAGATACTCAAGGAGGCACAGCGGTCGTTCGAGAGCTTGAAGAAACTCGACGAGGTCATGACCACCTTTGTGCAGACCCAACAGAGCCTGAGCAAGGAGGAATGGGCCCGCAGCCTTGGCGACAAGATGGCGGCCGTTCAGAACGCCGAGACCCGCGCCCAGGCCGCCGCCAAGGTGGCGGAATGGGACAAGGCCGCCGAGCAGTATCAGGCCGGGCTTGCCATTCTGCAGGCCGGGCTGCAGAGCGTCACGAAGGCAAAGAACGAGGCCACGCAGGCCGCTAGCCGCTTCAATGAGGCCCTGACGGTCGCCAACCCCAAGGAACTGGCGGTAAACGACCCCGAATCCTGGGCGAAACTGGACAAGAACAAGAAGACTATCGAGGAGGCGATCAACAGCTTTGACTATGCCACCGCTACAAACGTCGCGCGCGAAGCTTCGCTTTTCCTCGAGAAGATCCAAGGTAACGTGGACGAGATTCGCGCCACGCGCGACCAGAAACTCAAAGAACTCGAAGCCGGCCTTAAGACGGCCATGGAGTCCGACAAGTTCCTCAAGACCAATGCCGCCAAGGAATGGACCAATGTCCAACTCGCCTACGAAGATATCCTGAACCTCGCCAAAGCGGGCGACTACCGGGGCGTCATCAAGAAGTCCGAGGACCTCAAAGCACGCCTCGACGCCCTGATATCCATGCGCGATGAGCTAATGAAGGGCTCCAGCGCAACCCGAGACCAGTTTGCCAAACTCATGCTTGACCCTCGCGTTGAAGTGGTGCAATTGAACTTCCCGGGAGAGTTACAGCAGATCATCATTCGGCGTGGCAGTGCCGAACGTCTTGAGCAGAGGAACAACCTGAAGGAAGCATACAAGACCTACGAGGAGGCGTACGCCTCGCTGAAGAAGCTCATCGGCGAACTTGGCAAGATCGAGGTCGAAGCCAAGGCGCTTCGGGAAAACTGCTCCGCACGACGGCACGAGTTCCGCCGCGGCATTGAGGGTTTCCGCAAACCCCAGATTCCGAAGATCGACACCCTCACGAAGCAGGCTGACAGCTATCTGGAGAGCCGCAACTACAGCCTGGCACTGCCGCGCTACAAGGAACTGGCGTCCCTGCTGCCAGTTGAGCGCTTCACTGCGGACAAGGACGGAACGGTGACCGACAACGTCGCAGGGGTCATGTGGGCCAAGGACGGAACCGCCGCCGGCTGCAATGGCAGCAAAGCCCTGACTTGGTACGAGGCGCTGAAGTGGGTGGATGTGCTGCAATTTGCAGGCTTTGACGACTGGCAGTTGCCGACGGAAGAGCAGTTCCAAGCCTGGCTCAGCATGTCGCCAAAGGAACTCCTCAGTCAACTTCCCAATACGGTTGGCAACATCTACTGGTCCAAGGTGCCTGGCTCCACTGTCGAGGAAGCCTTGGCCGTCGATCTCGACCAGCACAAGATCGTGCTGCGCGCGAAAGCGGAAGCGCATCACGTACGAGCGTGCCGTATCCCCGTCGAATAGGCGACAGGCTCTTCCCGGTTCGCGGACTGGGCAAAGGGCAAGGGGGGAACGTCCTTGCGGGATGAACGGTCAGCCTGCAAAGGCCTGTTCACCCAGCCTCTGCATTCGTTTCGCCCGATGATCGTGACGTTGAATGCTCATCGACCATCCGCCCGGCCAACAGGCCGCCATTTACGCCCGCCGGCACTCGGTCAAGACATGCGCTGTTTTGCACTAGTCCCTCTCCTGCAACCTTTGGTTTGACGGGAGAAGCGCATTACATTACTGAGTCGCGGCGACACGTGCACACACAAACTCCGTTGGGACTATGGTTGCTGTAACTCCAACATGGGTTGCAAGTCTGATCGAGTTTCTCCGCGTGGCGTGTGAGATCGGCATTCTGACCACCCTGATCTATTCCGCCCTGCTCTTCGTGCGTGGGACCCGCGCTTCGCCGATCCTCGCCGGGTTGGTCATTCTCATGATCCTGCTCAGCCTGCTGTCCCGTATGCTCGGCCTGGATGTCATGGAATTCATCCTCATGAAGACATGGACCTTCCTTGCCGTAGGAGCGCTGATCATTTTTCAGCCGGAAATCCGGCGAGCCTTTGCGGAACTGGGCAGCCAGCAAACCCGCCTGCGGGGACATCACAAAGCCAAACGCGAGAAGGAACTCATCACGGTTCTGCTGGACGCCGCCTACTACCTTGCCAACCACCGCAACGGTGCCTTGATCGCCATCGAACAGAACATCGGCACACGCGCCATCGCGGAAACCGGAACCTACATCAATGCTCCTGTCTCCAAGGAACTCCTCGCCAGCGTATTCTACCCCAATGCCCCGCTGCACGACGGAGGTGTCATCATCCATGAAGGCCTCATCGTTGCGGCTGGCTGCATCTTCCCCCTCACTCAGGCACCCGATCTCAGCAAGAGCCTGGGCACTCGTCACCGCGCCGGGGTCGGGATCACCGAGGAAACGGATGCCGTGGCAATTATCGTCTCCGAGGAATCGGGAGCTGTCAGCATGGCCTATAAAGGCCGACTGATCCAAGGCGTATCCCGTCACCGACTGGAGCGGCACCTGACGTATTACCTGGTGCGAAAACACCTCGCGCGGACACGCGGCGGGCTGGTAAATGGCATCGGGAACCTGCAGAAGGAACTGACCGACGACGATCCGTCCGAGCTGCACACGGAGAAGGGTCCGGTCAACCTATGAGAACACGGTTGCCCAGAATCCTCCGCGCCGACCTGCCGCGCAAGATCGTGGCCTTCTTCTTTGCCGTGCTGATCTGGCTCGCCATTGACAGTCAGCTCCACGACTCCACGGTGTTGCATAACGTCCCTGTCATGCTCCGGTACGACCATGGCGCCATGGTCATCGAGAACGACACGCTGGGAGCTGACATCACGCTGCGCGGTTCCCGAAAACGCCTTCAGGAGTTGAAGACCGGCGACGTTCAGATCAGCGTCGCCGTGCCGACCCTGCCAGCCGGACATTTTTTTTACGATCTGCGGATTTCACCCAACAACGTCTTGACCCCTCCCGGCCTCCGGGTCAGCGATACTGCGCCGAACCAGCAGCAACTCCAGGTTGACCGGATCATCGCCCGGGGCGCGATTCCCATCCGGGTCCGTTTCGACGGCCAACTGCGCGAGGGTTACAAGAAGGCGCGTGTTTCCGTTTTTCCTGCTGCCGTCGACGTTCGCGGCCCCAGCCGCATCCTCAAGGATCTCAACGAACTGGTCACCGAGCCAGTCGCCCTCGACGAAACCTTGACTCAGGACTTCGAAATCGACGTCCGAGTCGGCCTGGTTCCCAACGTGCGCGCCAGCACCGATGCCGTGCACGTCGCGATCGAGATCGCGCGCCAGAGTAGTCAGCAGGCGTTTCGTGACCTGCCTGCCAATGCCCTCGCTTCGCCCGACTCTCCTCTCGTGCTTGAGGAGCCCCTGCCCAAGGTCTCTGTCACCCTGCACGGCCCGAAACTCACACTCGACGCCTTGGACAGCCTCTCGATCAGGCCCTTCGTGGACATCACGTCCATTACCAGTCCCGGTCGGTACCGCCGGCCGGTTCAGGTGTGGATCGACGGCGCCGCCAACGTCACGGCAGAGTACGTCCATCCCAGCGTGGTTGAGGTGGTACTGAAGACTGTGCCTCGAGGGGCGCTTTCGCCATCGACAGCCCCGCTCACCCCCCAGCCAGCCACCCCATAGTCGCAGGGCTGAGGGATGAAAGCTGAGGACCAGAGTCGGGATCCGAAGATGTTTCCCCTGCTTCCACTTCAGGTTTCAGCCTTCGGCTCAGCCCTGCCCGCGAGTTTGGTGTCCCGCACGTTGGGGAGCATACGCCTACAGCCTGCCCGAGCCGTTACCATGCAGATACGCTGCCTCATCATCCTGGGACCGACAGCGACCGGCAAGACCCGGCTGGGCGTGGCCTTGGCACGGATCTTCGGGGGCGAAATCGTCAGTTGCGATTCGCGGCAGGTTTATCGCCGGCTGGACATCGGCACCGGCAAGGACCTGAATGAGTACGGCCAGGGTCCGGACCACATTCCCGTCCATCTCATCGACACGGTGGAACCGCACGAAGAGTACCACTTGTTCCGCTACCTCGCCGACGCACGCCGCGCGCTCGCGGACATTGCCCAGCGCGGCGCTCTGCCCATCATCGTCGGCGGCTCACCCTTGTACCTGAACGCCCTCTACCGAGACTACACCATGGACGGCGGCCAGCCCAGTGTGGAACTGCGCCGGCAACTGCTCAATCTTTCAACCGCCGCGCTCGTGGAGATTCTGCGGCAGGAAGCCCCGGACCTCTTTCAGCGTGCCGACCTCACCCAGAAACGGCGCGTCGTCCGCGCCCTCGAGATCGCCCGGTCGCGTAGCGGGCCCGCGTCGCCACCGACGGCACCGAGCCTGGATCCTCTCGTGTTGGGCTGTTTCTTTGACCGCGCCGAGGTCCGTCGCCGCATTGAGGTCCGCCTCGACCAGCGACTCGCAGGCGGCCTCATCGACGAAGTGCGAGGCCTGCAGCAGTCGGGGTTGTCCTGGGAGCGACTCGATTCCTTCGGGCTCGAATACCGCTGCGTCGCCCTGCACCTGCTGGGAAAACTCTCGTACCCCGAGATGCGCGAACGTCTGCTGGCGCGGATCCGGCGCTTCGCCAGGTCCCAGGATGTCTGGTTCCGTAAGATGGAACGCGAAGGCATGGCCATACACTGGCTGCCCGGCGCCGATGTCGTCCGAGCCGAGGACCTGGTGCGCACCTTTCTCCGGGGCGAACCGGTCCCGCCGCCCGAATTCCGACTCGAGGACCGCGTCTACGGGCCGCGCCCCCGGCAACGCCGAAGCCATTCTCCACCATGAAGTACATGAAGATCATGAAGGTCGGGGCAACCCCGCCGGCAGAGATTCATCGCCCTGTCCTCTGTCACGCCTCTGTCCGTTCGGGCCAGTCTTGTCCTTGCTTGGCGGTCAAGACCGCAGACACGGGAGAATATGGGGTCCACGCTCCACCATCCGCTATTCACCATCCAACGTCTGGGCGGACGTTGCCAGACCTTTTCGCGGCAGGTCCGGCATCGGGGGAGCGACGGGTTCACACCAGGTCCAGGCGGCGGCGCCACCACCACTCGGCGCAGAACAGTGCGGTCAGCGCCAGGACCCACACCCAGCGGTTCCAAATCGGGTATTCCTTGATCTCCTGCGTTTCGCGCGGTTTGAACGGGATGTCCTTGAACATCGAGTAGCGGCTCTTCCACGGCACGAATTTCCCGCCGGTGTCCGCGGCCAGACTCTCAAGGTAGTCACGGTCCAGCGGCGCCCCGGTCTTCTCGTTCTCCGAGCAGGCGGCCAGCAGGCGCAGCTTCTGCTCCTGGCTGCCGTTCGGTGTCGTCACCGAGACCTGGTACTCGCCTTCCACGTTCGGCCGGAACATGCACTTGAAGCCGTTGGTGGCCTTGGTCAGTCCGACGTCGAGACTGAGCGTGCAGGGCACCATGGGGAACGAGAGCCGGCGCCCGTCCGGCGTCGTGATTCGACACTGCAGCGGGTCTCCAGCCGGCGCACCGCCGCGATCCCACACGGCGCCGAGTGTGACGTTTTCGCGCAGTTCGACTTCGCTCCTGGCCGTGAACACTTGGAGCAGTCCGGTCTTTTCGACTTCCTTCTCGCTTGGCGCCAGCCAGTGCACCAGTTGGGTGACGAAACTGCTGTACAGCCCCCGGTCTGTGCCCCCCTCAGCTCCTCCCATCTGCCAGCGCCACAGGGAGTCGCTCAGGATCATTGCCACGCGGCCCTGACCATAGCGCCGCACGACGAGGATCGGCGAACCGTCCGCGGTGGCGATCAGGGTCGTGCTGAGTTCACTGACTTTCACCGGCGTCCAGAAACTCAGCACCGGCGGCATGCGGGTTTCCTGCGGCAGCCCGCTGGTGGCCGGGTGAGCCCGACCACCGGGCGTGAAGTCCACTGAGAACCGGCCCTCCGTCATCTGTGCCCCCGGCTTTGAGAGCGCAGGCAACATCTCCTGGACGTGCGGTGTCTTTTGCAGGCCCGCCTCGCCGTACGCCTTGCCCGCGCCGATGAACAGCAGTCCGCCGCCACGGTCGACAAAGTCGCTGAGGTTCTTGCCGTCCGCCTCCTTGAACGCCGCCCCGTCGACGTCGCCGATGATGATGACCTTGTACGCCTTCAGTTCGTCAACGGACATTTTCGGAGTCGCGCCACCGGCCATGCCGGCCTGCTCGCTGAAATTGATGAACGTGCCTTGCCCGCTCTGCACGAACGCCGAGAGCTGGTAGTTCTTCTCCGCCAGCAACGCGCGCTTCAGGAACTTGAACTCCCAGCGCGGCGCGCCTTCCAGGTAGAGCACCCGGTTTTTCGGGTCAGTGACCTCGACCAGAAAGGTGCGGCTGTTGTTGTCCGGGTCGCCGTCAGGAACCGGGGTGATTTCGACCTGGTAGAGAATCTGCCCGATTTCCAGCGGTTCGAGACTGAACGAAACCTGCTTGAACTGCTCGTCCGGCTGGAACTCGATCATGCTGGAACGCAGCACGGTCGCGCCCTGCCGGAAATGAATGGGAAACGACAAGGCGCCGTTGCCGCGCCGGCGCACCAACACGTCGACGTTGCCCTTCCAGTTCACCACCATCATCTTGGGGTACGACACGTCGGCAACCCAGGCGTCGGGCTTCTGCTCCTGCTTAGCTTCCATCGGCTCCTCAATCTCCGGAATGAACACCGGCACGCCCATGGCCTGTGGGCTCAACGACTCGCCGGACTGGTCCAGTCCGTCGCTGAGCAGGATTAGCCCGGCCGCGTTTTCGACGCGCAACCGCCCGGCGATCTCGTTGACCGCGGTCCCGATATTGCTGCGGGGGCCGTTGAAGAGGATGTCGCCGGGCGCGCCCGTGCTCTCCTCGACGCTGCTGCCGATCTCGTAGCGCACGACGCGGTAGCGCTTGCAGAGCTTGTCGATGCGGCTGTCGGAGAGAAACTCGATTGCCCGCTCTCGGCGCGCCTCCGCGGCAGGATCAAGCTTCTCCGTCATGCTCGCCGAAACATCGACGACCATGGCCAGCAGCGGTGCCTCCTTGTCGTGCAGGACCTTGCGATGCTCCGCCTGCAGCAGCAGCCACGCGATGATCAGCAGCGCGGCCATGCGGAAGCCCCACAGTCCAAGACGCTGCCGCAGCGTCAAAGAGCAACCGCGGTAGGTGTACCACGCGACCGCGGCAACGACAAGCAGCAGCAGGGCGATGAGCCAAATCGGCAAGACGGGTCGGACCAGGATGGCGCCGAACAGTGTCACTTGGCCCGCCCTCCCTGCTTGAGGAACAGGCGCAGCGACTGCGAGAACCCTGCCGTGCGACTGCGCAGGTTCGCGAAGATTTCCTCCGTCGCGGCCAAGAAGAAAGCTATGCAGAGCAGGAACGGCCACAGCGGTCGACCGTGCCGGAGGTTCACCAGGTTCTGCTGCTGATCCTGCCACGCACTCGCCTGCTGCACCCGGTCCCCGGGCAGCCCACCGGCCATCTCGTCGACCGTGAGATAGCTCAGGTCCCCCTCCTCGGGCGGCACGTTCACCGCGATCATCCGTTCCTTGGCGCCCCGAGCGACCCGGTAGAACCCCGGCTCGTCGAACCCGTTCAGGACCACTGGCCGGTTATTGTCCGCCCGTTTCACGTTCAGCACTCGTTCCCTTCCCGCGGGGTCGCGCAGGCGGAACTCCAGTTCCGTCGCCTCCTCCTGCCACTCGAACGGCAGCGAGTTGCCGACGGTGGTGGTCAGGCTGGTCAGGTGCCGGTGGGCGCAGCTCTTGATCAATTCCTGGGTCAGAACCACGAAGAAGGGCGACAGCGGCCACTCTGACCAGTCGCGGTTCGCACTCACCGATGCAAGCCAGAAACTGCCCAGCCCGAAAGGCACCTCGACCAGGAACGGCGCCCCGTCCGGATACTGGAACAACGTGCGCGCACCGGCGGGCAGGTCGCTCAACAGCAAGCGGCGCCGCACCACCAGACTGGAGGGCGCGGGAATCACGCTCAGCAGCCGCTTCTCGAGTTCAGCGGGCGCCAGCGAACCCACCAGAGAGAACGACTTGCCATCGCCCAGTTCCTCCTTGCGCACCTTGATCGTCTGCAGCGGCTGGAGGGTACGCAGTTCGCGTTCAAGCGCTTCCTGCTGCCCCGGCATGAGCACCACCGTCCCGCCGTCACGCGCGAAATCACTCAGGCGTGCCACCGCGGTCTCCCCCAGCGACGGCGGGTTGCAGACAAAGATGACGTTGAACCCCTCCTGGCGTTCGCCGGCGAGCAGTGCCTGCCAGTCGATGGTCTTGGGCAGGAACAGCGTCCGTGCCTTGCCCCGCGGTTGAATGGCACGGTCGAGGAAAAAGGTGTCGCGCGTGCCCTGATCCGCCCGGGCGCTGCCGTCGACCAGCAGCACTGGGATCCCGGGAATGCGCGGCAGGCAGAAACGCGAGATGTTGTCCGCGGCCAGGCCATCGGGGTCCAGTTCGACTTGGCCCTGCACGAACTCCGCCTCGCCTGTGGCGTGTCCGGACATGCCTTCCATTGCCGTCTGCGCCGGGAGGATCGAGAACGCGCGGCGGCCCTGCTCTTCACCGTTCACGATCAAACGTAGCGTGTTACCGCCCTGGTAGTCTGACGAGGCCCGGATCGTCGCGCTGGCCTGAAATTCCCCGTCGCCCAACACCGCGGGCGGATAGAACGCCGTCTTGACGAACCCGGCATTGGCCGCCACCGCCGGCCGGACGTGGTTGAGGAACAGCAACGTGTCACGCTCAGGCAAACGCTGCGTTACGGCGGTCAGCGCCGTGAGATCGCAGTTCGTCTTCTGGAAGTCGCTGAAGACGTGAATCTCGACCCCGGTGCCGCTGCCACCCTCCGGCAACCGCGCCAGCAGGTCGTTCAGCACCTCGGCCAAGCCCACGGTGCCGTACCCCGGCTTCGCTTCCGCCAAGGCGCGCGCGGCAGCCTCGTGGTCGGAAATGGCCGGGAAGATCACCCGCGGTTCGGGCAGGCCGGGCACGAGCAGCGCCACCGCGTCGCCGCTGTCGAGGGAGCGCAACAGTTGCAGAGCCCACTCCGTGGCCTGCATGAAGCAAGTCTTCTCGCCGTCCTGATAGCCCATGCTGGCACTGCCATCCAAGACGAGCACCACCGTGCGCTTGCCCTGCGGTAGCCAGGTGGCAAACCGCACCTTGGGTTGCGCGAATGACAGAGCCAGAAGCAGGATGATCAGGACGCGCATCAGCAGCGTGAGGAAGTTGGTCAGGTGCCGGGAACGTCGCGTCTTGGCCGCCGCCTCGACCAGGAACCGCAGCGAGCTGAACGGCATCGGCTTCGGCCGACGCCGGTGCAGCAGGTGCAGCGCCACGGGAACTACGGCGGCCACCCCGATCACCAGAAACCATGGTGCGAGAAGGATCGGCATACGATGGTATCACTCACCGCCCGCTTCTCTGGCGCCGGACCAGGTGCTGCTGGACGAATTCGCCCACCGGCCGGTCGGTCGTGGCCAGCACGTAGTCGATGTCCAGTCCGGCGCAGATGCGCTGGCACGAGAAGAGGAACTCGGCGAACGCCTCCTGGTAGGCGGCGCGGATTTCGCGCGGGTTAGTCATCACTTTCTCGTGCGTTTCCATGTCCTCGAAGTTACCGATGTCGCGGAACGGAAACTCGACCTCCGCCGGATCAAGCACGTGGTACACAATGACATCGTGCTTGCGGCGGCGGAAGTGCGCCAGGGCGTGGCGGATCCGCTCCAAGTCATCGAACAGGTCGCTGCAAATGACGACCAGCGCGCGCCGCCGCACCTGCTCGGCGAGCCGGTGCAGGGTCTTGGGTACGTCCGTCTCATCGGCCGGGCCATGGTCGCTGAGCAGGTTGGCGACCACGCGGAGGTGTTCGAGGCCGGACCGCGCCGGAACGGAAACACGAATGCGCGAATCGAACAGGGTCAATCCTACACTATCCTGTTGATGCACAGTAACATACGCTAGTGAACCAGCAAGCTTGCTGGCGAACCGGTACTTGCTGACGTCGCCGTGTCCATAGCCCATGGAGTTGGACACGTCCACCAGCAGGTACAAGCGCAGGTTGCACTCCTCTTCGTACTGGCGGATATAGAGCCGCTCGTTGCGGCCGTACACGCGCCAGTCGAGGTGCCGCAGGTCATCGCCGGGCACGTACTGGCGGTAGTCGGCGAACTCGACACTGAAGCCCTTCAGCGGGCTTCGATGCGCCCCGCTCAGGGTTCCCTCGACCGTGAACCGGGATCCCATCGTGAGCGCACCCAAGCGCGCGATCTCACGATTGTTTAGGAGTCTGGTGATGCCGTCATTCATGCGACAGATCCGAAACTTCCGTTCATCCGGCCCGACCGCTGCAAAGCGAAGCCACAGGCATGACGCCGTAAATTGTCACGCGCGTGTCACAAATACAAGACGGCACCGGTGCGGGGGCGCATGTCACTTCTGCAGGGGATTCTCTTTGTGGCGAGACAAGACGCTCTTACGCT
>Ga0156402_1072_pt1 | contig 19411 bp, 14 predicted proteins | sample RifOxyA3_FD_108045 | JGI IMG/M metagenome (GOLD analysis project Ga0156402, IMG submission 108045) | Lentisphaerae bacterium RIFOXYA12_64_32 | reverse complement strand
CGTTGGCCTCCACCGCGCCCTGATTAATAAGTTTGGGGGGACTATAAGGGAAGAGAGGGGGAACACGCACGTTTGGCGGGCGAACCCGATTCACCCGTTGCACAAGGCCACGGGGGTCTCACGCATGGGCCAACACGCAGTCGTTCCACCCGCGATTCCCATGTTACTGACGGGGGGGATGTTCGCGTTGCGGCGTCTCTCTCCGCGTGTCGGCACGTGTGCGGACGGCAACGCCGTGCGTCCGCGCGCTGAAGCGTCGCTGCCACTTCCGCCTGAAAGGGCGTGTCGATTTAGCTAAAAGAAGAGCCCGCGAGGACGCGGGCGCTCCAAGTTTCGTGCGGCATCCGAACTGGAGCGCCCGCGTCCTCGCGGGCTGCCTTGGCACCGCATCGGTTAAATCGACAGACCCTGAAAGGCGGGACTCAGACGAAAACGCCGGAGTCGCCGGAGTAACAGTCAGATATGACCGGGCGGCCGGCGCCCGGAAGCCGCCGACGCCTTACCCCTTCCGCATGCTCTGCATTGAAACACCGTCCGCCGAGCTTATAGTCTAATCCATCACACGAGGACGGAACCTGGCCCGGGTTCGTCACCCAATCGGCGGACCATATCTTGGTAAGTCTATGAGCATTAAAGTCATCGAGAGCCGAAGCTATGCGGCAAACGAGGTCATTGTCCAGGAAGGCGAAGATTCCGACGAAGCGTTCCTGATCCGTTCGGGCAGTGTCGAAGTGCTGAAACGCACCGGGACCGGGAAGACCGCGCGGATTGCGATTCTGGACGAGGGCGAGATCTTCGGCGAGATGGGTCTGATCCTGGACCGGTCCCGGTCCGCCAGTGTCCGGGCGCGCACGGATGTCATTCTGGACGTGGTGGATCCGGCCTGTTTCACATCGTTGTTCGAGGGCGAAGTCGGGCAACGCCTGCGCCCCGTCTTCCAGATTCTGTGCGAGCGTCTACGCGTGGCGGACGCGCGGCGCGCCGAACTGGAAGGCAAGTGCGGCGAGGGTGTCGAGGAACTCGGGGAACCGCTTGAGGCGCTCTCCGTATACATGACTCCGAACACCGACACGGCGCGCAAGGCCATGCATGACACAGATCGCGTCGAGATTGACAAATACCCGTTCCGGGTCGGGCGCTTCGACCGCGAGTCCTGCGGCAGCGACCTTTTTCATCTGAACGACCTGTTCCTCCTGGACACGGAACCGCACCGGATCTCCCAGTCGCACTTCGCCATTTTCCGCAGCCACAACAATTGTTTCCTCCAAGACCGTGGCAGCAAGTGCGGTTGTCGGGTGAACGGCATCCAGGTGGGCGGCGAACCGGGCGCTGTGTCGCGGATCACGCTGAAGCTCGGACGCAATCTCATCGAGATCGGCCCGGCGCCGACAGAGTTGTCATTTACCGTGGTGGTCGAGAAAGTGGCACAACCATCCCAGACGCTGTGGCGGAGAGTCCGCGGCCACCTGGGGTTCCAGCACTGAGGGAGGGGGCGAGGCCGTCATGGGGCGGTGTGCCGCGGCAAGGGAACCTGGTTTCAGCCTTCGGCGTTCGGCGTTCAGGAATCTGCAACCCATCCAGCATTAGAGTCTTCCTTCCTGACACCTGACCCACGAAACCCGAACATTCTCGACCTGTGCAATAAGCGGAGCGATGTGGTGTCAGCCCAGGCCAGCCCCTCCTGACAGGCAGTACCGCGGGCGGCCCTCCGCCCGCCATACGAGCCTTGTTCTATGTGCGTACCCAAGATGGGATCTTGCGGAAAGCCTAACAGACTGAGTATGGCGCCGTCGCCCCTTGACGCGGCCGCGATTGGTCTCATAGTAGTAGTCATCCTCAGCCTTGTCGCGGACCTGCCTCGCGAATCCGCCGTGGCGGATCAAGACCGGATACCGACTTCGGACCATTTGGGGATGATCCATATGGCCATCCTTGACGGCCGCTCCGGCGGCCCTCTGACGATCCGGCCATTCATGGCCCGTATGCCAAGCATGAAGAGCAAGCACGCGCATTTCCAAGAACAGTTTCCGCAACTTGCCGAACGAGCACGCGAGATTCTCTGTGCGAGCCCTGCCTGCCACGACTGGGATCACACACAGCGGGTCTTGAACCTGGCCCGGCACCTGGCACGCGTCGAGGGTGCGGACCGGATCGTGGTCGAGTTTGCCGCGGTTTTGCATGACGTCGGCAGGCCCGATGAACTGGCGGACCAGGGCCGTACGTGCCACGCCCAGCGTGGTGCGGAAATTGCGGAGCGATTGCTCGGTGAAGTCGGCATTGCGGACGGGGCGTTCAAGACCGCCGTATCGGACTGCGTCCGCACCCATCGATACCGGCGTCGGCACGGCGGCAAACCCGCGAGCGTCGAGGCTGAGGTCGTCTTCGACGCCGACAAACTGGACAGCATCGGCGCGGTCGGGATCGGGCGGGCCTTCCATTTCGCGGGTCGGATCGGGGCGCGATTGCACAACACCCGCGAAGCTGCCCTGAACTCGGAAAGTTACAGCCGCGAAGACAGCGCCTACCGCGAGTTCCTGGTCAAACTGCAGCACATCCGAGACTGCATGCTGACCCGGGAAGGGCGCCGGATCGCCACGCTGCGGCACGAGTTCATGGTGCAGTTCTTTGATCGGATCTGTCGTGAGGCGAACGGCGAAGACGTGGAGGTAGAGGGGGGCAGTAATCAGTGATCAGTGGGCAGTGATCAGTGGGCAGTGGGCAGTAATCAGTAATCAGTGATCAGTGGGCAGTGATCAGTGGGCAGTGGGCAGTGGGCAGTAATCAGTGATCAGTGGGCAGTGATCAGTGGGCAGTGGGCAGTGGGCAGTAATCAGTAATCAGTGATCAGTGGGCAGTGATCAGTGGGCAGTGGGCAGTAATCAGTGATCAGTGGGCAGTGATCAGTGGGCAGTGGGCAGTGGGCAGTGGGCAGTGATGGGGTGTTGGGAAACGGCAAGGGGAACCGAATGCTGAATGTCGAAGCGCAGAGCCCCCCCCCCTCGACACGCGACACCCGTCCCGTGAACCGTGGCGTCAGAAGCGGCGGTGGACAGACCGGTCTAGGTGGCCAGCGGCGGCCACGGCAGGACCTGAGAACACGCTAGCAAAGCATGAGGAACGCGAATGCTTCATTACCAACTCAAGTGTCTGGGTTGCGGCAAAGCGGTGGACGAAGCCGCGGCGGGGTTCACGCTGAAATGCCCCGATCTGCACGACCCAGCGCTGCTGCGTGCGGAGTACGCATCGCGGCAGATGACACCCATTCCCGCCAACCCCGGGCTGTTCCGTTACGCCGACTGGCTGCCCGTGCGCCGGGTTCTGCCCTGCACGACAATGCCGGTGGTCTACCGCAGTTCGCGCCTGGCAAAGCGCTTGGGCCTGGACGCGCTGTTCGTCGCGTTCAGCGGCTACTGGCCCGAGAAGCAGGCGCAGATCGCCACCTGCAGTTTCAAGGAACTCGAGGCCCCTGCCGTGCTGGCGCGGCTCCCGGAGAACGAGTCCCGGACACTGGTGGTCGCGTCGGCCGGAAACACGGGCCGAGCGTTCCTGCAAGTGGCCTCGCAGGTCAATGCGCGGGTCCTCGTCGTGGTGCCCGAGTTTGCACTCCCGGCCATGTGGCTGACAGTGCCGAAGGGGCCGCAGGTGCGACTGGCAGTACTCCGCCACGCCGATTACTTCGATGCCATCCGTCTGGCCGACCTCATTGCGGGCCTTGAGGGGTACTTCACGGAAGGCGCGACCCGTAACGTCGCGCGCCGCGACGGCATGGGCACGGTCATGCTGGCGGCGGCGGAGGCCATCGGCACCCTCCCCCGTCACTGCGTGCAAGCCGTGAGCAGCGGCAGCGGCGCCATTGCCGTCTGGGAAGCGAGCCTGCGCCTCCTGGCGGATGGACGATTCGGGACGCACAAGCCGGTCCTGCATCTCGGGCAGAATGTCCCGTTCACCCCCATGACCGACGCCTGGCAGGCCGGCAGTCGCACACTCCCGCAACTGGAAGAGGCGCACGCCCGAAAACTGGCCATGTCCGTCCGCGCGCAGGTGCTCGGCAACCGCCGACCGGCGTATGGCCTCACCGGCGGCGTGTTCGATGCCTTGACCGATACTCAGGGCCAGATGTACGCGGTGCGCAGCGAGGAGGCACACCGTGCGGGCCAACTCTTTTCGGAACTCGAAGGCATCGACCTGGATCCGGCCGCCGAGGTGGCGACCGCCGTGCTCCTCTCGGCGGTCGAGAGTGGGCGCTTCCGCCGCGATGAAACCGTACTGCTGAACGTGACCGGCGGCGGTTACCGACGCGTCGAAGCGCTGGGACTCCGCCACGTCCTCAAGCCGGACCTGACGTTCAGCCCCGAGGAAGCCAACCGGGACACCGTCGCACGCCGCCTGCGGTCACGCCCAGCGCCCCGCGGCTGAGCCCGCAAACGTCTTGTGATCACCTGGCTCGCGGAGTCCGGCCACGCCACGCAAAGGCAGCCGACGAGACCCAGCCTTCGCCCAGGTGGCTTCCGCCGTCGCCTCGGCTATAGCGGACGTGCCGGCGGGCAAGCTGCCGGTGCGCCATCCTGAGAAGGAGAGCCTCGCATCCATGCAGCGCGTGGCCCGAACGTCCGTCACGACACCCGAAGCCGGTCGCACGGTCCTCGACCTGCTGACCGCGCGCTTCACCTACCGCACCCGCGAACAGTGGCTGGCGCTCATTGCCGAAGGGCGTGTCCTCCGCAACGCTGCCGTGGCGGCACCGGACGAACTGCTGCGCGAAGACGACAGGCTCGAATTCCTGCCGCCGCCCATCCTCGAACCGCCGGTCAACACCGAATACCGCGTCCTGTTCGAAGACGAAGACCTCATCGCCGTGGACAAGCCGCCCGACCTGCCCTGTCACCCGGCAGGACGCTTCTTCAACCACACACTCTGGGCCCTGATCCGGGAACGGACGGGGCTGGAATCGTTCCGGTTCGTGCACCGAATCGATCGCGAGACCTCCGGTGTGGTGCTCATTGCGAAGACCGCAATGGCCGCGCGCGGCTGCAGTCGTCAGATCGAGAAGCACCAGGCGGTCAAGCGCTATCTCGCCGTCGTGGAGGGCACATTCCCCGAGCATCTGAGTGCCGATGGCTGGCTGATCCGCGACACCGCGAGCGAGGTGCGCAAGAAACGTCGGTTCGTGGCCAGAACTGGCGACCGCGTGGCCGCGCCCGTGCAGGAAGTGGAGCCAGAGCGCGGCTCAGGCCACACGACGACGCCAGCCCCCCGCCCGGAATGGGCCGAGACCGAACTGCGCCTCGTCTCGCGCCACGGCGACATCAGCCTGGTCGAGGCACTGCCGCGCACCGGACGGACGCACCAGATCCGCGCCACCTTGGTGAGCCTGGGTTTCCCGGTGGTCGGCGACACACTCTATGGCGTCGACGACACGATGTTCCTGCGCTTCCGCACTGGCACGCTCACCGACGAGGATCGCCGCCGCCTGCGTCTCGGCCGCCAGGCCCTGCACGCCGCCAGCCTCGTCATCCGGCACCCCACGACAGGCTGCGAACTCCGCATCGAGGCAAACCTGCCCGACGATATGCGGGACCTGCAGGACCGTGCCCCTGGAGCGCCCGCGTCCCCGCGGGCGTAACGCGCTGCCGCCGGCGAACACCCGGAGAGTCCCGTGATGGCATGACCTCACACGAGTACCCCAATCCCCTTGGCTCGCGGGGTACCGCCACGCCCCCAGAAGGCAAGAAGGCAGCCCGCGAGACGCGGGCGCTCCAGGGACAGGAACGCTCGCGTCTCCACGCCGCAATGCCTCACGCCGCATCGGTCACCTTGCCGGTCACGCCCGGGATCTCGCGCTCGGCCTGGCCGAGGCTGCAGCCTGCGTCGATCAGTCGGCGCTGCAGTTCGACCCGGTCCACCCGGCGCGGTGGGATGTTGTGTTTCAGCGACAGGACCATGGCGTGCCCGGCGGCCTCGCCCATGGCGTTGCAGCACATGACCAGCCGCGTCGCCGACTGCCCGGGGAAGTCCGAGGACAGACAGCGTCCGGCCACCAGCAGGTTGTCGACCTTGACCGGCACGAGCGAGCGGTACGGCACGTCGTAGTGCGTCTTCTGCCGGTTGTCCTGCAGTTCGGCGCCGGTTCGGCCGGCGTAGTCGCTGAGCGCGTCCGGGCCGCCCGGCGGGAATGAGGACGAGCCGTAACCGTCGAGCCCGGCGGTGATGTATTTCGTCTCGCCGTTGACCTTGGTCTCAAACCACTTCTGGTTGCCCGGCCCGGTGGGATTGTGCACGTCAAAGCCGCGCCAGGTGGTGGCGATGACATCGTCAAACTTGGCCCGGCGCGCCACGTCGAACCCGGTCAGCACATACTCGCCCAGGACGCGGCGCGAGTCGCGTACGCCCAGCAGCGGCGCAGTGTCGACCAGCCAAGTCCTGCCGAAGCCCGGTACGTACTTGCGGATGAACTTCCAGAGGATGTCGCACTGCTCTCGCCCTTCGAGGTACATGCGCGTCAAGTCGCGGTTTGACAACGGTTTGCAGTTGCGCGAGTGCGCAAAGCAGATGCTGACCTCATCCATGCCGCAGTGCTCCGGCCGACCCGGAACGTGCGTCATCCAGTTGAGGTGGTTGTCGATGGGATACGGCAGGTCGCCGGCGTCGAGACCCTTGGCAATGAGCGCTTCCCAGCGCGCGTCTTTCGCTTTACACTCGCTGGTCTGGTACGTGTCCCAGTCCACGCCGCCGAGGCGGAACTCCAGCGAACAGCCCTGGGTGTAGCCGTCCGACTCGCGGCCAACCACGTATTCGCACCCGGCAAAGGCAGCGGCGTCCGCGTCGCCGGAGCAGTCGATCACGCGCTGCGCGAGGATCGCCTGACGCCCGGACTTGGACTCAACCACCACGCCGCGGATCGCGCCCTTGCTGACAATGGAGTCGACGACCGACGTGACGAACAGGATGTCGCAGCCCGCGCCGCGGACCATGCGGTCGAGCACCAGCTTGTGCTTTTCCGGGTCGCTGTTGCGGTGCCACAGCCCGTCCACCGCCTTGAGTTCGCGGAACATCTCCTCGCCGATCCCCGACAGGTAATCGAGCGGGATGTTCACCAGCCCCATGGTCGCCAGCCCGCCGAGCCCGGACGTCTGCTCGATCACCAGCGTCTTGCAGCCGCCCCGCGCCGCCGCAATCGCCGCACCCACACCCGCAATGCCGCCGCCCGCCACCACCACGTCATACTCCGACTCGACCGGCAGCGTCCGCTGCGGCTCCACCAAACCACCCTTTGTTTCCTGGTACTTCAACATCGTCGTTCTCCTCTTGCTCTTACTCGTAATCCCGCTCGTCATCCTGCTCGTAATCCCGGTTCCCGTTGCCGTTCGGTCCTACGTCACCGCCGCCACGCCACCGAGGACCGCGATCGCCTCGGAGGCGCAGTTGTCGTAGCACTTACCGCACCCGACGCACTTCGCCTCATCGATGTGCGCCCCGTCCTTGTCGATCGTGATCGCCTTGACACGACACTCGTTCACGCACCAGCCGCACTTCGTACAACCCCGGATAACTGCGTACTTCTTGGCCATCGCCCGACTCCTTCTCTCCATCGCTTCTCGCAATCCTCGTCGCCATCGGTCTTCGGTGCCCAGTCCAGTGAGATTGTCTGCCAACCTGAGCCCTGAACCCTATCAACCTCTCCTCCCCCCACTCACGCGTCCGTCGACGGACGCGGACGTCCCGCGCCCAACCGCACCATCAACGCGTTCGCCATCTGCTTCGCCGCGGCCTGCAGCCGCGCAACGTGCCGCTTGCTGTCGCCGGGTTTCGCGAACCCGGCAGACACCGAACTGCCGAGGGCCGCCCAAACGTGCCCGTCCGGACCGTAGACCGGCACGGCCACCGACTCGATACTCCCGTCCGGCGAGCCCTTCGTGGCCAAACCCGAGTCGCGGATCGCATCGAGCGCCGCGAACAGCCTGTCCTGGTCTGGGACTTCCGGCCAGTGAATTCCCGGCATGCCGTGCCGAGCCAGGGCCTGCTCGCGCTCCGACGCGTCCGCGAACGCCAGCAGCAGTCGCCCCGTGGCCGTGTCGTAGATGTTCGACTTCCGGCCCGACGCCTCGTCCAGGACCGGCCCCGCCTCGCCGCTCGCCTTGGCCAGCTTGTAACGCTCGCCCATCCCGAAGGCGGCGATCGTCACCGTCCCGCCAAGCTCTCCAGCCAGAGCCAGAGCCTGAGCCTCGGCCAGTTCACTCAGGATCCCGCGCCGCAACCGCTGCTGCGCCAGTTCCAGAACCTGCGGACCGATGCGGTAACGGCCGTCTGCGTTCTTCTCCACATAACCCAACTGCTGGAGCGTGCCAAGCAGGTGCGCCACCGTGGTCTTGTTCAACCCCGTGCCCTGCCACACTTCCGTAAAGGCCAGGCAGTCCCGGGTCCCGAGCAGGTTCAAAATCGTTGCGGTCTTGGCTACGACTTGTATCATTGTGGGTTCACCTAATGCACCTCGGTTGTTTGCATGAACCATACATCTCGACCGCGGAGATGTCAAGCGACCGGCGAGAATTCAACCTTTTCGGGTGATCCTCGCCCCCCCGATGCGGCCAGGGTCTCCGGCAGCGTCACGGTATGTGCGGCGGCAGAGCCCAGCCCGGTGGATGGGACGTCGACGCCACTTGGAGCGCCCGCGTCCTCGCGGGCTCTGGGAGCGTGCTTGTCAGTTTCACCTTGGTATAACCGGGCGGCAGCCGTCCGGGAACGCTGACGCATAGCCTTGCACCGCGCGTGCGGGGCTTGACTTCGGCGCTACTCCGCGGTATGCTTGCGCCGAGTCTTGCCGAAGGGGTTGGCCCGTGGGTTGTCCAGCCTTTAGACGGACTCATGGACACAATCCCAGGGAGACGCATGGCAACCGCCGGATTCCAAGCAGGGGCCGCGTGTGTGGACATCACGCCGCCTGTCGGCACCCCCATGGGCGGCTTTGCGGCGCGCACCCATGGCGCCACCGGCGTTCATGACCCGCTCAAGGCCAGGGCCATTGCTATCAGCGACGGCACCGGCGCCCTGCTGCTCATCACCTGCGACCTGCTCAGCCTCCCGTATGACGTGGTCGATGAAATGCACGCCGCGATCGGCAAAGCCTGCGGGTTGGTGCCTGAACAGATCCTGATCAACACCAGCCACACGCACTCAGGCCCGCTCATCCGCGGCATGAAAGGCATGGGGCAGCCGGACGCAGTGTATGCAGCCAACCTGGCGGCCATGCTCAGCGGCCTGGCCCAGATGGCCATGGCCGACATGCAGCCAGTGACCCTCTCCCTGCACCAAGGCCCGCTGCAGGTAGGCGTCAACCGAAGGCAGCGGACCGCGGCCGGCGGCACGGTCCTGGGGCGCAACCCCGAACTGCCTGCCGACCGCACCGTCCAGGTACTGCGCGCCGACCGCGTCGACGGCACCCCCGTGGCCATCCTTTTCTCACATGCCGCCCACGGTGTGGTGCTCGGGTCGCGAAACTACCTGATCAGCGGCGACTGGATGGGCTACGCGCTGCGGGACTTGGAGCGGGTCTATCCCGGGACACTAGTAGCCTTCGCCCAAGGCTGCTGCGGCAACGTCAACCCACAGGTCGTGCAAGGGACGTTCACCGATGCGCAGCGGCTGGGGCGACGCGCCGCCGGCGGCGTCATCATGGCGGCCGAAAGCGACGGCATGCGCCTGACGCCGCGGGTCGCCACCGCGCGGTGCAGCATCCACCTGCCCCAGTTCGATCCTCCCCCGATCGGGGAGGCAGAGGAACAGGTGCAGCAGGCAGAGAACATCCTTCGCGAGGCCGAGGAGACCGAGGATCAGGCCCGGCTTCAGTATGCCCAGGCCTTCTTCGCCTGGTCCGTGTGGTTGCGGAACCTCACCTGTGACGGCGTCAAGAACCGGGCCATGCGCCTGGACGTCAGTGCCGCGGCCATCGGGCCGTGCGCCATTGTGGGAATGGCAGGCGAGGTCTTCTACGAGTACTCGACCAACATCGCCGCCGCATCGCCGTTCGACGCGACCATGGTCTGGGGCACCACGAACGGTTGCGCCGCCTACCTGCCGACCGCCGCGGAAATACCCTTCGGCGGGTATGAGGTCGATTCCGCCATGCGCTACTACCGTCAGCTCCGCCTGAAGCCGGACGCCGAACTGCTGGTTCAGAGAGAGACTCAGGTCTTGTTGCAGCGCCTGCACGGGGCGTGACGGGGCGCGCAACTCAGTTCTTCGCACTACCGGACGGTGGGGCTTTCGGTGGGTAGGTCGCGCAGAAAATCCGGGTCATCTTGAGGACCCGCTCGAGCATGGCGGGAATGCTGCGAACCGGCACGATATAGCCGCACTCGTAGAAGCGGTAGGAGTTTCCCGTTCCCTGGATCCACAGTGTCTCGTTGCCGCGCAGCAGCCCGCGTACATCTTCGGCAAACAAGGCCATGATTTCCTGGGTCGACGGGCCGCGCAGATAATTGTGCATCGAGAAGGTCAGGTCGTCGCCAAACTTCATTCCCGAAGAGCCTTCGACCAAGTGACTGCTCCACGACAGCTTGCTCTCCGGCTGCAGGATGAACTCCGGCGTGCGCATGCCGTAGCGGGTCAATTCGATCACCGTGTGTGACATGGTCGACTGGCTGGACAACATCTGGCTCTGGATCTGGTCGGAGATCTCGACGGCGAACCCCTCGTAGAGTCCGGTCATGAAGTTGTTGAAGGCCAGGCCCGTGCCGAACCCGCGGCGGACCAACCGGTCCTCCTCCGGGCTCACCTCGACGGGGGGCTTCTTGAGATAGTCGAGACCGAGATCCTTGGCAAGCTTGGCGAACGCGCGGCGCCGCAGATAGTGCCGCCCTACGGCCCAGAAAATCCACACCAAACCGACCACGACGCACACGATCGGCGCGACAAAAATGCGCGGATCAAATTCCATACTCGAACTCCCTGCGATTCAGTTCTCCGGAAGGCCGGGCAAACGTACCGTTCGCACTGAAACCTGTCCACCGCGGCGGATCATCCTCAGACCCAAACACAGACAGTTTCAGTCAAGACACCCCGTGCCAGCATCGCAACGCCAAGGGCGCGTTTCATTCTCCCTTCACTCTAGACGGGCCGGGACGGATTGCAAGGGGTCGACCCGGCGCAACGTGGCCTCTCAGCCGCGGAGGCCGACAGTCCCAGGACCGGCGCGTCTTCCTGAATCTGCGGACTGGAGACGGCCAGCGCCAGCCACGGTTGCTCCACACCGCCTGACGCATTCCGCGCTTTTCCCCATGCCGCACTGCAAAAGCACCCGGGACAAGGTACAGTAGCATGCCCCGGTTACGCCCGCGTCCGCGTCCGGCACGGGCGTGACCCGGAAATCGATGGATCCGCAGGCAGTGAGCGACATCACGACAACCCAGACCGCCCCGGCTGTCACGGCACGGCTTCAGGCCGTGTGCGGGATCGTCCGTCGCCGGCAGTTGGTGCACGACGCCATCATGAGCCTAGGCTTGATGGCTGTCGCCGGCATGGTTTTGGAGGCCTTGAACCGGCTGCTGCCGTTGCGGGAGAGCTGGGCCGGCGGCGGGTGGCTCGCGGTCCTCGCGGCTGGCCTCGCACTCCTAGTCCGCGGCTGGGCTGCCGCGCTGTTCCGGGGGCCGACGGCCCGTGCCCTGGCGCTGGCGGTCGAACGCGAGCACCCCGAGTTCATGGACGCGCTGGTCTGTGCGGTCGAACTCGAAGCGGGCCCGGCAGAGAGCCGCCGCGCGCTGGAGCGTGTGTTGGTCAGCGACGTCGCCGCCAACACGGCCGGCTTCGACTTCCTCGCCGCCGTCTTCCCGCCGCACCTGCGACTCCGCAGCCTGCTGCCGCCGGCGCTGCTCTTCTCGGTGATCGCGGCGCTGGCGTTGCGCACCCCCGCCGCCGCCAAGGCCCTGTGCTACGGGCGCGACCTGCTGTCCGGCGCGGCGTCCGGGCTGCGCGTCAGCCCGGGCGATGCCGAGTGCCCAGCGCACAGCGACGTGCGCATCGACGTCACGGTGGAACGCTGGGAGAACGAAGCCCGCATCGTCTGTCAGACCCGAAACCAGGAACGCTTCGAGATGAACCGGGGCGAAGGAAACCGCCATTTCTTCACGTTCTACGACGTGACGGAGCCGGTCCGCTACCGTGTGCTCACCCCGTCACTGGCCAGCCCGTGGCACACCCTGCAGCCCTACTACCCGCCCGTACTGAACGCGGCGCGAATCCGCATCCACCCCCCGGCATACACCGGCCGCGAGGAAACACTCCTCTCCGAACTGTGCGACGCCACCGTGATCGCCGGCAGCCAGGTCAGGTTCGAACTCGAGGTCGAGCCGGGCGTGGAGGCCACCCTGGTGACCCCGAAGGAGACTCTCGCCTTCAGCGCCGACGAACCGCGCCTGCGCACCTATGAGTGCCGCCTGACCCGGGACCTGGTGTTCCGGGTCGGATTGCGGAATCCGGAGGGCAGGACCGCACAGACGCCCGAACACCGGCTCAAGGCCGAGCCGGACCTGCCGCCGGTCGTGGAAGCTCTGGCCCCGCGCCAGGACGTCCAGATCCGGATGAACCAGGAAGTCGAATTGGAAGCCCGCGCCAGCGACGACTTCGGCCTGACCCACGTCGTGCTCAGCTACTCTGTGTCCGGGGGGACGCGGCAGGAAATCCCGCTCCTCGAGCCACCGGTCGCCCCGACGCCCGCCACCACGGCGCCAGCGGGGAGCGCCGGCGCGGCCGCCCCTGCCGCTGTGGCCCCACCTGTCCTGGACCAGCAAATCCGGCACCTGCTGACTCCGCAACAACTCGGTCTTGAGGAAGGTGACGTCGTCTCGTACTTCTTCGCGGCCGTGGACAACCGCCAGCCCGATCCGCAGACGGCCCGCTCGGACGTCTACTTCATCGTGATCCGCCCGGAGGTCAAGCCGCAGGACGGGGAGGGTCAGCAGGGCCCGAAGAAGGAACTGGACATCAGCAACCTGATCGCGGAGGCCAAGCGCCTGATCCGCCTGACCTGGGACGCGTTGGCGGTCCCGGCCACCGACCGACGCCGACAGGCCGCCGCGGAACTGTCGCGCGGGCTCACCGACTTGAAGACCGAGACGCGTCGGACCTTGAACGAAGTGGCCCAGGCGGCCGGCGGTGGCGCCGGCCCGATCGCGGACCTGTTCGAAGCCGCGGCCGCAGAGATGGAAAAAGCACAGGCGCTGGCGGGCCGCGAGCTGCTGCAGGAGTCGTTACCGCCCCAGGAGCGGGCTCTGGCACGACTTACGGCCCTGGAGAACGAACTGCTCAAGAACGCGGCCAAGAGCGGCAAGGGCCAGGGCGAAGGCCAGCAGTCCGGTGAGTCGCAAAAGAAAGACGGTGAACCCGACAAGGAGAACGCGGCCAAGTCCCGGCAGGCATCCCTGGCGGCACTCCGTGAGTTCCTGGCCCGGTTGCGGCAGCTCAGCACGCGGCAGGACGAACTGAACCAGGGCATGCGCCAGCAATTCTCCGTTGCCGATTCGCAGTCGGTGGGGCGCGGCCTGGCGGAGAAGCAGCGTGACATCGAAAAGCAGGCCCGCGAGATTGGCGCCGCCCTGGAGCGGCTCCCGGACGCCCGCCAGGTGCCCGGCCAGGTGCAGTCGGCGGCGGGCGAAATGGACCACGGCGCGGCGCGACTCGACGAGGGGACGTTGCGCACCGGTCACCAGCACGGCCAGCGCGCCCACAACTTCCTGATGAGTGCCGTTCGCGCCTTGGAGGAGAGCTACCGCAAAGCCTCGGCCAACGAGATAGCGCGCCTGGCCCAGGCCGCGCAGCAGTTGTCCGAGCGCCAGCGCGAGGGGGCCGAAGCCAGCCGCGCCCTGGCCGAAGCCCCGACCCCGTCGGAACCTGCCGCCACGGCCGCGCAGCAGCAGCAGCAGGGCCTTAACCGCGGGGCCGAGCAGTTGATGTCCGACATCAGTCAGACCGCTGGCGAGATGGAGGAGACATACCCGCAGGCGGCCCAGGCCCTGCAGGAGGCCGGTGCCGCCGCACGCCAGCAGAACCTGGCCGGCCGCATGACGCGCGCTGCCAACGCACTGCTGTACCGCCAGTTCGAGAAAGCGCGCCGCCAGCAGGTGGACTGCGCCAACGGGCTGCAGAAACTCGCGTCCGATCTAACCACCGCGGCCCAGCACCTGCCGGCGCTCTCGCGCGAGGAACTGCAGGAGGCCATCCAGCGACTCCGCGAGGCGGCCCAGGAAGTGGGGCACGCGGCGGAGGAAGGCGGGGACAAGATGTCCGAGCGCCTGGACACGGTGCGGGAGCGCGTCTCCAAAGACGTGGATCAACTCGCCGATGCCATGCAGGACCCGACTCTGCGCAGCATTGGCGACGAACTGGCGGCGCCGCTCGGCGAGAGTAAGGCCGCGGAGGGCGCACAGCGGCTTCTGTCGCTGTTTGCGGCCGCCGCGCGCGTCCTGGAGAGGCAACTGGTGGCCACGGAGATCCGTCAGCGCGTGGCGCTGAGCCGGCAGCTCTCGACGCCGCCGGAAAAATACCGGCGCCTGGTCGAAGAGTATTTCAAGGACCTGAGCCGCGAAAAATGAGCGGATTCGATACGCCAATACCTGCGACGCTGATCGTCGCCTGGGCCGTGTTGCTGCTCCTGGGGCTGGGGTGGAGTTGGACCCGGTTCCACGGTGCGGTGAGCCCGCTCTACCAGGCGCTCCTTCTGGCGTTGCGCGCCGCGTCCGCAGTGGCCGTGCTGCTGCTGCTGCTGCAACCGTTCTGGCGTGCGACCGAGCCCGACGCCCAGGGCTTCCGCGTCGCCATTCTGGCGGACGCGTCCCAAAGCATGAGCGTGCAGGACTGCGGTCCGGACACCGCCCGCATCGACCGGGTCCGCCAGGCGGTCCTGAAATCCGACCCGGACTCGGTCCGCACGCATCTGGAACAGCGCTACCCGGTGCGCTGTTTCATGTTCAGCGAGAAGCTGCAGCCACTGCCGGACCCCGCCGGCGCCGACAACAAGCCCGTCCCGCTGCTGCCGGGCCGGACCGCACTGGGCGACGCACTGCGCCAGTGCCTGGAGGAGTTCGCCAGCGTGCCGCTGGGCGCGGTGCTGGTCGTCTCGGACGGCAACTCGAACCATGGCGAGGCCGTCACCGAGGTCTGCAAACTCTACCGCCGCCGAGCCATTCCGGTGTCCTGCATCGGGACGGGCGGCCTGGGCGCGCACGGCGATGTCCGCATTCGTTTCGCCGATGACACACTGTCGGGGGTCAAGGGCCAGCCCCTGCAGGTGCAGGTCGAAGCGGAGAATACGCTCGATCGCGAGGTTCCGGTGACCGTTGAACTCAGCGCGGGGAACCGCGTGGTCGACCGCCGCGAGGTCCGGCTCGCGGCGGGCGCGGGCCGTCAGACCGTGCCGTTCAGCCTGACCCCGGACCGCGCCGGCTTCCAGACCCTGGCCGCCCGCATCGCTCCCGTGCCCGGCGACACGCGCCGCGACACGGACGTGGACTACCTCGGCCTGAACGTCGAGGAACCCGCCGTGTTCCGGGTCCTGTACCTTGGGGCGTACCTGAACTGGGAGTACAAGTTCCTGAAACTCCTCGACGAGGAAACCGAGCAGCTCGCTCTGGCCACCGTGCTGCGCACTGGCCGCGATACGTTCTACTTCGATGGCCTTCCCGAGAAGGCGCCCACCAACGGGTTCCCCAAGGATCATGCGGTGTTCAACGCCTTCGACGTGCTGGCGCTGGACCTGCGTGCCGTGCCGCTCCTGCCGCGCGAGTCGATCCAGTGTATCGTGGATTTCGTGGACCACCGCGGTGGTGGCCTGCTCTGCTTCGGCCCTGCCGACGGCCTGCCCGCCGAGGTCGCGGACCTGCTCCCGGTCGCCCCCGATGCCACCCCACTCGCCCCAAGCGGCGCGGACGTCGCCATGGAGGCCAGTTCTGCGCTGATCTTTGACAAGGATCCCGGCGGCGTACTGCACACCCCGCGCGGGCTGACACTCCCCGCCTCGGACCCCAACTGGCTGGCGCGGGAACTGAAGAAAGGCGCCCGCCCCGCTCTGACGGTCCGCGCGTCGGGTGAGACAGTCCTGGCCGCGCAGTTCTTCGGCAGCGGCCGGGTCGCCTATGCCGGCCAGGAAAACACCTGGCGCTGGCGGCTCGGCAGCGAGGCGGGCAAGGACAGCCACGACGCGTTCTGGAAAGCGCTGCTGGTCTGGCTCGGCTCCAGTTCGAAACCGCGCCTGGCGATCGCCTGTGCCGGCACGAAGGCCGGAGTCGGCGAACAGGTGGACCTCGATGTCACCGTGCTCGGTCCGGACTTTCGCCCGGCCCCGGACACGCGCGCCGCCTGCACCATTACGTCCCCGTCCGGCGAGCGCGAGGAACTGCGACTCGACACCTGCGCCGACGCTGCCGGCCGCTGTACCGGCGTCTTCTTCCCGCGCGAGGCCGGCGAGTACGCCGTCGCCTACAGGATCAGCCTGCCGGAGGGCGACCTGAACCAGGAAGCGCGGTTCCTGGCGCGCCACCGCGGCGTGGAAGCCGACGACACGACCTATCGCGAAGACGTCCTGCGCGACGTCAGCCGCATCACCGGCGGCCGGTTCTGGCAAGCCCGCGATGCCGCCGCGGTCCGCGACCTGCCGCTCAGCGCCAACATCCCCATGCGCACCACGTACCGGTACTGGACTGACTCCTGGCTGCTCTGGATCTTCCTCGCCGCCACCCTCTGCACCGAATGGTACTGCCGTCGTCGCATCGGCCTGAAGTAGCCGCGACGCGACGGATCATCGGTGATTCTTCCGCGCCGGGCTCAGAACTCGACAATGGTGTTCTGTTCCATGGCTCGATCGGCGCAGAACCCGATCAGGTGGCCATTGACCGAGTCGGCCAGAACGGTGCACGAGATGGACGGTTGGCGGCCTTCCAGCGCGGCCACAAAATCGGCCACGAGGCGCAGGTCGCCGCCGCCGTGACCGCCGAAGGCGCCGGTGGTGTCGCCTTCGTGCCGCAGGCTGTGTTCCACTTCGTCGCACTCGTGCCCGGGACGCGGGTCGATCCGGCGGATGCGGTACTTTTCCTCGTCAATGGACCCGTGCAACTCGCCCCGGGTGCCGACGATGTGAATCTTGCGCTCGCCCTTGCTGCATCCGCCGACCATGTTGTGGGTGGCCGTGGACCCGTCCGCGAACTCGATCAGCACCGATTGCCGGTCCACCACGTTGTTGTCGAGCTTCCACACGCACCGGCCATAGGGATTGCTCTTCTCCTTGAGCGAGGCTTCCTTGTCCGCCAGCGTCGGGTTCTGGATGTGCTCCAGCCCGGCCCAAACGTAGAACGACCAGCGCTGAGGGTGGTCGAGGTAGTGCTTGCGGGCGGAATACAGGCAGTCGTTCTCGATCGGGCAGTCGAGAAGGCAGTGTTCCCCGGAATTCACCGGAGCGTGATCGCGCTTGAAGTAATGCAGACCGCCGAAACTCGCCACCCGTTTCGGGGCGATCCCGCTCTTGAACCAGGAAATCAGGTCCAGATCGTGGCAGCACTTGGCCATCAGCATCGATGACCCGCAGAGGTCTTTGCGATGCCATTTCCCGCGGACATAACCAATGACGACATGGTGGTAGCTGACATGTTCGGCGGTCTGGATGTTGATGATGTCGCCGATCTCGCCGGCCAGTACGCGTTGTTTCAGTGCCGTGTAGAACGGCGCATACCGCAGCACGTGACAGATCATGACCTTGCGCCCGGTGCGTTTCACCGCCGTGTCCAGAGTGTGGACCTCCGCTTCCGTTACGGCGAACGGTTTCTCGAGAAGCACGTCGTAGCCCGCGTCCAGTAAGGGTAACGTGGTGGACACGTGATCCCTGTCCATGGTGCCGTTGATGACGGCGTCGGCAATCTTCCCTTTGGCCGCGAGCGCCGAGGCGCTTTCAAAGCATTGCGCCGGTGACAGTCCGTACTGTGCCGCCACCTGCTCGCGCCGCAACGCGATCGGGTCCGCGACGCCGACGATCTTCAGCTTGTCCGGTTGCGCCTTCGAATACGACGCATACGTCAACGCCCGATGCCCCGCCCCGACAATGACCGCGGTAACCATGCAAGACCTCCGTTGCGTTCCAGCTCGACGGAACCGTGAGAGCAAACAGGTTCCGGGTGGGACGTACATTGAAATTTCGCCCGTTTTCAGTTCCGGCGTTCTATCATACAACCGTGCGCCAGTATTCCAATATGGACCGACCTGTACGAGCAAATCCGGCCACGGCACTGTTCGTAGTGGTGTCTTGCCCGGCGGCCCACCCGCCGGGCAAGACACCATCCCCGCTCCACCGCCCCGTAACGCACCGGAGGCGGACGACAAGAGGGGACAGACACCCACAGCTCCATTGGGCGAGTCTCGCCGAGCTTTGCCCTTCGGGCTCAGCGCGACTCGCCCAAGTGTCACTGTGGGAAAGGTACAGGGGCTCTGTGGCAGTCGTGGCGCATAGTATCCAACGCCGACACAGGGTGCCTGTCCCCGAGAGCTCCGAGAGTTCGGCCTGGCACGCCAGAAACGGCCCAGTAGGCAATGCCGCGACAGTTGACAAGACGCCGCGTGGTCATTAGGGTAAGTGTGTGTACATGCACATGCGGAGAACCAAAACCGTGGCGACAAAGACCATTACGATCGATTTGGACGCGTACAGCCGGCTGAAGTCGGTTCAAACCGAAAACGAATCGTTCAGCCAGACGATCAAACGTGCCATCCAGCCCCGGTTGGACGTGGACGCGTACCTCGGCCGCATCCAGTCGACGGCCATGAGTGCGGCGGCCGTGAAGGCGGTCCGGGAACACGTGACCGCGCGCCATCGCACCAGCCGGAGAGTCCGCTGACAAATGGCTTGCCTTGACACGACGTTCCTGATCGATCTGGCAGGGGGTGGAGGGAAAGCCCGTTGTGCACGGGCGGCATCCAAACTGCGCGGCCTGGTTGGGCGCGGCGAGCTCCTCGTCACCACCCGGTTCAACGTGGCGGAACTGTACGTTGGCGTGCATCGCTCCAGCGATCCGGATGCCGAAATGAGGGCTGTCCGAGCGCTGCTGGCGGCGATCGGTATCCTGGACTTCCAGGATCGCGAGGCCAAGCTGTTCGGCCACGTGACAGCCCATTTGCAGAGACTCGGGCGACCGGTCGGCGACATGGACGTCCTGATCGCGGTCACGGCGCTGTCCGCTGGGCATGTGCTGGTGAGCGACAATGTCGCGCACTTCGCGGGTATCCCGGACCTCGTCATCGAAACGTACTGATCCCGCCGAAGGGCGCGAGATGGGGGCTCTCTGTGGCCGGTAGCGGCGGTCAGAGGGCGATGACGGCAGGTGTGGCGCCCGCCCATTTCTCCTCAGACCGATTCCCCCGTGCTCAACATAAACAGCCTGCC
>Ga0156402_1127_pt1 | contig 19817 bp, 12 predicted proteins | sample RifOxyA3_FD_108045 | JGI IMG/M metagenome (GOLD analysis project Ga0156402, IMG submission 108045) | Lentisphaerae bacterium RIFOXYA12_64_32 | reverse complement strand
CCGAACCACCACCACCGCCCACGGAATCGCCGACCGCGCCAGACACACAGCCGCAGCGGTCTGTCCGACAGCACGGGGTGAAAGCCAAGTCTCGCGATAACGTCTGGCATGTCGACCTGACCATCGTCCCGACCGGCGGCGGGTTCGCTATCCCGTGGCTGCCGTTCGCTCTCCTCCAGTGCTGGCCGTTCTGCTACTGGATCCTCGCCGTCGTCGACCAGTTCTCCCGCGCCGTGGTCGGGTTCGCTGTCTATCGCAAGCAGCCGACCTCCGAACAGGTCTGCTCCGATCTCGACCGCCTCGCGGCTGCCCGCAAGGTCTCGCCCAAGTACACGGTCAGCGACAAGGGACCTCAGTTCGACTGTGACTACTACCGCGACTGGTGCAAGAATCGCAGCAAGCCCATCATGCCCCGCTTTGGTGCCGTCGGCAAAAAGGGCAGCATTGCCGTCGTCGAACGATTCATCCTCTCGCTCAAAGAGGAGTGCATCCGCTGCATCTCCGTGGTAACCGCCAGAGCAACTACATCATGCGGGGCTGACGGGCCGGCGGTATTGTCTGTGGCATGGACAGGCGCGAGACGGAGCGGCAAGGCAGGTGGTCAGCTCGGACGGCGGGCGGGCGACGTGGCGTCGTCGTCGAGGAAGACGGGGACGCCGAGGCGGGTGTTGCGTTCCAGCGGCTGCCAGTAGCCGGGCAGGAGTTCGCGGAGCCGGTCCTTGGGGTGGGTCATGATCCGGTCCAGGACGTCCTTCATGTACAGCCAAGGGTTGATCTTCAGTTCCCGGCAACTGCCGAACAGGCTCATGAACACCGCCGCGGTGCGTCCGCCGCGTTCACTGCCAGCGAACATCCAGTTCTTTCTTCCGATTCCGAGCGGTCGGATACCGCGCTCGACGGCGTTGTTGTCGATCAGGAGCCGGCCGTCCTCGAGGTAACACAGCAGGGCGGCGCGCTGGTTCAGGCAGTAGTTGACCGCTTCGCCCAGGAGCGACTTGGGCAGCAGCTTGGCGCGGAGCTGCTCGAAGGTCCTGAACAGCGCGTCGAGGACCGGCTTCGAACTGGCCAGGCGCACCGCGTGCCGCTGCTGGGGTGGGAGGTCGCGGGTCTGCTCTTCGACCTGGTAGATGTGTTTGAGCCAGTCCAGGATGGGGACCGTCTCGACGGGATGATAGACGGCGGCCTGCTTGAAACGCCTGGTCGCATGCGCCCAGCACCCGACTTCCACGATGCCGTCGGTCTTCATGACCTGATCGTGCCCGGCCGCGGCGTCAGCTTGGGCGTAGCCCTGGAACTCGTTCAGCAGCGCGACGGGTTCTTCCTTCTCTTTGGTGAGACTGAACCGGAAGAACACATGCGGCGGGCTGGCCCCGGCACGGCAGATCCACATCCGCGCCGGATGGAGTTTCCCCAGGCCTTTGATCTGCAGCGCGATCCCGGAATCGTCGAACCCCACGTAGTCGCGGTTCAGCACGTCGCGCCGCAATGCTTCGTACAGCGGCACCAGCACGTCGTCGCCGAGGATGAGCATCCATTCGTCGAACTCGTTGCGGTGGAACGGCAACCCGTCGCGAACGCTGGCCTCGGCCTGGCGGTAGTACGGGAGGTGGTCGACGAAGCGCTTGACCGCGACATCGGCCAGGAAACCGTTGTCGGCCATGCACTTGTCGATGGGGAACAGCGGCAGTTCGGCGACCACCACCCCATCGCGGTTCGGCAGCCCGTAGATGGGCCGCTCGTAGACATTGACTCGCAACCGCGCGGGAACGACTTCGACCTTCTCGGTGCGCTCGACGCGGATGACCGTCAGCGGCTTGCCGGTGATCGCGTCGATCTTGTCCTGCTCGGGAATGTCCAGGACGATGACGTTCCGCTCGTAGTGCTCCGGGATGACGCGACGCCCGGGGTGCGGTTTGCTGTAGCGCGATTTCTTCCGGCTCATCGGGGAAATGAGTACGTGACGGCCGGGGCGGACGTGACAGCCCCCCCGACCGCGGAGCTCGCCGCAGGGCAGATTCTGCCGTTCCGGTTCCCCCCTGGCAAGTCCCATCCCCCCCCCTCTTCCCCTACTTGAACAGGGTGTCTGGTATGGTCGGACGGTTCCCTGGTTCTGCCGTCTCGCTGTCCTGGCCTGCGTCGGCCGGGTTTTCGCGGTGCGCGTAGGTCGTCGGCCGCACCCCGGCTGTCGGCGCCGACTGCGCGAGAGGGCAACTTACCCGTTCGAGATTCAACCTCTGGTCGTGCCTTCCGCACCTACCCACGAGAGCACGGCGCCAGGTCGGCGATCTCCTGCTGGGTGCTCTGGGGAAACTCGCGATAGGCGATGTCAATGCACAGCCATCCCGCCGGGGGTGTGGTTCCCTGCCCGTGCCCGACCAGGATCATTCCGAAGGGGGCCAGCCGTTTCCGCGCCAGGCGGTTCCGGACGATTCGGAACCTACCGCTCAGGTGCAGGCTTCGGCATGGACCCGCGGACTTGAAGGAGGTGTGGACAGGCGCGATTCTTTCCCAGATGTTGGTTAAGCGAAAGGAGAGAACCGGGCCATGTCCACGTCAATACTATACCACGGTTTTGGGCTTCGTGGGGTGGAGTACGAGCGCTTGGGCTGTGAGGATGGCGCCTTGGTGTTGGGCGTGAGGTTGCCGGCGGACCAGATTCGCTGTCCGGCATGCGGTTCGGCCGACGTGATCGGCCGCGGCGGCAAGGAGCGGCGACTGCGGGCGCCGGGGATCGGTGGAAAGCGGGTTTTCGTTGACGTGACCGCGCCGCGGGTGGAATGCCACGTTTGCGGCGCGGTGCGGCAGGTCAAACTGGAGTTCGCCGGCCCGAAACGACGGCTGACCCGCGCGATGGAGCGATACGTGCTGGAACTGTCGCGGCTGACGACCATCGATGACGTGGCCCAGCACTTGCATTTGAGTTGGGATACGGTCAAAGACCTGCAGGCCGAACACTTGCGCCGGCGCTTCAGCAAACCGAAGTTGAAGCGCCTGACGGTGCTCGGGATCGACGAGATCGCGGTGGGCAAGGGCCATTCGTATCTGACTCTGGTCCTGGACATGAAGAGCGGCGCAGTGGTTTTCGTGGGCGACGGCAAAGGCGCGGACGCGCTCGGCCCGTTCTGGAAGCGTCTAAGAGCGTCGCACGCCAAGATCGAGGCGGTAGCCATGGACATGTCCGCGGCCTACATCGGCGCGGTCCGGGAGGCATTGCCGAAGGCAGCCATCGTGTTCGACCGCTTTCACGTCATGAAGCTGATGAATCAGGCCGTGGACACCGTGCGGCGCTCGCTGCAGAACAGCCAGGAGGATGAGGCCGAGCGGAAGACCGTCAAGGGCTGCCGTTGGCTGCTGCTGAAGAACATCGAGAACCTCGACACCGAGCGAGACGAACAGAAGCGCCTGCAGGCGGCGATCGAGCCCCATCAACCTCTGTGCCTTGCGTGGCTGCTGAAGGAGGAACTGCGTATGTTCTGGCAGCAGGAGTCGCGCGAACATGCCGCCGCTTTTCTGGAAAGCTGGATTGGGCTGGCGGAGGCATCGGGAATCGAGCCACTGGAGAAGATGGCCAAGACGCTGCTGAAACACTGGGATGGGTTGCTGACTTGGTACGACTACCCCATCAGCAACGGCCCGCTGGAAGGAACGAACAACAAGATCCAAACCATGAAACGCCAGGCCTATGGGTTTCGCGACCGGGAATTCTACAAACTGAAAATCCTCGGCATCCACGAGGCCAAGTACGCCTTGGTCGGGTGAGCTCGCTCGCCATCCACGCGCCCAGGCCGAGATCCAACCCCTGCCGCAAGTTCTCCGGCGATCGGCCCGCGAAGCCGACGCCACGGCCGATCCTCAGCTTGCGTCCGTCGCTGTAATCGGCGCGCCGTACACCGCTCTTTGGCCCCCGCAACGCGGGCTGGCGGCAACTCCTTCCAGTATCGATACGGCGCGCCGGGCGCCTTCAACCCCCGCGCGACCGCCTGGGCTTGTCCGGTGTCCGCCATGCCGCCGCTCGCCAACGTCCGTCATATGGCCAACCTGCGCCCGCCGTCCTTGTTGTTCCGCACCATGGACCCGACCCGACGCCCCGGCCCAAACGCCGACGGAGAGCGGCCACCTTTCTTCCTTTAGCCGCATGGGGGTGTGGGGGACTCCCCCACGAGCGTGACCGCATCAACCCTGACGGCCCGGTCAAACGCACACCCCAGCCCCCGCCCCGGCCGTCACGTACTCATTTCCCCGATGAGCCGAAAAAAAACGCGTCCGCCCAAGAGGCCCCTCACCCACCCTACCCGCAAACACCCACTTGACTTCGGACGTGTCCAGGGGTATTTTGGTAACCGTTGTCATATTTCGAGTCATAACCGAGTCAGAGCATGAGTTCGAGCCGCACCAGCGACACTGCACGACGCGCCACCATCCGGGACGTGGCGCGGCAGGCGTGCGTCAGCATCAAGACGGTCTCGCGCACCATGAACGGGTTGCCGTACGTCAGCGACGACGTACGGCAACGGGTTCAGGCCACGGCCACGGCAATCGGGTACACACCGGACGAACGTGGGCGTCGCCTCGCCCGGCTGCGCGGGGGCGGTGTCACGCGCATCGAGCGCGTCGGCTTTTTGCTGTTCCCAACGTACTCGAAATACAGCGAACCGTTCTTCGCCGAGTTGATGGAGGAACTGGACCGCGCCGTGCTGCAGTGGGGCTGGGTCAGCGGTTTCTGTCACACCCTGGCCGAGGTCGACGAGAACCCTGCCCTCAAGCGCCGGTTCGCCGCACGCACCGAAGCGGACGGCGTGGTCATCGTCGGCATGGGCGAGAACCGGCGCGCGGACGTGGCGCGCGTCGCCGCCATGGTGGGGCACGCCGTGATCGCGAGCAACTACCTTGAGGACCGCACGCTGTCGGCGGCACATTTCGACCGCACGCAGGGCGCCCGCCGCGTCATGCAACACCTCCTATCGCTCGGGCACACACGGATCGCCTGCATCACCGGCTTTCTGGACGCTGTATCGTACAACCGCCTGGCTCTGGACGGCTACAAGGCGGCACTTACCGAAGCCGGTGTGTCTTTCCGCCTAGAACTCGTGCGTGAAGGGTGGTACTCCGTCGCCGGCGCCTTCGCGGCGACCGACGCACTGCTCAACGATACGAAGCCGCGCCCCACCGCGATCTTCTGTGCCTCCGACCCCATGGCACTGGGTGTGTACAACGCGATTCACAAGAACGGCCTGCGCATTCCCGACGACATCTCCGTGGCCGCGTGCGACGATATTCGCCTTGGCCGCGAACTGTTCCCGGCGCTGACCACCGCTGGAGGCGACAAGGTTGAATTGGCGAAGGCCGCACTGCGGTTGCTGCGCGAAGAGGTCGACGGCGAACGCGCCGCCCCGGTAACGGTGACGCTGCCCATGCAGCTCGTAGAACGCGAGTCGTGCGCACGGCCAAGAACGAAAATGACGGCACCGCGGAGATCTCGCGGCGGCAAGACAGTGTCTGACACGTCGATCGGTCCAACGCGGCAGACGAGTCCGCCCACCCCCGACCGAGGGATGAGGGATGAAAGCTGAAAACTGAGGGAAAGAGTTCCTGACACCTGACACCTCCCATGTTACTCGCGGGCTGCGGCAGAGTGGCCGGAGCGGCTCGCTCCGGCACCCGCTGCCAGAACGACCCGGACAAACAGTGAGTAACGCCCACACATGATCGGGCGCATCCGCCCGGGGGGCGCTGACACCTGACACCTGACACCTGACACCTGACACCTGACACCTGAAACCTGAAACCTCCATCAAGGCCCACCCATGCCCGACAGACCCTACTTCCCCTTCGTCTTGGCCAACGGCATCGACTCGGTGATGATCGACTACTCGGGGAGCATGCACTGCGACTCGGGGCATCTCCACATTGAGCAGCACGGCGGCGCGGTGTGTGGCTGGGAGAAGATCCCTCACCGTGCCCACGCCGCCCGCTTGCCGCCGCTGGTGCAGTGCCCGTACCAGGTCCTCGGCGGCGACGGCGAACTGTTCGAAGTGGGCCACTTCCATCAACATTTCGACCCGGTCCGTGCCGTCATGATCACCGACGTTGAAGCCTGCATCTTGCGCCTGCGCATCACGGTGTTCCTGACGCAAGGCCACGTGTACGCGGAACGTTTCGAGGTGCGCCATGCCGACGCGGTGCACGCTCCGGCCCTGGCGTTCCACGCGCGGCGACCGCGCTACCACATGCTCACGCACCAGTTGTGCTTCCCCTCAGACTACCGGCTCAACCTCGACCCCGTCGACGGAAGTGCCATGACCGGCCGCTACAGTTTTGCCGGGGTCGAGGGGCACTTGGCCATGGCCCTGCGGAGCGGTCGCGCGGTCGAACCCGTTCACCGCTCGAGCACGGAAGCGGGGTTCCTCATCCGCGGACTGCGCACGGGCGATGTGATCGAACGCTACATCACAGTTCAGGACACGTCGCACACGCAAACTCCGGGCGCCGACTGCGCAAAGGCGATGGGCGAGGCCTGCCGTGCGGGGTTCGCTGCCGTGCGCAGATCGCACGAGTCCGGCTGGCGCACCTTTCACCACCACACCGCGGTCGCCCTGCCCGACCCCGAGATGCAGGACGTGTACCGCAAGAGCCTGTGGATGATCCGCGCCTCGCAGCACCCGAACGGATTCATCACCGAAGGCCTGTACGACGGCTTCAAGGGCGGCGGGCACTCCTGCTACTGGGACCTGACGTTCCCGCTCCGCGCCCTGGTCACGTCCAACCAGCGCGATGCGGCCCGGAAACTCCTCGACTTCTATGAGAACACGCTCCCGGTGGCGCGCGAGTACGCCGGGCACCTTGGCCGGCCCGGCGCCTACTTCCCGTGGTTCGCCGACTGCACCGGGCGCAGCCTTAACTTCAAGCGCGCCAGCGACATGCCCGGCATCCAGAAGTGGAACAACGGCTGCCAGGGCATGCAGCTCTGCGATCCGTACCGGTTCTGGGGCGACCGTGAGGAAATGCGCCGACGGCTCCCGCTCGTGCGCGAGATCGCCGACTTCCTGCTCGCCGAAATTGTCGAGTCGAAAGGGAACCGGTTTGTGATCAAAGGCATCCAGGGTGCCGACGAAAACATCGACCGCGTCAACGACACCTCGCACCTGCTGACCACGATCGAAACGCTCGCCGGCTACGTGGACGGCTGCCGCGCCCTGGGTCAGGAACCGGGTGCAACCTATGAACACGCCTTGGCAGGCCTGCGCAAGTCCCTGGCGGGCAACTACCGTGACGGTGTCCTGCTGCCGTGGCGAGGCGCCAAGCGCGGCCCGGAGAGCGCCACCTTCACATACCAGGCGCTCAGCCTTCCCGCCGGGGTGGGTGCCAGTAGCCTGCGCCTGGCCTTGCGCCAGTCGCAGGGCGCCTGGGGCCTGACGCATCCCGGCACATACCGCAACCTCATCTGGCCGTGGACCGAGGGACGCGCCGCGGTGGCGTTCTCGACCCGCGACTCCCGCGTCACTTATCAGCGACTGAAACACGTGCTCCAGTTCGCCAGCACGCACGGGATCTTCCCAGAGAAAGTTCGGCCCGACGGGTTCTGGGTCCTGTTCGGATATCTCACGGCGCACGCGACGTTCGTCTGGGCCGTCAACAGCCTGCTGGCGGTCGATGACGGGCACACGTTGAGCGTCGCGCGCGGGGTTCCGGCCGACTGGGGGAACCTGTCGTTCGCAGACATCTACACCCCGTCCGGCTACGGGGTCAGCCTGACCCTGGAGAACGGCACGGTCCGCCACTTCGAGATCGAGAACACCCGCCCGGAGGTGAGACGGGTCCGCGTGCGACGACTGAATGACGCGTTCCCCAATGCACACCTCAACAGAATGATCACACTGGCGCCCGGTCGCAACCGAATCGCCTGAACCCATTCACTGACAGATCTGTCCACACCCGATTCGCCTCTTTCGCCCAAACCCTGAACCCCAAACCCTGAACCCTCCCTTGCCCACCTACAACGGAGTCACACCATGGACAGCATTCAGATCCGCACCGGCACTGCCGCCGACCGCGATGCGGTACGCGAGGTGGCCGCGAAGGCATTCCCGAAAAACGACCCGGACCACATGTTGGCCTCACACCCGATCGTTGGCGAGCGCAGCTTCTGGCGCGTCCAGGTGGCGGATGGCGGGCGCATCATTGGCGCCGTGCACGTGCGCCGCGACCAGGTCCCGGTCGGTAAGGCCCTGGTCGTCAAGGGCGACGTCGGCGCGGTGTCAACGCTGCCTGAGTACCAGGGCAAGGGGCACGGGACGCGCCTGATGCAGGACACGGTCGCCTGGATGCGCGACAACGACTACGATCTCTCGCGACTCGGCGGCTACGGCACGTTCTACTCGCGGTTCGGGTATCTGCGGTTCCCGCGCCGGTACTACGAGATCCGGCTCGGCGACACCGCCACCATCGGCGCAGCAACCATCGAGGAAGGCCGGATCCCCATCGACGCGGAGGCCGTGACCCACATGCGCCCCTACAATCCAGCCACGGACGGAATGGCACTGACCGCTCTGCGCCGGTCGTTCAACGCAGGCCTGAACGGCTTCGTCCCACCCGCACCGGACTCGATCTTCAGACCGGCTGCCGACGCCTGGCATGCCGTGTACGAGGAGAACGGAACGATCCGGGCCTACGTGCTCGGCCAACAGCTCCCGAAAGAGGTGTCCGAGTTCGAGGCGCGCGTCGTGCTCTCCGAATGCGGCTGTGCGCCCGGCGCCGAGGAACCGCTGGCGCGCGTGCTCGAATTCGTCTGCAACCAGGCTTGGGCGAAACAGTTCACTCGAATCACCGCGCGGTTCCCCTTCATCCCTGCGTTGTCCGGCGTCCTGGCGCGGACCCGTATCCGCTTCTCCATGGTTGAAACCTACGGCGGCCTGGCTTCGAACATGTTGCAGATCGTGAACCTGCGCTCGCTCATGACCCGACTCGCACCCGAACTGGAGGCGCGCCTGGCCGACTCCGGGTTGACCCCACCGGTGTGCACGTTTGACCTGGCCATCGCGAAGGAGCGGGTGCGCCTGACCGTGGCCGACGCGAAGATCGCCGTGGGGCCGTCTGAAGGTACCGCGGACGCGGTTGTCATCGACGAGTTCGTGCTGCTGCAGTTGGTGCTCGGGATGCTCTCGTTCACCGAAGTCGAAGACCGCGTGCCCGCACCGCCCGCCGTCGCACGGTTGCTGCGCGTCCTGTTCCCCCGCACCGCCGTCGTATCCGGCGTGTGGGGGTGAAACGTTCCGAGGCAGAACAGCGAAGAAAGAAGACTGCAACCATGCTGAACCAGGATGTAGCGCGGCTGATGCACGAAGAAACGATCGACGGTTACGGCGCCATCCGCACCACGCCGGACGGGGACATCACAGCCGATTCATGGCAGGAGTTCACCATCACCTACACCGCACCGGCACCCATTGCCAAGGGTGGTTCGCTGCGGCTCACCATCCCGCACTGTTTCTCGACACCGCAAACGGACGCCCCTGCCCTGCCCGGCTTCGTACGCGCCACCGTCACCCCGGCCATAGACCTTTCGATCACGATTGATGTGCGCTACACCTGCATCTTCTTCGAGAACGGGCACACCGGAAAGTTCGGCAAGAGCATCTTCGTCGTGTTCAACGAACCCGTTCCGCAGGGCGCCACCCTCACGCTCCGTTACGGCGACCGCAGCACGGGCGCACCGGGCGCAAAAGTGCCATACTTCAACTGTACCATCTACCTGCTCGCGGCCATCGACCCGCACGGCGACCGGCGCGCGCCGTATTCGGGCTACTCCATGCTCGCGGACCAATGCGGACTTCGCATCGTCGGCAAGCGCGCGTCGGCGGTCCGACTCGTCCTGCCGTCGGTGATCAACGGAGATGCCTCGACCGGCACGGCGCAGATGGTCGACGCGCTGGGCAACATCGACCGGGGCTTCGCCGGCACGCTCCAGCTCATCTCGGAAACGCCCGGCGTCACAGTCGCGCAACCGCTGACGTTCACGCCGCAGGATGGCGGCGCAAAGTCGTTCCAGGTCATCAATCCCAGCCGTAGAGACTGCGTCGTCGAGGCCGTGTGGGACGACGGCTACGGTTCGAGCAATCCGAGCGTGGCGCGGGACGACGGCCATGGCGTCTACTGGGGTGACTACCATGTTCACACCTACGCCTCCGACGGCTTGGGCACGGCACGCGAGGCGCTGGCACACGCGCGCGACACCGGTTGCTTCAACTTCGCCGCCACCGCCGACCACGAAATACTCACGAAATATGACTGGGCCTACGCCCAGACCGCTGTCCAGGACGCATACCGCCCCCACGCGTTCGCCACGTTGCTGGGGTTCGAGGTCTCCGTGCACGAGCTGTCGCAGGACTACTGCCTGATCAGCGCGAACCCGGACCTGAACCTCGACGCCCTGCTCGACTTCCCCACCCGGCACAAGACGTACCACTCGCCCGTCGTGACGCTGGCCGAGTTCTACCGCATGATGGACCGCGAGGACATCATCATTGTCCCGCACTTCCACTGCGGCCATGGCAAGATTTTCGATCACACCCCGCCCGCGAACCTGCGCCTGGCGGAGATCTACAGTTGCTGGGGTAACCACGAGTACGAGGGCTGTCCCCTGCCCTCGTACGGCAACGACCACAAACTCAACACCATTCACAACCTGCTCGCCAAGGGCTGGCGTTGCGGTCTGGTTGCCGGCAGTGACAGCCACGCCGGCCAGGGCGGGCCGACGACCGACTGGCTGCGCTCACGCCAGCGCTACCGCGGCGGCCTCACCGCCATCGTGGCGAAGGAACTCACGCGCGAGTCGCTCTGGGAAGCGCTCCTGGCGCGACGCACCTACGCCACGACCGGCGCACGAATCTACGTAGACTTCCGCATCAACGGACAACACATGGGTTCGGAACTGAAGATCCGGAAAGACGAGAAACTCCAGGTCCGGCTCAAGGTGCACGGCACGGTGAACGACTTCCTGGTCGAGCTGTTCGAGAACAACCGCATCGTGCGCACCATCGACGTCATCACGTACCCGTACCCGCCGGCCCTGGGCCGAAACGGCATTGTGGACACCGAGTTCACGCTCGATGGTATTACGGACAGCCGCTGGTATTATGTGCGCGTGTCGCAGCGCGACTGGCACCTGGCCTGGTCCAGCCCGATCTGGGTGGATGTCGAAGGTTGAGCGGGCGGTGCCCCAGGGCCGACCGCGACGACTCATGGCGCGCCGTCGAGGAATGGAATCAGCGGCCGACGCCGCGTCTCGGAAGGCCACGCCTACGCTTAGCCCAAAGTAGGGGCGGCCTGTCCTCAGGCTGCCCCACCCCCGGCGTGGGGACACGCCGGGGGTACTCGCCGTACGCGACGGTCACCAATCCTGAGACAGCCCTGGGAATCCGTCTGCTCGCAGAGTCAGCCCGTCAGCGGCAGCCAGATGCGCATGTCATGCGCGGCAGGATCGTGTCATGGCAGAGCCGGAACCGATCCGCCCAAAAACCGCGCGTCCAGCGGACGGCAGTCATGCCCGTGGGCTGCAGCCGCCGGTGCGGTGCGACGTGGGTGTCGACGCCGTCATCCGCCGTGTGGCTGTTTGCGCTCATCGTGTTACTCCTTCCCTCCCCTATTCTCGCATCCACAAACGCCTGGGTTCCGGCTCTTTTGCCAAGTTTTTCCCGAGTTACGACAAGTGCAGCGGAGCGCGCCGGCACCTAGTTTCTGCTGTGGTTTGACACTCAGTGACCGACGATGTGGAAAGGTCCGGGGTCGGGTGTTCAGCGTTCGGGTTTCGGAAATGGACATTCATGGTTTACAGTACACTAAGTTGCTGCAACCACGACGACCAAGGCCCGAAACTTGCAACGTCCTCCACGCAGTTGCGCGCTAAGTCCGGGGCTTTGCGCCGCGAGAGGTCAGTCCACTGCTTTTCACGCTGAACACCTCGCCTCACCCGTAGAACAGGCCGACCCGCACACCAAGGAGCAAGACCGATGGCTGACGGTCACTACGGCACCTTCGAAATGAGCCCTGCCGGTCCGTTTGAGGCGGGTGCAACGGCCACGATCGTCTTCACGTACACGGTCGGGGACAAGGGCTTGCGTCGCGGCGGGCGGTTGCGCATCTGCACACCGAACATGGGTTGGGGCGAGCCGCTGGTGCTGACGTCGAACTTCCCGGACGAACTGGTGCACGGCCAGGCGCGCAGCCATAACCCGTGGAAACCAATCAACACCACGTTCCGTGTCGATTCGAAAACGGCCGCCTGGGTGAAACTGTGGTCAGAGGAACGCTGGGTGCTGCCCCAGGTGCTCGGCAAGAACAAGTGCCGTGAACCGGGCTGGGAATGGATCGGGCACGCGCGCCAGTGGCGCTGGTGGATCAACGCGGACGTCGAGGAAGCCGACTTCGCACCCGGCGACCGGATCGTCATCACCTACGGCGACACAGAGCACGAACCGTGCGGAGTCCGCGTCCAGCCCTGGCCGGAGGATCCGACGCGCCCGTTCGTCTGCGTGGTCGATGTCGACGGCTCGGGCGAGTTGCGCGAAGCGGGAGGGTCGCCGTGCCAGGTGTCGGTGGTCGCCGGACCGCCGGAACGCACTGTCGCCGTCCTGCCGTCCGTGCTCGGTGTCGGCGAACCGGTCACGGTTCGCGCGTCAGTCCTGGACCGGAACCTCACGCACCCGCGCCAGCGCTACGACGGCGTCATGACTTTTGCGACGGTTGACGACCGCATACACCTTCCGCAGCACGACGCCGCGCAGGAGGGCGACAGTCGCGCGCTAGACGGTGTGAGGCCGGTTCTGGCGGGAATCACCGCCATTGAAGTGAAGACCCCAACCGGCACGGCACGGACCAACCCGGCGCTGGTTCTGGCGGGCAAGGCGGAGAACCTGTACTGGGGCGATCTGCACGCCCAGAGCATGTACCACCAGTGGAGCTCCGAGGAGGGGCGCGGCGATTCGACGCGCACTCCAGCCGAGTTGTACCAGTACGCGCGGGAATGCAGCTTCCTCGACTTTGTCGCGCTCACCAACGGAGCCTGTCCATCGCCGGAGAACCCCGGCTGGGAAGCGACGCAGCAGGCGGCCATCGACTTCTACACGCCGCACCGGTTCGTCACGTTCAAAGGCTGGGAGTGCGGCATGGGCGTGCAGGGCGACCGTTGCCTGATCTACCGCGAAGCCGACGTCGAACCGAACTTCCGCATCCCGCGCGCCAGCGACCGCGACCCCACATTTGCGCACGCGCTGCTGCGGTTCTGCCGCGAGAGCAAGTACCGCATCATCACGTCGAACCACTCGTTCATGAAATACCTGGACTGGAGCGTGTTCGATCCCGAGATCGACCGCATCATCGAGGTCTACTCGTGCTGGGGCGCATACGAGTCGCGCGCCGACAACCCGCTGAACAGCAAGCGCCGCCCGAAGAACCAGAGTGGGATGTACGCGCTGAGTCTGGGCTACACGCCGGGTTTCGTCGCGGCTGGCGACAGCCACCTCGGCTACCCCGGCCGCTCGATCATGTGCGGCGACCCGTACCGGTGCCAGAATTGGAAGGCTGGTCTGGCCGCGGTGTATGCACCAGAACTGACGCGCGAAGCGGTCTGGGACGCGCTCCACGCCCGGCACTGCTACGGCACCACCGGCGCACGCATCGTGCTGCGCTTCCACCTCAACGGCGAGCGTATGGGCTCGCGCGTTGAGTACGACGCCGCGGACGAACGTCTCCGTGTGCGCACGCTGCGGGCGACCGTAGTCGGGACAGATCACATCCGCCGCGTCGATATCATCAAGAACAACGCGCTCCTGCATCGCGTCGAACCGGGCTGCGATCGCGCGGAGGTAACGTTCGAGGACCGTTTCGACCGCGCTCCGTCGACACGGGACTGGTACTACCTGCGCGTGTTCCAGTCCGACGGCAACGCCGCCTGGTCCAGCCCGATCTGGGTCGGGCCGCGCGGCGTGACCACGCCGTCGCCGTCGTGCGGCGAGTGAGAGCTGAGCCGCCGGCGGCCACATCCGCCGAGGCCATGGAAACCGCGCAGGCCATGGGCATTCTCAAGGACCGGTCCGTTTACGTCAAGATGATCCAGTTCCGCAATTTCATCGTTCATCGCTACGAATCCATCGACAATGCCATTCTTTCGGATATCTGCACCCATCGGCTGGACGATTTCGAGACGTTCATAAGAGAGATCGATGGTGCTTGAAACCGTATGAACTGTCTTCCTCACCTTGATTTTTCCGGTCTGACAGCCTTTTTCCGGCATGATCCGAATGTGGTGTGCGCCTATGTGTTCGGGTCAGCGAAGAACGGCGTTGTAAAGGATGGATCCGATCTCGACTTGGCGGTCCTGTTGCGCGTACCGCCCCGGGACAGTCGTGAGGAGTTTGCCTATTACTCCAAGGTCTGTGACGCTGCAAAGGAACTGGCCGACCGAATAGACCTGGTGATTCTCAATCGCGCCAATCCCATACTCGCCTTTGAAGGACTGCACGGACTCAGGCTCTGCAACAACGATCCCGAAGAGTCGGCAGGTTTCCATTCACGCGTGGCCCGGGAGTACGAGGATGTCATGGGGGACATTGAGTGTCAGCGACGGGTGCGAGCCGCCTTGGTTGACCATAGGCCCGCCGCAGAGGCTGATGCTGCTGATCGGCGGATAGGCTGATCGGGAATTGCTTTCGAGGTCACGCTGGAGAAGATGGTTCAGATGTAGTGGGACTGCAAAGGGATGGGGGAATTTGCAGTTCGCCGGCCTTGCGCTATCCTCTTCGCGGGACCACTCGGAACGCAACGACCTGTGGAGTTGTGGCTTCACCATGTCAGACGACCTTGCGCCCACGCCAGTGCCCGACGCTGCGCCGCCGCATCGCCGCCGGGTGCGGTACTCCGGCAAGAACCCGCGCCGGTTTGAGGACAAGTACAAGGAGCACGATCCGCAGCGCTACGCCGAGACGGTTGCGAAAGTGATCGCGTCCGGCAAGACCCCGGCGGGTACGCATCGGCCCATCATGGTTGCCGAGGTCCTGGACGTGCTCGCGCCCCGGCCCGGCGACGTCGCGGCGGACTGCACGCTCGGCTACGGCGGTCACGCGCAGGCGCTGCTCGCCCGCCTTCTGCCGGGCGGACGACTGCTCGGCCTCGACGCCGATCCGCTCGAACTGCCCAAGACCGAGGCCCGCCTGCGCGCGGCCGGGTTTGGCCCGGACGTGTTCACCGCGCACCGCAGCAACTTTGCGGGCCTGCCGCAGGTTCTGGCCGCCGCCGGACTCACGGGCGTGGACCTGCTCCTGGCCGATCTCGGCGTGTCCTCGATGCAGATTGACGATCCGGCACGCGGCTTTTCCGTGAAGTTCAACGGCCCGCTCGACATGCGCATGAACCCTTCGCGCGGCCAGCCTGCGAGTGCGTTGCTGGAGAAGATCCGGCCCGAGAAACTGGCGGAACTGCTCCGCGAAAATGCCGACGAACCGCACGCCGAGGAGCTGGCAACCGTCCTGGCGGGGAAGACGTTTCGCACCACCACCGTGCTGGCCAACGCCATCGGCGCCGCGCTGCCGCGCTTGGATCGGGACGCGGCCGACCTCGCGGTGCGCCGGGTGTTCCAGGCGTTGCGCATCGCGGTGAACGACGAGTTTTCCGCGCTCGACACGTGGTTGCGGCATCTGCCCGCGTGCCTGAATCCGGGCGGGCGTGTGGCCGTGCTGACGTTTCATTCGGGCGAGGATCGGCGCGTGAAGAAGGCGTTCACGGCGGGCCAACGCGACGGTGTTTTCGCCGTCATCGCCGACGACGTCATCCGCCCCACGCCCGCGGAGCGGTACGCGAACCCGCGCTCCACGCCGGCAAAGCTGCGCTGGGCGCGACGCGCAGCGAACTGAGCTCTTCTGCGGCCTGCGCGGGAAAGGACGCGGCCCCGGCGGTGCGGTCCGGGCAACTTCGGGGCCAGGCACTCAGTGTCGCCGTTTGGCAATGTGCGCCACGACTGCCACAGAGGACCTGTCCCCGGAGCATCCGCCGTCGCGGTTCAGAACGTGACCGGAATGGAGCTGAACGGCGACACGGTGACCTCGATCGTCTTCTCCGGGAGGAACGCGGGGTTGCTCTGCAGCACCGACCGGATAGACGCCGCCGTCGGGTTGTACACTTCGAATACGGCCTGGTGCCCTGACGAGTCATCCAAGCTGATCACGAGTTCTTTGCTATCGGCCCACACCGGGTGCCCGAGCGTGACCGTGTACGGCTGCAACCGCGTGTAGAGGTGGAAGTAGCTGTCGCCGTCGAGGCGTCCACAGTAGCGCCAGGTCTTCGAGTCATTGAGCAGGTAAACCACGAGCCAGTTCGGTTCCAGGCCGCGCACGCGAATGGGTAGTCCGAGGGGATCTGCGGAGCCTTGTTCAGTCTCAATGCGCACCGTGCTCCGCGGTTCGGCTTCAACCGTCGCCAGCACGGGCGCGCCGAGCAACCGCCCGCCTTCCACCTTGCGGATGGCCGGGAACTTGCCGTCACTCAGCCCGAGGAAAGCCACCACCGCCTGGTAGTCCGAAGCGGGCCGGTGCGGGACCGAGCCGCCGGTGGTATAGAGCATGGCGAACGGGAAGGTGTCGCCCTTCGCCCAGCGCGCCGGGGCCCTCAGGTAGAAGGGGCACTGGAAGCTCGCGCCCACCATCGTCGTGTTCAGCGTGGCAACCAGGTCGCCGGACACCGCGTACTGCGCCCCGCCGCCGGCCAGCCCGTAGGGGTAGGCGCCGACATACGCGCCGGACTTGAGTTCGTCGCGGACGTTAACCCGCGGCGCCGCGTCGAGCAGGATGCGCTCGAGCCGCCCCGGGACGGTGCAGAGTTCAACTACCTGACCAGCCCCGGGCTTGACCGGATAGTCGAGCCGCGACACCATGATCTCGGGGTTCGCGCCCTTCAGCGCCACATCCTGCAGTGCCTCGATCCGTGACTCGACGTACTGGCCGTTGACCTGGCTGAGCATGCCGTACACGGCGTAGCGGCGCTGCTGCAGGTTGAACAACTGCAACGGCTCGGTGAGCTTTGGCGGCGCGCAGTCGCCATCGTGCCGGCCGCCGTCGGGATAGACGCGGTTCGTGATCTCGTCGACGATGAGCATCCCGGGACATGACAGGCGGTGGTGCTGGTACGAGGCCAGGTTCGTGCTTCCCTCGTTCCGGGCGTGGTCGAACGGAATGTGCGGGCTGGTCCAGAAACTCATGTACATGGGCGGTTGGTATTCGATGCCGACCGCGCCGGTCAGCCACACCTTGAAGTTGCCATAGACCAACGTGCTCGGGGTCCACGAGCGATAGTGCGCACCGACCGGGATGCCAGACACGTACACGTCGCCGGCCTCGTCCGGCTGGTAGTTGTAGGGCAGCGTGTTCTGCCGGTCGCCGCACTGCATGAAACGCCGACCGTAGTGCAACTGCACCGGCGCGGCGAGGAGCACCGTCTTCCCGTCACGTACCACACGCACGATGAGCTGGCGCACCTGCTCGTGCGGCCAGGTGTGCTCGGTCGCAAACGTGTCCGCCGTTGCGCACCATTCGCGGAACGGTCGCGGTCCGTCGCAGAGGAGGATGCGGTCGCCAGGCTGCAACCCCTCGAGCTTGAACCCGTAGCGGAAAAGGTTCTGCTTCTCCTCGTCGGTCGCAAAGTTGCTGAGATTGAAGCCGCCATTGCGGCACAACCGTGGCCCGCTCGAGAGGTACCACGCGTGAGGGCTGGCCCAGAACTGGTCGCGTGAGTAGGCGCCCTCGCCCTGCGCATACTCCTTGACAGCCGCCGCCGTCGGGCCCGTGAAGACGTTGACGGTTCCCGAGGCCGCCGTTGCCAACTCGGCCGGCGTCGTCAGCAGCGTGAGGTTGAACGGGACGTAGTTCTCCATGTCGTAGCAGCTTTCCAGGTAAGCGGCTTCCGCGTCGTCGGCCGGTTGACCTTTCTCCGACGTGTACACGGCAAAGCCGGAGCCCTGCTTCATCTCGTACCAGGGACAGGGATTACGTCCGGTGCGACCGAACCCGGCGAGGCGGTTCTTGAAGAGCTGCGCCCAGAACATGTACGTGTTGTCGAGGCGCTTCAGGTCCGGTGTCAGGGCCGGTACTTTCGGGAACGCGACCCACCCGAGGGCGAACCAGGTGTTGCCGATCTTGTCCAACGCCAACATGCCAGGTATGGCCACGAACGTCGCCGTCGCCTGCGTATCACACTCCGCTTTGATCTTTTCCCAGGTCTCGGGCGTGAGCTTGTCCAGGTCCTCGGTGAAACCCAGGAAGGCGAGTCCGGCCGCTTTGGCCGCATCACAGAGTTCGCGCACCGAATGCGGTGCGCCGCTGAACGTGCTGCGCGCGCCGACCAGGCCGCGCTGCGAGTGCATGACGGGAGAAAGCGCATCGCCGGTCGCGACGCCCGTCCAGTCAATGGCCTTGTCGGGGCTCTCGAGGATGGCGCGTGCATCCGGCTTGAACTTGCGGTCGGTGACGAAGCCACCGAATGCGCCGCTCGCCAGGGTCGGCTCCGCGGCCCAGCGCACCGCCTGCATCACAAAGGAACGGTTTTGCATGGCACCAGGTGCTGTTTTGTCGGCGGCGTTCCACAGCACGTTCTCGAACACTTCAGGCGACGCGGTGGTGAAAGCCGGATTCTGCGGGTGCACCAGGAGCCGGCCGGCGCCGACATCGCGCCAGGCCGCCAGCACCGGGAACTCCTTGTATGTGGCCGGCGTATCCTTGAGCTTCGCGGTGATGCCCGGCTTCTCGCCCTCGGCACTGTACGCCGTCTGCTCGCCGCGCACGACCACGTGCCAAGCAGCCGGTTCGAGCAGGACGAGCGGCATCATCGTCTCGATGCAATCGGCGCGCGACGCGTCCCCGACATAGCCGAGCCGCTGAATGCCCGCGGTCATCGGCGCCGGCTCGATCTTCGTCGTGTAACAGCCTTTCAAGTGCCCGCCAACCAGACCGAACACGTGCCCCGGGTCCGTGACCTGCTCCTCCGGAACCGTGGCCCCGTACGGCTGGAGCAGGTGCTGCAATGCCGGAATGTGACGGTCAAACCCGCTGCCGCCGCAGAACACCAGCACGCCGCCGCCTTGGTTCAGATACTCCGCGAGCACCTTCTCGAAGACCAGTTGCTCGGGCTGCGGCTGTTCCTGCGCGTCCACGACCGGCACAAACTGGACCACCACGACGTTGAACGGTTTCAAGTCCGCGACGCTGCGGATGTCCTTGAACTGGCGCGCGTCGACTTCAAACCCGGCGTCGAGCCAGTCGTGCCAAGGCCGAACCTCCTCCGCGAGCGTGCCGGCGAACAGCACGGCCGGGTGCCGAACCGCGGCGTCCGTTGCGGACTCCGCAGGTCCCTGCGCCACCGCGCCGCACGCCGTGAACAACACCAAGCTGGCAAGGTTGACTGAAAACAGGTTCCGTGCCATGGCATCACCTCATATGGACAAGCCCCTAACCGTGTCGGGCGCGCCCGGGGGCCGCGCCCGGCCCTCTCGCCGATCACGACGATCGGCTTCCCGTTCTGAAACGCAGAACACTGACACACGGGAATACCGAAGCATAGCCTCTCTGGCATATATGTCGACCCGACCTGAACGCATCAGGGTGATGCGTCAGCCTCTCCCGGGCGGCGTATCGCCTGGTCATACGAAAGATGAAACTGGCCACGACGGGTCCAGAGCCCGCGAGGACGCGGGCGCTCCAAAGTCAGACCCCGCGCCAGTTCCTATAGGGGTAGGAGCGGGGCATTGGGTTGCCCCGCCCCTCCCTCCGAACCGGACGGGC
>Ga0156402_1370_pt1 | contig 19854 bp, 15 predicted proteins | sample RifOxyA3_FD_108045 | JGI IMG/M metagenome (GOLD analysis project Ga0156402, IMG submission 108045) | Lentisphaerae bacterium RIFOXYA12_64_32 | reverse complement strand
GACCTCAAGTGTGGGCGTTCAACTTGCGCGACACGCGTGCTCACTTCGGTGAGGTCTGGCGTCAGCGCCCCGCGGGCGGCGAACCGCGCGACATCGACGAACCGGGCACTATAGTATGCCCGCCGCCAATTGAGGCAGTGCGGGCGTGTCCCCGCAGGTCAACCTGAAAGTCAGGCTCAAACGTGAGTTTCGGGGTGAAACCGATGTATTACCGACTCGAGATCCGACCCAAGAGCAACAGCCCTGATCCAAAGGGACGCGGGGTGGTACACCAGGTCCGCGAATTCCTGCACCTGCCGGTTGAGGAAGTGTGCACGCGGGAGGTTTTCTCGCTGTTCATCGACGCGACGGAAGCGCAGGCACGGGATATCCTCTCGGCCTTCGTCAGCCCGATCATCCAGGACGGGTGTGTGGGCGAGACCAAGCCCGACAGCGCGTTCGACTGGCTGGTGGTCGTCGGGTTCCGACCGGGGGTCACGGACAACGTGGCACGGAGTGCGCGGTCCGCGATCGCCGACATCCTGGGCCGCAAACTGGCCGAGACCGAGGAGGTCTACACCTCGGTCGAGTTCCTGTTCCGCGCCCCCGGACTCGACCGTGACGCGCTGCGCCGCATCGGTCGCGACCTGCTGGCCAACGACCTGATCCAGACCACCTCGGTGCTCTCGCGCCAGGAATGGGAGAGCGCCGGCCTGCCGGTGAACCGCCCGCTCGTGAAGGAAGCGACAGCACCGGAGGTCCGGACCATGGACCTGCAGGTCTCGGACTCGGACTTGGAGCGCATCAGCAAGGAGGGCATTCTAGCCCTGACTCTGTCGGAAATGAAAGTGATCCAGCAGCACTTCCGGGACCAGACGTCGGCCCGCGCCGCGGTAGGCCTGACAGGCAATCCCACGGACGTCGAACTGGAGGTGCTGGCCCAGACCTGGTCCGAGCACTGCAAGCACAAGATCTTCAGCGCCCGGATCGAGTACACCGACGAAACCGGGAAGACGGCGATCGTCGACTCCTGCTTCAAGTCGTTCATTCGCCGCAGTACCGAGGAGATTGGGCGCAAGGTGGACTGGCTCGTTTCCGTGTTCCACGACAACGCCGGGGTCATCGGCTTCAACGATCGTCTGAACCTCGTGTACAAGGTCGAGACGCACAACAGCCCCACCGCACTGGACCCCTACGGCGGCGCCATCACGGGCATTGTCGGGGTGAACCGCGACCCCATGGGCACCGGCAAGGGCGCCAACCTGCTGCTGAACGTGTGGGGATACTGCTTCGGCTCGCCGTTCACCGAACCCGCGGCAGTGCCACCCGGTCTGTTCCATCCGCGGCGTCTGCGCAACCAGGTCCACCAGGGCGTCATTGACGGCGGGAATCAGAGCGGTATCCCGTACATGGTGGGATGGGAATGCTTCGACGAGCGGTACCTCGGCAAGCCGCTGGTGTACTGTGGCACGGTCGGGACTCTGCCCGTCGAAATCCGCGGCGAACCGGCGCACGCCAAGTCGATCCGGCCCGGTGACCTGGTCGTCATGGTCGGCGGCCGCATCGGCAAGGACGGCATCCACGGCGCGACGTTTTCCAGCGAGGAACTGCACAAGGACTCGCCCGTGCAGGCGGTACAGATCGGCGACCCGATCACGCAGAAGATGCTCTACGATTTTCTCATGGAGGCGCGCGACCTCAACCTGTACCGATTCGTCACCGACAATGGTGCGGGCGGCCTGTCCTCCAGCATTGGCGAGATGTCGAGTCTCTGCGGCGGCTGCGACGTCGAACTGGCGAACGCGCCACTCAAGTACGCCGGACTGCACCCGTGGGAGATTCTGCTCTCGGAAGCGCAGGAGCGGATGAGCCTGGCAGTGCCGCCCGAACAACGGGACGCGTTCCTGGACCTGGCGGCACGCCGCAACGTCGAGGCGACGGTGTTGGGCCAGTTCACGGACTCCGGAAAGTTTCACGTGACCTACCGCGGCAAGACCGTGGCGTGGCTTGACGTGGAGTTCATGCACGACGGCCTGCCGCAGATGACGCTGCGTGCACGCTGGACCCCGCCGCACCACGCGGAACCGCAACTGCCGTTGAGCCCGGACATGGGCAAAGCGCTCCAGGCCATGCTGGCGCGACTCAACATCTGCTCCGGCGAGTTCAAGGCCCGGCAGTACGACCACGAGGTCAAGGGGCTGAGCGTCATCAAGCCGTACGTAGGGGTCAACTGCAACGTGCTGAGCGACGCGACCGTCTCGCTGGTCGAGCCCCTCGGTCGCGAGGGCGTGATCCTGGCCGCAGGCATCGCGCCGCGCTACTCCGACATCGACACCTACCACATGATGGCGTCGGTCATCGACATGGCCATTCGCCGCACCCTGGCGGTGGGCGGGCAACTGGGGCACATCGCCGGACTGGATAACTTCTGCTGGCCGGACCCGGTCGTCGGACCGAAAAACCCCGACGGCGAATACAAACTCGCACAGTTGGTGCGCGCAAACCAGTCCCTGTTCGACCTGACGACAACCTTTGGGGTGCCCTGCATTTCCGGCAAGGACAGCATGAAAAACGACAGCACCCTTGGCGGCAAGAAGATCTCCATTCCGCCCACGGTCCTGTTCTCGACGATCGCACGAATGGCGGACGTGAGCAAGGCGGTCACGCTCGACGCCAAGCGTCAAGGAGATCTGATCTACGTCATCGGGACCACGTACGCCGAACTGGGCGCCAGCGAGTATTTCGGCATGCACAATGCCATTGGAAACGCCGTGCCGCAGGTGCGACCGGACACGGCGCTACCGTTGTACGCCCGGGTTGCGGCAGCCACGCAGGCGGAACTGTGCCGCTCCTTGCACACGCCGGCGCTGGGCGGCCTCGGGGTCGCACTGGCGAAGGTTGCCATGGGCGGAAACCTGGGGTTGGACGTGGACCTCCTGGCCGTTCCGCACGCCGGCGACCTGACGCCGGAGGAAATCCTGTTTTCCGAGAGCAACAGCCGCTTTGTGGCGACGATCGCACCCGAACGACAGACCGAATTCGAAGCGTTGTTTTCCAGCCTGCCCTGTGCACAGGTCGGCCGTGTTACAACGGCACCAGTGCTGAACCTGACCGTGGGCGGAGCGGACGTGACTCGGGTCGAGGTGCGCGACCTGTTGTCGGCCTACACCAGTACCTTGGCTGGAATTTGAGACGAGGCGAAAGGCCAGAGAGAGGTTTCGGGTTTCAGGAGAAGACGGCAAGCGGGCAGTGGCGCGGGACCTCCGGGACCGCAGCAGAGTTCCCTCGGGCCGGCCCGGCCCGAGTCCCCCGGCCGGGGACCGGCCGGTGCACCCCTCTTCGGCGCGGAACGCGCCGAGCCACTGCACGCTCGGTCGCATCCTGGCCCGGCAGGACGCCTTGCCGCGAGGCCGGATCTGCCCGCACATGGGCTTTCTTGTGGCGGTTCGTTTGAGCACACAGCGTACGAGCGAGGACGTCATGGCACATACCAAGTCAGTCAAGGCCAAGGCCGCAACGAACGCGACGGGGCGTAAACGGAAACCGGCGCGTCAGGCTATTCAGGCCTTGGTGATCACCGGGTTCGGTCTGAACTGCGAACGCGAGACGACCTGCGCCCTGAACAGCGCGGGCGCGGTCACGGCAACCGTGCATCTGAACGACATCCTGGACGGACAGCGGAGCCTGCGGGAGTTCCACATCCTGGCGTTCATCGGCGGCTTCTCATTCGGCGACCACATCGGCGCGGGGACGGTGTTTGCCAACCGCATCCGGTGTCGGTTGCGGCAGGAACTCGAGCAGTTTGTGGAAGCCGGACGCCTGGTCATCGGGATCTGCAACGGTTTCCAGACCATCACCCGTCTCGGGCTCGTGCCGGCTCTGGACGGTCGACGTTTCACCCAGCAGGTGGCCTTGGCGCAGAACAGCCAGGGCATGTTCCGCAATGCGTGGATCACACTCCGAGGCGAGCCGAAGTGCCCGTGCGTTTTCACTCAGGGAATCGACCGGTTGCCGTTGCCGATCCGGCACGGCGAAGGGCGGTTCGTTCCGGCCGACGACGCCACGCTCCAGCGCCTGGAGACGGAGAACCTGGTGGCGCTGCGCTACATCCACCCCGACAGCGGCGAACCGACCATGGAGTTCCCGCACAACCCGAACGGCTCGGTGAACGCCATCGCCGGCATCTGTGACCCGACGGGCCGCGTCTTCGGCCTGATGCCGCACCCCGAAGCCTACCTCTCGCCGTTCAACCATCCGCAGTGGCCCCGCCAGAAGATCGACGGAACCTTGCCCGAAAAGGGCCTGGGCGGGAAGATATTCGAGAACGCCGTACAGTTCGCGGCGGCGAACCTCGTGTAGGGCCTTGGGTTGATCCGCCGCGAAAAGGTCGTCACGTGTCGCAAGACGGATTCCCTGGAGCGCCGCATCTCCGCATGCGGCGGAGTCCCGACCCGGCCGGTTGCGGAGAACCGGCCCTCCACGCAAATGCCCCGCCATGGAGGACAGAATGCGCCTGTTCGTAGTGGGCTCGCAGGGCGCGGAACGAAGTGGAGCGCCAAGAGCCCATCCGGCGTGTCACGGCGGCGCGGCGCGGGGATGGTGTCTTGCCCGGCGGACAACCGCCGGGACTGCGACACCACTACGAGCGGCGCCACGGCCGGGCTTAGGGGCCGCATAGGTCGTTCCTTTTCGCGGCGGCTCGAGCTCTCAGGGCCGAAACGCGTCGACATCCGCGCGCACCGGGATGGAGTCCATGGCACCGGGGCGCGTGACGGAGAGCGCGGCGGCGCGACAACCCAGGTCAATCGCCTGTTCGACGGGCAGATCTTCCGCCATCCCCGCCAGAAAATAGCCGATGAATGTGTCACCCGCCGCCGTCGTGTCCACCGCCTTCACCCGGTACGCTTTGACTCTCAAGTTGCGAGGCCCGCAACGGTACAGCACCCCATCTGCACCCAGCGTGAGTACGATCTGGGCCCGCGGATAGCGGGCAGCGAGTTCCTCGGCAATCGCGTCCGGTTCCGTCTTCCCGGAAAGGTCGGCGCCCTCGTGCTCGTTGACCACGAAGATGCCGACACGGTCCAGGGGGAAGGCATGCACCGCGTCGGTCATGGGCGCCGGGTTGAGGCAGACCGTCAGGCCCGCCGCCTGACCGGCGGCGATCAGTTCCGCCGTGACGTTGATCTCGTTCTGCAGCAGCAGGACGTCGCCCTTGGTGCAGACCACGAGGGCACGGCGAATGTCTGAAACGGACATTTCCCGGTTGGCGCCGCCAAAGAGCAGAATGCTGTTCTGGCCCTGCGCGTCGACCTGAATAATGGCGTGACCACCGGGAGTGTCCCCGACCGTGACCAAGTCCACATCCACGCCTTCAGCCGCCATCTTCTCGCGCAGCCAAGCGCCTTCCGGTCCCAAACGGCCGGCGTGACGGACGGCAGCGCCGGCTCGGGCCAGGGCGACCGACTGGTTGGCGCCCTTGCCGCCCGCGTACATGGCGTAGGCACTGCTCCCAATGGTTTCGCCCGGTCGCGAAATGTGCTCGACCCGGTAGACATGGTCGACATTCAGGGAGCCAAAGTTCAGGATTTGCATGGGGTGGTCCCCTGATGTTCTTCGATCGTAACTACTCAGGTAGGGAGGGTTCGGGGTTCGGGCAATTCAAGAGGGCGAAATCATCCTTCCACCCGAAAATCCAGTTCCAAGCGCCTCAAACTCAGCGATGCCGAGCGCATGTCCCTCGCCGAAAAGGGCAAGCGACTCGGCAAGCTCCTCGCCGATACAGTCACCATCGTGGAACCGGAAACGCTCCTGCGCTGGTACCGCGACCTGATCGCGCGCAAGTTCGACGGCTCGAAAAAGCGCAAGTCCCCAGGACGCCCGCCCATCCCGCCCGAAATCGAGAACCTGGTCCTGCGCCTGGCTCGCGAGAACCGCCGTTGGGGCTATGACCGCATCGCCGATGCCGTCAACCAACTGCATCCCGACGCCCAGATCTCGGACCAGACCGTCGCCAATGTCCTCAAGCGCCACGGCATCGCCCCAAGCCCCGAACGCCGCCGCAACTCCACCTGGCACGAGTTCATCCGCTCTCACAAGGACTGCCTCCAGGCCTGCGACGTCTTCACCGCCGAAGTCCTGTCCAAGCGCGGACGGCTCGTCACGTTCTACGTGCTGTTCTTCATTCACATCGGCACACGCCGCGTCGTCCTCGGCGGCCTGCTCAAGTTCTACCACCGCAGCGCTGCTTGACCCAGTCACCCCATTCCGTCTGTTCCGCGCTTCCATCAACAGTCAAACTACGCCCACACCAGTACGTTACAGCCCAACCAACACCTGGAACGGATGGTAATCCAGGCCGTTCCGCCACTCCAACCCCGCCATATCCGCTTCTTCTTCCCTCACTTCCGGACCTGTCCGACCCCGGATGAGTTTTTTGACCCTACGACTGAGTCATCTCCCGCGCGGTCTCCGCGGCATCACCTCACTGCCGCCCCAGGATCCCCTGCAGTGCTTTTGCGTCCAGGCGCTTGATCGTCTCGACCAGCAGCTTGACCGTGCTGTCGTAGTCGTCGGCATGGATGACGCCGGTGTGGCAGTGGATGTAGCGCGCCGGGACGCCGAGGAACAGTGTCGGCACGCCCTTGGCGTGCAGGTGAATGGGACGCCCGTCCGTGGCGCCACCCATCAGGACACTGAGCTGGTACGGGATCTTCTTCTTCGTCGCAGTGTCGATCACGAAGTCGCGCAACCGGCGATGCCCGATCATGCCCCCGTCCAGGATGTAGAGGATCGGGCCCTTGCCCAGCTTGCCCTGCGCATCCTCCGGCTTGATCCCCGGCGTGTCCGCGGCAATGCCCGATTCCAGGACGATGCAGATGTCCGGGTTGACGACCTCCGCGCTGGTCTTGGCGCCGCGCGTGCCAACCTCCTCCTGCACCGTGCCGACACCGTAGACGCTGTTCGGGTGCGGCTGCTTCTGCAGCGCGCGCAGGACGCTGATGAACAGGCCGCAACCGACCCGGTCGTCCCACGCCTTGCCGACGAGGAACTTGGCGTTGCCGAGCGTGCCGAAAGCCGACTCAGGACAGATCGGGTCGCCGATGCGAATGCCGAGTCGCCGCTCGACGTCCTTGTCGCTCTTCGCCCCGACATCGATGAACATGTCGTCCTTCTTAACCACCTTGTTGCGCTCGTCCGCCTCCATCAGATGCGGCGGCTTGGACCCGACCAGGCCCGTTACCTTGCCCTTGCGCCCGTGGATCACCACGCGCTGCGAAAGCAGTACCTGGTCCGACCACCCGCCCAACGGCGCAAACTTGATGAAACCTTCCTTGGTGACGAGCTTGACCATGAACCCGATCTCGTCCATGTGCCCCGGCAGCATAATGCGCGGCGCCGGGGCCGTGCCCGCTTTGCGGCACACAATGCTGCCGAGCCGGTCGTATTCCACGTCCGTGCCTGGCGGCAAGTGCTTGCGGATGAGGCTCTGCACCTCTTCCTCGAACCCGGGCGCACCGTGCACCTCGGTCAGTTCCTTGAGCATGTCCAGCGTTGCTTGGTCCATGTGTGCCTCCTTCAGCCGAACGTCCTGGCATTCGGCAGTGGGTGTTCTAGGTTTCAGGTTTCAGCGGCCCCCGGTCGGCGGACCGCCCGGTCACTGGCGATGCAACTCGCGTGGTTCCGCGCCGCCACGGGCCTTGCGCCCGTGGGGCGACGACTGGAAAAAGAGGGGCGGTGCACCGCCCTTCTTTTTCCAGTCGTCGCCCCACCCAGTCGAGCTGGGTGGCGGCGGGAAACGCCGTGCGAGTTTCATAGGAGGTTTCAGGGAAGAGCCGGATGGACGTTCTGGGGCTTGGCGTCGTTCGATCGCCAAGACTCGGGGACGGAACAGCCTCTGCCGGAACCGTGATCGCCCGCCCTGACATTCGCGCCCTTTCGCGCCTTTCGTAGTCTCCCCATAGCATTACCCCGCCTTGACCGCGGGCACGTACTCCACGAGCATGCGTGCGAACTGCGCACCGAACTCCCGCCAGATTGCAGAGCCTGGCACGCAGTTGGCAGCCGCGAGCCAGTTCGAGTTCAGTTCGTACACGACGCTGTCCATGCCAAAGATCTCCCGCAGCCCGTCGCCAAACGTGGACGAACCGGCGCCCTTGGCCATGCCTTCGGTGTAGTACGTGTGCTTCCGCATCAGTTGATCGAGCAGCGCTATGCGCCGATCGTAGCCCTCGTCCACGCCCATACGGCCCACGTGCAGATTGCCCCAGTCATCGTCGTGCAGGTCGATGGCCAAGAGCGGGAGCGCGCCCTGCCGCTGCCGCGCCTTGAGCCACTCCATCAGTGCCTGGTTCTCCGGCGCGTTGTGCGGCCCGAAGTCGTAGTCCTTCGTGAAGCCGCGGTTCAAGTCGTGACCGTTGACGTTGAACCGCGTCTGCCCGCGCACCACACCGTCCTTGCCGGCCATGGGTAGGATCCCGATGTCGCAGGCGTCGAGCACCGCGGACGACGCCAACGCGCCCTCGACGACGCCGTCGAGGAACCAGTTCCCGCCCGCCTCCCACGGATGCGCCCGCCCGCGGAAGAACACCATCGGCTTGCCGGCACCGGACGACAGCGTGATCAACTCCAGGTCGCGCCCTTCGACGGTCTTGCCTATGCTGTCGACGCGAGCGTGCCGGTGGCCGCGCAGGCGCGCCAGTAATTCACCCAAGTGCTTCGTCGTATACGGCTCGATGCGCCCGATGTACACCACGTCCGCGGGCAACGTCACGGTCGCCTCGATGCTCTTGTCCTCCTTCTGCTCAAAGACGAACGGCGTCCAGTTCACAGCGTCCACCGACATCTGGTTGCCGATGCGTTTGGCAAACGCATTGACGCGCCGGCCGCCGTAGATGTTCTCGCGCGGCGCCATGCGCAGGCGCAGGGTCTGCCCTTTCGTGCCGTGCACACGGAAGTGCCAGTGCGTGAGCTGCCGGTTCATCGCCGGCCCGTGCTCGTAGTCGAACTGCGGCCGCAGTTCCAGCGTCCCGTCATCGAGAACGTCCCAGTCCAAAGGCGAGCCGTTCTCAAATGCGGTGTTGACGTACAGCGGTGTGGCCATCGGAAACCCTCGCAGAGTTAACCATGAAGGACATGAGGACCCTGACGGGCAATCGCAGAAAGCGGCTCACCCGCCCGAACGACGTCCCCGGCGCCGCCGCCAAACATTCAGTGTGCTGAGTAAAGTTGCTCACAATCCCCGGTCGTCAACTGCGGCCGGTACGGAAATGGCGAATGGCTCCAGCGCGGGGCTCACAACGCGCCAGCCACCGTCGCCAGGCCACGGACCACTTGCGCCACGCCCGCGGTCACCCGCGCGGTTCGGGGGTAGTCCAGTTTCTCGGGCGTGTCCAGTGCGGTGTGGTACCACTCGTAGCGGAAGAACGCCGTGTCCGTGACCATGATCGCCGGGTAGCCTTCCTGCCAGAACGACCAGTGATCGGACCAGCCGACACCCGTAATCCAACCGGGCACGGCTGCGCCTTCCGACGGGAATTGCGTTGAGTCGCGGAAGAGCTTGACCGAACGCCGGACCAGGCCCCGCGATTCGACGTTGCCGATGAACGCGATGAAATTCGCGGTGTCCGGGTAGATCCAACTGAACGGGAATGGATACTTCTGACTGCCGCGCGTTTCCGAGTAACACCCGATCGTCTCCAGCGAGAGCATGGCCACGACCGTCTCACCGCGTTCGCGACAGCGCTTGGCGCAGACCCAGCTCCCCATGCCGGGAGTCTTGAAGAACGGCGGTTCCTCGTTCACGAACGCGACCAACCGCACCGTCCGATCCAGCGCCTGCTTCTCCGCCGCCAGCAACCGTGCGATCTCGAGCAACGCCGCCGTGCCGGACGTGTTGTCGTTCGCGCCCGGGCAGTTCGGCACCGTGTCGTAATGCGCGCCGACGAGCACGATTTCGCTCGGACGCGACCGCCCCGGGAACTCGATCTCGAGGTTCCGCACCTTCTCGCCGCCCGCCTCGAACTCCTGCATGCGGACCTCGCAGCCTGAGACGCTGAGCGCTTTCTCGATGTACGCCGCGGCGGCGGCCAGTTTCACCGGCAACCCCACATGCCGCGCCCCGATCTCGCCCGCCAGCGTCCGCACATGCGTCTCCAGGCCGGCACGGACGGCTTCCTCCTCGGGCGAGAGCGGCTGGAACGGCCCGACGTACGACTTGCCCGGCATCCGGATCATGGTGCAACCTCCCATCCCCAGGACCAGAAATACGCCGCCCAGACGCAGCAGCGCCGCCCGCCATTCCTTCCATGTCTGAGGCATGAGTTTCGGGCGTTTCATGGATGGCCAGGATAGGGTTCAGACGCAAGCCCAGGTCACGTTGATGTTTGCCGCGGCCAGAGGGATGGCTCACTTCGCTGCGGCGGCCGGCGCCAGTGCGAAGTGGTGCAGTTTGGGCTGGGCGGCAGCGCGGATCTTGGCGTCCGCGTCCTGGGTCTGCTGCGTCAGCTTGTCGAGCTGTTCCTTCTGCTTCGCGTCGCCGCCCTGGACCGCCCTGGAAACGCCGCGCCACTGCCCGACAATGCCCTCCTTCGCACCGACGAGCTGCAGAATGCTCCGGCACTGGTCCGCGATCGGGCCCTTGTCCAGCAGGCCCAGGTTCCAGCCCTTGGCCAGATCCGCAGCGGCGACCGTCGCCACCTTGACGCCGTCGATGCTGACGTCGTATTGTTCCGCCTTCAGCCCGTTGACCGTGAGCAGATACTGGCTCAGGTTCGCGATGCTGTCCGTAACGCCGAGGGCCGGCCGCGCGTCATCCGGGATGGGGAACGGCAGGGCTTCGTCGGTGCGGTCGAACGCCAGCGCATCACCGGTCATCTTCACGTTCTCGATCTTGCACTGCACCGCTTCGCCCGCCGTGCCGGCCGCGGCGTCGATGGTTGCACGGCTGACAAGCCCTGGGGCGTTGAGCCCGACCAGGAGCGCCGCCGCCATGGTCAGTTGCCCGGTCGGGCCCGGATGCACGGCGTCGCCCATCATGGTCACCGGCTGCTTCTCCGCCTTGGCCCACACGTCGAGGAACGCCTTGACGTGCTCAGCGCCGGCCAGGTCCGGTTGCGCTGCCAGAAGCCCGCGCAGGCTTGCGAGCGTGTTGGCCACGTTCTCCTGCGGCTTGTTGTTCGCCCAGAGATCGACCAGTACGCTGAACTGATCGGAAAACGGAATGTTTTCCTTGGCGGCCAGGGCCTTCAGTGCCGCAGAGTATTCCTGCAGCCGCGCGTTGCCGCCATCAAGTTTCGCCGACGAACTGCCATTGTTCACCGGACTGGCCGAGAGCAGCACCGGTCGCGCGTTCACGGCGCGAATACGGCCGATCAGCGTCCCCATATTCTCGACGAACTTGTCCGTCGCGAACCATCCCTTGTCGTTCATTCCGAGCTCGACGGAGACCACCGTCGGGGTCCACGCGGCGACGTCGTAGTCGAACCGGGCCAGAACTTTCGGGATCGTGTCGCCGCCGACACCGGAGTTGCGGATGCAGAACGTCAACTTCGGAAATCGCGCGTAGCAGAAGGCCTCAAAGTAGTTCGAGTGCAGGTGCTGTGCCGTGATGCTGTCGCCCACCATCACCCAGGTATCGCCGTCCTTGAGCGGGAACTCACCCTGCGCCCGGGCCAGGCTCGCGACGAACCCCACGAATACCCCAACCGCCACCAACCCGATCTTCCTGAACTGCGCTGTCCGCATCGCAAAATCCTCCTTGCAGTGTGCTGTTGCCGTCCATACCGGCAGGCTCGTTCGATTCCACCTCGACACCCGTCCACCCCACGGACCCCCAATGTGCCAAATCTTCTGCAGGAATGTACCGTGCCAGGCGCCGAATGCACACCGCGCGGTGCCGTGCACCCGCCGGTCACTTGCCGGCGGGTGTGTCAGCGGCCATAGTGTTTAGGTCGGAGCAATGCCCCCCAACGTAAGGAGCGCGTCCCGATGAAGATCCTCGAGCGCGGCGCCATCATCAACGCGGCGGAGGTCGGCGACCTGCAGGCGGCTCTGAACCAGTTACCGGCGGCCGGTGGCGCGGTGTACCTGCCGGCGGGCAAGTACGAGATCGACCGCCCGATCGCGTTCGCACTCAAGGAGCGACAGCACCTGCACCTGTACGGCGACGGTCGCGCCACGGTCATCCACTACACGCCGGAGGATGGAAGTCACTTCCTCGAACTGCGGGGCGTCGAAAAAAGTTGGTGGCCGGACCTGCGGCTGACGATCCGCGACCTGTCATTCATCGGCAATCACAAGTGCGGCGACGCCCTGCACCTGCTCTGGCCGAACGACGGCCTGGTCGACACGTGCTTCTTCTACGGCTTCGGCGGCACTGCGGTGTGGATCGGTCCCAACGCCACCAACGTCACGGTCCGCGACTGCTGGATGCGCGACTGCCGCCGCGCGCTCTGCGCCGAGGACCTGCATCACCTCACGTTTCACGGCAACCAGACGCGCAGCGTCGACAAGGTCGGACTCCGCCAGGCCGAACACGTCTACATCGGGCGACACTGCCGCGAAGTCCGCATCGTCAACAACCACCTGGCCTACGGTCACTCCGAGGGGATCATCCTGGACGGCACCGCGCAGCACGTGGTCGCCAACAACACCATCGAAGGCTTCACGGTCGGCATCCGCGCCGTCGACTGCCGCGACATCGCCATTGCCGCCAACTACCTGCACACGCCCACCGGCATCCTGATGGAGGGCGAGAACCGCGGCCTGACCATCAACGGCAATCTGTTCACCAACAACCCGGGCAGCGCGGTGTGCGTCCGCACACCGCACGGTTCGGGCGGGCACGTGATCAGCAACAACATCATCCGCCAAAGCGTGTACGGAGATGGTCAGCGCGGCATTGACCTGGGCGACGCCGTCGACTGCGTGGTCACCGGGAACGTGCTTGAGGACTTGACCGATGGCCCCGCGGTGGCTGTGCGCGAACCTGGCCGGCACTGCGTCGACCAGAATCGCGTCAGCGACTGCGCCGCCCGGGCGCGCGCTGCGGTGCTGGGGCTGTGCGTACCGGACATCGAGGACGGCAACCCGTTCCGCGCCCTTTACGCGCACCTCCAGGCCGTGCCGGCAGGAACCGCGCGGATCACGTTCGGGTTCTGGGACCTGCGGCGCATCCTGGGCCAACCCCTGCCCGATGACGCCGCGACGCGCAGCGAGTGGTGGGACAACGACGCGCGCACCCCGCAGGCCCGCGCCTGGCTCGCGGCTGGCTGGCTCGTCATCATGGCACACCGCATCGAGAACCGGGTCGTGTTCGCGCGACGGAGCTGATAAGAGAAGGCGACGTGTCCGGGTGATTCCACTGGACAGAGAGCGGCAGTGGCGCGGGACCTCCGGGACCGCGGCAGGGTGCTCGGGGCCGTCCCGGCCCGAGTGTCCCGCTTCGGCGCGGGACGCGCCGAGTCACCCCATGCCGGACGGCATTCCGGTTCGGCACGCCACGCGTCTGTGAGCTACGGAAATAGGAGGACTCCCCAACCATGAAACCCAACCTGTGCGCCCTGATTCCGCTCGCTTCCATGCTCTGTGCCGCACTGCCTCTGCACGCCGAGACGCGCTACGTCGTGGCGCCAAACGGCGACGACGCCAATCCCGGCAGTGTGGAGAAGCCGTTCCGGACGGTGGAAGCCGCCCGGGACGCTGTGCGCGCGCTCAAGCGCGACGGCGGGCTCAAAGAGCCCGTCACCGTCCTGCTGCGCGGTGGCATGTACTGCCTCGACAAGCCCGTCGAGTTCACGGCTGACGACTCGGGGACCGCAGACGCCCCGATCACGTACGCCGCCTACCCGGACGAGAAGCCGATGCTCAGCGGCGGCACACCGATCACCGGGTGGAAACCGGGTGCGAACGGCATATGGACCGCGGAGCTCCCGGCGGTCAAGGCGGGGACATGGTACTTCAACCAGCTCTTCACCGCGCGCCCCGGCCAGCCGTACTTCGAGCGCCGCTGCCGCACGTGCAAGGGCCTGTTCGTCATCGCCGGCCTGACCGACGCGCCATACAAGAACGCCACGGCTCCGGTCAACCACCGCAACCCGCAGGACGAGGTGATGTTCTTCAAAGGCGACATTCAGCCGTGGGAGCACATCGAGGATGTCGAACTGGTCTTTATGCACGACTGGAGCGTGGGGCGGCTGTGGATCAAGAACATCGACTTCGATAACGGCATCGTGAAGTTCACCGGCTACCCGCACTACCGCATTGGGCACTGGTACCCGAACGGACGCAACCCCTACTTCGTCGAGAACGTCAAGGAATTCCTCGGCAAGCCGGGCGAGTGGTACCTGGAGCGCCAGACCGGAACGCTCTTCTACACGCCGCTGCCCGACGAAGACATGACGAACCTGCTCGTGGTCGCACCGCGCATTGAGCGGCTGCTCACCGTGCAGGGCGCAAGAGAGGGCGAGCACTACGTTGAAAACCTGACGTTCAAGGGTATCTGGTTCCACCACACGACCTGGCTGATGGCGCCGCACCAGTACGCGGAAAAGAATGGTCGTGCCGACCGGCAGGGCTTCCCCGACATGCCGGCGGCGGCGGAGTTCGCCTGGGCGCGCAACTGCCGCGTCGAGCGCTGCCACTTCAACCACCTCGGCGCGTATGGCCTGGACCTCGGCGAAGGTTGTCACAACAACGCCGTCGTCGGCAACCGGTTCATCGACGATGCGACCGGCGGCATGAAGATCGGGACGGTGGACCGCGCCGCCCAACCGCCCGTACTGCCCACCGGCAACGAAATCGGGAACAACCTCATTTCCGACGTCGGCGTTGTGCACTACTCCGGACACGGCATCGGCGGCTGGATGCTCGCCAACACCCGCATTCATCACAACGACGTGCGGCGCACCTCCTACTCGCCCATCGCGGTAGGCTGGGACCACTCGGCCAACATCACCGGCTGCAACTCAAACGTCATGGAGTACAACCACATCTACGACGCCATGCTCGTGCTCGATCACGGCGGCGCGCTGTACACGCTGGGAAACCAGCCGGGTACCGTCATGCGCGGCAACCTGATCCACGACATCCATCACACGCGCATGCACGGCAAGTCCGTCACGCGCCCGGACTGGGCCGGCGGCCCGCTCGGCCTCGACGACGGCAGCAAGAACTTCATCATCGAAGACAACGTCATGTACCGCACCGCGGGCAACCCCGAGTTCACCGTCACCCGCGACAAGGGTAATCACACCTGGAAGAACAACTCCTTCAACGTCCTGCCGACGGACCCGAACTTCCCGAAAGCCATCGCCGACAAGGCGGGTTTGGAGCCCGCCTACCGCGACCTTCTCGACCAGCCGATCCGGGTGACGCCCTCGCCGATCTTCGCCATGGAGGTGCCTGAGAATCTGCCGCCGCCCAAGATTGTCGACGACTTCGAGCGCCTCCAGCCGGGAGACAAGCCGCGCAAGCCCATGGTGCGGCTCGAAGACCAGGCGCCGGGCAAGGGCACCGACAAGGTCGAGGTCACCGCCGAGACCGCCGCGTCGGGCAAGCAGTGTCTCAAGATTGTCGACGCGCCGAACCTGAGCCGAGACTGGTTGCCGCACCTCTACTACACACCCTCCTATCGCGATGGCATCGTGACGGTCACCTTCGCGTTGCGGGTCGAGAAGGGCGCCATTGCCGAGCACGCCTGGCGCGGCACCTCCAAGAAGACCCCGTTCAGCACCGGGCCATCGTTCCGAGTCGCGGACGGCAAGCTCACCGTCGGCGACAAAGAACTAATGTCAATCCCGCTCGGCGAATGGGTGCGCTTCGAACTCCGGACGAAGCTGGGGCTCTACGACCCCGGCATCGGCAACGCCGGCATGCGAACCGACGTGTGGCAGATGACCGTGACCCCGGCCAACGGCGATAAACAAACGTTTGCCGACCTGAAACACGGCACGGACGACTTCGCCGACCTGAACTGGGCCGGCTTCGTCAGCCTTGCCAAGGACGCGACCGTCTTCTATCTTGATGACGTCGTCATCCAGAACGAGTGAGGCGCGCGGCGAAGTGATCTGCCGCCCCGTCGTCCGGAGTCATCTCGGGGTGGAACAGCGGGTCTCAGTCTGAATTCCGCCCTTCAGGCGGTATGCGTGCCTGGGATTCGGGCTCAAGGCTATCAATGGGACAGCCAACAAACCTCGGCAAACTGCTCACCGCCCTGGCCGGACTGGCGCTGGCCGTCGCCATCGTCATCCTGGCCGCGCGCCTGCTGCGCGAACGTAACGACGATTCCGACTTGGCCCGCACGGCCGACGTCCCGGTCGCCGCAGCCATGCCGCCGCAGCTTGAGACCTGGCGCGAACTCAGCCGCATTCCCCTGGGCATGCGCAGTCCGCGCGGCATTGCCGTTGACCGCGATAGGCGCCTGTTCGTCACCGGCGACACACTTATCAAGGTGTACTCCGCCACCGGCGCTCCGGCGGCGGAGTTCGCCCTTGACCTGCCGCCGCAGTGCCTGGCCGTGGACCGCGATGGGCGCATGTTTGTGGGCCTGGTGGACCACGTCGAGGTCCGCGACGCGGCTGGCGCCCGCCTCAGCGCCTGGATCCCACTGGGCGAGAACGCGTTCATCACGTCCGTAGCCGTGACCGACACAGACGTGTTCGTGGCGGATTCGGGCGGGCGTTTGGTGTGGCGGTTCGACAAGACCGGCAAGCTGCTCAACCGCCTCGGCGAGAAAGGCTCGAGCCCGGACGTGGAGGGCTTCATCCTGCCCAGTCCACACCTCGACCTGGCATTGTCCCCGGACAACACGCTGTGGGTCAACAACCCGGGGCGGCTCCTGGTCGAAAGCTACGCCGCGGACGGGCGCCGCCTGCGCAGTTGGGGCACGCCATCGATGAAACCGGAGGGGTTCTGCGGCTGCTGCAACCCCATCAGCCTGGCCGTTGCGCCCGATGGGAGCTTCGTCACCGCCGAGAAGGGCATAGCGCGAGTGAAACGGTACAGCCCGGACGGTGCGTTCCGTGCCGTCGTGGCCGGACCGGAGTGTTTCGACCCGGGCACCGACAACCTGGACGTGGCCGCCGACGCGGCGGGACGCATCCTTGTTCTGGACCCGAAACGCGGTATGGTCTTGATCTTTGTTGCGCAGTAGTCTCCCGTACAGCTCTGAAGACCGGGAACTACTCAGGTTGCCAGGGTTCGAGATTCAGTGTACCACGCCGCCACGGGTCTTGTGCCCGTGGGGCGACGATTGGGAAGGAGGGGGCGGCCCTCGCCCCCCCTTTTCCCAATCGTCGCCTCACCCAGACGAGCTGGGTGGCGGCGGAAAACAACGTGCCAGTCTTAGGAACGGACCGATGAGAGACTCGCGAGACAACGCACAGAACCGGCGAGAATTCCTGCGCGACTGCGGCCGCGCCGGAATCCTGGGCGGTCTCGGGCTTGCCGTGCTGATGCTGGGCCGCACCGGCCGGATCGCCGCCGACGAGACACCCGCCACCTGCCCGACACCGTGTGCGGACTGCGCACGTTTGGACGGCTGCGCCCTGCCGCGCGCCGTCGCGGCACGACAGAACCCGTACGAGAAACGACACCGCCACCATGGCTGATCCGACACCCGCAAAACCGCTCTGCCGCCGTGACTTCTTCCGCCGCGGCGCCGCCTGCGCCGCCGGACTGGCGTTGGCCGGCATGGCGGCACTGGGGGCACGGCGCACCACTCGCGAACGGCTGGTCTGGCAGCTCGACCCGCGCAAGTGCGTGCAGTGCGGCCGCTGCGCCACCCGCTGCGTGTTGAGCCTGTCCGCCGTCAAGTGCGTGCACGCCTTCGCCATGTGCGGATACTGCAAACGCTGCTTCGGCTTCTTCCGGTCCGATACCATGGAGCTCAACTCCGGCGCCGAGAACCAGACCTGCCCGACCGGCGCCATCTGCCGCACCTTCGTTGAAGACCCGTACTTTGAATACACCCTCGACGAGAAGCTCTGCAACGGCTGCGGCAAGTGCGTCAAAGGCTGCGGCGCCTTCGGCAATGGTTCTTTGTTCCTCCAAGTGCGACACGACCGCTGCCTGAACTGCAACGAGTGCGCCATCGCACGCACCTGTCCGGCCGATGCGTTCCAGCGTGTGCCGGCCGAACACCCGTATCTGTTGAAGGACAAGCTGCCGCCCAAATCCGGCTGAGGAGAGACGGTGCCCGTACGCGGCTTGGTGCTGACCATAAGAACAATACGACTCATACGACGCATACGACCGATGGGCTGGCGCCGGGCTGGGGGCATGCTGGTCGCTGCGCTGTGCCTGACCGCCGCAACAGCCCTGGCCGCGCCGCGCTTTCCGCAACCCGAGTTCGACTCCGGGCACATCGTGCCCACGCCAACACAGCCCCTTCCACCGTCCGCCGTGCCCGATTGGATCGCGCTGGCCGTACTCGCCGCCGCCCTCGCACTGACCAGTTACTTCGCGGTCCGGAACCGCTCGCGCAAAGGCATCTTTGCGGTCATGATGTTCTCACTGGTCTACTTCGGGTTCATGCGCCAGGGCTGCATCTGTCCGGTCGGCAGCCTGCAGAATGTCGTCCAGGCACTGTTCGATCCGCGGGCAGCCGTCCCCCTGACCGTGCTCGGATTCTTCCTCTTGCCGCTGGTCACGGCGCTGTTCTTCGGCCGGACGTTCTGCGCCGGAGTCTGTTTCCTCGGCGCCCTGCAGGACCTGGTCATCTGCCGACCCGTCAACGTTCCCGTCTGGCTGGTCCGCTGCCTCGGCATGATTGCCTGGTTCTACCTCGGCGCCGTGGTCCTTTTTGCCGCGACCGGCAGCGGGTTCCTGGCCTGCCGCCTGGACCCGTTCGTAAGCCTGGTCCGACAGAGCGGGACACCAACAATACTGGCCTTGGGCGCATGCTTCCTGGCATTGGGCGCGTTCGTGGCCCGGCCCTACTGCCGCTTCGCCTGCCCGTACGGCGTACTGCTGGGCTGGCTCTCGCACCTCGCCCGACGGCACACTGCCATTACGCCCGACGAGTGCGACCAGTGCCGGCTCTGCGAAAACGCCTGCCCGTTCAGCGCCATCCGCAAACCCGCGCAGGCGCAGAACTCTGAGCCGCGCCGTGTCAGCGCCCGCCGCCTCGGCCTGGTCTTGGCTCTGCTGCCAGTACTGATTTTTGCGGGCGAGTGGGCCGGCGCACGACTCGGCGCCGCGCAAGCCTCGGCAAACCGCTATGTCCAACTCACCGAACACCTGGCGGCGGAGAACGCCGACCGCACCGTTGAGGCCACCCTGGCCAGCCAGGCGTTCCGCGCCTCCGGCAGATCGGTCGCCGACCTGGACGCTCAGGTTGCAGACCTGCGTGCGAAGTTCGCACGCTTCGGGATGTGGATCGGCGCCGTGTTCGGTCTCGCATTCGGGGCCCAACTCATCCGACTGTCCGTCCCGGGCCGCAACAAGGACTATGAGCCGGACCGCGGCCTGTGCCTGAGCTGCGGCCGCTGTTTCTCCTACTGCCCGCGCGAGCAACTCCGCCGGCGACAGGGCCAGAGCATCACCGAGGCCAAGCCCCGGGGCGGACCGGAGGTTTTGTGAGGACAACGCGCCATCGTCATCCTCTTCTTTCCACCTGTGCAATGACCGGAGCAAGGACGCGGAGATCGCGGTGCCGACCCAGACCGACCTGCCTGACCGACAGTACCGCGGGCGGCCCTCCGCCCGCCATCCGAGCCTTGTGTTACGTGCGTGTCGAGAAGCGGGCGGAGGGCCGCCCGCGGTACTGTCGGAAGGGGCCCCATGAGACAGAGAATATACGACATAACATATTTACTACTAACGACTTCTATTTTGCATTCCTGACACCTGAACACTGAAACCTGAACACTCTCGCCG
>Ga0156402_1089_pt1 | contig 19909 bp, 18 predicted proteins | sample RifOxyA3_FD_108045 | JGI IMG/M metagenome (GOLD analysis project Ga0156402, IMG submission 108045) | Lentisphaerae bacterium RIFOXYA12_64_32 | reverse complement strand
TGGGAAGGTGCGGACCATTGCGCGCAATTGCGGGGTGACTTCTGGCGACCGAGCACTAGTCCTGGCGACCGAAGGTGGCGTCCAGTGACATCAGATTGCGGGAGTCTTGGAGCGCCTCCGGGTCCAACCGTGGACGTCGCAAGATCCAGCGCGGGGCAACCGCCCGTTCTTCCTCCGGACGGTTCATGAGCAGAGCGGCACAGAGCGTGTGCTCTTTAAGCCACCAGACGCTGAACTGCTTTTGTTTCATCTGGCTACGATAAACGACCTGGTCGTGGCCGTCCGCATCGCCCCACATTTCATAGGAGAGATCAAAGACATCCGAGAAGAAATAGGGCACATGGATAAACGGCTGGAGTTTACCCATCATGTTGCGCATCGCCACCCGCGCCTGCTCCACGGCGTTATCCCAGTGCTCCACCCGTCGGCGGCGGTCGAACACTTGATCGGGGTAGCTGGCGATATCGCCGGCCGCCCAGACGCCCGGCACGTTGGTCTCAAGAAATTGGTTGACTTTGATGCCGTCGGCTGTGTCCAACGCGGTCCGCTTAAACAGTTCCGTGGCCGGGGTAACGCCAATCCCCGCCACGATAAAGTCTGCGGGTACTTCATTTCCCGATGCCAACACCACCTGGCAGCCGCGATTCCTATGGGTCAAGGCAACGACCGCCTCCCCTTTCATGAAGGTAATGCCATGAGCTGCAAACTGACGCTCAAAAAACGCTGAAACCGGCGGGGTGAACAGCCGTTTCCAGACCCGATCCTCGGGGAAGACCATGGTCGTGCGCACTCCGTGACTTGCCAAGACGGAGGCAACCTCCATGCCAATGAAGCCTGATCCGATGACCACGGCCCGCTTCCCTCGTTTGATGTGCGCCCGAATGCCCTGCGAATCCCTGATCTGTCGCAGATAGAAGATATTGGACCGGCTGGCTCCCGGCACCTCTAACCGTCGAACCGTCGAACCCGATGCAATAAGCAATTGGCCAAAGTCAATTACCTTCCCAGAAGTGCCCCGGACACATCGTCGTCGAAAATCCACTTTCCCGACCGGGAAGTTGCGGAAAACAGCGATGCCATGCTCCCGGTAAAAGGGGGCGTCAGAAATCTGGATATCGCTGACTTTCTCTTTGCCGGCCAGAAAACCCTTCGAAAGTGGGGGGCGCTCATAGGGCAGCGCATTTTCTGCCGTGACGATTGCCAGCCCCCCTCCTTTGCCGCCCTGCGCGACGAACTCTTTGGCGGCATATCCAGCAACCACGCCCCCACCCAGGATGACCATTGGGAAGGATTTCATGGTTTCGGGTTCCAGTCTGTGTTGATCAACAACGCAACCAATGATTGCCTGTTTTCCGAGCGCCGCAGGTGTCCGCTGTGGTCTGGATGTGGCGAGATGCCAGACCGCCCTTCTACTTCCTGCCTGTCAAATCCTGCGTTTCGTTCGCGATCGCGAGTTCCGGGCGGGCGGCCCATTCCGTCCAGCCGGCGTCATACCAACGCACACTCGAATACCCCAGCAGACGCTTCAGCACGAAGACGGTCTGGCTGGCCTGGTGCCCGGTCCGGCAATGCACGATGACTTCGGTGTCCTTGGACGGGATCATCTGACTGTAGGCGGCGGCGAGTGCGTCGATCGGCTTGAAGGTGACGGCCTTGTCGGGACTCGTGATGACATCCTCGGAGAAGGGGCGATTGAGCGCACCGGGGATATGGCCGGCACGGGCCTCGTCAGACTTCTTGCCCGTGTAGAAGTCCGCCGGCCGCACGTCGATGATCACGGTGCCGGGTTTCCCGAGTTGGGCCGCCACGGTCCGGAAGTCCACCGTGAAGTCATCAGCGTCCCTCCTCGCCGGGTATCCCGATTCGACGACGGCGGGAAGAGCAGCGTTTGCGGCTCGGCCTTCCTGTGCCCACTTGGCGTACCCTCCGTTCATGACGACATAGTCCATGTGCCCCAGCCGCTCGAATGCCATACCGGCCAAGGTGGTGTCGTACAACTTGTCGCCAGACACGACAACGATGGTGTCCAGAGGCTGCAACCCCATGAGCGAGAACTGGGCCGCGAGCATGGGAGGGGGCAGGAGCATGGACGGCACTCCCCCAATGTTGCCGCGGAAACTTTCCACGTTCAGGCTGAGTGAACCCGGAATGTGCGCCGTATTGTATTCCGGCTGGGGCCGCAGGTCAATGACCTTGAGGCCCGGCGTGCCGAGCCGGGCCGCCAGCCAGTCTGTCTCGACGACGCGCGGCATAGCGGCGCTCACCGGCGCGGTGGCGACGCCGACCTTGGCGGAAGCCGTGGGCATGGCGAAGAAGGCGCGCCAGGCGTTGACCCGGGCGGCGTCGACCGTCGTCAGCGGTTCCGGCCGCAGCGAGACGGGCGTCAGGCAGCGATCCCGGAAGCCCTGCAAGCCGTCCGTCAACATGTAGACGTTGCCGAAGCCCTGGCGCTGGAGCGAATCGCGGGCTTGGGCGGGATGGGTCATCCCATTAGAGTACAGAACGATCGGGCCTCTGTTCTGGTAGGGTTGAAGGGCCGCCGCCAACTGGGCAAGCGGCACGTTGAGGGCGCCGCGAATGTGGAAGGCGTTGAACTCGGCCGCTGGACGCACGTCCACGACCACCAGATTCGGTTCGCCGGCCATCAGGCGATTGGCGAGCTCTTCGGGTTCGATATGGTCCAGCGCCTGCTCCACCTTTTCCATCAGAACCGTCTCGTCCGTGGCTGTTACGGTGGCTGCGCCCGCGGACTTCGCAGAAGCCCCTGCTGTGGCGGGGCTCAGTACGAACAAGCCGCCCGCCAGCACCACCAGCGCCAGGCTGAAGGCCTTCAGGAACGGCGACCCCAGATATGGCCCGCGCCCGGTGCGTGCTTTCTCGGCCCACTCCGACAGCCAGAAGGCCGCCACGGCCGCCAGCGTGAACGCGAGGGTGAACCCATTGCGCGACATGCCCACGGTGGCATAAATCATCTGCGTGCCCCGATCCCCGGCCGTGTACAGCGACCGGATCACGGGAAACAGCTCGTTGAACAGGACGCTGCCACCGATGGTGCCAGCCAGGAACACGAACGCGTCGATTCGGCCGGCGGCGAGCCCCGCCGCCGCCGTGCCAGGGCACCAGGCGCCCATGACAAATCCGACGCCGAACAGCAGGCCACCGACGATTTGGGCGCCGTAGATGGTCGGCATGAGGAAAACCTGGTCCAAGCGCATCCACCCGAAGCCCACCATATACGAGAGCCCCAGCATGGCGGTGATAAGGGCGGAGAACATCACTTTCACAACGGCCATGTCGGTGAAGTAGAAGACGCCAGCCAGGCGGCGCGAACTGCTGAAACCGGCACGCTCGAGCGCGAAGCCGAAGCCGAAACCAACCAGCAGTGCGAGGAACAAGGCTCGGGAGGAACCGAGTGCGTCGAGGCTGTAGAGGGTGTTAATCATGCCACTGCCTCCTTACAAACCAGGCCGTGGCATAGCCGCTGGCAAAGAGACAGACCAGAAACACGAGACTGCCGGTGAGTAGCAGCGCACCGCCGCTCAGCCCCTGACCGGAGGTGCAGCCCTGGGCAAGGCGACTCGCGAAGCCGATGATCACGCCGCCCGCGAGGGCGTATGCGAGCCGGTGGGGCACGGATGCCGCGGCGCCACGTTCGACCTGAATACGTGCACGGTTCGCCAGCAGCGCCGAAAACAGTGCTCCGACGAAAGTGCCAACGAACATGAACACGAGGTAGTAGTTCAGTGGTTTCGCGCCCCACTTGCCGAAATACTCGCTGCCCAGCGTGTGAGAAGCCGCGACGCACATGGAGAGCGAGGCACCGATGCGCGCGATGCCGCCCGACGCGCCCAGCCCGGCACCGAGAATCACAAACGAAGCCAGGAGCACCAGCCCCAGCAGAACCCCGGCAAGGTAGGGGTTCCAGTAGGGTTTGGGGTTCCTTCGCGTATTCCCCATCTCCGTTGTCATAGTTCAATCACCCCTTTCCGCGTTCTTCGTCCCCGTTCCATCCGGCACGGACCCGCGGCTTGCCTGACACCTGAAACCCGCCCCTGGCACCTCACCTAGCACCCCGCGCTTTTCTTCTTGGGCGTTGTGGGGACGGCCGGTGCCGGTGCGGTTGGCAGCGCAGGAGCCGGCGCGGGAACTCCCGGTTTGGCGGCGGGCGCTGAGGTCGGAGACGGGGATGCCGATGTGCTCGGCGCGACGGACTCGTTCCAGTACGCTTCCAGTCCGCCATAGAGCACCTTGATCGGCCGCTGAGTCTTCTGTGAGAGAATGCCACCCGCCGCCATCGCCAGTGAGCCGTCGCGATCCACGATGATCAGAGGAACCGCGCCGTTGAGGTAAGCCGGATTGGCGATCACGTCCGCGATATCCGCATTGCTCGAGCCGGGCAGGCTGAAGTCCGCATACAGCGCCGGCGGACGCACGTCCACGATCTCGAACGTGCCGGGGAGGTCCATCAGCATGCGTTTGAGTTCCGCGGCGGCCAGACGTTCCGGGAGTCTGACGGCTCGCGTGGCGGGCGCGCCCGAACCGTGTCCGCTCCCGACAGCGCTCAACGTCGGCAGCCCGTCGGCAATCCATGCCTCGCTGCCACCCTCCATGTTGAGGACGCTTTTGAAACCCATCTTCTGGAGCACGGCCGCCCCCATGCTTGAGCGATAGGCCGAGTTGCACACGGTGAGGACCGGCATGTCTTTGGACAGGCGTTTGCCATCTGCGAACAACTTGTTCAACGGGATGTTCAGTACGTTGCCGATGCGCAGGCCCATCCACTCGGTCGGCAAGCGCACATCGACGATGATGGGTGCCGTACCAGCCTGCATGTGCTGATAGAGCTCCTGGGGCTTCACTAGCCTGAGGGATCCGACAGGGAGGGCGGCCTGTTTCCACGCGTCCGGACCGCCCTGCAGAAAGCCGGCGGGCGCATCGTACCCGATGCGCTTCAGGCGAAATGCGGCTTCCTGGACTTCGCCGTCCGAACCGACAAGCACGAATGGCTCACCCCACGGGATCATGATGCCCGTCCAGGTCTCAAAACGGCCACGAATACCGATGTTGATCGCATCGGCAGGATGACCGGCGGCAAAAGGCTTGGTGTCGCGCACATCCACAAGCCACGCCCCTTTCTGCGCCCGAACGGCGACATCGGCGGCTGGCAGAGCCGGCGGCGTGGTCTTCTCCCAATCCACGAGCGGCGGGCCGTCGTGGTTCATTTTGGCATTGTGTTTGAAGTACTGGGGGGCGTCGGGAAGCCCGTCGATCACGGCCATGATGTAGGAGGGCAGATCCTTATGCTGCAGGTAGGGGTTCTCCCTGCGTTGCTCCCCGATCGTGGAAACAGGCTTGTCGCTCAGGTTTGCGCCGCAGAGCGAGCCCGCCCCGTGGGCCGGGAAGAACCTCGTCTCGTCGGGCAGTTTGGAGAGTTTGTCCTTCCACGAATGATAGCCCATTTCTGCCAGTTCGGCGGCGCTCATGCCATCGCCCATCAGGTCGGGACGTCCGACGCTGCCGATGAACAAGGTGTCGCCGGTAAGGACAAACGCCGGGTTCGTCTCGGAGGCCGGATGATACACGGAAAGGCAGGTGCCGTCAGGGGTGTGCCCCGGAGTCGTCACGATGACCGCCCGCACCTTGCCGAAGGCGATGGCATCGCCGTCCTTGACTGGCTTGTGCGGGTAGCCGGCCTTGGTGGCGTCGTTGGCGATGATCTCGGCACCGGTGGCCTTGGCCAGTTCCATGTGCCCCGCCACGAAATCAGCATGCGAATGGGTGAGGTAGACCCGGGTGATCTTCAATCCCAATTCCTGCGCATCCTTCAGGTAGCGGCGGATGTCGCGGGCCGGATCGACGATCATGGCTTCCCCGCCGCTGCCAATCAGGTAGGAATAGTGCGAAAGGACGGCCAGGTTGTACTGACGGAACACGAAGTCTGTGGCCTTCTGTTCTGTCTCCTTAACCAGTTGAACGTTGGCCGCTTCGTCGCCGTGTGCCGCCGCCTCCGCGTCACCCGGCAGGCTGACCGCCCGCGTGGCAGTGGCCACGAGCAGCAGCCCCAGCGATATGTATCCGACCAGACCCGACCGCTTCATGCAGAGACTCCTTATCAGTTGACAACCTGCATCAGATCGCCCTGGACAGCAGCGCGCCGACGATCATATGTCATCGCCAGCATCGTAGAGATCCTGGCCGCGTTTCAGGGCATGGAAATCCTCTGAGCCAGGCTTTATTCCGAGACTCTGAGCAAGTGCTCCCCAGCCTTACACCAACTCGCGTCTTCATGGGTCATTGCTTCTTTGCAGACAGATTCCGGCGGAAACCACGTCGGAATGTGCGCGTCACTGGACTCCACGGTGGGCGCCGGCGGCGCGCGCGCGTTCGGAACACGCCGCGCCGCTTCGAAGGCCCGCAGTCCGAATTGCCCTTCATCAGACCGCTTTGGGTTTCACCAGCAGCAAGACGATCCCACCGACGAGCGCGAACGCCCCGACCACCGGTGAGATGAAGTGGCTCACGGTGGTCTCAATGTGGATACCGAGGAAGTCGATCGGCTTCCCCGGAGTCGTGAAGCTGATGCCCGAGTAAGCGAGCACCACGATGCCCAGAGTGACCAGGATGACCGCAACAATGGTTTTGGTATTCATGCGAAATCTCCAGGTTTGCCTCGTTGTTCAGCCGTTTCTTACGTCGCCCGTCGGCGACCGGTCCTTGGCTTTGTCACTGTAACCACTATAGGCCATGGTTGGGCCGCTTGTTATGGGGTGAATCCCTACTGCTCCATGGGGTGAAACCCTACTGTTCCCCCGGCAGCACGCGCCCCGCACCCAGGGCCGATCGCACGCGCCCGGGGTGCGGGTCATGGCCAGCCTGGCGTTCTGCCTTTGACTGCAGCAAGCGACTGCGGCGCGGGCGCGGGCCAGCCCGTCGCGCCATACGGCCGGATCAGCCTGCCTGCTGGGCGCGTCGATCTACTCCCAGCAAACGTCTGTTGAGGGCTCGCGATACGCTCGCGCTCCAGGTTCCGAGCACAGCAGCGTCTTGTCCTGAAGCACGAACGTCCTCGGGAGCGGGACCGCGAGACGATGGACGGCGTCCGCCGCCGGAGTTGCGGGAAGGTGGGAGTCTGGATCCGAGACCCAGCCGACGTGGGCTCTGCCTGCCACACCGGCAGAACCGATGGGCTGCCCGCCAAACTACCGCAGTCACCGTTGGCCAGACGTGATATGGTGACTGACCGCTGTCGGGTTGATGGGTCAGTGACGTTTAGCGCTGCGCGCAACTGGGGACCATGGTCCGCTATTGCGCGACGCGATGTGTAGCATCTACGAGACGCTCATCTGGTCGCCGTGGCTGTTGACGGCAGGGGAATGCGCGCCTCAATTTGCGTTCCGGCGCGGCGGGCGGACTTGACCGTGAGGGTGCCACCCACGTAGGTCGCTCGCTCGCGCATGCTGAGCAGACCCAGACCGCCCTTTCCTCTTCGCTTAGCCGGGTGATGATCCGGGTCGAAGCCGATCCCGTCGTCCTTGATCGTCAACCTAACGAAGCCGCCCTGCCGCATCAGCCACACGGTCACGTGTCGGGCGCCCGCGTGCTTCTCCACGTTCTTCAGGGCTTCCTGGAGAATGCGATAGAGCGTCAACTCGGTGTCGCCGGGCAGCCGCGCGGCCAACTCCGCGCAGGCCAACTTGATCGACACGCCCGTCCGATCCGCGAACTCCCTGCTGGCGCCGCGCAGGACGGCGTCCAGGCCCAGTTGGTCTAGTACACTGGGCCGCAGATTGCGCGAGATGCGCTCCACTTCTTCGGCAGTCTTGCCAAGCATCTCGCGGAGTCTCTCCGCCTCTCCCTTCAATGCCCGGTCACGCGCCGAGAGTTTGTTCGCCAGCGCCTGGCTGCGAAAGACGATGGCGCAGAGAAGCTGGGAAATGTTGTCGTGCAATTCGAGGGCCACGCGCCCGCGCTCGGCTTCCTGCACTTGCACCACGCGCTGCGTCAAGGCCCGCAGCAGTTCCTCGTTGCGCCGGACCTCCGTCATGTCCGTCACCACAATGCCGAAGGTCGCACTCTTGGGACCCGTCTTTGCCAGCGCGCGAATCGAGAGGTGCACCGAAAGCTGCGAACCGTCTTCGGCATTCAGTCGCATCTGACTCTTGCAGCCGGATTTGTCGGTCCGCGTCAGGAGCGATCGGAGCGTTACTCGGTCTCCGGCGGACAGAAAGCGGCGAAATGAGCTGCCCATCACCCGTTCCATCGGGCATTTGACCATCTTCGCAAAGCACTGATTGGCGTAGAGAATCACCGCGTTCGCTGTCAGCGTCAGCGCCCCTTCGTTCATGGATTCGATGAGCACCCGGTAGGCGTGCTCGGCGCCTTGCCGCGTAAACACTTGCGGGCCTTGCTTGCCCGCGACCACCAATGCATCCACTCCTCCGCTATGGATGGCGCGGAGCGTTTCCTCCGCTTCGGCCAGGCGCACGCGGAGTTCCGCGAGTTCGCGGGCCTTCGCCGCGCCGAAGTGGCTTCGGCCACGCAGGCGGGACGGCGCGGCGCCGGAGGAGTGTTGTACCCGGGCACTTTTCAAACCGCGCCCTTACCTTTCGTCTCCAGATCCAACCCGACAATCAGACCGGCGGTCCTCGACAGGTTGCCAATGAACCGGCGCATCGGACGCGGGTATTCTCTGACGAGTGTGGGGGTCGCGATGATCTGACCGTTACGCGCCAGGATGGGCTGCTGATAGACGTCAATCACTTCCAGTTCGTATTCACCGTTGAGTTCGGTCTCGCACAGTTTGCGGACGCGCAGGAGGGCCTGGCGCGATCTGTCGGTGGCACCCGCCACGTAGAGTCGCAGGACGCACCTTCCCGTGGGACGCGTGGCCAGGGCCTTCTCAAAGGCCTTGGTCGCGCGGGTAGTCTTGCTCGTCCTCAAAGCTCACCCCCCCCGACATCAGCGGAGCGTAAGTTCAACCCGACGAGCACGCGCTCGGTATCGGACAGATCGCCGATGATTTTTCGCATGGGTTGCGGCAGCTTGCGCACCAGCGTAGGAATGGCCAGGATTTGGTCGCCTTTGGAGAGTTGGGGCTGCTCCACCAGATCGATCACCTCGATGTGATAGCGACCCTGCATGTGGGTTTCGCAAATCTGCTTCAGGTTCGCAAACGCCGTTAGCGATTTGGGCGTCTGTCCGGCCACGTAGAGCCGCAGTTCCCATAGTCTGGCTGGCCGGCGACTGGAGCCGAGCTCTGCTCGTTTCACCGTTCTGGTTCTCATCGTTTGCTCTTCGGTTTTGGCTTGCCCGGTGTGCGTGAAGCAGCCCTGATGGCATCCGCCTGGCGGAGGCGAGCCAATTCTGTGCGTTCGGCGGTCAGGACGCGTGTTCGCGTCCCCACCTGTTCGTCCGTGCGCCGCAGTTCGGCTTCTTCTGTCTTATATTCGGAGCGCATTCCGGCGATCTGCTGTTCGAGTGTCGCGCGCTTACGCTCCAACTCGCGCTTGCGGCGGGCGGCTTCCTGCTGGCTGGTCAGCGTTTCGGCCTTTTCGCGGGCGGCCTGCGCCACACGAGACGCGCCGGTCAAGACGCCACTGGGGCCGATGTAGGCGTCCACGAGGTCAATACCCCGGTTGGAAATCAGGAACTCGCGGACCTGGTTCGAGTGCGCCATGCCACGCGCTTTGAGCACGTAAAGCACGCGATTGCGTTCGCCGTTGCCGTCGAAATCCTGCAGCAACAGCCAGGAGTCCATGAGCGAGGACATGGCGATCTCACTTTGCTGCAGCGCGTGGCCGCTCTGCGTCAGACTGGTAAAGAGCGAGGTGACTTGTCCGCCTTTCAAGAAATCAATCAACCGCGTCACCATCCCCTTGGTTTCGAAGTCGGCGCCCGCGGCTAGCAGGCTGGTGATCGGATCCACAATGACGACGGCCGGTTGAAACGCGGCGATCTCCCTGAACATGGTGGCTAAGTGCATTTCCAGGCCGCAGAGCGTGGGCCGCGCGGCGTGAAACCGCAGGCAGCCGCGTTGGACCAACGGCTCCAGGCGCAACCCGATGGAACGCATGTTGCGGATGATCTGATTGGGCGATTCCTCGAACGAGAAGAAGAGCACGCGATCCCCGCGCCGGGCGGCGGCTTGGGCGAAATAGGCGGCGACGCTGGTCTTGCCGGTGCCGGGCGTGCCCGTGAGCAGAATGCTGCTGCCACGGAAGAACCCCCGCCCGCCCAGCATCGCGTCAAGCCGCGGGATGCCGGTGGAAATCCGCGCGTTTGACACCTTGTGGTTCAGCCCCAACGACGTGATGGGCAACACGCTGAGGCCCTCCTCGCCGATGAGGAAGGGGAATTCGTTGGTGCCGTGCAGCGCACCGCGATATTTCACCACCCGCAGATGCCGCGTGGCAATCTGGTCATTGACCCGATGGTCGAGCACGATGACGCAGTCGGACACGTATTCCTCCAGCCCGTGGCGCGTCAGTTGTTCGCGCCCGCGCTCGGCCGTGATGACGGCCGTCACGCCCTTGTCCTTGAGCCAGCGGAAGAGCCGGCGCAGCTCGGCGCGCAGGATGGCTTCGTTGGGCAGGCCGGCGAACAGCGCTTCGAGCGTGTCCAGCACCACACGCCTGGCGCCGATGGAATCGATCGCGTGATTCAGCCGGACGAACAGCCCTTCCAGGTCATACTCGCCGGTCTCCTGGATTTCGCTGCGTTCGATGTGAACGTGGTCGAGTACGATCTTATTGCGCCGGACCAAACCCGCCAGATCAAATCCGAGCGACGCGACGTTGCTTTTCAACTCCGCGTCCGTCTCCTCGAAGGACATGAAAACGCCCGGCTCACCGAACTGCACGGCGCCGCGCACGAGAAATTCCACCGCGAACAGCGTCTTGCCGCAACCCGCGCCGCCGCACACCAGCGTGGGCCGCCCACGCGGCAATCCACCACTGGTGATTTCGTCCAGACCGCGGATGCCCGTGGGACACTTGGGCAAACGAGCCGTCGGGGTGGCGGATTGGGGACCGTTGTTCTTCATTCACGAGCATCCTTCAGTTGATGAGGACAGGGGAGCCCCATCCCCGCCAGAGCGGTCCACTGGGCCCAGGGGTGCGCTCTGGGTCTTCCTTGAGATTTCCATTCATGTCTCTGGGGAATCGTGCGTTACATTGCGTATATAAGGTACCCTGCAAATGGGTTTCTGGATATGGGGTGAAACCCTACCGGCTCGATGCACTGGCGACGGTGGGATTCGAACCGCCGCGTCAGATGCCGCAGCTTCCGCAGGGCATCCTCCAACAGTGCGAGCGCCTTGGCGATGGCAGGCGACTGGGGCGTGTCTTTGTCGCCCGAATGCACAAACATGCCCACGGCCGAGAGGATCTGCATCACATCCTCGTGCAGCACCTGTCCCATGCGGCGACGCTCCTGGTGCTCAACCTGCATCAGCCACATCGCCCGGTCGCGAAGGTGTCCGTCTGCCTTCTTCCCGGGGGCGGCATGGTCCAACGGCACTTGGTCCATTGTTTGAGCCATGGCCTTGAGCCCTTGGGCGTACTGGTGCCGCCGGATGGTCGTGTGTCGGGTTGCATGCGAGTCTCTCCTGCCATTGACGGCACGATCTTGACGAAGGGTTCACCCGTCCTCGCCGCGACCACCGTCTGGCGAGAATCAACGTTGCTCCTTGGCAACCGGCTCATCGACCCAATATCCTGTGGAATTGTAGTGTCGATACAGGTCCATCTCATACTCCCGAGTCAGCAGAGACTCGCCCATGTATTCCGGTGACTCCCGGATGGTCTCCCGGGGAAACGTGACATAGACCTTCGACTCGTTCCAACTCACGCGCTCGATCCATTTCGGTGCAACCAGGACCTTCTTTCCGGGCCACCAGTTCCGCGTATCGATAACCAGATACCGAATCGTCCACGTCTCGTCATCGATGATAAAGTCCTCGACGTGACCGATTTCGCCGTCCGCCGCTTCGATGTGATGGCCGCTCACATCGTGAGTGCTGCGCAAGTGGGGATCCCACGCCTTCTCACCTTGGGTGGTTTTTCTCCAGACTCCTCGGTCACGCTCGATGTAGGGATATGCCCCCCACATGTATGGGCCGGTCCAATACATCGGGTATCCATAGTACCCGTAGTAGACCTCCTCGAATTGTCGCGAGACGGGCTTGTCACTGCTTAACGAAGGGCTGTCTCGAATCTGCTCCTTAGTCAAGTCGATGGCGATGTGCTGCTCTTCTCTACTCACTGCGAGCAATGCATAGGGGGAAATCAGCACCTGTCTGCCCGTCAGCCAGTTCCCGGCGTCGGCTACCAGATAGCGAACCGCCCAATGCTGGTCATCGAAGTAGAATTGCCTGACCTTCCCTATTTCCCCTTCACGGCTCTCCAATCTGTAACCCTCCAGCGTTTTGGCTTTGTGCTGCATGGAGGTAGTCCTTTCGTTGTTTGAGTTTCGCTGTGGGAGAAGCCGGCCCCGGACGCTGCATCCTTTTGCCTCAGAGGGTTGTTCTTCATCGCCGGCGCCTGCCAACCTTGCGCCTGCCAACCTTGGGGTGCCTGCCGCGCGGGCGCTCGGCAGGAACCGTTTCTTGCTCAAATGGGTTGATCAGGCAGAAGCGCATGGCGCGCCCTCTGCTTGGCATCTCCCTGCGCGGCTGCGGAGGGAACGGTCAGCGGGAATGGCTTCTCCTGAACGTTCTTACAGGCCTCCTCCCAACTCTGGCTCCAACGCCGCTGAACGTCGGCTCGCCACACCTGGTCGCGGTCGCCACCCACGACGGCAGACCCGGTCCTCCTGGCGCCCTTCGCCAGGCACGCGACCGTGTTCCCAAGCATGCCCGCGGTGTCGGTCACGGTGGCCCACGTCGTGTCCCGCAGTCCCGTGCCCGCTCCGGACATGTGCCCCTGGGACACGCTGCTTACGGTCTTGAACAGGCCTATGACGAACCCACCCACCATCTTGCCAGTTCCCTTGCCCACGGCTGCAACCGATGAAAATGCGGTGCCACCCAGCTCTTTGCCGGTGCCACCAACATTCCTCAGGGCGTTCAGCCCTGCTTCGTCGGTCCGGTCCCCACGCATGCTCCGCATCCTGTCTTCGTCCACCACCGGTTGGCGCGGCGTGCCTCCCACCTTCAGACTCACGGAGTCGCCGGCCGGAGTAACGATGGCCACGGTGCAGTCCAGCATCTCGGCCGTCATCGCCACATCCAGGTTGACGTCCATGACATCGCCGCCAATTTCCCGAGGCATGCCTGGCGGTACGACCGCATGCAATGGTTGCAGTTCCAGGCCGCCAAGACGAATCGCGGCATTTGTCGGCGGTACGGGTTGATCAGGATCGATATATCCGAACCGCGCGACGATCCCCAGCAGGGCATCAGAGAACCCGGGCTGGACAATACGCGCGGTCACCTCCGCCCGCCCCGGCAGTGAGTGCTCCGTGCTGCGAGCCGGATCCAGATACACGTCGGTGATGACACCGTCGAATGGGGCGATTGTGACGTCCAGCGGTTCGTTGCCCGCGGCAAAATCCGTGTACTGGACGGTAGAGTTCCTCACTGTGATCTTCTTGAAATGAATGGGCTTGCTGTTCCACTTCTGCGGCCGGAGAAGGCCGGCGAGATTCACCTTGCCCTCCTTGTCGCGGACAAGGTGGACGGTTAGGTCTGTGACGATGACCTCGTCGACGGTCAGCGCCGAACCGAGAAGAGACCAACCGGCCACCTTGACCTCAACCTCTGGGGTCTTGAGGAGCAGATCGCCGCCAAACCCGTCCGGCTGCCTAACCGCCAGGTCCTCAAACGTGACGCGACCGGCAAGGACCCCGAGGTGGACGGCGTTCAACTTCACCGGTAATGTGAGGCACTTGGAGAACTGCTTGTTGGCCACGGCGACAAGCATTGCCGGTAACGCGAGGCGAACCCCGATTGCCACCACGACACTCGCCGCTAGGCAGATGACCGCGATTCGCCGCTTCTTCATTCCTGACCTGCACGAACACACCGTCCCTCGCCTGAAGGCGTGGGAACGTGGGGCGAGACAGACTTGTTTGTCCCGCCCCTCAACGAGTTTCCGTGTTCCGTGAACGGACGATCAACCCATCTGTGATCTCACTTCCCCGCGGTCGGTGCGGGAGCGGCGGCGGCAGGCTGAACTGCCGGCTTAACCACTGTGACCGTAGCGGCAACCGGTGGCACGACCGGCTGAACGGCCGGCTTGGCTTCCACGGCCGTTGCCTCAACCGCTGGCACGACCGGCTTGGCTTCCGCAACGGGTGCGGCAACCGGTGGTACGATCGGCTTAACGGCCGAGAGGGTGGCGCGACAGGCCTGGCATTGGTTCTGCGCCGTCGAGCAGGCCGCGCACAGCTTGTACGCGCCGCTGGTCGTATCCCCGTTACAAGCGACACACTTGCCCATGTTCGTGATGAACGCCTTGCCGGCACAGTTCGCGCACAGTCCCGCACTGGCCGAAGAAGACACCAGAACGGTTGCCAACACCAACAACGCCGCGGTCGCCCAGTATGAAAGGAATCGGTTCATAACTCACCTCTCTTTGCTCTCTTTGGTTTGGTTCACTCCAACACTCCGACAATCCGCCGAATCGATGGCGTGCCACTGCCAATCCAAGTCGCGATTGCACCCGCCACCGAAAAACACCAGGAGCAACCCCATGAGCCCCCAAGTCGCGCCGCCGATGATGTACCATGTCGTGGCCTCTGTGAACCCGCCGGTCAAACTGCTGCTCACACGGTCAACGACCGAGTGCGACACGTTCAGCCCGAGAAGCAGCACCGCCACTCCAACCATCAGCAGCACGATCCCAACAATGCGTTTAGTCGTCATGCGCGAATCTCCTGGCAATCCTCCGGATCCGGAAACTCAGGGCAGATCAGGGAAACGTCCATTCGGACCTCGCGTATCAGTGCCCCGCGCCGCGTTTCCTTTCCGGATCACCAGACAACAAACCCGTCTCAGAACCGCCAGTTAACAAGAACCATCCCGGGCGCCAACTCATCGGGCAATCCGCTGAACCACATGGTGTTCTGATGGATGATATTGACAAGTCCGATCTGAACCCCGGCGTCCGCGGCCTCAGCATAGTTGACGACTCCGAGTTGCAGCCCGGTCAGACGGCCCGCGTAGTTCACCCCGCCGACCTGCAACCCCTTCATGTTGCCCCCGGTATAGTTCACAACACTGAAGATAAGCCCGAACAATGGACCACCTTGCCAGCCGGAAAAGTCCTCTTTCGTGTAGTTGACTAGCGCCCACTGAAGGCCCTTGTAATTGTCCGCGTAGTTCAGGACGCCCGCGCTCAGCCCGGCGCTCTGGCCGACGGACCCGTTGGCAATGCCCAAGGCCAGCGACGTCTGCTCGTTCTCGCCCCAGATGCTGAGGGTCAAGCCCTCGATGGTCTCGCTCCGGTCGCAGATGGCGATATCCGGAGTCAGACTGAGATTCACCGGCTTGGTTCCGGCCATGGCCCCGGTCGAAACCAAGACAGTGGCCAGACATGCGAGTAGTTTTTTCATGGCGTGTTTCTCCTTAGTTGCCTCAGTTAGCTGATTCGATGCATGTGTTGTAACTCCGGGAAGATGGCTTCCGCCCACTTGTGTGCGCTGCGATGCACGTTGGCTTCTGCATGGATCCGCACCTCGTGTGCTGTGAATGTGCCGTCGCCTCCGTCGCTAGAGCCGGCCCATAAGAACCAGCACGAGCAGGATGACCGCAACGAGTCCAAGCCCACCGCTTGGATAGTAACCCCATTTCCTGCTGTGGGGCCACGTGGGCAACGCACCCACGAGAACGAGAACCAGGATAATCAGTAGTATCGTGTGGGCAGTCATGCTACAGCTCCTTTCATTGTGAGGCGATGTTACCGGGTGGTGTGGTCCCACACCACCCGGCATCGATCCGCCGGACTACTTGGCCTCTCCAACCGTCATCTCGTTCTTCACTCGGACCACTCCACGAATGTCCGAGACGAGCTTGGAGACCAGGGATTTCTCCGCCGCGTTCTTGGCAATGCCGGTCACGGTGACTTCGCCATCCCGCGTCCCGACCTTGGTCTTCAAGGCGCTGGTCGAGCGATGGGTCAACAACGCTATTTTGACTTGGGCGGTGATGGACGCGTCGTCCATCTTCTCGCCCGCGGTCTGCTCCGCTTTCGCCGCAGTCCCTGCCACCGTCATCTCATTCTTCACCCCTTTCACGCCTTCGATATCGTTGGCGTATTCCGTCGTCAGTTCCTTCTGGGCCATGCTTGAAGCTTCGCCTTTCAGCGTCACGATCCCTTCTTTCACCTCCACGGTGGTCTTGCTCGCGTTGACGTTGCGGTGGAACAGCAGGGCGAGCGTCACCTTTGTGCCGATCCACGCATCCGTGCTTTCGGCTGCGGCTTCGGCTTTGGTCGCCAGTTTGTTGTCCACGCGGGTGACCCCGGGCAGATTCGCAGCGGTCTCTTCAGCCAATGCCTTGTGCGATTCTTCGATTACAGTCCCGGTCAAGGTGACGACTCCATCTTCGGCGTCGGCCTTGACCGCATCGCCCTTCAGATACGTCTGATAGACGTAGGTCTTCTCGAACGACGACTCGATCCTGTCGTCGTTCTCCGACGCGCACACAGGCGTGCTGGAGACGAACATGGCAGCCGCAGCCACGCCTAACGCCAGGGGATACATTGCTTTCCGTTTCATTCTACTTCCTCGGTTCTTTCGTTGTTGCGGGGGATTCCCCCCCATAGTTTTGGTTGTTTCCGGATCAGGACAGATTGATGGTATCTTGGCGCTTCCGCCTCCTTTCTCGAAGCATTCAGTTTTCCGCTTGATTAAGTATAGGCCGTGGCGCGCCCACTTGTTATGGGGTGAAACCCCACTTCTCTATGGGGTGAAACCCTACCGTGTATCCCCCCATCACCCCGTGGGATGATGATGGATTAGAAACGGTATGCCAGCCTGAGAATCCCGCTGGACCCGCACAGGTCAAGTTCCGCCTGACGGGTCCCGGCGTCACCGCTGACGTGGTCATAGCGATACTCCAAACCGACAAACCAGGACGTCGAGACTTTCACGGTCACGCCGAGCGCGACATACGCGCCCAGCAGGAAATCGGTGTCGGATTCACTCTCTTCCCGGGCATAGCTCCCCCCGGCGGGCTGGGGAAGGGGCTGAGGGGGACATGGCAAGACGGGGCCAGGGGTACTGATGCCCGGTCCTTGTGCAAGCCATGACGCCTGTTGCCTCTGGCTGGATTCCGCATCGGTGATGGTCAGAGTCGGCCCCAGGGCAAAGGTGAAGTTGAATCTGTCCATCGTCGTCCTGGCTTCCAAGCCAAGGTCCAGCACATACAGGTCCATTTCGAATTGATTGCGGACGGCAAAAATGGTTCCGGGCGTCACTCCGCCAACCGCCAGGCCGGGGATGAGCGTGCCCGGCGCGTCCACGACATAATGCTGATACTGTTCGAGAGAGAAACCGTCATGCACCACCGCGTTGCCGCTCGCGTAGGTCCCGGTTTCCAAGTGGTAGTACTGGAAATTGCCCACCAGCGCCAGCCGCAACTTGCCCGCCTGCCTCAGATCGTAGCCAAACCCGATGACCGGTGCCCACTTGTCGTCGCGGTCAACCCCCGCCGAACTGCCGTTCCAACGCAGGTAATCCAGAATCACGGCCGTCCCGACCACGTTCCCAGGCACGGTCGTGACGTCTTGCACGCCGTACGGCCCGGCGGGATTGAGAGCCGTCCCCAAGTTGCGGAAATCAACGCCCTTGAAGTCAACGTCGTCAAAGTCCCTATAGCTCGCCCCGAGACGCAGCGTCCAGGGACCGTCCCCTGCCCAGGCGACGCCAGCCTGTACCACCACCGCGACCCCAACTAGTATCTTCAACCATGTTTTCATGTTGATTATCTCCCTGGTGTCTCATCCCAACTCGCTGGAACACAGCTCTTGGGGACCACCTTCTTGGTCCCCGACGGCTCCATTCACCTACGGAATCACAAACAAGCGGCTCCTGGGACCGGCCGTCCCCGCGGGCGTCTTGCCCGTCAGCACGAGGTAATTGGCGCCCAGTCCCCAGGCGTGTGCTCCAAGGGGCACGGTGCCGATATTGGCCCCGGTTGCGGTCACCGGCCGATTGAGGGCTTCCAGCCATCCGGGAGCGCCGATGTAGAACAACAGCACGTCAACGGTTGCCGGTGCCATCCCGGCCCAGGTGATATCGACCGTGTTGGCTGCCACGCCTTTGCCTGCCCCCATGATCGTGGGCGCGCTGAGATCTTCGATCACCTCAAAGAAGAGCGGCGACTCGTCATCTGGTGTGAGCGGCGAATGATTCCAGCCCCCGTACTCGCGCGGGTCAGCGCAGTTGTACGCAACCAGACACCACAGATAGCTTCCCGCCGGAAGCACGATGGGCGCCCCGTTGATGCTGTCAATCCGGGTCACGTTTCCGACATCCAGGTAGTTCAGGATTGGCGCGCTTGAGTGAGATGAGACATAAACCAGATAGCCGGCAGCGCCCGGGACCGAGTCCCACTGGAATGCAATGGACGCCGTGCCGCCCGGCGCGTTGACCCTGGCCGCATCCGCCGGCCGCATAGAGCGGTAGTCCGGAGTACCTGCTTTGGGGCAGGACGTTCCAGCGGTGACCGTAATGTCCGGGCCAGGGCTCCAGGCGGAATCGCCCACCGGGTTGAATCCGCGTACCCGCCACGTGTAGGTGTCGGGACCGACCAAGGTAACCGTGCGCGTGGTAAACTGATCGCAAATGAAGTAAGCATCAGGCAGTAACTGGGTGTTCTGTGACAAGGCACCGGTAATCTCCAAGTCATAGCCCTGAGCGTTCCCGGCGGTAAAGGTCAGTTCGAAACTACCCGAGGGCCCTGGATTCGGAGTGACGTTCAACCCGCTCGGGACAAGAGGAATGCCGTAGTCAACCGTCAGCGCCTGCCCGCTTGCGGCAGGCAGCCAGGCGGCGCCGTAGGTGTCGGTCTCCGGGACCCAGGTGCGATAGCGCCAGTAGTAGGTCACCGGCAGGAGCCCGTCCGACCCGGCCAGGAGATACTGATCGGCGGTCATCTCCGTGCTCGCGATGTTCGTCTCCAGCACCTTGGTGGCGCCCACGACATCCGGCACGGCGTCCCAGATCTGGAGGTTGTACCACTCATGGTTCGCCACTGGCGCCCAGGCGATGTACGGATACCACATCGGCGACTCACAGCCCGCGTTCACCGTGATGGTCACCGTCGCCACATTCGAGTCAGCCGCGCCGTCGTTGGCCTTGTAGGTGAAGCTGTCGACGCCGTGGTAGTCGGCGGTCGGGGTGTAGGTGAACGAGCCGTTGGTATTGAACGTCGTCAGCGTGCCATGCGCCGGGTTGGTGAGATTGACTGCCGTGAGCGGGTCGCCGTCCACGTCGCTGTCGTTAGCCAGGATCCCGGGCGCCGCCACGGTCAGCATGGTGTTCTCGTCGGTGCTGTAGTTGTTGTCCACCGCCACCGGCGCGTCGTTGACCGGCGTGATGGTGATGGTGACCGCGACCGTGTTCGAGTCCAGCGCGCCGTCGTTCGCCTTGTAGGTGAAGCTGTCGCTGGTGGTCTCACTACCGTTGTGCGTGTAGCTGAACGTACCGTTCGCGTTCAACGTCACGGTGCCGTTGACCGGCTCCGTCACCTTGATCGCCGTCAGCGGGTTGCCCTCCGCGTCCGTGTCGTTGGTCAGCACGCTCGTGTTCCCGGGGCCCGTCGTCAGCACAATCACCGTACCGCCCTCGGCGACCGTGGCTGCGTCCGCCACCGCCACCGGCGCGTCGTTGACCGGCGTGATGGTGATGGTGACCGCGACCGTGTTCGAGTCCAGCGCGCCGTCGTTCGCCTTGTAGGTGAAGCTGT
>Ga0156402_1123_pt1 | contig 20271 bp, 12 predicted proteins | sample RifOxyA3_FD_108045 | JGI IMG/M metagenome (GOLD analysis project Ga0156402, IMG submission 108045) | Lentisphaerae bacterium RIFOXYA12_64_32 | reverse complement strand
ATGGTCCATTGTCCATAGTCCAGAATTGCGGGGGAACTTGTGGCGGACGAGCACTAGTAGGGGCGGCCTGTCCTCAGGCCGCCCCCCCCGGCGTGGGGACACGCCGGGGGTACCCGCTGCACGCGACGGTCACGAATCTTGAAACAGCCCTGGTTGCGTTTCGCCTCCTGTTGACGGGCCGGAGTCCGGACATTATCTTGCGTTCCGCTCAGGAGAAGGCCGACACGCCAGCATGGAGGTAGGATTGCCTGCGGCGGAACGGCAACGCAACCACTGAGGCTACATGCTGCAGTACCGCAACGGCATTCTCCATGTCGACGGCGCCTCCGTTCGGGATCTGACGGCCGCGCGGGAGACACCGTTCTTCCTTTTCAGCGCTGGCCGCCTGGATGCCAACTACGCCGCTCTGGCCACTGGGTTGGCTGCGGCCGGGGTTTCATGGCGTGTCCGGTACTGCGCCAAATCGAACTTCGAACCGGCACTGCTGACGCGCCTGGCAACTGCTGGCGCGGACGTGCTGGTCTCGCACGTCGCAGAGGCCGAGTTGGCTCGGGACTGCGGGTTCGCGGCGGAGCGCATTGCGTTCCAGAAGCCGGTCCTGATCGAATCCGAACTCCGCGCCGTTCTGGGGCTCGGAATCAGCCATATTCACATTTTGCGCCCCGCGGACGTCGACACGCTGGCGACGTGCGCGGCGGCGGCAGGCCGACGCATCCATGTGTCGTTGCGACTGTGCAACGACCGGGGCATCTCCCCGCTGGCTCGGTGGTCAGCGCGTCTCGGCATGTCGGCGGTCGAGGCCTGCGCTGCGGCGGCGCGGGTGTGCAAGTGTCAGCACCTGGAGTTTCACGGGTTACACTTCTACATCGGGACGCAGCGGGGCACGCCCAGTGCGTTCGTTCCGTTGCTCGACCGGGCGTTGCGCGTTGCCGCGGCGCTGCGAACGGCGGCCGGAGTCTCAGTGGTCGAGATAGACGTGGGCGGCGGCATTCCGTCCCCCACGTTGCGACGCGGTGCGTGGGGCGGATTGTGGCAGCGTTTGCGGCACGACGCGGACCCGCCCGACCCCGTGGATCCGGTCGAGGCGGTGCGGCTCTTCACTGCCGAGTTGGGGCGGGTCTACCGCGAACGCGTCCAGAGGGCCGGGCTGGAACCGTTGCCCGTTTTGGTGGTCGAGCCCGGTCGAGCCGTGGCGGGCAATGCGGCGATCCTGGTCACGCGGGTCAGTTCGGTGCGCGGCCGCTGGGTTTTCCTCGACGCGAGTCGAAACCACCTGCCGGAGTCGCCGTTCCTGTTCACGCGCCGCGTGCTGCCGGTCGTCTTGAATGAGTCCGCGCCACGCTGTTTTCGGCATCTCTCCGGCGCCACTCTGAACACGACGGATGTCATGGACCTGGCCCGGCGCCTGCCGCCGCTCCAGCCCGGCGACTTGCTCGCGCTGTGTGACGCCGGCGCGTATTCCCTGGCGCGCGCCTGCCGGTACGCCGGACTGACTCCGGCAGCATACCTGCTGGACGAGCGCGGCGTGCTGCAGTCAATCCGGCGCGCCGAGTGTCGCGCCGACCTCACCGCCGTGGCCGCACCGCGGGAGGATGCGCATGGCTGAGGCTCTCCCGTCAACCGGTGCTCCGGTACTCGTCACGGGCGCCACAGGCTTCCTCGGTCGGCACCTGCTCCGCGCCCTGCTGCGGCAGAACCGTCGTGTCGTCGCCGTGGTGCGCGACGAAGCGGGTCTTTCTGCGGCGTTCCCAGGCATCGAGATCATCCGTTCCGATGTGCGCGATGTGGCCGGGTACTGTTCGCGCCTTGAGCCGGGCATGACGGTGTTTCATCTCGCCGGAACTCGTGCGCTCCCGGGCACCCGCCGGGAGGAATTCCGTCGCGTCAATGTGGACGCCACGCTGGCGTTGGCGAGGGCCGCCGCGCAGGCGGGGGCGGGCCGCTTCATGCACATCTCGACCGCGTTGGTCTACGGTTGCGCCTCAGGTGCGCCGGCGGATGAGACCGTGCCACTGCGGGCGCCGGCGTTTCCTTCCGGGTACCTCGAGTCGCGACTGGAGGGGTTGCGGCAAGTCCGCAATCTCGTTGTCCAGGGCCTGCCGGTAGTGACGCTGTGCCCGACGATCGTGTTCGGCCCAGATACGCCGGATCATCCGAATCGGTTGGCCAGGCAGATGCGACGGCTGCTCCGGCGGCGGCTCGATGTCGTGATTGGCGGCGGTGCGCAACGCCGGACCGTGGCGTTCGTCGATGACGTGGTGCGCGGCATGATTCTGGCCGAGGCCCGAGGCGCACCGGGTGAGGAGTACATCCTGGGCGGGCACGATGTTTCGCCGCGCGAGTTTAATTGCCTGGTTCCAGCCGCGGCCCGGGCCACGCCGCGCCTGCGCCTGTCGGTGCCCGCGTGGGCGGTGCGGATCGTTGCTCGAGGAGCGGATCGTTGCCGAGGGTTCGAACGTGGTTGCGGCTATGAGACGGCCCTGGACATGTACTCGCAGGAGTGGTGCTACCGTTCCAGCAAAGCAGTGTCGGGGATTGGCTACGGAGTGACACCCATAGGTCAAGCACTGGCGGAAACCGTGCGTGCCCTGGCTCCGCAGCAGGCGCCGGTCGCCGAATCCGAAGCGAGGGCCGGTTGACGATGGGATGCCCTTGCACACAACGCGAGCATTGGGACCGGGTGGCAGAGTGCTTCCCGGACCTGTTTCCCGCCGTGTCGACTCAGTACTACCGGCGTGCCGAGATCGCGCTCCTGCAGCGGGCGGTGGGGTCGTTCCGTGGGTTGCGTGTGCTGAAACTCGATCTGTGGAACGAGGCCGTCAACACGCGCATCCTGCACTGGATGCAGGCGCAGGGCGCGGAGGTGTATGGGTTGGACGTAAGCACGGTCACTGTGCAGCGTGCACGGCGCAATGCGTCCCTGGCATCTCCGCCCATGCACCTGGTCCAGGCCGACATTCGCGCCTTGCCGTTTCAGCCGGAGTCGTTCGATCTGGTCTACACGATGGGCACGATCGAGCATGTGCCGGAGTATCAGGCCGCCGTGGCCGATATCCGCCGCGTGTTGCGGCCGGGCGGGCGTGCCATCATCGGAGTCCCGCACCTGTGGGACCCGTTCCTGCGGCCGGTGATCGTGTGGGCGCTGGAGTTGTTCGACCACTACCCCTACAGCCCCGAGAAAGCGTTCTCCTGGCCGGAACTGCGCTGCGTTGTTGAGGCGGCTGGGTTTGACGTCGAGCAGCGCGCGGGAATCCTGGCGCTGCCGGGGATCATCCGCATGGCGGACACATTCCTGTTCCGGCGCGGCATTCGCCTGGACGGCGTGTTTGCCCTGGTGCAATGGCCGTTCGGCCAGCTCGAGCGCCACTGGCCCTGGTTCGGGCGCCACTTCGGCTACCTGACCGTTGCCGTGGCACGGAAGCCGGCCCCGGGCGCCGCGGTCCCGTGACGGGCCCTGATCCGGCGGCACGTTGCGCCATGCGTCCCGGCCACTGTTGGAACGGTGCCGTTTCCCCTGTAATGCGTCAGCAAAGGGCGGAGCATAGACCCCTGCCACCTTGTGTGGCAGGTGAACGGGTTCATCTTGGTTCCCACGCCGCACCGTGTCCCCTCTCTTCCCTTTCCCCCGTCCGCTGGCGGCGGGCGGGGGAAAGGGAAGAGAGGGGAGGCGCCTATGTTTGGCGGGCGAACCCGATTCACCCGTGGCACAAGGCCACGGGGGTCTCACGCATGGGCCAGCTCGCCGTCGTTCCACCCGAGACTCCGTCGAGCATCCGGAAAACGCGCCTTCTACCTGGAGCGGACTTCTTTCCTTTTCAAGATGTCCGGGTCGAGGCGAACGGCGCGTTTTCGCGCCTCGGCCGCGCGGTCCTTCTGGCCCGACTTCTCGAACGCCACGGAGGCATTGAGTTGCACGGCCGCGGAGTCGGGGAAACGACGCACGGCTTCCTCGGCCAGGGGTAGGGCGGCGTCCAGATTCCCTCGCGACAGGTAGATGCTCAGCAGGTTGAGGTACGATGCCGGGTGGTTCGGGTCGAGCCGTCGTACGTTTTCGAAGATGCCGGCGGCGCCGGTTGGGTCGTGCGCTTCCATCAGTGTGCGGCCCAGATTGTTCATGGCGCCGAGGTGGTTCGGGTCCAGGTTCAGGGCGTGGCGGTAACACTCGACGGCGCGCGCGTAGTTCTTCTCGTCCAGTTCCAGGTTTCCCTGGTTGAACCACGCGGCGGTGTCGTTCGGGGTGAGGGCGAGCACCTGCAGGCCGTGGCGTCGGGCCAGGTTGTGTTCATTCCGGGCGCGGTAGGACTTGAACAGGATGGTGTGGAACATGGGTGACTCCTGCGAAACCTGCAGGGTTGCCAAGCCCAGCGACAGGTTATCTCGCCAGTCTGCGTTGCGGACCCAGGTTCGGGTCAGCAGTGCGAGGGTGACGACCGTGGCGCCGGTCCACATCAGGCGGCGTGCACGGTAGCGGCTGCAGGCCCAGACCCAGATTGCCGCCGCGCCGGCCACGATCCCGGCGGAGGGGGTGTAAAGGACGCGCTCGGCCTTCATCAAGCCGATGGCGAACAGGAGGTTGGAGGTCGGCAGCAGCGTGCCGAAGAACAGGCACACGCCCCACGGCACCGTCGGCAGTCTGCGCCAGGTGAGGAGTGCAATGACAACCAGGCCCGCGAGCAGCAGGAGTGCGGCGGGCACGCCTGGAGCCAGCAGGTGCCGGGCGATGGGCACATCGCCCACGGCGTAGTCCGCCAGCAGTGTCTTCGGGAAGACGAGCAGGTGGACGTACTCGGCCTCAATCCGCAGCGCGGTGAGGACCCGGTCGACCGCCGGCACCTGCGCCCAGCCCGGGTGCCCCAATGGGCTGAGGACGGCTCCGGCACGCAAGCCGACGAACAGTCCTGCCACACCCGCCAGAGCGGCCATGCTCAGCATCGCGAACGGGCGACCGCGGAGCAGGGCGCGCCGTTCCGGGACCAGGATCTCGGTGAGCACGATGACCGCCGGCGCCAGGATGCCGCCCTCTTTCGAGAACGCTCCCACGGCGTAGGCCAGCACCGTGCCGGCGGCCAGCCAGCCAGCACGGCGCCAGTGTCCGGCGTTCGCCTCCTCCTGGGCGCGGAAGTACCACCACACGGTCAGGGCGAGCCCCAGGAAGGCCTGGAGTTCCGCGCGCCCCACGACGTTGGCCACCGCCTCGACGTGCACCGGGTGCACCGCGAACCACAGGGCGGTGATCAGTGCTGCCGGGTTGCGGCAGAGCAACCACGTGAGATGCAGCAGGACCCAGCAACAGCCCACGTGAAGGAGCACATTGACGAGATGGTAACCAGCGGGATGCAGGCCGTTCAGCTTGTAGTTCAAGGCGTAGGACAGCAAGGTCAGGGGCCGGTACAGGCTGCGGCCGCTGGCTCCCCAGTAGTTCTCGCGGAAGAACTGCGGCGTGTTGCTCAGCCGTTGGATGCGGACGCTTTCCTTGATGAGCGGGATATCGTCCAGAGAGAAGTCGTACTGCAGTGTCTGCAGGTAGGCCACCGCGGCAAGGGTCAGCACCAGCCAGGGCCACCAGCGGGGCAGGGGTGGCGGGGCAGGGGTGGCGGAAGCAGGGGGCGGGACGGTTGCGGCATCCGGACCCGACACGGGCTGCGACGGCAGCTCGGGGGAGGCCACGGTCGGGGTCGCCTCTCGGGCGTCTCTGCGTTTGCGCTTGCCCATGCTGCCATGCTCCGGAGTGCAAGTTGGGAACGTAGCTCAATGTACTTGGGCTTGCGGTGCCGGCAATGCCTGGCCTGCAGTCGTCGTGCGTCGGCCAGAGGTCGACAGCTCCGCCTGGACACCTTTCGCCGCGCGGGCCTGCGAAGGTGGGCGGCGGGCTCCTGACCCGGCGCGACAAGGCGACACGACCGAACCAGGCCAGGCCGGGAGACCTGGCCTGGTAATGCGTCAGCGGCTCCCGGGCGGAATACCGCCCGATCATGTGCGGGCGTTACTCGCGTCCGGCCGGGACTTTCTGGCAGAGTGGCGGGACCGGCTCACCTGGCCTCCACAGGGCTGTTTCAAGATTCGTGACCGTCGCGTGCGGTGAGTACCCCCGGCGTGTCCCCACGCCGGGGGGGGGCGGCCTGAGGACAGGCCGCTCCTACTTGGTGTGCGCGGGGGCGTGGCCTTCCGAGACGCGGTGCCAGATCTTGAAACAGCCCTGTGGCCTCCACCGTTCGCATTGCGCGAGCGGCGGTGGCAGGCTATACTTGGCTACGCGAGTCAGCGAGAGAGACGGGAGGTTTTTTGCCATGTCAGACGTCAGGAATTTCGGGGCCAAAGGTGACGGTCGGACCGACGACAGCGACGCGATTCGCACCGCGCTGAAGGAAGGGGACGGTGTCCTGTTCTTTCCGCGCGGCACATACGTCATCACGCGGCCGATCGAGATTGCGCTGGCCGACTGTGGTCGGACCAGCGTCAGCGGCGCCGAGGGTTGTGCCACGCTGGTGATGAAAGGCGCCGGGCCGGCGGTGCATTTCCACGGGACGCACACGGGGACGGCGTTTCCCGAGACGTTCAAGACCACGGTGCGCGACGCGGAGCGCATGCCGGTCGTCTGTGGTATTGAGATTGTGGGTGCGCACCAGGCGGCAATCGGGATCGAACTGGAAGGGCTGTGGGAGCCGACCCTCACTCGGGTGCATGTGCGCGACTGCCTGCACGGCATCCACATTGTGCGGCGGAACCGCAACCTGATCATTGGCTGCTGCCACGTGTACAACAACCGCGGCATCGGCATTTACTACGACCGGGTGAACCTGCACCAGAGCAACATCTACGGCAGCCACATCAGCTACAACCGTGGCGGCGGCATCAAGGTGCTGGAGAGCGAGATCCGCAACCTGCAGGTCAGCAGTAACGACATCGAGTACAACTTCGACACGCACAGCGAGGAGTCGGCGGACGTGTGGATCGACACCGGCACGTCGAGCGTCCGCGAAGGCACGATTGTGGGCAACACGATTCAGGCCATGCCCAGCCGCGGTGGCGCCAATGTGCGCTTCCACGGCCACGGCGACACGGTCCGCAACAAGACGGGCAACTGGACGATCAGCGGCAACCTGATCAGCAGTCAGGCGGTGAACATTCATCTCCTGTACGCACGGGGCATTGTGGTGACCGGGAACTGTTTCTTCTCCGCTGCCGAGCGAACCCTCCGCATCGAGCACTCCGAGAACATTGTCGTCGGCGCCAACGTGATCGACCGGAACCCGGACTATCGCGTCGAGAGCGGCGACGGTATCGAGTTTGTCCACGCGGCCGGCTGCTCGGTGACCGGCATGCTCATGACCGGTACGCGCGTGACCGGGCCGGACGCCGCGGCCATTTCCGTGCGGCAGTCGCAGAGCATCACGATCACCGGCTGCACGATCCTCGATCCGGAACCGTGCGGGATCCTGCTCAAGGACAGTTCGCACTGCCTCGTTTCCGGGTGCAATATCATGGACCGGTGCGAGCCGAAGCGGATGCAGGCTGCCCTGTGCGTCGACGGCGGCGCCGGGAACCTCTGCACGGGCAACCTGGTCGAGCCGGCATGAAGCGGCTGTCCGGATGTCGTCTTTCGGAGGACGCACGGACCCATGAGTATTCCATCGGCCGTCCCCCGTTCGTGCCTGCGCAATCCAAACTGGAGCGCCCGCGTCCTCGCGGGCTGGTTCGGCCCCGCGTCGGTCAGATCGACAGACCCTTTTGGGGCCCCCTTTTCCCGTATCCACGCGCAATCCGGACCGCGTGAACGCGGGACTATGAGCCTGCGGCACGTCCGTTCAGACGTGAGTCGGGGCGCCGCGGCGGTGTCATGCGCGGTCTCGCGGGTCTGACGTGAGCGGCTCCCGGACGGAATACCGCCCGATCATGTGCGGGCGTTACTCGCGTCCGGCCGGGACTTTCTGGCAGAGTGGCGGGACCGAGCCGGTCCCGCAGGCGCCGGAGCGAGCCGCTCCGGCCACCTTGCAGCGACCCCGAGTAACATGGGAGTGGCTGGGTTCGCAGCCCGTATGCCTCCGCGGCGGTGGCGGCGTCGGGCACATAATGCAAGGAGGCAGTCTCGATGTCGAGAGCAATTCGTATTCTGATTCGCGGCGGCACCGTCGTGGACGGTTCCGGGTGCGCGCCGGTCGTGGCCGACATCCTGGTCGAGGGCGACCGGATTGCCGACGTGGGTCAGCTCGCCGGTTCGGTAACGGACGTTGACACTGCGATTGACGCAACCGGCCTGGTCGTGTGTCCCGGGTTCATTGACCCGCACAACCACGCCGACTCGGAGATTGAAGGCGGGATCCTCAAGCACCCGCTGGCCGACAACCTGGTGCGACAGGGCATCACCACGCTGGTCTGCAATCAGTGCGGCGGTTCGACGTATCCGGTGGCGCCGTTGCTGGACGGGGTGGACGCGGCACGGCCGGTGACCAATGTCGCGATGCTCGCGTCGCACTCGCACACGCGCTGGCGGGCGATGAAGCAGGCAGGCGTCACCACGCCGTGTCTGGAAGCCTGGGCGATCATGCGCGACCTCATTCGCGACGAGATGGAGGCTGGCGCGTTCGGTGTGACCTCCTGCCCCCTGGGCGCAACACAGGAGCGGATCCCGACGGCCGAGCTGGTCGAAGCGGCGCGCGCGGTGGGGCCGTACGGCGGCGTGTATGCCTCGCACATTCGCGACGAGGGCGAGACCGGGCGGCACCTGGAAGCGATCGAGGAGGTGCGGACGATCGCCCGTGAGAGCGGCGCGCATGGCCACGTTTCGCACCTGAAGCTCTGGGGGCACTTCAACTGGGGCAAGACGGAGCCGGTGCTAACCATCTTTGACCGCGCCAAGGCGGAAGGAACCGTCCTGGCCGCGGACCAGTATCCGTACATCGGCGGCTACCGCGGCTTCTACAGTCTGCTCTGGGACCACCAGACGCCCGAGATTGCGGACCCCGCACGCCGGCGCGCGGCTGAGGCCGAAGTGCGGCGTCAGCTTGACCTCCTGGGCGGACCGGACCGGTTGATCATCTCGTCGCACGAGATAGGCGACCCGCTCGACGGCAAGACGATCGGCGAAGCGGGCTCGATACTGGGGCTTGCGCCCGAGGCCGTGGTGCCGGAACTGTACCTGCGCAAACCGCAGCCGCGTCTCTCGGCGTTCTTCCTCGCCATGCAGGAGGAGGACGTGCGCGTGTTCATGACGTCCGAGTACACCATGGCCGGCACGGACAGTCACGTGCGTGTTCCCGGTTCGGGCGCGAGCCACCCGCGCAACATCGGTGTCTATCCGCGGCTCTTGGGCAGGTATGTGCGCGAGGCGAAGATCATGCCGTTGGAACGCATGATCCAGCGCATGACTGCGCGCGTCGCGGACCAGTTCGGCATCAAGCAGCGCGGCCGTCTTGAGAAGGGATACTTTGCCGACATTGTCGTGTTCAACCCGGCGACGGTCATTGATCGCTCGACCTGGCAGGATGGTTACCGCTACCCCGACGGCATCGTCTGGGTCCTGGTCAACGGCGGCATCGAGGTCGCTGGCGAGAAGCTCGTTGGCAAGGGCTACGGCTGCGCGATTCGGCGCAGGTGAGGGCATTGGACGTGTCTGGGCACGCCGATTGCCGCAACGTGGCGGTCTCGGGCAGGGGCACGGGCGGTACGGCAGAATACGGAGGTCAGGAGAGGATGTCGAAGGTGTACTCAACTAAACAGGTGCTACCGCCTGAGCGCATCGAGAGGGCAATCCTTTTCGTCCGCGGGCACAAGGTGATGCTGGACCGCGATCTGGCCGTGCTGTACGGGGTCGAAACACGGGTGCTGAATCAGGCTGTCCGCCGCAATGCCCGCCGCTTCCCGCCGGACTTCATGTTCGAACTGGAGCGGGACGAGATTGCGAGGATATCACAATTTGTGACATCCTCCCCGAACCTGAGGTTCTCCAAGCGTGTGTGCGCCTTCACCGAACAAGGTGTGGCCATGCTCTCCGGCGTCCTCAACAGCGACCGCGCTGTCGAGGTCAATATCGCCATCATGCGGGCCTTTGTCCGGCTCCGCGAGTTACTCGCTTCGAACGCTGAGTTGGCGCACAAACTCGACGAATTGGAAGCCAAGTACGACGCCCAGTTTCAGGCGGTGTTCGAGGCGATTCGCCAACTTATGGCCCCACCCGACCCGCCCCGGCGCAGGATCGGGTTCGGCGAGATTCGCGAAGCCCCGGGCCATTACGAGCCGCTCTGTCTTGCAGCGGGGGGCTCAACCGTCTCTTATGCGACGGCCGAAGAGGACGCGTCGCGTTGAGGTCGTCGGGCGTGTCCTATGTGAGTGAGCAGGTGTTCAGTGTTCGGTGTTCAGAACAGCCCCCGGTTCATCGCCCCGGGCTTGCCACGGCGTCTTGTCACGCCGGAGTGCGCCGAGGAAGGCGGTAGCTTCTGAGCGAAGCCGGGCCCCTCGACCCCCGACCCCTGTCTCAAGGCGTTGAACGGAAACCAGGACGAAACTCAGCATGATCAGCAGTCTCCAGGACGCCGTTGAGTATGTGACCGACGTCTTTTCCGCGCATCCGGACTGCAACGGTCTGGAAGCGCGCATGGCGGCGGTGCGCGGCAAGCCGATCCTGCTGAACATCGGGCAGGAGATCTACGACGAGGAGCCGTTCGCGTTCATCCGACGCGACCTGGACCTGTACCGCGAGCACCGCGCCATCACATTCAACTACACCGGCATGAACTGGCGCCGGTGCGACCGGCCCATGATCCGCGAGGTGCACCGCCGGCTGGACGAGTACTGGACCACGCTTGTGGGGTGAGCGGCGGCGCGGTCAGCGCAACTGACGCCGAAAGGCAATAGGGTAGGAACACGCCGCGGAACCGAGAAAGGCCCCGGTGCGAACCCGGTCGATTGCCGTCGGTTGCGGTCGACTGCCGTCGAGTGTTCCGATCGCCCGTGCGCCGCAACGCCCGCGAGACGGACCTGGAAAAGGAGTACGTGCTGTGTTCGACCACATCATGGATTCGATCGTCGGGGAACTGAACACCGGGTTGTGCCTGCGCGACATTGCCAACCACTGGATGTGTCGCTGCACGGTGCCCGGGCCGGGCATGCGCCAGGCCGGGAACCTGCTGAAGCGGCGCTACCGTGAGAACGGCGTGGCGAACGCGGAACTCATCCCGTACCCGGCCGACGACCGCACCGAGTTCTTCGATGGGCACAAGAACCCGCTCGAGTGGCAGCCGCACTCCGCGTCGCTGGCGGTGGTGCAGCCCGCGGCGGCGGCGGTGACGATCTGCCGCTATGCGGACGAGCCGCTTTGCCTGGTCTCGAACAGCCCGGGCACACCGTCGGGCGGGGTGACCGCCGCGGTCGTCGTGCGCGATGGGGCGCTGGGCGAGGCGGCGGTGACCGAGGGCGAGTTTGCGGGCAAGCTGCTCTTCACCAACCAGCCGCCCGGCAGTGTCGAGGCCGCGGCGCGCAAGGGCCAGGCCGTTGGCGTCATTTCCGACTGCGTCTGCCCGCCGTGGCTGGTCAGCTACCCGCCGGTGCGCGAGCCGGAAGACGCGCCGGACCTGGTGATGTGGACGATCTTCAGCGGCCGGAGCTGCAAGACCAGCCTGTTCGGGTTCAACCTCTCGGCGCGGCAGGGGCGGCGGTTGCGGCAGTTGCTGGCGGTCACGAAGGAGCCGGTTGTCCTGAAGGCTGTCGTCAAGGCCAGGTTGGTCGAGGGCAGTTCGGACTTCGTGCACGCGGCGTTGCCGGGCACGGACCTGGCCGACGAGGAAATCTGGGTGCTGGCACACCTTTCCGAACCCGGCGCCCGCGACAACGCGTCCGGTTGCTGCCTGAGCGTGGAACTGGCGCGGACGCTGCACGCGCTGATCGCGGCCGGGACGCTGCCGCCGTTGCGGCGTACGATCCGGTTCATGCACGCGGTTGAGGTCAGTGGGTTCCTGCCGTACATCGATGCCAACCGTGAGCGTCTGGGCAAGGTTGTGGCCGGATTGTGTCTTGACTCGGTGGGGCAGGATTTCAGCATCTGCGGTGGCGAACTGGTGCTGTTCCGCGCCCCGGAGCAGAATGCCTCGTTCATCGACGGCCTGTTCGGCACACTGCTCGAGGCGGTGAACACGCGCCCGGTGGCACGGTTCTCGAAGAACAACTACGCGACGCTGCCCTGGCACACCAAACCGTTCTGGGGCAACGATGCGTTCATCAGCGACGGCTTCTTTGACGCGCCCGCGCCGCAGCTCTCAACCTGGCCGGACCGGTACTACCACAGCTCGATGGACACACCGGACCAGATGAGCGACAACACGCTGGCGCGTGTGGGTGCCGCGACCGGTACGTACCTGTACCTGCTGGCCACGGCGGGGGCACGCGAAGCGCGCTGGTTCGCGCACCTGGCGGCGGGCGACTGGAAGGGGCGCGTCTGTCGGGAGGTGACCGAGGCCGCGACGCGACGCCTGACGGTGGAGAGCGACAAGGACGCCGCGAGGAAGGCAATTGCGAAGCTGCATCACCTCGGGCTGCAGGGCGCTGACGCGGTGACGCAGGCGGCGCGGTTCGCACCGCGCGATGCACGACTGACACGCGACCTTCAGAACCTGGCGCGCGGTGTTCAGGATTTTGTGGACGCGGAGGCGGTTGCAGCCGCCAGGACACTCGGCCTGCGTGCAAGCCGGGCTCCGCGCGGAGCGCGCAAGGCGGAGCCTGGCGCGAACCTGGTTGCGCGGCGGTTGCGCTGGCGCGCACCGGGGAACGACGCGCTGCCGACGGCGGTGCGCAAGCGGCTTGAAGCTCTGTCGCAGACCGGCGGGAAGAAGGTCGACCTGGGCCGCATCTGGCCGTGGATCAACGGCCGTCGCACCGTAGGCGAGATCTGCGACCGGCTGGCGTTTGGCGGCGAGATCCCGCTGCCGGCAGTGGTCGAGTACCTGCGGCTGCTGGCGCGAGTGAAGGCGGTCGCGTTGTCGACGGCGCGACGGTGAGGTGAGGCGCTGCTGCCAACCGCGAGCTCGCGGGTGACAGAGCTTGCCCGTGAGGGTTTCACCCCAGAGAGAAGTAGGGTTTCACCCCATAACAAGTGGTCCAGGCACGGCTTATGCTATCAGTGACGGCATCTAGGGATTGCGGCGGGGTGTTGTGGGTGGAAGGCGAAGTGGGCAAGCCCACGCGGTTCCACGCGGGCTTGCGGTGTGATCAGTAATCAGTGATCAGTCAGCGCCCCCGGGCGGCGGACCGCCCGATCATAGGTTGATGTCACTCGCGCCGGTTCGCCCCGCCCGGACGAGCCGGGCGGCGGCGCAGAGCAGCCCGCGAGTAACATGGGAGTAAGCAAGGAATCGTCGAACCATGTCTGACGATGCATCGTCTCATGATTGCCCTTCGCGTCCCGCCCACACGGTCCCTGTCGCGCGCGGCGACATCGTCATTGTGGACGACACGCCGGCCAATCTCGAGGTGCTGGCGGGAGTGCTGAAGGCGCAGGGCTACAGAGTTCGGCCTGTCCCGAGCGGCAGGCTGGCACTGCAGGCGGCGGAGAACGAGCCGCCAGACCTCATTCTTCTGGACATCGTGATGCCCGAGATGGATGGCTTTGAGGTGTGCCGCCAACTCAAGGCGAACGAGGCGCTTAAGGGAATCCCCGTCATCTTCCTCAGCGCGCTGAGGGACCCCTTGGACAAGGTCAAGGCGTTCTCGGTTGGCGGTGTCGACTACGTTACCAAGCCGTTTCAGTGCGAGGAAGTCCAGGCGCGCGTGGACATCCAGTTTCGGGTGCGTCGGCTCCAGGCCGAGCTCGAGCGGCACAATCGGCATCTGGAGGAATCGGTACGGCAGAGGACCCGGGAACTGGAGCAAGCGCACGAGAGGTTAGCCATTCTCGACAAAGCCAAGAGCGATTTTCTGAACCTGATTGCGCACGAACTGCGGACCCCGCTCAGTGGCATTCTGGGCATTGCCGAGCTCGTCATGGACAGCAGTGCGTCCGACCCCATTGACGACGAGATGCGGTCGCTCTTCAGAGTTGCGCGTGCGCGGATGCTCGCCATTCTGGACGACGCGCTTTTGCTCACTCGTCTGGACGTGGCGAATGAGGCATTCCGCTCGGCGCCAGTCCCCCTCGACGAGGTGCTGGATGCCGCCGTGGAATCGGCGGCTGGCTTCGCCCATGCCCGGGAGGTGTGTTTCGGGCCTTTTCCCGCCGCGGATGTCCGTATTCTGGGAGAACGAAAGCTTCTCGCGAAAGCCGTGAGTTCTCTCCTGGAAACCGCCGTCAAGTTCTCGAACCCCGGTGGGAATGTGTGTTTGTCCTGTGAGCCGGCGCCGGCGGGGCAAGTGCAGATTCGGGTCACGGCGTCAGGCCGTGCGATCCCAGACGCATTGGTACCGAGATTCTTTGAGGTGTTCTCGATTGCCGACCCGATCACTCCCGGCGGTGACCTCGGTCTGGGGCCGCCAGTGGCGAACCGAATCATCCGGCTGTTCGGCGGCTCGGTAACGGTGGAGAACCTCTCGCCGCCTGGAATCGTACTGAGGATCGTGCTGAGATCGCCGGATGGGTTGGCACAGCAATGACGGACGTGCCGGTGGCGTGAAAGGGAAAGAACGATGACGCAGACAGCGGTCCATGCCGATGCGGCCAGCATTCTCATTGTGGACGACACGCCGGCCAACCTGCAGGTGCTGCTTGGGATGCTGAAGGAGCGAGGCCACCGGTGCCGTCCGGCGCCGGGCGGGCGACTGGCCCTGCTGGCGGCGGCGAACGAGCCGCCGGATCTCATCCTTCTGGACATCGTGATGCCGGACATGGACGGCTATGCGGTGTGCGCGGAGTTGAAGCGTGACCCCAAGCTGACGGACATTCCGGTGCTGTTCATCAGCGGGCTCAGTGAGACCGTGGACAAGGTGAAGGCCTTTGGCGTGGGTGGTGTCGACTACATCACGAAACCGTTCCATCCCGAGGAGGTCCACGCGCGGGTCGAGGCACACCTCAGGCTGCGGCGGCAGACACGGGAATTGACCGAACACCTTGCGCGGTTGCAGGAACTCGAACACCTGCGCGACAGCCTGGTGCACATGATCGTTCACGACATGCGCTCCCCCCTGATGAGCCTGCGTGGCATGCTCAAGATCCTTCATGAGGACTTGGCGGAAACGTTGAATGCGGAGGATACCGACGCCATGCAGACGGCCGTGGACGTGTCCGTGAAGTTGACCGATATGGTGTCGGTAGTGCTGGACGTAAGTCGTCTGGAGGCCGGTCAGATGCCCATCAAGTCGAAGGCCTGCGACCTGCGGGCCGTGGTCGCGGACGCGCTCCACGATCTGGCGGGGCTGACCCGGCAGCGCCATGTGATGTGGGAGGCGCCAACGGCACCCGTGCCGGCATACTGCGATCCGGAGGTGACGGGCAGGATCGTCAGCAACCTGGTGGGGAACGCGGTTAAGTTTACCTCCAAGCACGACACGATCACCCTCACGGCGGCAGCCATCGGCGGGCAGGTGCGGGTGACCGTTACCGATACGGGGCCCGGTATTCCTGCGGCTTACCACGAGAAGATCTTCCGCAAATTCGGCCAGGTCGAGACGTATCTGACGTGTACGAAGAACTCGACCGGGCTTGGCCTGGCCTTCTGCAAGCTGGCGGTCGAGGCGCAGGGCGGCCGCATCGGCGTTGACAGCGAAGAGGGCAAAGGCAGCGCGTTCTGGTTCGAGCTATCCTGCGAAGAGCGTGGCTCGTGCGTGGGACGGTGAGTAATGTTGAGCGGGCCGTTAACGTATCGAAAAGTATACACATCTATTTGCGCCACAACGGACTATGTCCCATGGACCATGGACTATGGACCCCGGAAAAGGCGGAATGCGGGAACTGTGGCAATTCTGAGAGGTGATTGCAAAACGCCCGTTCTGCGGGAATCCAGGAGTCAGAAGACAGAATTCAGAATGGGATTCAAGCACAAATCCAGCGTGTCTTTCAATCATTCTGGCTACTGACTTCTGAATTCTGACTACTTTTGCAATTACCTCCTGAGAATTGAGAACGTCCCGACCGTTTCATCCGTTGCGTTCATGCATCCCGGGTTGGTTTCTGCAAGTCCATTGTCCATGGTCCATTGTCCATGGTCCCAAGTTGCGCATAGCGCTAAGTTCTCACAATTGGCGGTGGTCATTGTAGCCGTCGGGTGTGGGAACCGGCCAGCGTCGTCCGGTGTTGCCGGTCTCACTTCGCCGGGACGAAGGCGAGTTGATCCAGGTTCAGCCACTTGTCGTTGGTGTTCTCCATCGTGATACGGTGTGCCCCGGCGGTCAGGTCCCACACCGCAAGGGAGCCATCCTTCAGCCATACCGGCATCGTGACCCAGTCGCCGGAGGCCGTCGCGTCGGTCACAGAGGGGAAGCCAACCTGTTCGGCGCCGGGCAGCGGCTTGCCGTCCACGAGCAGGCTGCGTTGCGCCGTCCAGTCCCAGGGGTTGGCGTAGCGGAGCACCAAGTGATACCGGCCGGTCTGCGGTACCTGGACGTCCCAACTCAGCCGGTGCCCCTTGTAGTTCCAGTGCGAGAGCGCTTTGCCGCCGGAGTTCGGCTTGTCGGTCCGCCGTTGCGCGCTGCCGCCAGACTCTTCGACGAAGTCCCCCGCATTCGTCAGCGGGACACCGGACATGGGTTTGTCCAGCACGGCGAACGACGCCTTGGTCGTGAGCGGTTCGGCGCCGTCCGGACGCAGAGTGGCGGACACGGCCACTTGGACACGCCCGACTAGCGGCGACGGCGTCTGCGCCAGGCGCAGAATGAACGGGAACTGGCCGGACTGGCCTGACTCGACGCGAACCGGAGTCCGAGCCGGCTCGACGGTCACCGCCGGCCCGGCCGACAACTCCAGCACTCCCGCAAGAGCCTGGCCCTTGTTCGCCGCCACGACGGAGGCGGCGCACGCATTGGCCTCGCCGGGGGAGAGTTCGCCGCCCGGCCCGCTGAGGAGCAGGCGGTGGCAATTGGAGCGGAAGCAGACGCCTAGCTGCGGTTGCGAGTAGTAACCGGATGCGATGTCCGCAACGGCCAGCCGATAGACGGGGTCTTGCAGCAGGCAGACGCGCCTGTCCTCGGCGGGGATCGCGGTCTGGTAGATACGCAGTTCGCCCGGCGGGCTGGTGATGATCTCCTCGCGCCAGTCGCCGGTCACGTCCGCCACGGCGATGACCTGGCCCACGAGCGGCGTTGCGAGCATCGCACCGCCGCCATAGTCGCATACCTGGCTGCCGCGCACCAGTTCGCGCTGCGGGTCATTGTCCCAGTAGACGACGCCCTCAACCGGAGGGACCTTGGTGCCTTCCGCGAGGAGTTTGCCGCGTGCCGAGAACAGCCACTTGGGCGGCGGACCCTTGAACGCGCCACTCTTCGCGTCTTCCGCGGCCCAGCATTCGGAGCCGGGGTGCGCGGGATCAATGTCGGAGGCCATGCCGGAGCCCACGTGGTAGGTCTGGTCCGGCTTGCCCCAGAGGAACTTGCCGGTCGCCGCATCCACCAGGCACACGCCGTTCTTGGGTTGTGGCGGCTCGATGTGGAAGAAGGCCTCCAGCCCCGGGTTGTCAGGGTCGATGTCGCCCACGAAGAAGTTGTCCGGGTGCCCGAGCCCGGTGGACCAGAGCGGCGCGCCCGTATCGTCGAGGACCGAGGAGCCGAGAAGCACCTCGTCGCGGCCGTCGCGGTCGACGTCCGCGGCGTGGAGCGTGTGTGAGCCCTGGCCCCAATAGGCTCGGCCGGCGCCGCGGTTGTCCCAGTTCCACACGAGCTCCAGCTTGTTGTCGCGGAGTTGGTAGGCAACGACCTTCTGCAGGCCATACGTGCCGCGTTCGACAATGAGACAGGGGGTCTTGCCGTCCAGGTACGCGACGGCCAGTTGGTGGCGCGTCGCCAGGTCGCCGCCCGAGGCGCCGGTGAAACCTGCGCGGCTCGGCCACTCGGCCACACACCGCAGTTTGCCGGTCATGCCGTCGATGACGGCGACGTACTCCGCGCCGCGCGGAACCATGCCGTTGGCGTCGCGCGGGTCCGGGGCGCCCGACTTGCAGATCACCTCGGCGCGGCCGTCGCCGTCGAGGTCGTACACGAGGTGCGGCGCGAACCAGATGCCCATCTCGATGGCCCAGCCCATGTCGTAGCGCCACATGAACTTGCCGTCGGCATTGCAGGCCTCGAGCTTGTAGGTGCCGGGGCTGCGTTGCCAGATGCAGTAGTAGGCCCAGGTGTGGACGTCCGGCTGCTTGATGACGTAGTCCATGCGGCCGTCGCCATCGAGGTCGGCGACGCTCACACGCTGGGCGGTGTAGTTGCCTTGAAACTTGATCGGGAAATAGGGCAGGGGCGTTGCCGGCGCGACGGCCGAAGCTGAGGGGGCGCGGTCCTGCCGCGTGCCGGCCAGAGACACCGTGTAGCGGCACTCCTTGCCTGCCGGCGCGGCAGAATCCACGAAATCGGTGGTGGTCGCGATGGGCTTCTCGTTCAGGCGGCGTGCGGACTCCGCACCGTCCTGGCGATACACATCGAAGGCAGTGTCCGGCGGGTCGTCGTCGAGGAGACGCCAGCTCAGGTACACGCTGCTGTCCGTCGTGCGGGTGGCGGCGAGGCCGCGGTCGAGGCGTTCACGAACGCGCTCTTTCGCCCAGCCCTGCACGGGACCGGTCTTCATCTCCGGCGCGGGTGACAGCGTGATGGTATCGTAGTAGGACGGGCCTTTGCTGCCTTCCGCCGCGTAGCGGTCATCCAGCCACAGGTCGAACGTGCCGTCCTTGATGTCGAAGGTCCCGACGCAGGAATCGCCATCCATTTTGCGCCATGTCTTTCCGGCATCGGCGGACACGGCCAGCGGCCGGCAGTAACCGAGCTCAACCGTGTAGCGGCCGTTGGGGATGTCGGCGATGTGCGTGTGCAGGACGGGACCGCCTTCCTCCGGGGTGGCGCGGTCTTTGCCGACACCGGGGGAGGACAGCACGGTGCCGCGTGTCCAGCGGTTGTCCGTGGTGCGCGAGTTCCATTTGTCGGGCGCCTCTTTGTCCTTCTGCATTGCTTCGGGCGGACCGGTGACGTCCTCTGCTTCGAAGGTCATTTCCCGCGGGCCGGCAGGTTCTGGCGGCGCCTCTGGGGCCGGGTATTCCTTCCCGGTAGCCTTGCCGATGGCCCCGAGTGTTTCCGCGGCACGTGATCGCACCTCCGGATCCGGGTCGCGCAGAGCGGCCGTGAGCACGGCAACGCCCTCCATGCCGCCGGTCACCAGCCACAGGGCGCGCGCCGCGGCGACACGGCCGGCCGGCGCGGGATCGCCGAGTGCGACGACCAGCGCTGGCGCGAACGACTTGGCCGCGGGTCCGAGTTCGGCGATGGTGTCGGCCGCGACGCGGGTCCCGACCATGCTCTGGTCCTTCAGTGCCTCGGCCAGGACGGGCCGTCCGTTCTCGTCCTGGCCGACCCGCAGCAGCGCGGCAGCGGCCGCGACGCGCACAAAGCCGTTGTCGTCTTTCAGCGCGGCGGTCAGTTGCGGCAGGGCTTCGCGTGCATCCGGGCCGAGCGCCGCGAGCGCCCGGGCCGCCTGCCACCGCACGAGCGGATTGCGGTTCGACTTGAGCGCGGTGATGAGGTCCGGCAGTGCCTTTGCCGCCGCCGGCCCGAGTTGCGACAGAGCCCAGCCGGCCATGAACTGTGGGTACCATTCGCCCGTTGTCAGGGCCTTGCCGAGCGCCGGTGCCGCGTCGCCGGCGGCCGGCCCGACCAACCCCAATGCCTTGGCGGCACTGTAACGCAGGGTCATGGACGGATCAGCCAATGCGGCCGTCAGGACGGGAATCGACTCGGGCGGGACGGGGGCGATGTTGTCCAGCTCAGTGGCCGGCGCGGCGCTTTCCCAGAACCCGGCCGCGCGCAGCTTCTCGACGACTTGTGCGACCTTCGCCGCCTTGTCCTTGTCCGGCTCGGCGGCCGATGCGGCCAGCCCCGCGACCAGCAGTCCCAGAAGCAAGGGCCAGAAAACACTGCGTCGCGTCATGACAGACCTCCTTGCTTCTGCCCGCGTGCTTACCTGTAAAGCCCGTGTTCCTTGAGCCATGGGGTCAACTCCCGAAAGCGGTTGAGCGGATTCCATGTCCCCGCCAGCAGTACAGGGAAGCGTCGATTCCGTACTATACCGCTTGTTGCCCGGCGGCACATCTCGTCGGTGGCGTTGCCCAGGGCTGTTTCAAGATTCGTGACCGTCGCGTGCAGCGAGTACCCCCGGCGTGTCCC